>JACCEC011781685.1_pt1 | contig 10940 bp, 12 predicted proteins | sample 7450121 | NCBI WGS metagenome assembly JACCEC01 (sample SAMN15323455, study PRJNA562643) | freshwater metagenome | isolation source: river surface water | place: USA:Blue River Watershed | collected 2017-08-18 | reverse complement strand
TGAAGCCAACGATCGGCTTTTTCATGTTGTCCTTCGCCCACTCTGCGGCGTTGACCTCATCGGGGCCACCGATCTCGCCGATCATGATGACCGCATCCGTATCGGGATCGTCATTAAAAAGCTTCAGGACATCAATGTGCTTTAACCCGTTGATCGGATCGCCACCAATCCCCACGGCAGACGACTGACCAAGACCCATTTCGGTGACCTGTCCAACTGCTTCGTAGGTCAACGTTCCAGAGCGAGAGACGATACCGATGCGACCCTTGCGGTGAATATGCCCGGGCATGATGCCGATCTTGATCTCATCCGGAGTGATGAGACCGGGGCAGTTCGGTCCCAGTAAAAGCGTGCGCTTGTTCTGCGCCTTCATCTTGTTGCGCACGACCATCATATCGCGCACGGGGATGCCTTCCGTGATACAGATCGCAAGATCGAGATCCGCTTCGACGGCTTCCCAGATCGCATCTGCAGCCCCTGCGGGCGGCACATAGATCACAGACACGGTTGCCCCCGTGGCGGCTTTTGCTTCCTTCACCGACGCATAAATCGGAATGCCTTCGAAATCTTCGCCCGCTTTCTTTGGGTTCACACCGGCAACGAAACAGTTCTTGCCGTTGGCGTAGTCACGACACATACGGGTATGGAACTGTCCGGTCTTACCCGTGATGCCCTGGGTGATGACCTTGGTATCTTTGTTAATCAGAGTCGACATGTTGTTTTTCTCCCTGGCCCTGGTTACGCGGCTTTTTTAGCGGCATCGACAACGCGCTGCGCAGCGTCAGCCATCGTGTCAGCAGTGATGATCGGCAGACCGGAATCTGCAAGGATCTTCTTCCCCTGGTCCTCGTTCGTGCCCTTCATTCGAACGACCAGTGGCACCTTCAGGCCCACCGCGCGCGAGGCGGCGACAACGCCTTCGGCAATCACGTCACAACGCATAATGCCGCCGAAGATATTGACCAGAATGGCCTTCACGTTTTTATTACCCAACATGATCTTGAAGGCCTCGGTCACCTTCTCGGTTGTCGCACCACCGCCCACATCTAGAAAGTTTGCGGGCTCGCCACCGAAGAGCTTGATGGTATCCATGGTGGCCATTGCAAGACCAGCACCGTTGACGAGACAGCCGATATTGCCATCGAGCTGAATGTAGGCAAGATCAAACTTCGATGCTTCGATCTCTGCAGGATCTTCTTCGTCCATGTCACGCATGGCCACGATCTCGGGGTGTCGATAGAGTGCGTTGGAGTCAAAGTTCCACTTTGCATCGAGCGCAATCACGCGGCCATCGCCGGTCAGGATCAAGGGATTGATCTCTGCGAGCGACGCGTCGGTCTCCCAGAACGCCTGATAAAGCCCTTTGAGTACTGATCGGGCCTGGGCCACTGACGCGGCAGGCACACCAATCTTCGTCGCCAGTTCATCTGCCTGAGCATCGGTCAGACCGGTTGCGGGATCGACAAAGACTTTATGAATTTTTTCAGGATGGGTCGCGGCGACTTCTTCAATGTCCATACCGCCTTCGCTTGAGCCCATGACACAGACCCGTTGCGTCACGCGATCGGTGACCACCGCAACATAGAGTTCTTTTTTGATGTCCGCGCCCTCTTCAATGAGGAGACGCCGAACTTTCTGACCTGCTGGGCCCGTCTGGTGGGTGACCAGCTGCATGCCAAGAATATTGTTTGCCTGGGTCTTGACCTCGTCGAGAGACTTGGCCACCTTCACACCGCCGCCTTTACCGCGTCCGCCGGCATGAATCTGGGCCTTCACGACCCAAACGGGTCCGCCCAGCGCCTTTGCCGCATCGACTGCCTCCTCCACCGAAAAACAGGGCGTCCCACGCGGGACCGCAACACCGTATTTCCGCAGAATCTCCTTGCCTTGGTACTCGTGGATTTTCATTTTTATGCCCCCTGATTGATCGCGGCAGTTTAACACGGGGACCCTTGACAAACCCTGCGAGAACCGCGCCAGGCGGGCAACTAGCCGCTACTTACCTCTCGCATCAGGCGACGGATCAGGTCTATGGAAAACCCTCGTTGGAGCAGAAATCGGCTCTGCCGAGCGGCCTCGGTAAAGTCCGCGGGAGGCGTCCCAAACTTTTTCGTCCAGATCTCGCGCAGACGATCCGCCTCGGAGCTTCGGAGCGCGTCAGTGGTCGCCTCGATGAGATCTGCGGCGATTCCTTTCTGCTCAAGCTCTAATCGCACGCGGGCCGATCCAAAACGAGCGCCACGGACACGCGCGACGGACTCGGCGTAGCGCTGATCCGAGAGTAATCCCTCTTGCTCAAGCGTATCGAGCACAGCATTGAGCTGGTCGGGCGATTCTGCAATCGCCGATAGCTTACGAAAGAGTTCTTGTCGGGAGTGGTCCCTTCGGCTTAAGGCAGCAATCGCCCGCGACCGAAGGGACCTGGCTGAAGCCGGTTCTTGCGAATTCAATCCTGATCAACATCAGCCGCCTCGGCTGATGTGCTGCGGGCTGCCACGCCAAACTTCTCGCGAAGCTTGTTCTCAATTTCCAACGCCATCTCGGGGTTCTGTCTTAGAAACTCACGGGCGTTATCTTTCCCCTGACCAATGCGTTCGCCGTTATAGCTGTACCAGGCCCCTGACTTCTCAACGATGTCAGTCACGGCGCCAAGATCAAGGATTTCGCCCTCGCGGGAGATCCCCTCGCCATAAAGGATGTCAAAGGTGGCCTGCTTAAACGGGGGCGCAACCTTGTTCTTGACGACCTTGACCTTGGTCTCAGATCCGGTGACCTCTTCGCCTTTTTTGATCGACCCCACACGACGAATATCAAGACGCACCGATGAGTAGAACTTCAATGCGTTACCGCCCGTTGTCGTTTCGGGGTTGCCGAACATCACGCCGATCTTCATGCGGATCTGGTTAATGAAGATAACCAGGGTATTGGTGCGATTGATGGTTCCGGTGAGTTTGCGCAGTGCCTGGGACATCAGACGCGCCTGAAGACCCGGCAGCGAATCGCCCATCTCACCTTCGATCTCGGCCTTTGGCGTCAGCGCGGCCACCGAGTCCACCACGATCAGATCCACCGAGCCGGAACGAACCAGGGCATCCACAATTTCAAGCGCCTGCTCGCCAGTATCTGGCTGGGAGATCAGGAGTTCTTTCAGATCGACACCGAGCTTTTGTGCGTATTGGGTATCCAGCGCGTGCTCAGCGTCCACAAAGGCGCAGGTGCCGCCAATCTTTTGCATCTCAGCGATGACCTGCAGCGTGAGTGTTGTTTTGCCTGACGATTCCGGGCCATAGATCTCGACTACTCTGCCACGGGGTAAGCCCCCTACGCCGAGCGCAAGGTCCAGACCGAGCGAGCCTGTGGACACCACCTGAATATCGGGGGCGACCTCGTTTTCGCCCATCTTCATGATGGAGCCATTGCCGAACTGCTTCTCGATCTGAGACAGGGCCGCCTGAAGGGCTTTGGCTTTTTCGGCACGATTTTTTGAGTCTTGTTTGTCTTGCATGCTGGTTCCTTTAGGCTGGTGCCAAGTGAGAAATTTCCTTCAAGCGGTGTGTCTCGCCTGGCGAAATAATACTGTACAAAAAAACAGGTTTCAACCCTTTGAAATTCTACGGGCGGAAGTCCGGGCTTACGATCCCCGAAACAGCCTAGACACAAGGCCCGACAGGGCAAAGAACGCGGCCTGGCGTTGGATCGAAGGCCGATCCCCGGCAAACACCCGCCTGGTCGTCTCGACCCCAGAGCCATCAGACCAGCCAAAGTAGACGCAGCCCACTGGCTTCTCCCTGCTTCCGCCGCCGGGACCGGCAACACCCGTGATACTGGCAGCAAGGCGTTGCCCGGGATGGGCAGCGGCTAAGCGCTCGACGTGAATCGCTCTTAGCCCACTGGCCATGGCGGCGGCGACCTCTGGGCTTACCGCCCCATGCGCCGCAAGGGTTTCTGAAGAGACCCCTAGAAACACCGTCTTTGCAGCATTGGCGTAGCTCACCACCCCGCCATCGAACCAATGACTGGACCCTGGAATCGTCGTGACCCAGCTTGCGGCCAAGCCCCCAGTGCACGACTCTGCAAGCATTAGACGGGCGTTTCTTTTAAGACAGGCAAATCCTATAGCGTAAGCGAGTACTTGCTCAATAGTCCGCATTTCAGAGCCAACCCTGCGCCAAGTGGGCAATCCGAAGCCCAACCGCACAGACCACTAGCGTGTAGGCCGCGGCCACCAGGTCATCCCACATGACTCCCCAGCCATCGCGACTAAGCCGATCAATGGTTCGAATCGGCGGGGGCTTCACGATGTCGAAAAATCGAAAAAGCCCAAAGGCGACCAGTTGAAGCAGCCACTCCGGCACGGGGCCCAGGGCCAGAAATCCTGCTGGGTCAGACGCCCGCGGAAGAATCCAAAGCACCAGCCAGAACGCCAGAATCTCGTCCCAGACCATGGCGCCACTGTCGATCTGCCCGAGCGCGCGTCCCGTGACTGTGCAGGCCCTCGCGCCCACCACAAGGCCCACGACCAAGAGCACCGCCCAGACCACGTCCGTCATCAAAGGGTCCAGCATCAGAAAGACGACCCAGGCCCATAGCGTCGCCACCGTCCCGGGTGCGACGGGCGAAAGCCCACTCCCGAGCCCAAGTGACAACAGGTGCGCGGGATGGCGAAACAAAATGGTCTGTGGACTCGTTGTGCTCATCACTTGAAATGGTCAAAGCCCCCTCGGCCACATTCTGCTGCAAGTTCCGACGGAATCGGCTGACCCTGGTGATCGCACCAGGAAATTCCACACGGACCGGCGGACGTTTCGACCAGACGACCGATCTGCGTCAGCGGCAGACCCATGGACTCGCCAATCGCTGCAATCTTGTCATGCGCAAACGCGGGCGCGGCACAGAGCAGTTCATATTCGTCACCCCCCGTTGCCGCAAAAACGCGCGCACCGTCTTCTGAGATGGACCGCGACTGCAACGCCAGACGCAGACTGGGGCCCAAGGGAAGCGCCTGCCAATCGATGACTGCAGATAACGGCGCCGAGCCGTGAGACCCCGATTCCTCAAGAAGATGTCGGATCTCTGAACTGAGTCCATCAGAGATATCAATCGCGGCCGATGCAAGTCCTCGCAGGCGTTGTCCGAGCGCAAGCCGCGGCGATGGCCAGTCTAATTTTGGATCCGTCACCCAGCGCGATACCGCATACGCTGCATCACCAAGACTTCCCGATACCCAGAGCGCGTCCCCAGGCTTTGCACCGCTGCGTAACAATGCTTGTCCTTGCGGAACAGCACCGATGACCGTCACCGAAAAACTCTGAGGCGCATCTGACGAAACACCCACGGTGTCGCCACCAATCAACGGACACTGCGACGATCTTGCAAGGTCAAACAAGCCCGTTAGAAAACGGTTAAGCCATTGCTGGTCAATCGATCGCAAGGCCGCGGCCAGCGTAAAAGCGACAGGCCGAGCGCCCATGGCGGCAAGATCCGATAGATTGACGGCAAGCACCTTGTGTCCGAGCGATGCGGGATCGACATCGGCGCGATAGTGGCGACCTTCCACCAACATATCGGTTGCAACGACTAACTGTTCCCCCACTGGCAAGGGTGGAATCAGCGCGGCATCGTCCCCAATGCCAAGGGCTAATGGCGAATCGAAAAAAGGCTGCCCTTGTGCAGCCTGAGTCTTGAGAAACTGCCCGATGAAATCAAATTCACCAAGGCTAGCCATGCGGTCGAAGTTCACCGGCGAGCTTGTCCAGCACGCCATTGATGTATTTGTGGCCGTCGGTACCGCCAAACGATTTGCCAAGTTCAACAGCCTCGTTGATCACGACGCGATACGGCACCTCGGGCGAATGAAGAAACTCAAATGTGGCCAGCAAAAGAATGGCGTGTTCCACAGGAGAGAGTTCTGCAAGCGGTCGGTCAAGCTGACCCCCGAATCGCTGGCGCAACGTCTCCGCATCCCGTAAGACGCCGTGCAGACAGACATTGAAATAGTCCTGATCACAACGCTGATAGGCCTCTTGCTCGCGCAAAAAGGCATCAATCGCGCCTGCATCTTCTGCGGCGACTAGCCATTGATAGATGCCTTGCACCGCCAGGCTTCGAGAGGCGCGTCGCGTGCCTCGGGCAACGCGATCAGGGCGCCCGGTCGACGTTGCGTCAGCCACAGGCTTATTCATCATCAGCACTCAACTGATCATCAATGGCAAACAGCAGGTTGGCCATCTCAACGGCCACGCGGGCACAGTCTGCGCCCTTTTCTGCCGCTCGCACCATGGCCTGTTCGTCGTTTTCTGTCGTCAGCACGCCATTGGCAACCGGGATATGAAACTCTGAAGCGACGCGCGAGATCCCCGCGGCAGATTCATTCGAAACAATTTCAAAATGATAGGTCTCGCCACGAATGACCGCACCAAGGGCAATCAAGGCATCAAAACGCCCGGTCTCTGCAAGCTGTGACAAGGTCAATGGAATCTCAAGCGCTCCAGGAACCGTGCAGACAAAGATGTCTTTCGAATCAACACCAAGCTGAATCAGTTCATGTACACAGGACGTGCGCTGTGCCTGACCCACCGCTTCATTAAAGCGCGCCTGTACGATTGCGATGCGCAGCCCTTCCCCCTCAAGATCAATCTTCATCTCATTCATCGTGTTCTCCGGCTCTATAGCCTGTTACCTCGAGTCCAAATCCCGTCATGCTCGGCATCTTCCTTGGTTGAGACAATACCAACATCTTGCCAACACCGACATCGCGCAAGATCGCAGCACCCAGCCCGTAATTTCGCAGCTGATGACTGGCGGCACCCGTTCCCGCCGTCGGTGCAGCAGCGCGCGTGATCTTGGAAAACAACACGTCAGCGCCGGGGGCGCAGTTCAACAAGACCACCACGCCCTCGCCATGTCGAGAGACAGCCTCGAGCGCCTGGGCCAGACTCCAGCTATGGCTCAGGCTTTCGGAATCAATCGCATCCAGAACGGTAAAGGGTTCATGGACACGCACCAGACACTCGCGATCAGCGCTGGGTGATCCTTTCACCAACGCCAAGTGTGGCTGATGGGCGGCGCGGTCTTCGTAAACATGTAGCGTGAACGCACCAAAGGCAGTCTGAATGGGACGCGTGGTGATACGCGTGACCAGGCTTTCATTTGCACTTCGATACTTAATCAGGTCAGCGATCGTGCCAATCTTGAGACCATGGGTCTGCGCAAAGTCGACCAGGTCTGGCAGCCGCGCCATGGAACCGTCGTCTTTCAAAATTTCACAGATCACTGCCGCAGGCTCAAGGCCAGCGAGCTGTGCCAGATCGCATCCAGCTTCGGTATGCCCAGCGCGCGCAAGCACTCCGCCCGGCTGCGCCTGGAGCGGAAAGATATGACCTGGCTGCACCAGATCTTGTGGTTTTGCATCAGGCGCAACAGCCGCTGAGACCGTTCGAGCCCGGTCCGCCGCACTGATCCCGGTGGTTACGCCCGTGGCTGCCTCAATCGATACCGTGAAGGCGGTGCGATGGGGTGACTGGTTGTCATTGACCATTGGCTGCAGCTGAAGCTGACGACACCGCGATTCGGTGAGCGTCAGGCAGATCAGACCCCGGCCATGTTTCGCCATAAAGTTAATCGCATCGGGCGTGACCGCAGAGGCCGCCATGACGAGATCCCCTTCATTCTCACGGTCTTCGTCGTCCACCAGGACGACCATCCGACCGGCTCGGATCTCGGCAATCAGTTCAGTGATATCAGACAACGCACGATTCGGCATAAGGCTTAGGTTTGATGAAGACGTTCAAGAATTCGGGCGACCTGTTTGGCCAACTGGTCCACCTCAAGATTGAGACTGTCGCCGACAGCGCGCTCATGCAACGTGGTGGCCATCCAGGTATGAGGGATCAGGTTCACCGTGATCTCGGTACCGTCAGCAGTATCGGTCACCGTGTTGACGGTGAGACTCACACCATCCAACGTCACAGACCCTTTCTGACTGACATACGGTGCAAAGGCACGATCGATTCCCGCGCGAAGCTGCCACGATTCCCCAACCGAAGCGAGTGAGAGCACGGTGGCACGGCCATCCACATGACCCGATACCAGATGACCGCCAAGTCGATCACTCGCCCGCATCGCCTTTTCTAGGTTCACATTCCCGGGCCGATCAAGGCGTGTGGTCTTACTCAGGCTTTCCATCGAGACATCGACTGCAAAACTTTCCTGAGTTCGACTAATCACCGTCATGCAGGCGCCATTGACCGCAATGGAATCGCCAATCGCAACATCATCCGACTCAAGGCTGCCAAATTGAATGGTCAGGCGCAGCCCTTGCTGGCCCCCTTCGGTAGCCCAGCTGCAGGTGGTGGGCGCAATCGACACAATCTGTCCGATTCCTTGCACGATTCCTGTAAACATAGCCGGAGTCTAGCCCTTTGATCTAATCTTTGACCAATCGCGCGCGAAGGCTATTGCCAATCATGCAGGTCTCCTGCCACCGCCAGCGTCGTACCTGATCCAAGGCCTGCCACGGACCGAGGCCCTCGGCCATGGGAAGTCCAGATCCAATAAACAGTGGTGCCAGGTAGAGAAGACATTCATCCACCAAATCCGCCTGCATCATGGCGCCAGTCAGCTTTGCACCGGCCTCCAGGTGAAGCTCGTTACAGCCACGCTCGGCCATCAGTCGCATCAGCGATACGAGATCGACCTTATGAGAACCGGGCACCGCAGGAACGGCGATGACCTCGACGCCAAGGTCCTGGCACTGGCGTCGCTTCTCAGAGACAACAGGCTTTTCAAGGTCGGTGGTCACCGCAACCACGGTCGACCCCCCGGACAAAATCGCGGCACCGAGGTCCACCTCAAAACGCGGATCGATCACGAGTCGCAGCGGCTGGCGAGATGTCGGAATCGCCCGAACATTCAGACGCGGATTGTCCTGACGCACTGTGCCAATTCCGGTCACGATCCCACAGGCTCGGGCACGCCAGACATGACCGTCATTACGGGCAGCCTCGTCTGTAATCCATTGACTCGCACCATTCGCTAATGCGGTCTGACCATCCAGTGAGGCAGCAATCTTGGCCCGCACCCAGGGCAGGCCTGTTGTCATGCGCTTCACGAAGCCAACGTTTAACGCACGCGCCTCCTCTTCCAAGAGTCCGCAACGCACCTCAATGCCCGCATCACGGAGTCGGGCCAGCCCGCGACCCGCCACCTGCGGGTTTGGGTCCTGCATCGCAACCACCACTCGGGCAATGCCTGCCTCGATCAGCAGGTCGGCACACGGTGGTGTGCGTCCAAAGTGACTGCAGGGTTCGAGCGTGATGTAAGCGGTGGTTCCCAGAGCACGATCTCGGCCACAGGCCTCGATTGCCATTCGCTCAGCATGGGGGCCTCCCGCGCGCTCGTGCCAGCCTGTGGCCACCACCTGGCCATCTTTCACAAGGACACATCCCACCCGCGGATTCGGTGTGGTGGTATTGATCCCCTTCTCCGCCAGGGCCAACGCCTGGCGCATGAAAAGCGCGTCTTCGCGACTAAACATCTAGCGCTTCTTTCGACCCGATTTGGGACTGACTTCGGCCACAAGCTCCTGAAACTCTGCGACATCCTGAAAGCTTCGATAGACCGAGGCAAACCGGATATAGGCGACCTTGTCGAGCTTCTTGAGTTCGTGCATCACCAGCTCTCCAATTCGCTGGGTCGAGACCTCTCGCTCACCGCTTGCAGCGAGCTGTTCCTCGACACGACGCACAGCCGCTTCGACAATCTCTGCAGGCACGGGTCGTTTGCGCAGCGCGAGCAAGAAGCTCGCACGAAGTCGCTTCTCATCAAACTCAAGACGCGCCCCGTTCTTCTTGACGACATAGGGCAGCGAAAGCTCGACTCGCTCTACGGTTTTGAAGCGCCGATTACAGGCCAGACACCGACGGCGGCGGCGAATCTCAATGCCGTCCTCAGAGACCCGGGTCTCAGTGACCTGAGTATCCTCCGAGGCACAGGCAGGGCAGCGCATCGCAGATCAGTTAGCGGTAGACCGGGAACTTTGCGGTTAAGGCTTCGACCTGGCTGCGCACCCTCGCAATCGCGGTGGCGTCTTCTGGCGCCTCAAGAACATCCGCAATCAGATTACCCACCAGCGTCATCTCTTGGGGACCGAAACCGCGCGTGGTACAGGCCGGGGTGCCAAGACGAATCCCGCTGGTCACCATCGCCTTTTCCGGATCATTCGGAATGGCATTTTTATTTACGGTGATATGGGCATGACCCAGCGCAGCCTCGGCAGCTTTACCGGTAATGTTTTTAGCGCGAAGGTCCACCAGCATGACGTGGCTTTCAGTGCGGCCCGAGACAATTCGCAGACCACGTGCCACCAAAGCCTGCGACAAGGCCTGAGCGTTGTCCAAAATTTTCTGAGAATAGACCTTGAACTCTGGCTTCAACGCTTCGCCAAATGCCACGGCCTTTGCGGCGATCACGTGCATCAACGGCCCACCCTGAAGCCCCGGGAAGACTGCGCTGTTAATTGCTTTCTCGTGCTCGGCCTTCATCAGAATGATGCCGCCACGGGGGCCACGCAGACTCTTGTGGGTGGTCGATGTGACCACATCTGCATGCGGAACAGGGTTGGGATAGACACCGCCTGCAATCAAACCTGAGTAGTGGGCCATATCCACCATAAAGATCGCACCGATTTCTTTCGCGACTTTTGCAAAGCGGGCCCAGTCTGTTTTGAGCGCATAGGCAGATGCCCCGGCAATCAAGAGCTTAGGCTTGTGCTCGCGGGCGAGTGCCTCCATCCGATCATAGTCAATCTCTTCCTTAGCATTCAAACCGTAGGGCACGACGTTGAACCACTTGCCGGACATGTTGAGCGGCATGCCGTGGGTGAGGTGGCCGCCTTCGGCCAGGCTCATGCCCATGATGGTGTCGCCGGGCTTGAGGAAGGC
>JACCEC010983228.1_pt1 | contig 10940 bp, 14 predicted proteins | sample 7450121 | NCBI WGS metagenome assembly JACCEC01 (sample SAMN15323455, study PRJNA562643) | freshwater metagenome | isolation source: river surface water | place: USA:Blue River Watershed | collected 2017-08-18 | reverse complement strand
GATACATCGTCCGCGTAAGCGGCGTCGCGGACAACCCCAAGAAATGCTTCTCGGCCGCCAACATTGCGCTGTGCAGATGCTACATATTCTCATCTTGGATATATTTCGACACAAATCGCAGCGCCATTATGATGCCAGAACTATACACCGGGATCGCGTATTCTTCAGAAAAAGCAGCCATCCACATATATCCAGATGAACAACCAATACGCGACATCTTGTACATTATCGACAGAAGCGGTTTGCGTTACTACATCGACGGTTATCGCGTCGAACTCAGCAGAGCTTCGCATACGATCACAGCCACGAAATCGCTTATATAGGGTTTTTTGAAAAACATATGGACTTTCTTCGAAAAAGTCTGAGGACTTTCTTCGAAAAGTATCTACGCATGGTGTCTTCCACGTGGTCGTCGCGAGAAACTGTAGACTGCTGATATTGATTCAAGAGCGGACGCTGATCTCATGAAGAATATTTTTGTGAGTTTGCCAACGACATGATCAGGTAACTTTACGATTTCTTCATTCACGCGATCGATACCGTGCGTCTTCGTAAAGTGTTTAAGCACATTGAGCATATAGCCTGACACATGATACGGGATATACTTCAAGTCGTCAATGCATGTGAGCAGAGATGCAGCTAGTTCAATGGTGCCTTCCCATTTGTCGAGCAGCGACAAGATCGCGGTTGTCTCTTTTTTCTCGTACGTACCATCGTAAAGATAAATGAACAGCGCTGCTACATCAACATATTTGTCTGCCAAATGTATTTCCTTCTTGCCATCAACGTCAAGTTGGTCAAGTGCATCCACGAAGAATTTGAGCCGTTGCAGGTTTCGCTTTGATACCGTAACGTTTCCGCCGATGCATATATGTTTTATGATTTCATCATAAAACCCTATATGTCTCGTCAAGCACTAGATCGGTCGACATTTTCACATCGCTTGAACTTGAGCTCGCCATCGCTGCCTATATATCCTATTTTCAAAATTTTGAATTCAAAAGTCATTTGGTTTATATGACAGAGTCATATAAACCTTTATGCGGCGCCTACGCAAGTACGTTGTCGACGTTGTGGTGACGCACAGGCACATACCCGACTCACTTGCGGTATGCAGAATTGGCCTTTGCGTCCCTGCGGATAGGCACAGCGTGTTCGATTATATTAATGGACTTGTCGCAAAACACAACGCTTGGGAGATATGTTGGCGTCGTAACGATGTCGGATACGACCACAGACTGCCCACATTCCGCCATTTCAGCGATGACTCTCTGAGATGCTGGCGATTCGGTCGACGTGTTTATATGTGCGCCGATAGAATAATGGCGGTTGTCATCGACGGAGTGGCCCCCGCATATGCAATCGGATACTGAAAATCGTTTCTGAGAAGTATTTTTTGACGGATGGGGATTGCGAGTTTCCGGGGGGCCGGTGGGCCCGCGGCGCTTAATTCGCCGATTCTATGGAGATTTCGCATGTGCGTTTTTGCGGCTAATTCGCCAAACTAATGGGAAAATCGCCGCATCCGACGGCGGCGTTGCTTTTTTACGTGACGCGTTTTTGTGCCGCCGCGGACCCTCGCGGAGGCTGAAATATTGCGAATTTACGTTGCGATACTACCCGCGACCATTACTTTAAGGTGTAAAAAACTGAAAACGCATCTGTTCAACAATGAGCAATGCGACATTTTCGCCGTTATGCGGTGAAAAAACTTAACAACAACACGAGCATTCTCGACATCTTGATTTGCAGCGGCTATCATGAGGGGGCTGTGACAGTTGTATATCGCTTCATTCATACTTCTGGGTTTGTTGGGTTTCTGAAAAAAGAGATGTGCAGGTTCCGACGCGTTCTGCGCGAGTCTTATGTGTTCTACGATGACCTCTCGCTGTACGCCGAGCATTCCATATGTATGTATAAAAAAGGAAAATTTCAATACATTAAGTGCGAAAAAAGCCTTTGGTAGGAGTATAGATGCGCAATCTTCGCCGCTATGCACTTAGAAACGATGGCGCGTGCCTCACCATTCTTGATGTTACAATATGCATGCGCTATCATCCAGATCTTATAACTATTGTTTATCGCTTTCTTTACACGACAGACTGCATCATCTTTCGAAAAAAGGAGCTGAGTCGTGTCATATGTGCCTTGCGCGAATCTCATATGCTCAGTGATAACAGGCTTGACGCATATGCATATCGTTGTATATGCCGGTGGGAGGGAGGAAAACTTCGGCACATCAAATATTGAAATGCTTTTTTTCTGAATATAAGGGCTTTGTGACTTGTCATAAAACATATGCGTCGCCTCCGTACATACATCGCAGACAAAGGCGGGCCGCCCGGCGAGTCCTATCTTCTGTTATGCGACCTCTGCATATGCGACGGAACGGGTGCGGACGAAGACGGCGATGATGAAATAACGATTGTATACTTGCTCGAGTTCCAATGGGGCAATACATTCATGTTCAAAAAAAGACTTACATACTACGCGGGCCGATTCTACCACATACAAGACATGTATTACTACGACGATAGCCGTGTCTGGTCGACCGGAAGGTACAAACATGATTTCAAAGAAGAAGTCGAATATATCGACGGCTATGTCAAGCGTGGCCAGCTGGCATACAAAGTGTCGCCGGTGTAATAAAACTGTTTTTTATGCCTTCGTGGAGGGTTGTGAAGGATAAAAATATACCTTTATAGGATAAGAACATTATGGTAAATGAGTTCAGACGACCGTACTAAGGTGGATGCATTTATGGATTTACACGCCTTTCTTGATAAGAGTGCGAGTGATATGAAAAAGTGCAGTTTCGAAAGAGTATTAGACGAAAACCTGAGAGAAACGAAGATGTATAGCTTTTTACAGAGGGAATATTGTAATCATATACCTCTTTTTATCTATAATGACTGGTTGTACATTCTTGCACGTGGATATACACAAAGTTACAGTCTTCGTATGCACGCTACAAATCTAAGCGCAAGTGATTGCGGCAACATAATGAAATGGGCATCGGATTTTGAAGAAAATTTTTATGCCGTTTGTTCTGCGCAGTGCGAAACAAAAGTCTGCGACAATGCTTTTTTAAGAGCGGAAACCGACCAATTGTTCTTCCTGTATACTCTCAGGATAAACATTCTCAAGACATGTTGCGGGTTTTTCGACGCTTCGCTGAGCTACACCGATATCGACTTTGATCGTATGCTTGAAAAATTCAGAAATTCCGATTCGAAATATACACATCAACTCTTTTCATACGATATCGATGTTTGTTTTGCCAAACATCTGAAGCTAAAATCGATTCATATCAATGATCTTGTGACAAGATATCTCACCGAGATTCGCGTAGATTATAAAAATGTATGTAAGATACACGGAGGACGCATCGAAAAAGATGACGACGAAGCATACGGTTATAATGAAAGGAATATTCTGAAAGATACCAATAACGAATACAAGATATCTTCAGACCATCGTAGCTGCAAGTATCTCGTTGACAAACTTATAAGAGAAGAAACAAACGATAATACAACGGCACTGGAACGCATATTAGGTAGCATTGTTGAGGAAAATACGTTTGTATTCAAAGATAACCATATCAAATTGCGTAAGGAGATTATCAAAAAATATGAATTGGGTAACTACAAAAGAATATGGCGCAGGTTATTTCTTAAAATTTTGTTCCTTGTAATCGGTATCGGAGGACTGATAGCATCTTATTTGCTTAAGGATTCGAGAGGAAACCCAGAATATCTGACACTGACAATTGGGTTGCTCGCTGCCGGAGTAGTTCTTATCAATGAAATGATGGTATGTTGTCGAGATATAAGAGAATTATACAAATCAAAACTCAACATAACTAGATACGAAGCATGTTATGAATGTATTTCTCGCAAATGTGGCGACAAAAGAAAAGATTTTGAAGAAGAAAAAAGAGAATGTTCGTTCCAAATTGCGGAAGGCTAAACCAATCGACCCTTTACGCCCACGTCATTTTCGCTTTGTAGTACTTGAGTGACGCGAGGTAGTCTTCGTATGTATAGAACTTTTCGCGCAGGTAAGGAATGAGTGTAATCATGTCACGCTCGTTTTCTGTAATCTCGTAATTGTAAGTGAAAATGTAGTTGAACTCTTTGTAGTTGAACTCTTTGTTTTCTTCCGGGTTTGGGAACTTGATACCATCTTCAAACAGAATTACTACTTTTGCACCCTTGCCGATAGCTATACCGGCATCGAAAAGTGAGCCGTAACATGTTGCATTCTTGTCAATTATAAGAATCATATATGTGTCTTTCTGAATTTGATTCTTATATAGGTCTTTCGGGAAGCTGATGGAATGTTTGTCGGCCGTAAACTGGCCGTGATTTCCAGAAAATCCCCCAAATCTGTAAGGCCCGCATATCATATGTGTTTTGTGCACAACATATTTGCACTTCGTTGCAATGTCATTTCGTACACGCAGATCTTCATAAAACCATTTTTTATATCCTTCTAAATTCAGACACTTGGAATTTGTGTTGTTATATATGTCCTCATCGACTACCCATTCACTGTTCAAACCAACAACGCCATTTTTTACAATTTCAGTTTGCAACATATTGACTATAGCCATGTCTTCAGGCCGTGGGTCACCATCTATTTCTTCGCCATCGGAATCGGCCCTTGTAGGCTCGATACTCATTATCTTTTTTGCGAAGAAAACCTTACGTTTCTCATACCATTTTAAACAGAAGAAACATACCAGTTTTAAGTCATCATTGGTATCCCATTTCTCATGTAAAAAGTGCAAGTAACATAGTTTGTGACAAAATGTCTTGCAACAGAATGTAAACTTATTGGGTTTTTTCTTGCATACATATACTGTTTCATCGACAGGTAGAGGCGCAACTACGGAAATCTCAATTTTTTTATCCTCTTCCTTTACTCTGCTCGAGAGAATTTTAATGCAATCATCAAATGCTTCAGTTGCATGTTCAACTTTGCACCTAAAATATTCTTTGCCGTATATAGGATCACCGAAGCGTGCGCGAAATAAGGCAATGATAACACGCTCTGCGCCTCTGCCTTTGTTGACAGTTCTTATTTGATGAATGCGCGCAGAAGACCCGTATGCCTTTATACGCGATAAACTTTGCTTACCGTGCATACCTACTTTAACGACCGGAACCCCATTAACAACATCATTCAAATACTCTTGAGGCGTAACCATATAAACCTGCTCTTGTTCCTCCATTTTGATATGTAGAAAACATATGATTAAATCAAATTTCACAAAGCGCAACGAACAAAAAAGATGTATAGATTCAGTCGGACATATGCGTACATCGTGTGGTTTCAAGAAGTTACATGCTGCGAGCACTTCCTCGCTTGTAATGTTTCATGCAACACTATAAAATTATCGATAGCATGATAGTCGTTAAGCTCCTCGCCAACCCTCGCACGAAACATATTTTTGTACTTTCCAGACACAGCGTAATAGGGATTATCCTTGGGCTCAAATTTGAGTTTTCCCGCTGCATACAAACTCAGCATTGCACCTCGGATTTGGCATTTCATACTTTCATACCTTGCCTCATCGGACATAAGTTCTTTTCCAGGACCATTTTCTTGTGGCTTTTCTTTTTCTGGGCCATATAAGATTATAATACATCCCTTTTTCCATCGCGTGATTGCTGTGTATACATGTTTGTATCTCTTTTCGTTCTTCCTGAGAATAACGACTGTGTTAGCGTACGTCGAACCCTGCGACGCATGAACCGTAATAACCTCGGATCGCTCTATTTCCTTGAATATACCCGGACATAAATCTCTAGTTTTCTTATCTTCGATGAGTTCTTTAAGCTGATCCAGACGCTGATCTTCGCCGTTGTAATGAAGAAGAGTATGGTTACCATCTTGTGAGTAGTAGTTTTTACGAATTGTATGTTTAATCCTGAACCCCAGCAGGGGAGTAACGGCGTACTTCTGTTTATCAAAACCTTCATATATACCTTGCATACCATATATGGCACGTTTTTCCTCTCTGTTTGAAACAATAATGCGGCATCCGGTGTCCTCTTCTACGATGTTTTTTTCTTCTTTTTGAATATGCTCGTTTTGCATCCACGCTGCAATCATTGCATCGGTACTTAGTATCTTGCATACATCATCGATAGTGTCACACTTTATTACCCTGATACATTGTAAAGAAGATTTTTCTATAGGTTTGACAGGTTCTTTGCGTTCTACGAGAATATCTCTGCATAGCTTCTCGAAAGACTTTCTATGAGGTTTCTCGCATCGGATCATCTTACTGAGTCGCGAAAATATGTTTGTCTTTTTTTCTTTGAGTATTTCCGTGATATGCACCAAAACGCCAGCGATGCTTCTTTTTTTCACAGGCGGTAACTGATTCCAATCACCCATTATCAAAACCTTGGCCCATATATCCATTTCTAATATTCCGTGTAGATGGTTTATGTTCAGCATACTCATCTCATCGATGATTAAGTCGACTCTGTTATATCTGTGGTTTTTGACTGGATACGGATTAGCAAGAATGCTATCAATTGTTTTAACAGAACTAAGTATTTCATCAAGTAATTTCTTGTCCTCAACATCTTTATCTTCGATACCCTTTCTCTCAAGAGCTCCTTTAAGTTTATCCTTTAATACAGCGCATGCCTTGCCTGTAGGTGATAATATATAACACTTATATTTGGCTGTCCTGATATCCTCCCGACGTTTAACAAAGAAATCCGCGAAGCACTCAGTAACAAAAGTACTTTTCCCGGTTCCCGCGAGCCCTTGTAAAATACCCCTGCTATATTTTACGCAGTCGTAGTCTTCCAATTTGCGTATAGTCTCTTTTTTCGTTGCGGTTGTATGATGTGATACGTCATCATCTGCATCATCACAGTTTTTTTCGATTGCGTTATAGAACTCGTTATCGATTTTCAGGTCTGTCATATACGTTTGTATGTATCCTTTCTTTCTCCGCAGACTAATATCGACAAGATTTGCTTCCTTTTTCTCATAATTACCGCTACCAAATATGAAAGAATCGAATGATATGGGCGTATCTTCATATGTAACGGGCTTAATCTGTTGACAGAGAATGTCGTATTTTGATAGTTTAACAATGTCGAGACCACCGCCGGCTTCTTCATCGTATTCATCTTCGTACATATTAAAGAACGTATGAAGACCATATAAAAAATTGCAATGGCATGACCCCTTGTACTGATTTTTGTTAAAAAACGCTCTCAGATTTTCCCATAACGATATGTTGTAGCTCTTTTCTATGAGTTTGTCCGCGTATTCCTGAAGAAACGTGTCTCCGATATCTCTGTATGTATCAATAAGATGAATAAGTATACGTGTCGTGAGACTGACTTTGTATGTGCCCGTTGCACAATTCTCATAAGTTCTGAGTTCTCTGTTGAATACATCTTTGAATCCGCCGATGTTGTACTTAGCATAACAACTTGGACCCACGTAATAAGTAACCTGTTCATATTCGAAAACAAAGGCCTTTCTTGTAAGTCTTCTTGTGCATACAACGCATTTTTCGTCTTCCGTCAAACACCTTGCAGTTATGCGATCGGTGTCGAGTCCCTGAAGAAATATCGCGATCTCATTTGGAGGTATGTATGGTGTGGTTGAAATCTTCGTAATACGCTTTTTGTCAGTTATTTGGGTAGCTCTTATCCCTCCTGCGGCGAAGTATTCCGTGATGTTCTTCCGCAAACACGCTAAAGAAGCATCATACATCTCTTCGCAACTGTTGGTACCTTTTTTGTACAGGTACGTAATGCCTTCGCGGTCTTGCAAAAACGCATGCAACTTCTTTTCTGTCTCCTCGGATTTTAGCTCATGCGTCTCAAACTCGTAGAGCGTATTGTATTCGCATGGCATAACATACGTTGTCGTATAGCAAGAATCTCTGATGCGCCGATAAGGGTTATCTGTGTAACCTACTTTGTGCCAGGTCTTACTCGGCCATTGCTCAGACCGTAATATGTAAATGTAGTGCGTGTAAGATTCTTCCATTGCGCCATTCTATACGAATCACACATACATCTAACATAATACAAAGCCATGCAAAAAACTGAAATAACCAACGCATACAACCATGCGGCAGCTACACAAGTATATTCTGCGGAAAGAATCAAGACTAATCATATGCGACTACAGAACATGCTCATGGAGTATCTGGGATCATAATTCCACCGCAGTTATCATAAAAACTTGTTTGTTTGTATACGACTTTCCCGCTCGATTTGCTTTCGGTACGGTTGTCTGCTGCGATGACGTTGTGGAGATCTATTGCGCTATAAACGAGGGTCATTTAGAGTCGACTGTATATAAGGACATCGAATACAGAATGGCTTGTTACAGGGGAGAACAGTGTTACAAAGTTTGAAATTCTTGTGTATACAAAGATGCGACGCTTGCGCGTGTATGTTTCGAGAACTCGCGGGATAACCGACGACATCCTCCTATATGTATGTGGGGTCTGCTTATGCAAAATATGGGGATCACCTGAATCCGATAAGATAAAGATATATAGATTTGCGTGTCAGTATGGTGTCGGATACATGTTCATGAAAAAGGGGCCTGCTTATCGCGCATATATTCAAACATCAGCGAACCACTTTGTTTATAGTAATATTCTTCGCAAATATGTGCATAACCGCATGATTGTCTACACAAAGTGTCGCTTGACGTGCACAGAATGGACAGACCAAAAGTGAATCCGCCTAATCATATAACCATGCGGCGACTGCAGCGATACGTCAAGGAATATCGACCCTACGACACACATCTAGTCGTGTGCAAAGTCGATCTTTGCAGCATATTTGACTATTCATACCGCTATGTCTGTTATATTCAGGTCGGCCGATACGAATACAGAAAGAGCGGCTCGAAAGTAACACATGTTTTCTTAAAGAAAACTACTCGCAGTATATCACCGAGTGACTTGTCGATGCATCATTACATGTTCAGTCTTGCCAAAAAACACAGCATACAGATGCATTTCACCGGCGACGCATACCAATCACGCACATATACGAACGGCGTTTTGCGTGTTAAACGCAAGGCACATACCGGCGTGTATCAGCTTGGCTTTTTTGTGATGCAAAAAATGAATGTGTAGATAGCATATACACGTACACAATGCGGAATCTTTGGCGGTATGTCACAGTGTATAAGATCACTGAAGATGAGCGACTGCAGAAGATGGCACTGTGCGGCGCCGATATTTGCTATGTCTACAACAGCATAGACAGATACATCGAGAGGACGATGGTGTATAAGTTCGAGATGAGAATATACTACGACGACGCGACATATATCTTCCGGACGAGTCGAATTTTGCAGACCGAGCAAACAGGCCTTCTGTGCGGTAGCTACTTTCTGACAAGAGAAAGTCTTCATGTGTATATTCGTGATGTACAATTTCTAGATTTAACTTATGAAAGAGGCACTGTAAGATGCAAAGATGCCTGTACACGCACGACCATCTTCAAGATCCGCATAAATTGAATTTTCATACAGAATAAACATCATGCGGAATCTTCGACGGTATGTAATGAAACACAAGACCAGAACGGAGAAAACCGTACGCACAATGATATTGTGCGGTATCGAAATATGTTGTTTTTACAACGTGAATGAAAACGTTCTGCAATTAATAGTGTACAAGTTTGAAACAAGAGAATACAGCTACGACGACATAGTATATGTCTTCGGAAGCGGCCGGGATCGACAAGTTGAACAAACGGGTCTCCTAAGCAGTAGCCGCTTTCTAACGGGAGAAAGCCTTTATGTGTATGTTAGCGACACGCAGTTTATAGATTTAACTTATGAAAAAGGCACCGTAAGTCGCATAGACGCCTGTACACGCACGACCATCTTCAAGATCCGCATAAATTGAATTTTCATACGCAACAGAGAAACTTAAGCGGTCCAGAAGCACAGCTCTTCAGAAGAATAAAAAGTCATGCGGTCACTCCATCGATATACGACCCGCGTAAATCGTCACGGGACTCTGCGCATATGCGACATTGACTTATGTGCAACTGAACAGGCCTACTGCGGTCTCTTTGCAGGCGAAATGATATCGCTGCTCTACTTCGAATATGACCCCGAAGACAACACCATAAGCTTTCTCAAAAGAGGCGCGTTCCTGCCTACATGGAACAACTCCATAGAAGAACATCACGCCGTAGCCATATCAGACTGTACCGTATACATGGACGATAAGGTTCTGCAATGTGAAAACGGATGCGTTGTCTGCCGCAGAGACTATCAAGTGATATGAAAGGCTACGCCTTTCAAGAAAGCACCGCTTTTTTTGCACCAAAAAATTGAATAACACTCGCGACAATAGCCGCGAGATGCGCCGCCTACATCAATACGTCAGCACTCAAGAGAAATCTTCATCACTGCGAGTATGCCGCAATGAGCTGTGTCGAGATAGCGACCACGCAAACCTGCCGTCCACACATGCTAGGATCCACAAATTCGAGTACAGAACATACGCCACAACCTCAACATTCATCTTCGCACAAGACACCATTCGCATGAAAACATACATATCATCCGACACCTCACCGCATCATCGTACCGGTGCACTGCTAGTGCGCGGCGATAATGTCGATATCTACTACAGCGAAGGCAGAACACAGCGCATCTTATAAGTCTCGCTTTTTGAATCGGCGGGAAAAGTGAAATAACGCACCTCAATATAGGTAGATAAAAATCGCGAATGCGATAAGAAAAATCGCGAATGCGTTTTTTGCGTCGCTACATAACTAAGGTCAAAAAGCATGCTTTTATAATATGTGGCGTTGTGATATGCAATGTGATCGAAGATTTTGTCATTTGGATATGCACATTTGAGTATGAATTCAATCCCAGTTATTATAGCTTTCTAAAAAAACAGATCACTC
>JACCEC012339793.1_pt1 | contig 10941 bp, 24 predicted proteins | sample 7450121 | NCBI WGS metagenome assembly JACCEC01 (sample SAMN15323455, study PRJNA562643) | freshwater metagenome | isolation source: river surface water | place: USA:Blue River Watershed | collected 2017-08-18 | reverse complement strand
TATTAAAAACAGGATGGATGCAATGGCGATGAAAATACATAAAGCAATAATCATTTTCGTCTTCTCTTCTTTTCATATGCAGCAATGCGAGCAGCTACACCACCCTCATCACCACTACGTTTGTATGCCTCGAATGCCTCATGGATCTTTTCTCCTGTACGGAGAAGGTCAACAGGAAGCTCGTCAAGTTCTCCACCTTTCCATTTGCCATTAGATGTGAGTGTGACGCGTGGGTATTTAACTACGACACGCATGTCTTGTGACCTCGTTGCCCATTTGTTATTGGGCGCATCTAATGAGGTAACCACCCCGACAACGTCGGGGCGGCGTACATTGCGAACACGATCACCTACTTGTAGCATTTCGTTCCTCTACAACCTTGTTTAACTTTTTGTACAAGTTATGTACTACAGCAATGTCTCGCTGTCGGATACTTGCACCAAGTACCGTAAACAACTTCTCTTTCATCTTGCACAGACGATAGTGGTCGCCCATGTACGTGTTGACTGTTGTTACGCTAAGCCCAAGCAACTCAGCGATATACATGCGGTCAAGCATAACCATGCAGACCTGCCACAGTTGCTCTTCAGCCTCAGTAGCCTCAATGGTAAGAAGACCAGCCTTGATGAGGCTATGTCGCTGTGCGTCGTTGAGGTTGTTGATTGCCTCTTGTGTCCAAACTGTACGTGCCATTTGTTTGCTCCTCACAATCATATATGTTCATATGATTGTTATTCAATATAATGAGGGGGGTAATATTTGACCCCTCCTCCCTGTAAAAATTGGAGGGGTATAAAATTTGACCCCTCCCCCTAACAGTGGTTAGCTTATTGCGTCTAACCACGAGTGATCACCGCATTCGGTGTCGATTGCGTGATCATCCAACTTGAATGACCACGTGTTTTTGTATAGCTCGCCGTCCATATGGAAGACAAACATCCATCTACCGCCGTTATACATTGGACAACGTGTGTTATCGCATGTTGTTGGTGGATAGATGTAGCCACGAAAGTTTGGCTCATTATGAAGTCTCATAAAATGCCCAACATCGTCCCTGAATCCATCCGCAGGAATCTCTCTGTATTTCCTGTCTTTGATAGAGATTTCTGTGCCGATTGGATCCATGGCAGCGATAGCCTCATCAGTACTTTGCAGTACCATTCTGAGAGTCCTGAATGAATTAATATCCATTAGTAGTTAAGCCTCCTCCTACGTGCCGACTCTTCATCGGCAGTACGCGCCTCTTGAATCATCTGGTCTAACTTCCTCGTTAGACTTTTGAGTTGTTCCTCATTGGCACGAATCGTTGTGCCTGTACGTGACCACGTCTTGTACATGCACTTGGACAACTCACTGATCTCAGCTTGAAGCATGAGGATTTTTTCTGTTTGTTTCATAAGTGTTTCCTTTGTTCTTATGCAGCCGCTTTTTAAGCCTGACTCATCAGTGTGGGGAGGCTAAGTCCCACAGACTTCTCCGCGTGGGAGAAGTTTCGTCTAGATTAGGCCAGTTGCTTTCATGGCCTGATGTTCTAGTAGTACGGTGTTACTCACGTACGTGCCGTACCACATCTCAAAGCCAGCGCCCTTGAGTGTAAGCAGGCACTCGGTTTTGAAAGGGTATAGCCTGTCACTTGGCATTACCTTTGCGTCCTGCCCAGTGAACTCCTTGAATAGGGCAGCAAACTCATTGGCTTCCTCCTCAGTGATGAATAGAAGCATCTTCCTGCATCCCTCTCGGTCGAGAGTGATGACGTCTGACCCGTCCTCCGTACGCAGTAGGTACGGCTTCATTGGCCAGTCGAGCAGCTCTTGCTCATTATGTCCGTTCTCAGTTGAGTACTTGTGGATCGATGCTTTGATGTCCTCAATTTCCTGTTTAACGATTTTGGAAAGTCTCTTTGCTTCCATATTGCGCTTCAACGTGATGAACATGTTTTGTTTTCTCTTCATTTTGTTACTCCTAGTTTTGTTAATCCTAAATAGATTGCGTCTACTACCCCAGCGACAAACAACAATGTAATAACAGCGTTGAATGCACATCCAACGTTATCCCATTGTCGATCAGTTATGTCTTTGAGTTTCCTCATTGTGTTATTCCTTAGTTTTGTTTGAAAAAGATGGGGGCTTGCGCCCCCCCCGTAGTTAGTTGCTTGCGTCGATGTAACAACGCATGCTAGTGATGCGTTCAAACCAGTTCCACGCCATGGGTTGGATGCGAACGATATGTCTGCGTCCCTTGTGGTTGCAGACCATGACTGCTGACTCGTTAAAGGAGTCGTCGTTGACGTTGTACCAACCTTTGTGCAACGTCCATTTACGACTCTTCAAGAACGTGGCATTCCACGTCCACTCGACTCGCTTGTCTTCATGGTCGTATACGTCTGCTTCCACGAGATTTGGCTCCGTAGCCAATGCCTTGATGAAGCAGTCGGCGATCTCGCGATTCATCACCCAAGTGATAGTTGTCCTCATAACTATTCTCCTCATTGAAACACTACACTCTGTATAGAACGCAGGGCAGGTGGTACCCCCACCACGGGCTGCCTCATTGAGTTTTTGAAGCCCTGCATTCTAAACAAAGTGGGGGACTTGCGTCCCCCTTGTGTTAGTGGCCGTATCGATGCATCGGAAGTGTTGACAGCATCCAATACATAAACATCAGCCCGCCGACGATGATGATGGCAGTCAAGCCATCTAATATGAACTGGACTAGCCAGTGGTGTCGCCGACCTTTCATGTCTATCTCCTTCCACCCAGCTGCTTTGCCAGTGCAACGATGTGGTCATCTTCGTTAGCACCTACGATACGGGCGAGACTAATCATCTCGCGCTCAAGATGCGCCCAACTGATGATGTGTCCTGTTACGGACATCTCACCAAGTGAGGACTTGATGGTAATCGTTGTCGGCGCACTAGGTGTTGGGGTTGACAGCGATATGCTGTACTTGCGGTTTGCGGTGAGGAAAAGGCCACTGAATTGCATGGCTGTTTGTCTTCTTTCTTGTGTGTTACGTTTCGCCTGTAGACTGGCCTCGTCAGCTCATTGGCGTCACCCAATGAGGACATAACATTAAAAGGGTTGGGGGCTTACGCCCCCGGTTCCAACAACCCCTTGCGAAGACCGTACTTCACATCCTGCGGGGTAAACATCAACAGCAGGTAATCGCTTACCAGATACATGTCTGTGTATCCGTCCAACGCCAGTTCATCCTTGGCATCCGACAGCCCTGTGCTTATCACTGAGCCGTTCACACTGTACGTGAAGTGGATGTCTTCACCCTTAGTAGTTCGACAAACCGTGAAGTAGTCGTGCGATAGCGCAACTACACCCCAATCAGCTGGTACAGCCACATGTACCGTTTCACGGACACCATCCTTGAGTCCGTTTATGTGCATGTGGTACTTCACCCCGTAGGATGAGAGGTCAGCGAGATTGCGAACATTGCGCAGGTGGGGGGTCTGTATTGTTTGGCTCATTGTCTTGTTCCTTTTTTGTTGGAGAAAAATAAAGCACCCGGTGGTTTGCACCGGGTGCCTGAGGGGACTATGCGTCCCCTTCGTCCCCTTCGCCTTCGGCGCGGAGTTCCGATTGCACCGTTGCATCGGCAACTGCATCGGCAGTCAAGCCTGCCAAGGATACGGCGAAGCCGTCGTAATCCTTCACAGGCTTAGCACGTAGGTCACATTCTGCAAGTTTTGCAGTCAATGCGGACAATACCGCCTTGTAACCTTCAACCGTTGCATCGTTATGTTTACGACGCAAACCGATAAGATATGCCGCTTCAATACCCTTCAATGACTTTGCGGCTACACTTTGTGGCATTGCCAGCCCGGCGGCGATATGTTCATCGATTGACCGGATAGCCTTATCATAGGCAGAGCGCGCACCAGCGTATACTTTAGGTTCAGACATAGTTATGTTTACTTTCTTTTCGATGTTTCGACTTGTACCTGTCATCGTCAGGCGGTACGCGGTAAACCGTACCGTGACATCGTGTAGCGTTGACCGGGCGACCCCGGAGGGCGTCCACACCATGTATGTAGACCGGGATTTGCGGCACAGTCACGTGGGGTACCGGGGTGGGAGCCAGACCCGGCATGGCAAGGGGGTGCCCCGGTTGGCTCGGCACAGTTGTGACTCCAAACCATATATTCTCTTCTCTCTACTATCTATTTCTCCCGTCGGAGAACATGTTTCTCCCCGTAGAAATTAGGATCCCCTTGGAGCACTTGTGCGACATGCGGTTTTGCTACACTGCGTATCATGCTATACTCGGTTATGGCTAACTTATTCAAATCAGGAGAAGATGCAGCTGGGTACTTATTTGATGTTGCTATCCGCAAGGGTAAAGATGCTGCCCGTAAAGAGTACGAGCGTATTTCAGGCAAGCTCCCACAAGATCAAGTTGATGCTATGTATAAGTCTATACAGAATATTAACGACCAGAAAAATATTGCTGACGACAAAGGTTTAGGCGACGCTAAAGTGCAGCGCTATCGTGAGAAGGCTGCTAAGAATATGCCAGTTAATTACGATAAAGAGTTTGGTAAGAAGCCAGTTTCTAAACCAGTTGCCAAGCCTACTCCAAAGCCAGCTGCTAAGGTTGAACCTAAAAAGCCTGTAGAGGACGAGAAAGGTTTTGGCCCATACGGTGGACCAACAACTACTGGTAACACTGTGCGTAAATTGCTTAATATTAAAGCAGATAAGCCACCTGAGAATAGTCGCCCAGCCATTGGTACTGGTATGACTCAAATGTTATCTGTGCCAAAGTTTGAAATGAAACCTTCTGGTAAAGCGCCAAAATAAGATATACTTACGGTATGTTCCTACTTAGCTCAGCGGAAGAGCGTTCGGCTGTTAACCGAATGGTCGCTGGTTCGATCCCAGCAGTAGGAGTCTCCCATGCATGCAAACGCACTGGAGATGCTGCATATTAGAGGCTTTTATCTCTTTCGATCTAATATGCGGTAGGCCACTCGTAGTAACCTCCTCTACTACGGGTGGCTTTTTATTGCTATACTGACATTAGAGGAAGAAGCATAATTTACGAGTACGGCATTAGATTTAAGCGGTGTATTGATGGCGACACATTCGTTTGTGATATTGATCTTGGCTTTGGTATCTGGCTTGTGGATCAGCACTGTCGTCTCTTTGGCGTGGATACACCAGAAAAGAACACTGAAGAAGGTAAGGCTGCTACGAAAACAGCAACAGAATGGTTTGAATCACGTAAAAATACCGCCGAAAAGTTTAGCATTACGGTACTACAAAAAGCAGATAAGTACGGACGACGTCTAGTACACGTACGCACAGACCGCTCTGCCACTACATTGAACGACGAAGTGCTTAAATCTATGGGTGCATACGTCTATACTGGTGGCACAAAACGCAAGTTGGTAACCGCAACAGCTGAGGTAACAGGTTGAACTCAACACAGGCATTTTTTGCTGGATTTGCATGCACATGCGCAATTTATTGCGTCATTGATTACATTGCAGGTTTCTTTGAATACGTTAGATTTAAGAAATGGCTGGAAAGTATAGACGTATCAATTAAGTCATTGGATGAAAAAGCCTTTGATAAGTACTACGCGATGTGGGAATTAAGCAAATTGCCAAATGTAACTATAACCGAGGTTACAGACAGGAGTGATGACGATGGCATCAGCGGAAAAGACGGATCCAAGTAAATGGAAAGCAATAGTTTCTAGGGTTAAATCTGGCACCAAAGGTGGAGATCCCGGTGAATGGTCTGCCCGTAAGGCGCAATTAGCAACGCAGCTGTACAAGAAATCAGGCGGTGGTTATAAAGGCCCAAAATCAAGCGATAATAGCCTTGCTAAGTGGACGGATCAGAAGTGGCGCACAAGCGATGGTACTCCAAGCGAAGGCAAGAAACGATATCTGCCAGACAAAGCATGGGGTGCGCTATCAGCAAGCGAAAAGGCTGCAACCAACAGAGCCAAAGCTGCTGGTAATAAAGCCGGAAAGCAGTTTGTAGCGCAACCAAAAGCCATTGCACGTAAGACTCAAGGTTACCGATAAATAAATAAGGCCCCTCTGTGAAGGGGCCTTTTAATTCGCTCGTCTCAAAATCGCTATAGTGGCATGATGGGCGGACTTTTAAGATATCATCGCGTTTCATTTCTATGTTACCACATATACTTACGGTATAATTACTACAACCCCAGTTGGTGGAATGGTAGACACGACGGACTTAAAATCCGTTTCTGCAAAGAGTACAGGTTCGAGTCCCGTACTGGGGATTGGAGGAGAAAATGGCAGCTACACTTAAGTATATTCAGCCCGATGCAGAAGAATTTATGATTCATCTTGCACGTATTTCGTCTGATAACCAAGATAACCCTGAGTTTGTAAGGCTATTAAATTACTGTATGCGTGAGGGGCACTGGTCTGTATTTGAGATGGTAGATGTAGTTATGGAGATCTACACATCAAGGGCTATTGCTGCACAAATATTGCGTCATCGTAGCTTCCACTTCCAAGAGTTTAGCCAGCGATACGCAGATCCTAGCAAGATCGAAATGGACCTACCTGTTATGCGCCGTAAGGGTAGTTCCAACCGGCAAGGTAGTGTTCCATTTGAAGATCAAGAGACGCAATACCAGATGGATAATAAAGCACTTGCTCCAGTACTTGTAGCCATTCGTGCATACGATGATTTAGTTAAGTCTGGTGTAGCCCTTGAATCAGCTCGTATGGTACTGCCACTGTGTGTAGGTACACGCCTGTATATGAAGGGCACTGTGCGAGATTGGCTGCATTACTGCCGTGTCCGCATGGATAGCCACACTCAGTTAGAACATCAAGAAATAGCCACTGATTGTTGGAATGTTCTGTCAAAAGTGCTGCCAAATACTACAGCAGCGTTTAAGGAATACCATCTGTAATGCAATCAATGGGTAGCGTTGATACTCTTCTGATTGCAATGGGTAATGATTCAGATGTGCAAGTAGTAGAGAAGCACAATGGGTCTTATCTTGTAGGTTGGGAATTTAATGATGTAGAAGTAGACACGCTACCAGAGACAGTTCTACTACTTGATACTATTCAAGGGCAAGGTGCAAGAATACCTTGGCGGTTTATGCAAGATATTGCTATCAGGGCAATCAGCCAGTTAATGGAGAAGAGAAATGACAATCTTAAAGCAGAGTAATCAGTCGGACATTGAAGTTGTACAGGTAACCCCTGACACGTATACGCTTTATGTTAAAGGCAATTTGCATGGCGAGTATTCATTAGAAAACCTTGCTGTAACTGCAATTGAATTGAAAAAAGACGTTAAGATTCCAAGCAAATGGCTTAATGAGTTAGCCTATGTTGCGCTTACCCATGTTATGAAGAAGCTTGCAAGTTCTAACGTATGAAATCAAAGAGCTTAGAATTTCAGTGGTGCGGTAACGATGAACACCAACAGGGACACGAGCCAGTTCGTAAAACACAACTGGCTAGTGGACTAGATGTAAAGGCATACCTAAAGAAGCCAGTGGTTCTTAAGCCCGGTCAAACTACGCTTATTCCTACGGGATGGCGAGTTAAGATGGATCCAGAATACGAACTACAAGTAAGGTCACGCAGTGGACTAGCCTTGAAATATGGAGTTCATGTTCTTAATTCACCCGGTACTGTGGATGCTGACTACCAAGGTGAAGTTGGTGTAATCTTGCACAATGCTGGTCAAGAACAATTTGTCGTTGTTGATTGCATGGCAATTGCACAGTTAGTACTTTGCCCAATCGAGCGCTGCCACGTAACAATCGTTCAGACAGGTAATCTGTTTGATGAAGTAACGGATCGTGGTCAAGGTGGCTTTGGATCTACTGGGGGATTTTAGTGGAAAACACACACTACCGAAAACATAAAATCCAAACAGTTCATTGTGCTTGGGAATGGGATTTAACTTGGGCAGAGTTTAACGCTGTCAAATATATTGAAAGAGCTGGAGATAAACCCGGCTCTACATATAATGACGATATCAATAAGGCTATTTGGTATTTAGTGGCGACTGTTACCCACAGTGATGTGTTTGCTCAGCAAGTTATTGATTCAATTGAGCAATACTGCAAGGATAAATCCTAGTCGTAATCACATCCACATTTGGATTTCTTCTCACCGCAGCCGGGGCACTTGTCGTCATTTTCGACCATCTTGCCCTTCTTCATACCCTTCTTCATACCCTTCATCATGCCGGTTTTATAGATGCCGTCCTGCTTCATCTGTTTGATATTACGTGCCATAACAACAGTTTACTGCACGTCTAATACACATGCATATACCGTATTACGGTATAATAAAAGTGGAGGAATTTATGTTTAATAATGTGTCACTTGTAGGTAGATTAACAGATGATCCTGTTACAAAAGAATCGCAACTTGGTAAAAGCTACACAAGTTTTTGTATTGCTGTAGATAGAAAGACGAAAGACAAGGAAGCTGACTTCTTTAACTGCACGTTGTTTGGCAACTCCGGTGTAGCTCTTAATGAGTATGCACAGAAGGGTCGAATGATTGCAGTGAGTGGCAAGGTTCAGATTGATAAGTACACAAACAAAGACGGCGTTAAGATGCAAGCTGTCAAAGTTATTGTAGATAACTGGTCACTTCTTGATTCACGCAAAGAACAAAGTGATGTAGTTCAACCAGTTACACATAAGGCAAAGCAAGTTAATACGGATGATATTGATGACCCGTTTGCAGATGACTAATCTAATAACTTATTGAGTAATGCTACGTTGTAAGCTTTTTGTCTTGCACCAACTCCGCCAACGCCTAATTTAAAGTAGGCATTCTCTAGATAGAAATGCACAGTCCTTGGACTTATTTGTAGTTCAAGGGCTATTTCTTTGGAAGTTTTATTCTTTCCAAGGAGCGCAATAACTTCCTTTTCGCGCTTAGACAATTGCATCATAAACGCATTCTACCGCAAGTAATGTCTTGCCATGACAGGTAGTGTATGATAGTGCAGAGGTGCAGTAAATGGGAGTTGTAAAAAAACATCAAAACCCTGCCGGTGGTTTAAACGCAGCTGGACGAGCGCATTACAAAAGGACGACTGGTGCTAACCTTAAGCCACCTGCGCCGAATCCAAAGACAAAAGCAGATGCTGGTAGACGCAAATCTTTCTGCGCACGTATGGAAGGAATGAAGCGTTCACGCACAAGTGCTAAAACAGCTAATGACCCTAACAGCCGTATTAATAAATCATTACGGGCGTGGAACTGTTCGTGATGCCTCAGATTCCAACCAGAGCCAATACTGCAGCACAACGCAGTCAAGGTCCACGATTACAGGTAAAGGATATTATTCCATATCTTACAAATAAGAAAATGGTTGATAATACTGTTCCGCATTTTCATGTTGATCACCCTAATGGTGATTATGGGATAATTCCTATTGATGAGATGCGCAGTATTTTACAAAGAATATCACCAATTAATCGTTACGTAAAAATTAATGACAGTGCAGAGGAAGACGAAAAGTATAGACTTACTACACTTTCTGACTACGCTAAAAAACTAGGATATGGAACAAGCGGCAATCCCGGCATGACTGGACAGCCACTGAAAAATCTAGAAAACAGAATACAGAAATATTTTACCGAAGGTGCAATGAATAACGACGATTATCAAGCGTGGAAGAAAGATCCAAATGCGTTTGCGAATAGGACAAAGTTTAGAGCGAACTCACAGGTGCCAGAGTTGTCCAGACAGATAGCAGAACAACATGCAAAAGGTAAAAAATAAGAGATGTTAAACCAAATGCATAAGTATGTTAATCATCTGTCACGCAAAAAAATCTTTGCAGTTGAAAAGGATGAACACAATTTGAAGTCACTTCCGTCTGAAAGTAAATTGCTGACCATGGAACAGAAAGAGCATAAGCTAAAGAACCGTCCAACCATGTCACAATTACTTAAGATTGAAAAAAAAGAACATGGCAACAAAAACGCACCCCGGTTTTAAAGCAGTGCAACAGAAGATCGCCAAGCAGCAAGGCGTCTCTGTTAAGTCCGCTGGAGCAATCCTAGCGTCTTCAACCCGCAATGCGTCAGCTGCGGCTAAGAAGAAAAATCCACGACTCAATCGAGTTAAATAGAGGTATAGGATAATGATGAGAAACGCAGCTGCAGGACGTGGCAAAGCCATGGGTATGGCAGCATTATTAGGTATGGCAAAGGGAGCTAAGTCTAAGCCAGCTCCAGCAAAGAAGAAGGCGCCAGCTAAGGCGAGCCGCTCTGCTAAGAAGCAAATGCCTCCAATGGGACCAATGGGACCAATGGGGCCAATGGGACCGATGGGTTAATTATAGGTAGGTAAATATGGCGTCATTACTGTCTAGTCTGATCATGGGTAATTCAGCTTCTATGCTGGATAAAGATAAAGAGCAGCCAGCGACTCCTCCGGCTGGTGGCCCTGCGCCACAGCAGCAGTCGCAACCAGCTCTGCCGTCAATTCCTCCGATGGCTAACCCACAGCCACAGGCTCAACAGTCTGCGCCACCAATGCCTCAAGGTATGCCCGGACTACCAAACATTCCGGGCTTACCACAATTAGGATTTGATCCTTTAGCGAGTTTGTCTAAAGGCCTAGCCGGTATGCCAACACAATCTGGCGCAGGTATGACGCCTAAGATTGATGTTAATGCGATTGACAATACAACTGCGCAAAAACATGCAGCTGGGCTTGACATGTATTTACGCTCATCTGGTGCTGGCAAAGTTACGTCAGGTGCCGGGTTGATTAGTGCGATGCAGTCGTGGCTAAATAAGACTACAAATATTCAAGGGCAAACAGCTGGTGCAAAGCGTTCTGACCTTATAGGTGACGATAACTTTTTAAAACTAATTGATACGACGGCAGAGTTATACAATACGGGTGATCCGACTAAGCGAAAGATGGCAGATGCTTACGCCAATGG
>JACCEC010089935.1_pt1 | contig 10941 bp, 7 predicted proteins | sample 7450121 | NCBI WGS metagenome assembly JACCEC01 (sample SAMN15323455, study PRJNA562643) | freshwater metagenome | isolation source: river surface water | place: USA:Blue River Watershed | collected 2017-08-18 | reverse complement strand
GGGTTGGGGTGAATCATGGTCGGGTGGTGGTGGGGGAGTTGGGGCATCAGCAGCGGATGGAGTTTACGGTGTTGGGGGATGGGGTGAATTTGGCGGCGCGGTTGGAGAGTTCGACGAAGCAGTACGGTTGCGACATTTTGGTGGGGCAGACGGCGTATGAACTGACGAGAAACGATTTTGTTTTCCGTCGGGTGGACAATGCGAAGTTCAAGGGGAAGACGGCGCCGATTGAGGTTTTCACACCGTTGGGGTTAGCTGGCGCGGTGGTGCCGGAGTGGATGCAGGCGTACGACCGGGCGTTGGACGCGTTTCGGGCGGGGCGTTTTGAGGAGGCGACGGGGATGTTCCGCGAGGCGGAGGGCGCGTCGGGAGGAGAAGATTTTCTGTGTCAGATGTATGTGAAGCGGTGCGAGAAGCTGATTGCGGAACCGCCGGAGGGCTGGGATGGTTCTTGGACATTAACTGAAAAATAGTCGTATGGCGTTGCATCTGCTTCAGATGTGATGGGTCGACTCTTCAACCCCATTAACCTCTTTGTACTACATGAAATCAAAACTCATATTGGCCACTTCGGTGGCGGTGGTTTTAGGGATGCCAGGGTTTACGGCATGGTCGGCCGGAGCCCCGCTCACGGAGTCGAAATTTATCGAGGTGGTTGGTAGCGTTCAGGTGGTTGGGGCTGGCGGTGCGGCTCGGAATGCCAAGGCGGGTGACGTTTTCAAGGCTCCGGATTCCATTCAAACGGGGGCTAACTCGCGTGCGGAACTGGTCGCTGAGGACAAGACGGTGACTCGTGTGGGGGCGAACACGGCGTTCTCGTTTGCTGGGTCGGGCCGTGAGGTGAACTTAAAAAAAGGTTCGCTGCTATTCCATTCACCGACCGGCAAGGGTGGGGGAACGGTGAAGAGTGAGGGGGCCACGGCGGCTGTGCTCGGGACGACGCTGGCGGTGAGTGCGACTCAAGCGGGCGGGTTTAAGGTCATGACGCTCGAGGGTAAGGCATCCGTGCAACAGCCTGGGGCACCAGCGGTTTCCTTGGGAGCGGGCCAGATGACCTTTGCGACCCCCGGGCAGCCTCTTTCACAGCCGTTGAACTTCTCTGTTTCTGGAACGGCGGGTGGTTCGAAGCTTGTGAACGGGTTTTCTCAAGCCTTGGCGTCGATGCCGAAGATTGAAGCGGCGATTGCGCGACAGCAGGCGGAGTTAGAGAAGGGTGGGTTGGTGGCAACGGGGTTGTTTATCGGAGATTCCGCGGACAAGGCGTTCAAGGTGGATTCGACCGTTGTTGCGACGTACGTTCAGGGTAAACAGGACGAAAGTAAGCGAACGGACGATAAGTTTGATTTGGCCTATTTGCAGGCGACGACTTCAGCGCTCGCCATCATTGACCAAATCGCCGCGCCGAGTCCTTCGATTTTCCTCCTTGATGGGAAGGGGCGGGCGGAGTCTGGGTTGTTGTTGCCGAGGACGGTGGGCGCCTTGGCTGGGCGAATCTCCGACGGACAGACCACCCAGCTGAGTTTGGGTGACACGGTCGTCATCTCTCCGAATGAGGGTCTTCTCTCTGTTTTGCCGTCGGCGCCGGTTGATCATGTGGTGATTGCGTCGATGCGATCGATGGAGATTGGGGTGGACAACTTGGTGGTGTGGCCGATGGAGGACCTTGTTGGGGGCGATAATCGGCGTCCGGTTCATTTTGTAGCAGGTACGACGTTGCTTTTTGGTAAACCGGCGGAATCTGGCGTGCTTTCGGGGGACTCTGTTTCGACGCCGCGCGGGTTAATCCGGATTGATGCTGATTTGCCAGAGGTTGGTTTTTATCAGTTGGGATCGGGGTTGGATGCCGCGACGCTGGCTGCTAGAGGAGGGGGATCCAAGGCTCCACTGAAGATTTCTTCGGTGATCGTATCGAACCTGTATCAGGCGGAGTTCGCGACGTCGTTCGAGTCGAAGCAGGCATCGCGTGTGTTGGCGCCGGTTGCTTCGGAGATTGGTATTTCGTCGGGTGAGGTGACGTCCACGGTGGACCAGTTGATTCCGGCGGGCGCTACTATCTCGGTTTCTGACGGGGTGGCAACGTTGTCGACGGCGCCTGTTTTTTCAAGTGAGCTGAAAGGCCGACTCAATCGGTTAGGGGCTGAGTACGGCCTAGTGAAAGACGGAGTTTACTCTGCTGAGGTTGTGTTATCGGTTGGGGGCTTACAGCAGCGGTTTCGTTTGACGGACGGGTCCACTAACCTCACGGCAGTGGGTTCTGTAGCGGGCTTTCAGGAGGGTTGGCGAATCAGTGCTCCGGTTTTTGAAGGGGAATCTGTGGTTGTGACAAAAGTGCTAGGGGAATCGGATTTGGCGGGGGGCAGAGTTCAGGTGGATCTCGCTGCGACTCAGACCGGGGTGGAGGTCGCGCAGGTGTCAGGCGCTGGGGGCTTAGTGATTTCGGCCCCTTCTGTCGAGCTCTCGACTGTGGGATTGGTTGCCTCGGGCTGGATCTCGATCAGTGCTTCGGGAGATGTTGTGATCAAGGATTCGAAAGTTTCGGATCCGCAGGGAGATGGTCAGTTTGGGTTGGCTGCCTTGGGGAACGCTCATCCTGAATCGTTGGATGGTGTATTAAGTATCCGTTCCACGGCTGGATCGATTCTGATTAACTCGACGGATTTGACGGGCGATTCGGTTTCTTTGGATGCGGCATCTAAACTTAGCTTAGGGCAATCGACCTCTGCGGCAGATGCATCCATTAACGTTGATGATGAGTTAAGCCTGTTGGTCACGATGACGCCGAACTCGCAGGGTTCCTCGGGGCAATCCGTCGCGAAAATCATTGGAGATACGCTTGATATTTATGGGACAGGGTTCCTGTCGTACGACGTGGTGTCCCTGACGGCGCGAGGGGGGAGTGATAATGTTGATGTCATCAAACTAGATAAGAGCCTGATTCGTTCGGACACGGTGGTTCTTGATGGTCGGAAAGGCAATATCCGGATTGGTGGTCCTGTTCCGGAATCTTCCTCTATTCGGGAAGTCTCTATTGATGAGTTAGAGACGCGAGTGAAGGTCATTTGGAACAAGGAAGAGTACGGTTCGAAGTTTACGGCAACGGCAGGAAACGAGTTGTCGGTAATGAAGACCTTCTTTGATGTGGGTGAGGTAAACCTCTCCGCGAAGACGGTTGTTGTTGCGGACACGAAGTTCCGCGAGGGTTCACAGGTTAACTTCGCCTCGGAGAAAGGTCTTTTGGCCCAGAATCCCAACACAGGGCAGCCCAAGCAGTTGGGGTATGTAAACCTCATCAGGAATGTGTTTTATGGGGAGAACTTGATTACTTCGGACAAGGTGAGTCAGTGGACTGATGCTCAGAGAAAGAGCATCCACGTCAGTAAGCTGAAGTAGCACCGAGGGCCGTTTGCTTAGATTGTGATATGGATATGAAGAAAAGGTGGATTTTTGCGGTTTTTTGCTCGGGTTTTGTGATTGACGCCTCGGCTCAGCAGGTCGGGGCTAATGCGACACGGTTGGAGGGCGTGGGGAGGCAGGGCCAAAATCAAGCGGTGACTCAGCGCGCCGAGGAGGTTCGATCTGATGCGGCGGGTGGGGCTCAGGAGGGAGTTGCCCCCGAGTTGTTTCCAGGGGAATCTGACGATCTCGGGCCTCAGCAGTTGCTGCTCAAGAAGCCACGTCCGAAGATGTTTGAACTGAGCACGGAAACTCAGGCCGTGTTTTCTTCGAATGCGTTGCTTTCGGAGACAGGCCACCGCGGGGTGGGAGTGTTTGTTCAGAGTGCGTCGCTCACTTTTGCACCTCGTCCGTTGGAAATTGGTGATGTCAAACTCGCGTTCAGAACGGGTTATCGGCAGCAGTTTTGGTTCTACGAGCCGACGACCAAGAATCTGAACGCGCTGGACTTCGCCTTTTCTGGCGTTTTCACGTCCTTGCGCGCGATTTTATCGGACGAATGGTCGGTGAACTTGGGAATGGATTACTCTCGGGTGCTTGGGTTCTCGGACCGCTCGAACTGGAGATCTTCGCCGGAGAACTACGTGGATTGGACACCGTCCATCTCGGTGGATTACTCGAAGAAAGTGGCGGAGAAGGTGGGTTTTTCGGCCTCTTGGATCACGTCCGTTCATTGGACTGATTCTGCGAGTTGGAGGGGGAGGGCGACAGACCGTGACAATGATCGGATTGATCACTCGGTGGTTGTTTCTCTGTCTTGGCAAGCGGCTGCGAAGTTGGTTGTACAACCGAACGTGCGGGTGCAACGGGTGGATTACTTTGAGGGAAAGCGTGCGGATTGGTTTCTGTCGGCTGGCCTTGGGCTAATTGTTCCTTTGACGGAGGCTTTCTCGGTGCGGGCGAATCTTTCGATTGAGCAGCGTGAATCGAACGACGTGCTTTTTGGTACGCCGGACTACCGTAAGTTGGATGCGTCTTTGAGCCTGAGCGGGCTCTTGCGTTTCTGATTTGCTTCGATTGGTCGGGCAGTGCCGGTTGAGGAGGAGTGGGGCTTGTGATTTGTTGGATTGTCTGTTTCTCCAACGGTCGTTGCCAACGGGGGCTGAATTAAGCAGGTTATGGTGAATCTTTTCCTGCATGCGCGTATCGCTTTTTATTCCGTGTTTTATTGAGACGCTTTTCCCTCGGGTGGGCATGGCGATGGTGAGAGTGCTCGAGAGGTTAGGGCACACGGTGGATTTCCCTGAGGCGCAGACCTGTTGCGGTCAACCGCCGTTCAACTCTGGCTATTGGGATGAGGCGCGTGGCGTCGCGGAAAAACAAATGGAGGCGTTTCGGGATGCTGAGGTGGTGGTTTCGGCGTCGGGTTCTTGCGGGAGCATGTTTCGCGTGTTCTACCCCGAGTTGTTTCATCATCACGAGCGGGAGGCGGAAGCGAAGTCATTGGCTGGCAAAACGTGGGAGTTTTCTGAGTTTTTGGTGAACAAGTTGGGGGTTCGTGACGTGGGCGCGAGGTTTGAGGGTAAGGCGACGTTCCATGATGGTTGTCACGGGCTTCGTGAGCTTGGAACAAAGGCGGCGCCGCGCGAACTGTTGAAGCATGTGAAGGGATTGGAGTTGGTGGAGATGGGAGAGGCTGAGACGTGTTGCGGGTTTGGGGGGACCTTTGCCGTGAAGTATTCGGAGATTTCGACGGCGATGGCTCAGGTGAAGTGTAACTCCATCCGAGAGACCGGCGCGGATGTTGTCATCAGCAACGACTCGAGCTGTTTGATGCAGATCCAAGGGTACTTGGATCGTCACTTTGGAACCGTGAAGTGCCGGCACTTGGCCGAAATTCTTGATGCACGATGAGCACGACGACTGAAGAACAACCGGTCCGGCAGTTTCACGCGGATGCCGCGATGACGACGACTGATGAGCCGAGGCGCGCTGCGGTTCGGCGGGCGTTGAAGAACTACGAGGTGGCGCGGGATCGAACGAAGTCCACGTTCACGGATTGGAAGCAGGCGCGTGCGGCGGCTTCGACGGTGAAGCACGAGGCGGTGAATCATTTGGATCGGTATCTGGCGGAGTTTGAGGAACGTTTCACGGCCCGGGGCGGGAAGGTTTTTTGGGCTCGGGACAGTCGGCAGGCGCGCGATTACATTGTGCAGTTGGCGCGGGAGCGCGGGGTGCGTTCGATTGTGAAGTCGAAGGCGATGACGGGTGAGGAGATTCACTTAAACCAAGCGTTGGAAGCGGAGGGGTTTGGGGTGGTGGAGAGTGACTTGGGTGAGTTCATTCAGCAGTTGAAGGGTGAGGCGCCTTACCATTTTGTGTTCCCGTGCATGCATTTGCGCCGGGACGAGATTAGTGATTTGTTCAATACCAAGCTTGGGACGGAGAAGACCGACAGCCCTGAGGAGCTGACGATGATTGCGCGGAGGTTTCTTCGTCAGGCCTACGTGGAGGCGGACATGGGCATTTCTGGGGGAAACTTTATCGTTGCGGATGCGGGGATGATTTCGATCACGGAGAATGAGGGGAACGCGCGATTGACGGTTGGTGTGCCGAAGATTCATGTGGCCTTGATTGGGATTGAGAAGGTGGTTCCCCGTTTGGCGGATCTGGCGTTGTTTCTTCCGATGTTGGCGACGGCTGGTACGGGTCAGCACATGACGGGGTACAACTCGATGTATGGCGGTCCGCGGCAGGAGGGTGAGGTGGATGGGCCGGAAGAGTTTCATGTGGTTTTTTTGGACAACCACCGCACGCGGTTGTTGGCGGATCCCGAGCAGCGGGACGCGTTGCACTGTATTCGGTGTGGGGCGTGTCTGAACGTGTGTCCGATTTTCAAGAATATCGGGGGTCACACGTATGGGACGACCTATCAGGGACCGATTGGATCGGTCATTACCCCGCATTTCCGCGGGCTCCAGGATTGGAAGCATCTTTCTGGCGCGTCATCGCTTTGTGGGGCTTGCACGGAGACGTGCCCGGTGGGGATCGATATTCATCATCACCTGCTGCACAATCGGCGTAACGCGGCGGCGTCGGGTCCGATGCCGGGGGAGTCGGCAGTTTGGAAGGCCTTTCGCTGGGTGATGCGGAAGCCGAGCCTTTACCGGTTTGGGTTGAAGTTTGCGCCGTGGATGATGCGCGTTCGGTCATGGCTTCATCGGACGGTGGTTGATCCGGCCGCGGGCTGGACGGCGTCTCGGGAGTTGCCTGAGGTGGAACCGCAGACCTTTCGCGATTTGTTGAGGGCGCATCGGGCGTCGAGCGGATTGCGGGCTGAAGAAGGAGTGAAGGGGGCGCCCGTTGCGGAGGAGCGGCGGCCGGGGCCGGTTAAATCGAAGAACAAGAAAAGCCGTCACTGAGTGCCAGCATGGATACATTGAACGATAGCAAACGGTTGAGCGTTGGTCAGATGGGGGCGGGGGATCGCTTGGGTACGTTTGCGAGGATTCGGGAGGCGTTGCGAGTGGAGGCTCCCCTGAAGCATCCTGCGGAACGCTCTGCGGGAGGGGAGCCGACAACGGCGCATTTTCGCGAGTGGCTTCCGCAGGTGGGAGATGGTGGGGATGACCGTTTGGCGCTCTTTGAGCGGCTGTCGGCGGTGTTAAAAACGGAGCTGGTTCAGTGCTCTGACCTTTCGAGTGCGGCGGACAAGTTCTTGGAGATGGGGCAGGAGTTGGGGTGGACCCGATTGGCCTACCAAGAGGATGCGACGCTTGAACCGCTGATTTCTCGGTTTCGTGTATCTCAGCCCACGGCATCACTGCTTCGCGTGGAGGCTGGGTACGACAAGATGGCTTTGGAGCAGGCGCAGGTGGGGCTGACAGTTTGTGAACTGTTGGTGGCTCAGACGGGATCGGTGTGTGTCACCAGCCTGCAGTCTGGTGGGCGTGTTTTGAGTGTGTTGCCTGAGCACCATGTGGTGGTGGCTTACCGATCGCAGATTGTTGGCGATTTGTCTGACGCGTACGCGGAGTTGGCCCGCCGCTATCCGAAAGGTTACCCGAGCATGATTTCGTTCATTACGGGGCCGAGCCGCACGGGGGATATCGAGCGGATTCTTGTGTTAGGGGCGCATGGCCCGAAGCGTTTGACCGTTCTGTTGGTGGATTGAGTGGGGGGGCTGCCGGTTTAATCGGCCAGCAGCTTTTTCATGGCATCTAGCAAGATTTTCTCGGATTCGGGTGCCACGTTTGAGGCGGTGGGTCCCACTTCGTATCCCCCCTGCTTGTACGATTCGGCGGTTCCGATGTAGGCAGGCCCGTAATCGCCATAGGCGGCCATCATCACTTGACCGTTGGCTCGAAGCTTTTGAGCGGCAAGTTGATATTCAACGAACAGTTCGCCTGGCATGTGTATCATCCGAGCGCTGCCGACTTTGAGGCAGGTGAGATCGAGAGGCTTTCCGGACTCCGTGCGCTCCACCCACGCGAGTTGGTCTGCAAACGAGACGTAGCCTTTGGGCGGGGTCGTTCGAAGTTGTTGGATCAGCGTATCTTTGGAAAGGTGTGGAGCCAGAGGTAATCGGACTTCCTCTCTCGCCCAGCCGACTTCTTCGCTTTGAAGGAGGTGCTTTTCGGTTCCTCGGAGCGCGTCGCGCATTCCGTCGGCCAAGCGGGTTGCGAGTGCCATGCGGTTTTCCCTCGAGCCGTCATTGAACTTTCCCGCGGTTACGTTTCCACCAGCTCCGTTGAAGTGAACGTGGAGCGTGGATGGCATGTCTTGTCCGCGGATGAATCGAGCGATTCCAGGGAAGTCGGGGGAGGGAATCCCGAGACGATAGTAGCTTTGCGGGTGGCAGGCGTAGGCAGTGAGAACGGCCACGGGCGTCTCACCGTCCCAGAAGCTGAGACTGGTGAGGAAGGGATCGATATTTCCCGTTGGTTCGGAACGAACAGCTGGATCTTTTGTTGCGGAGTAGCGGGTCGCTTTGACGCGTCCATCTGGCCCCACGATGCGTCGTGCGCTGGCAATGTCGCGGACTTCGGCACGTCCCCAACCCCAGTGCGAAACTGGGCGTGCGTTGGGGAGAGCCGTTTTGATGGCGGCGGATGCGCGCGCGATGACTTCGCGATGGAAGGTTCCTTCGAAGCGGTTGAAGCCACCAATCCCGAGTTGTTTGACTAACCGCTCGGCGGTGAAGTCGCAACCTGGCGCGTCGTGTTGATGGAGTGCGTGAACCGCGACTCGGTCGGGGGTTGTTCCCGCTGCGGCGGCGAGGGCTGATCGGAACGCATCGTGGCCTTCATTGGCAATGCCGATCCAATCCACGGCGCACAGGACAATGGGGGTTTCAGGGCCGATGATGACGATGCCTCGGCAACGCAGGGTGAGCTCATCGATTCGCTTAACGGGGTCATACGCCATCGCTGACCCGAGCGGTGGCGTTGCATCCACGTCGAACGTCGCGATGGAGACGGGTGCCGCGTGCGTGATTGCCGTCGGGAGGATGGCGAGGAGGAATGCGATGACGAGGCGGGTCATGGTGCTGGGTGGTTAGGGTTTTGGGAGGCGGCAGCTCTGCCAGGCTAGGAAGCGCCACCCGTCTTTTTCCTCGCGCCATACGGCAAGGAAGCCTAGTTCTGCGTCCACTTCTCCGGTCGTGATGGTGACGCGGGTCCGTGCGCGCCCTGTCATGAGGGCGATACCGGGTGAAGGGAAGGTGAAGTTTCGCTCGCGATAGACGAACTCGTGGTACTGCATTTTTTTTGAGGTAACGCCCTCAATGAAGGAGTCGCGGGTATCGATGATTCCGTTGGAGTGAGCGTAACGGAGTTCGGATGCGAGGGTTTTTTGCATCCCGGCGGCATCGCCTTTGATGATGGATTGAACGCGTTCGTCGTCTGTTTTTGCGAGCGTTTCCGCTGGGGTAGCGGCGTGCAATGAGAGCGGGTGGCGGGCAAGGGAAGCGATTAGGGCAATGAGCGCTGCGCGGCGGTGGATTTTTTCCATAAGTTTAGGGGTGCAGTTCGCGGGCCAAGGTTTTGAAGTGCGCGGGACGACACGTCGATTGGGCGTGGGAGATGCTAAAAAAGCTTATATGAAAGTGTCTCCCCTCGTTTGCTCTTTGGCTTTTTCGGTTGCGGTGTCGGTGAATCTTTTGGGTGAGGATTGGATGCAGTGGCGTGGTCCGCGTTTCGATGGGTCATCTGCTGAGAAGGGTTTGCCGATTAAGTTCTCTGCAGAGGAGGGGGTGAGTTGGTCCTTTGCGATGACGGGGCCGAGTGCATCGACGCCGGTTGTTGCGGGGAATCGGGTTTTTGTTTCAACGGCGGATGCGGAGAATCAATCGCTCCACGCGGTGTGTCTGGACCGTTCGACAGGTAAGGTTCTGTGGCAGAACAAGGTGGCCGATGGGTTAAAGCGGGATGATCGCAGTAACTATGCGTCACCGTCTCCGGTGACGGACGGGAAGTCGGTGTATTTCTTTTACGGTAACGGGGATTTCGCGGCGTTTGATGTGTCGGGCAAACCGTTGTGGAAGAAAAACATTCAAGAGGAGGAGGGAGACTTTGCGTTTCAGTGGACGTTTTCGGCGAGTCCGTTGCTTTTTGAGGGGCGGTTATACGTTCAGGTTTTGCAACGGGATCAGCCGGTTCATGGGAAGGGGAAGGAGGGGGGAGAATCATTCCTTTTGGCGGTTGATCCGGGAACGGGTAAGACGCAGTGGCGTCATGTGCGTGAGACGGAGGCGCAGGCGGAGTCTCGTGAGGCGTTCAGTACGCCCATGCCTTATCAGGTGGATGGGAAATGGCAGATTTTGGTGGTGGGCGGGGACATGGTGAGCGGTCATGACCCAGCCACGGGAGCGGAGATCTGGCGTTGGGGGACGTGGAATCCGAACCGGATTGGTCATTGGAGGTTGGTGCCGTCGCCGGTGGCTGGAGCGGGTGTTGTTCTGTCGTGCGCTCCGAAGAAGGAGCCGGTTTATGCGGTGAAGCCGGGACGCGGGGTTTTGGATGACAAGGCGTTGGTTTGGAAGAGTGCGGAGCGTGGCATTACTTCGGATGTTCCGACCCCTGCATTTGCCGAGGGGGATTTCTTTGTGTTGTCGGATGTGGCGAAGACGTTGGCGAGGGTGGCTCCGGACGGAAAGGTGAAGTGGAGTGTTGAGACACCAGGGCGCGCGAAGTACGAGGCGTCACCGTTGGTGGGCGATGGAAAGGTCTATACGGTGAACTTCCTCGGCGAAGTGGTGGTGTTTGATGCTGCGAATGGGTCAGTATTGCATCAGGCAAACTTTGGAATGAAAGAGGACAAAGTGGTTCGTTCTGCAATCGTTGCCTCGGGCGGTCAACTCTTCCTGCGGACCGATACCCGATTGTTCTGCATCGGGAAAGAGAAGCGCTGAGTGCTGTTCAGGGCTAATCCCCCCTCGATTGAGGGGGGTTGCCGTTGCGTCAGGCGCGGCGTTGGGCGAGGACGGGTGTGTCGCGCGGAGGGTTGGGCACGGGGTCCGGCGACGGGGCGACGGGGAAGGCGACGGGG
>JACCEC011714525.1_pt1 | contig 10943 bp, 24 predicted proteins | sample 7450121 | NCBI WGS metagenome assembly JACCEC01 (sample SAMN15323455, study PRJNA562643) | freshwater metagenome | isolation source: river surface water | place: USA:Blue River Watershed | collected 2017-08-18 | reverse complement strand
AAGTTCCTTTAACGGAAAGTTCCTTTAACGGAAAGTTCCTTTAACGGAAAGTTCCTTTAACGGAAAGTTCCTTTAACGGAAAGTTCCTTTAACGGAAAGTTCCTTTAACGGAAAGTTCCTTTAATAAATATCTTTATACAAACCCCATAAAATCGAACCTTCTTATAATTCTAACTACAAATTTATAAATTCTTTTTAAATATACTTGACAACGATATAAAATAAGTATATAATTCGGAATACAAAAAGAGAAATAAAAAAGGAGTTTAAAATGGAATATTTAATCATTAATGGAAAAATAAGAGTAGATATAAGTAACTGTAACAAAATAGAACTAGAATCTATTATAAAATGTTTAGAATCAAATGATTATGATATACAATTTAAAAGAGTTGTATTATAACATAAATATTTTTTAGAGTTCATCTAAATGGTGGACTTTATAAAGATATTTTTAAAGTATCTAAAATAAAATAAAAGGGTAAACCATGAACGCAACAAATAAAAAAACTAACCTTACAACTGAACAAATCGAACTAAATAATGAAAAATTAGAATTGAAAAAACTAACTAAAATAATTGAGAAAGCACCAACAAAAAAAGAGATTAAAGAAGTATCTAAAATAGAAACTTTGGAAGAAATTAAAAAAGTATCAATTACAAATGACTTAATATCATTTAATTTTGGAGAGTATTTAAATAATAAAAACTTAATTAAACAATTACAACAAAAAAACAATATTTTAATTAGTGATATTTTTAAGGAAGTAACTTTATTAATGGTAAATTTTAAAAATGAATTAGAAACAAATATGACTAACTATAAGCATATAGAATTTAATAAAAAATCTTTAATAATTATCTTAAGAAACAAATTAGAAAATAAACTTTCTAAAGAACTTTTTAATATATATGCAACTGTATTGGATTATATGACTTATAACTTAACTATTCAACTAAATTTAGTTAGTTATTCTCAATTAAAAAATATTATTAAAGCTTATAAATTGCAATTAGAAAATAATGTATATTTTAAAGATATTACAAAAAATAGAATAGCAAAATTAAAAACAAAAGAAGATTATAGCAACTTCTTAAAAGAAATTTCTAGCATAAATGCAACGATTAAAAAAGATAAATTAATAGAAGATTATTTATCAAATAATAAAAAAGAAACAAGCAAAAAAGTAGCATAAAAATTAAAGAGTAGGATTCATTTTCTACTCTTTTAAAAGATGATATAAATAAGCATATATAAAATTTATGTATGTTTACTGTATTATTAAATAGTGATGTTTAGGCATATTTGACACTTTAAAATAAATAAAATGAATTATAATAATTGATTAATAATCCTTGTAAAATTTACAAAAAAGTTATTATAATTTAATCCGTGATATTTAACTTACTTTATATAATAAAAGATATTTATAAAATATTTATCTATGAAAATTTGATTATAAAATTTATGATTTGATTTTCTTTAAATACTTAATACTTATTTATAAAAATATAAATGTTACTAACTTAAATTATAAGCTATATTATTGCAATTATAAAAATTTATGATTAATAAAATATATCACTTATAAATAAATTTTCCCCCTAAATTTTTTAAAGGGCATCCAGTAGTGAAGGACTGATTATTGTCTTTAAAACAATATTCTTTAAAACTCTATAAGTGAGACTTCGTTTAATTATGGATTTTCCCTAAAATTTGAGCAAGTTTATTTATACATTAAAATTGTAATTTAGACTCTTTTAAGAACCGAGTTAGACGGGTAAAAATTAGTGGTAAAACACTAAAATTATGAGTATAAAAATATCTAAACATTAATTAAGCATTTTGTGAAATTTTGAGAAACTTAAATTAATGATAAAATAAAAATTTCAACGGCTAGTTTGTAAATATATCTAGCAAAATTCCAGAAATGGCTATAAAATTAAAACCTCCATTAAAATTTACATAAATAAAGCCTTATAAAATCAATGTTTATAAGGTTTTTCTACCACATTAAAATTCAATACATTTCACTCTTAAGTATTAATTAAGCAATACTGTAAAATTTTGGCATAAAATTAGTGAAATATATTGAGTTTTTACTCAAACAAATTAAATAAAAGGAAGTGTTATGGATATTGAAGATTGGAAAGAAATGTTAGAAGAAGAGGGGGAGAGACATACAATAAGAAATATGCAAGAGTCGGGGCTTGATTCAGTTGAAATAAATAAAATTCTTGCTGAAATTAATGAACTAAATTAAATAAAAGGAAATTAAGATGAATGTAAAATTTTTAGGAGAGTTTAAATTAGACTATAAAATTGATGTGGATTATGAAAAAGATTGGAATGAAGTACATAAAGTGGAATTTGAAGAAATTATGGATAGTTTAATTCCAGCATATATTAATGTTGAAGATGAATCAGATTATTATGAATCAGAATTATTTATGAGAAGTAGTATCAACATTGAAGGAATTGGAGAAATTCACGGAGTTTGTGGAGAAACAAATAATTCAAGTGTTGTGCTGCAATTTGATGAAGATGATTGTGAAGTTGTAAAATTATGGAGGTTGTACTAAAATGACTTCAATTAAATTCGACACAATACCTTCAATATCATTTATAGAAAAACTCTTAATAACATTCTGTATATCATCTTTATTAAGCTTTTTGCTATATTTTTGTGAATGTCTCTACATAAAAATATTCTACAATATTAATATTCATACAGAATTTGGTGGTGTTTTGGTATATATTTTAAACACAATGGTTATAAGTTATATTGTGTGGGAATTATTTTTCACAAAATCTTTAAATAAAAGGATATTAAAATGAGAAAAATTACAACTCTAAATCAAAAATGGTATGAGCAAACATTAATAAATAAAATACCTAAGTCAAAACTATTTCAAAAAGTTAAGTTGATGTCAGATAATTCAATATCTATACATCAAGTAATTAATCAAAATTCTGGAATTAAATTAAAATATCTAAATGATGTTGAGCTATTAAAAATGGTTAGAAAACGAAAGCCTATATTAAAATATCTAGAAGAGGAATACTTGCAAGGTGGAAATAGAAAAAATGTTGAGTATACTCAACATAAAAGAAGGGCAAGTAATTATGTAAAATGGTATAAAAAATTAAAGGAACTTAAATGTTAAAATTTGACGCAAACGATATTAAATCTTTAGAAGAGAATACTAAACAAAAGCTTATATTAGTAGAAAACAATTACAAAGGCAAATCTTTCAAGCAAGATTTTAGAGATAAAACTCTAAATAAATCTAAATTAAGAATTGTTAAAGCTAAGAATTAAGCAAAAGTTTGGAATTTTCAGGGAATTTAGGCGGGAATTATCCTCAACAATATACAAAATTATATTAAAAATAAAAGGAAAAGTTATGAAAACAGAAAGCAAATTAATAAAATCTCAATATAAAAATTTTGAGAAAGATATTATGATAGGAAATAAAGAAGGAAAAATTAAAATTACAATTAGATATGATGATGAATGTGGAAATAAACACAATAGTTTTGCAATAACTGGCACAATATATAGTTCAAGAACTTCAACATTAGATAGATATTTTAAAGCTGGAGGATGTATTCACGATGAAATTATTGAGCATTTCCCTGAATTTGCCCACTTAATTAAATGGCATTTGTGTAATTCTGGTGCTCCAATGCACTATGTAGCTAACACAACTTTCCTCGCTAGAGATAGAGAATATAAAGGTAAAGAAATTGGAGAAGCTGTTGCGTGGAATGAACACTTAAAGTTTGAAGGGTATCCATTCACTTTTAAAGAGCCTAGAAGTGGCTTTTTTAAATATTTACAAAGTGTTGAAAGTTGGGAAAGTGTGGAGATTTTAGAAGTGTTGCACCAGAAAGAACCCCAAACCTATTCTGCTAATTACACTTTTTCAAACTATCCTGATAGTAATGATTGGTACAAAACACCTTTTAGAACTAAGAATGAAGCTTCAGAGTTTTTAGAAGCCCTACAAACATTAAAATTTGAGATTGTTAAAATCCCCACAAAATGGAATCGAGCAGTTGCGCCAAATCTAGAAGCTGCAAGAAGTTGTGCAATATGGGAAGATGCAACATTAGAACAATTACAAAGTGAAGAAGCTTTAATGGAAAGATTGCCAAAACTAATGCAAGAATTTAGAAAAGATATTGAAGCATTAGGATTTGTTTATTAATTAAATTCTAAAAATTCTGAGAGTGTTCAAAGTTGGGAAATATTTTGAACACTTGATTGAGTTTTTGACTCAACATATTAAAATAAAAATAAAAGGAAACACCTATGAAAACAGAAGAAGAAAAATTACAGCTAATTTGCTCATATTCAGAATATGATAGAACTGGTTATGATATAAATGATATGTATGAAAATTGTGTGGCTAATCAATCAGAACTTATTTATAAAGAAGATGAAGAAATTATGACACTTCAAGAATTTTCAGAACTTTATAAAGATTCAAATGAATTTTATGAATGGGAAGCTGATATGTGGGATTGTATATGGGAAGATTTACACAATGATGCTTGTTATGAAGCTGATAAAATTCTTGGAATGAAAGACTATGTAAAAGTTGTGGGCTTTTCTCAAAGATGGAATGGCTCAAGAAATGTAGCTCAAATTATTAGAGAAACTGAGCTTAGTGATATTATTAAAAATTATGTAAATCCTGATATGATTGAAATTGATGTGTATGAAGATAGAGTGGAGTTGAGAAATATTCACCACGATGGGACTAATTGTTATACTTTAACAGCATTTAGTTATGGAGATTTGAAAAAATCTGAATTATTGGAACTTGTAGATAAAGAAAGTTATGAGTGGTATGGGGATAAGTTGTATAAAGCAACTAAAGATGATTTAATTAATTATCTTAGTGTTAACTTATAATAAAAATAAAAAGGAAAAATTATGAAAAAATTAACAAAACCCGAAGCACAAAAAGTTATTAAAGTATTAGCAAAAGCTTTAAATTATCCTCAATTAAAAGACAATCATAGATATGTGGCTACATCAAAGTTTGGAGAGCTTTTATTATCTTTTGACTTGAATAGTGAAGTACCTACGATATATTCAAGGTTGAGAGACTTTTCAAAAGTTATTAATAAAGAAGAATGTATTAAGAGGGATTTTGGGGAGTATTCTGGAAAACGTAATATCCATTGCTTTCCACAAAATATCATCAATTTAATTGAGGAGTTTAAATATGATATAATGATAGATAAAATACAAATAATTTCAGATGAAGGAGAAAGATAATGAAAACCCCACACAAATATCCTTCAATGGATGACTTAAAACAACTAGTTGAAAATGCGCCAAAAGTTTCAAAGGCACAAGATACTAAAAAGTTTTTAGAACAAGAAGAATTAAAAATGCCACCAAATAAATTAGGTTATGATGGTTTTGATGGACTTTTGGCAAGTAATTATGCTGGTGATATTGCCAGTTTTAGATTTTAAAATTAAATAAAGGAAAATGAAATGGAAGAAATTATAAAAGATGTAGTAGAGTTATATCAATGTTCTGGTTGTACAAATGGGAGTGATATATCATGTTATGAGAAAAGTTGGGATTCCGATATATCATGCCTAAAACATTCTGCTGGTACAATGGTTGCAGGTCTTGGTTGGTTACAAATTGGTTTACCAAATGGTTTCAATAGGGTAAGTAAAGGAACTACTAAAATTGTAGATTTTTATATGTTTGAAACATTTGAGAAACATAATGCTTATTTTGAATTTGATGTGTTTAATATTCCAGTGTGGAAATATCTACATAACGGTCATACTTTAATTAGAGGTATTTCGCCTAGAACAAATACATTATTTATCCAATGTATTTTAGAAGATTGTATGGATAAAATTGATTGCTTAGAGTTAACATCTGAGCAAGTTAAAGCAATGGATTAAGGAAAATAAAATGGAAAAATTAGGAGAAATTATGAAAAGCTGTTTAAATTGTAATGATTTAGCAACTCACAATGATGATTGTTTAGGTTGTGTTAAGGGGGGTACCCACATAAATTGGAAGCCATTTGGGGGAGTTAAACCAATACCTATGGAAGAAATTAAGGTTGAAGATTATGAGGTAATCACTCAAGCAGATGGTTTGGTGAAATTGATGGCAAAAGTTGATGAAGTTAGTTTAGATAATCCTGAGCATCCAGCTAATCAAGAATTATTGCCAGAACTTGATGCTTTTAATTTAGAGCAAATACAAAACTACAACACCACTATTTTAAAACAACTAGCAAAACCACATGGAAGGACTCACTATTATAAATTTACACTAGATTTTTGTGAAGATTATTCTATTAGGTTTTTCCTTGAATTTTCAGACAGAAAAGATTATGAGCAAAATTGGTATTTAAAATCTCACAAATTAAAAGAGCATAGTTTATTGACTAAAGAAATGGCTGAGGATTTGATTAGAAAAAGTTGCACGACTTTTGTTGAAGAAATTGTTGGCAGAAGAAGTGGAAAGAAATATGAGAAGATTGTTGTGTCAAAAGATAAATTAGTTAAATTTACTGAATAGCTCTCACAGCCACTACAAGACACAAAAGGTATAGACCCTAGTCTTACTATTCCTTTAGGATAACTTTGCCTTGTAGAGCTTCCTAGATAGCTTTATGTGTGTATTATGAAACTGTTGCTAAAATTTTGGCAGATATATTAAATAAAATTAAATAAAAGGATTGAAAATGTTAGAAATTACAAAAGAAGAAGTGTTAAAAGAATTAGGAAATTATATTACAACATCAAGTGGAGGTTCTGTTTCAAATCAATTTGAGATATTTTATGAAAATGGTATAGGGTTTCAAAGTTATTCTAGTTTAATTGCTATTAAATTTAATGATAAAGTTTCAGAAAAGTTTAAGGGTAAAGTTGTTATTTGTTCAGATTATAAATATTCAAATACAACAAGTACGTATGGATGTGCTTTCTTAGGTGAAAAAATAAAAGATACTGATAAGAAAATTGAGAATGAAACTTATCTTTATTGTTCTGAATTATAAGAGAGGTTAAAATGAAAAAGTTAATATTAGGATTATGCCTAAGTTTTGGAGCATTATATTCAGCAGATGATTATGCTTGTACTTATAGTACAAAAATGTGGATAGAGAGTGATGAGAAAGCGCAGAAAGCATTTAGATTAGACCTTATGGCTGAAACACAAAGATATATAAATGAAACAAGATATTATACTAAACAAGTTTTAATAAATTGTGATGAAAAAGATGAGAGATATAAGGTAGCAAAAGAGTTATTAGATTCTTATAGAAGAATTGATAAAGAATCTGGGAGATAATTTAAAAAATTTAAGCTAAAATTGTATAACACTTAATGAAGTATGTTGCAAATAAATGTCACGATTTTTGTTGAAATTTGGAAGGATAAAAGGCAAAAGTTGTGCAAGGCTCTAGACTCGGTGGGATGGTGGCTGTAGAGATTTTGGTTGTTGCAAAACGTCAAATAGGTGAGATAACACTATCCTATTCCCTCCCTGCTAGGAATCTTTTAAAAGAAATTAATATAAAAATTATACAAAGGAATTATGATGGAGAAATACACAAAAGAATATTTTGAAGGAAAAGTTTTAGTAGCAAGAAAGCAAGAACAGATAAATAAAATAAAAGAAGATTTAGAAATAACTGTAGAATTAAAACCTCTAACATTTCCTGTGATTATTTATCAAGGATTATATAGCTCAATAGATGTGTCAGAAATAACTGAGGAGAATTTAAATAAATTAAAATGTGATAGAGAATTTAGTAGGAGAATTATCGAATTAAGATGATTAACTCTCACAGAGCCTACAAGGTCTTTTAAGTATAGACCCTAGTCTTACTATTCCTGAAAGTATTTCGTGCCTTGTAGAGGCTCTGAGATAGCTTAAAACAGCTATTATGATTTAGATTAAATTCTATAATGAAGGTTTGGTGAAAAGTTGGGCAATTATGAAATAAAATTAAACAAAAGGAAAAGATTTGAGAAAATATGAATCAAAAGAAGTACAGAGAGCTGAGCTTAAAAAGCTAGTTGGGACAGGTATTGTTAGCTGCAGCGCTAAAGTTACAGCAGGACGAAAATATGATGGAAGTTTGGAGGGGTTACGATTACTTTTAGATGTGACAATTCATTTGAAAGAGGGCAAGAAATTATATATTCATCATCTTTGGATAAAGAATAAGCCTGAGTATTATGAGCGTTATATAAGCAAGGTATTGGATTTCACAGCTACTGTAGAAACTTATGGATTAGAGGATAAGGCGAGATTGACTAATGTTTACTTTAAAAAATATGTTAAGAAAGCTGTATAATACTTAATGGGTATTGAGTTACAAAAAGTGTTGAGATTAATATTAAAATGTTGCAAAAGTTGTGCAAGGCTCTAGCCACGATGTAGTGGGGGTTGTAGAGATTTTGGTGAGATGAAACCACCAAATAAATGAGAGAGTAATACCTTATCCCTTCCTGATACAGTTCTTGCTAAAACATTCTAACAAAATACTTATACAATAAACTTAGGTGAATCTATCTAAATATTAACTTCCTTTAATTAGGTTTTAAGTTAAATTTTGGTAAGATTTTACTTAGATTAAATGAAAAGGAAAAAATTAAATGAAAACTTTAACAATAAAATGTGATGGAATTACTTCAATATTCACACAATATTATTCAGGTGAGATTGAAATTGAGTTAGAAAATCCAGACTATCAATTCATACAAGATTTGGATGCTGATTTACTTTTGAGAAATGGGCTTGATTGGGAAACATTTGTAAAGGAAATTGACAAAGATGATTTATGTGAATTTTTGACAAATTACTATGATTGGAAAATTATAGCAGAGTAGTATAATGTAATAGCTGTTTTAAGCTATCTAGGAAGCTCTACAAGGCACGAAATACTTTAGGGAATAGTAAGACTAGGGTATGAGGTTAAAATGCCTTGTAGGTCAAATATGAGTGATATGAATAAATTAAACGAAGTTTCACTTAAATAAAAGGAATAGAAAATGAATATTATTTTTAGTAGAAAAGGTATATCTGTTTCAATATATCAAATAGAAGAGTTTTTTCAAGAGAATAAAAACAATAAAGTTATAAATATATCTTGTGAGATTTTATTAACAAGATTTAGATTGGGAGTAAAACAACAAGAAATACTACCTTTTACCCTTATAGTAAAAGATATAGATAATACTTTGGTAAAAGAAAAGTGTAATGTAGATGGAAAATTATGTGAAGTTTGGAATACTAAAATACTAAGAAGTTGGGAAACAATGATAATGAAATTACTTTAAAGAGCTACAAAATTTGACAAGATATTATTAGAAATTAAATAAAAGGAAATGAAATGATACAAATATTAATAAACAACATTCCAATACAGTTTGGGCATTATCCGAGTCCTGAGATTAAAATAAATTCTATTGAGATAATTCCACCACCATTACATTTTCACATTGAGGTGAGTAAAGTTGAAGCAAAATATATTGCAGATTATCTTTGGAATCTAACGCAAAATACAGATGAAGGTGTTGATATAATTTTTAATGGGATTACTATGCCTAAAAATGATGTAAATAAATATAAGGAAAACTAATGGAAAACCTAAACAAACAATTAAAGAATAAAATTATTAATAGAATTATAACACTAGAAAAAGTACAATGTGCTTACCAAAGTTTCTTTCCAATAATTCACTTTGAAGATAGAAACAGCGTTATTATCGAAGCTCACTCAAAGTTTAAAGTTATAGAGGATTCAACAATGTTACTAATAGATGATTGTGGTAAAAAGTTATTTTTTAGCTATAGAGAGATTTTATAATGGAATTAAATAGATTCACCGCTGAAGAACTCTCAGAAGTTTTGAAGGTTGAAATTCTTGGAGATTCTGGAGTTAAAAACTTGATGGATATGTTTTTGGCGAATGAAGCCTTGATTAGAGAAGGGGATATTACTTTGAAAGGGTTGAATACTTTAGATGTTATCAAGCAAAATTGCGATAAGATTCTGCTATGGGATAGTTTGGAATAGATTAAAATAATACTTCTATTTCCAACCTGCTACGATTCTTTTATAAATTACTTTCTAGTTAATAACACTTTAAGCTATAATATGTTAATATAGTTTTAAAATTATAGATAAGGGGGAAAAGAAATGGAAGAGTTAGTAAAAGATATGAAGCCTAAATTAATGGGTGAGACTTGGCGAAAATACCCAACAGAGACGAGTAAGCAGAAAACTACTTATGGATTATATGAGTGCCAATATTGTAATAAGGAGTTTGAGTGTATAGTACAAAGTATTAGTTCTGGAAACACAAAAAGTTGTGGGTGCCAAAGAAAAGATATAAATAAAACACATGGATTAACCTATAATAAATTTTATAAAACTTGGACTAATATCTTTAAAAGATGTACAAATCCTAACGATACACAGTATAAAGATTATGGTGCAAGAGGAATCACAGTTTGTGAAGAATGGTTAGATGTTGCAACTTTTATAGCTTGGTGTGAATCTACACACCCAAATATAGAGGGGTACACTTTAGATAGAATAGATAATGATAAAGGCTACTATCCAGAAAATTGTAGGTGGGCTGATAGGACTATCCAAGCTATTAATCAGAGGATTGGGAAGAATAATACCTCAGGATATGTGGGGGTAAAGTATCATAGTAGGAATGGGGTATGGACTGCTTATATATCTGTAAATAACACACGCAAATATATAGGCTCATTTAAAGATAAAATAGAAGCAGCTCAAGCAAGAGATAATTATATAATTGAGAATAAGCTCCCACATAAATTAAGCATTTTGAATAAAACACCAAAAGGATAACAAATGAAATATATAAGTTTTAGTGAATATTTTGATAGGTATAGTGAAGGTT
>JACCEC011628424.1_pt1 | contig 10945 bp, 10 predicted proteins | sample 7450121 | NCBI WGS metagenome assembly JACCEC01 (sample SAMN15323455, study PRJNA562643) | freshwater metagenome | isolation source: river surface water | place: USA:Blue River Watershed | collected 2017-08-18 | reverse complement strand
GTAGGCGACGCGGTCTTCCACGCTTCGAGACGCCATATCATCCTCGAGCATAAACATATAGTGTCTGATATCGAGGACGCTCGAGCGGTAGCGGTTGGTTTCGGAGGTGAAGCAGCGGCCTTGATCGTCAAAGGTGAAGGCGACCGGATTACCGAGGAGCGGTTCGCTGGCCCATGTTTCACTGGTGAAGCCTGGTTGGAGTTTGAAGGATTTTCTCCATTGATCGTCCTTACCTTCGGCTTTAGCGAGGAAGGGTTCGCTGGCTCGGGCCGCTTGTTGGAGCGCATTTGTCTTTGGGCTGGGAGCGTTGATGTCGGCCGCTTGGGCGGGAAGGATGCTGCAGGCCGCAAGGGACAGAATCGTGGCGGAGCGTTTCATGGCGCATTGGGAAAGCACGAGGCGCACCTATCAACAGACCAGCCACCCGAGTTGGATTTTTTCAGGGTAGGAGGGGTTGTGTTACACGAATGTCACGCAGGAGGGGTGGTCAATCGGAGTTCGAGCGGGTTGCATTCTGAAGTCATTTTGTTTCATGAATGCCACCTTGAATCCACCCGCTGCTAGGGCTCGCAGTGTTTCATCGTTCACCGACGGAAAGAAACCGTCCGAACCCCATGGAACCACGGCAATGATTGAGGTGTCACAGATGGACTTTTGCTACGGGTCCAAGAAGGCGCTGCACGGGATTGAGTTATCGATTCCGGAGAAGCGGGTGACGGCATTTATCGGTCCATCGGGATGCGGCAAGTCGACGTTGTTGCGGTGTTTCAACCGCATGAATGATTTGGTGGATGGGGCTCGGATCACGGCGGGATCGGTGCGGGTTGGGGGTGAGGACATCAATCGCGCGACGGTGGATGTGATTGGGTTGCGGCGGAGGGTGGGGATGGTTTTTCAAAAATCGAATCCATTTCCTCGTTCGATTTTTGGGAATGTTGCTTACGGGCTAGAAGTTCAGGGGGTGACGAATCGCTCGGCGATTGAGGAGGCGGTGGAGAGGAGTTTGAGGGGTGCGGCGCTGTGGGACGAGGTGAAGGATCGGTTGCACGGAAGTGCGATGGGATTGTCGGGCGGTCAGCAGCAGCGGCTTTGCATTGCGCGGGCGATTGCGGTGAATCCCTCGGTGATTTTGATGGATGAGCCTTGTTCGGCGCTGGATCCGATTGCGACGGGTCGGGTCGAGGAGTTGATTCAGGAGTTGAAGCGTGATTTCACGATTGTGATTGTGACCCACAGTATGCAGCAGGCGGGGCGAGTGTCTGATTTGACGGCGTTTTTTTATTTGGGTCGCTTGGTGGAGTTTGATCGTACGGAGAAGATTTTTACCACACCGGCTCATCGCGAGACGGAGGAATACATTACGGGGCGGTTTGGTTAATCGTGTTTCCGGTTGGTGATGAGGGAGCAACAGCGTATTTTTCATCAGCAATGAGCGTCTTTTGGGAGAATCAACTAGCGGAGATCCGGAACGAGGTTTTGCGGATGAGCGGTTTGGCTGAGCGCAATTTTGCGCGAGCGGCGAAAGCGTTGATGGAGCGGGACGAGGCGATTGCGTTGGAAGTGGAGGAAGCGGACAACGAGGTGGACCGGTTGGAGGTACGGATTGATGATTTGGTGATTACGTACATCAGCACGCACGGGCCGATTGCGGGTGACTGCCGGTTTTTGATAACGGCGTCGAAGATTTCGAACGAGTTGGAGCGGATTGCGGATCAGGCCACGACGATTGCGCGGAGGACTCGGGATTTGAATCGGATTGCCGCCTTGGGCTCATTGATCGGAATTCCCAAGATGGTGGAGGATGTGGAGTGGATGATTCGGCAGAGCATTCGAGCATTGGTGGAGCGAGACACTGATTTGGCTTTGGAGGTCATTGGGAAAGACAAGCGGGTCGATGAGTTGTATCGGGACACTGCGCGGGCGATTGAGGCTGCGATTGTTGCGGATCCCACGACGACGGCTCAGGAGCTGCATTTGCTAACGGTGGCGAAGGCGATTGAGCGTGCTGGGGACCATGCGACGAACATCGCGGAGGAAGTGTTTTTTCTCTTCAAGGCGGAGGACATCCGCCATCAGCACCGAGTCTGATCCAACGCGGAAGCAGCGCCGCGGCGTTCCGTTTCTTGCATCGGGGGGTTGTCGGAGGGAGCAGGTCGGTTAGGCTCTGCGCTTTTCATGGAAGCTAGCGAGGCCAGACCAGGGCAACGATTGGTCAGTGATAGCGAGCCGGAACTCGGGCTCGGGATTTTATTGCGGGTTGAAGGGAAACGTGTGGAGGTGTTTTTTCCGGCTGCGGGCGAACATCGTCAGTACTCGTTGGAAACGGCTCCGTTGCGGAGGGTTCGTTTTAAGGAGGGGGATCGTGTGCGGTTGCACACGGGACGTCAGATTGTGGTGGAGGAGGTTCGTGAGAACGCTGGGTTACTTGCGTATTGGGATGGTTCTGAGGAGCATCCGGAGTCGACATTGGCCGACACGATTCGGTTTTCGAGTCCGGAGGAGCGGCTTTTGGGTGGGCAGACTGACGAGTCTCGGGTGTTTGATTTGCGGGTGGAGGGATTGGGATGGCGAAGTGCGATTCGGCGATCGCCGGTACGGGGATTTGTGGGAGGGCGCATGGATCTGATTCCACATCAGATGTACATTGGTTCTGAGGTGTCCTCGCGATTGACACCGCGTGTGTTATTGGCGGACGAAGTTGGGTTGGGGAAGACGATTGAGGCGGGGTTGATTCTTCATCGGCTTCATTTGACGGGGCGTGCTTCAAGGATTTTGGTGCTTTTACCTGAGACGCTTGTTCATCAGTGGTTTGTTGAGTTGTGGCGGCGGTTTAATCTGTTGTTCAGCATTTTTGATGAAGAGCGGTGTGTGGCCATTGAGGCTTCGGGTTCCGGAGGGAATCCTTTTCAGGATAGTCAGTTAGTGATTGCGGGTTTGTCGTACCTGGCTGGGGATGCCAAGCGTCGGACTCAGGTTTTGGATGCTGGTTGGGATTTGTTGGTGGTGGATGAGGCGCATCATTTGGGATGGAAGCCGGACGCAGTGAGCGCGGAGTACGCATTTGTGGAGGAGTTGGGGCAGCGTATTGAGGGGATGCTTTTGTTGACGGCGACTCCGCAGCAGTTGGGGATGGAGAGTCACTTCGCGCGGTTGCGGTTGTTGGATTCGAACCGCTACGGGAACTGGGACGCGTTTCTGGAGGAGTCGGACCATTACGGGGAGGTTGCCGGCGCGGTGGATCGGTTGCTCGAGGGCAAAGGGTTGTCGACGAAAGATCGGGCACTGTTTGCTAGGCGTTCTGAGGCGGTTGCGCGCGAGTGCGCGGCGTTGGCGGGTGGCGATGAAACTGCGCGGGAACGACTGGTGCGGGAGTTGTTGGACACCTTTGGAACGGGGCGTGTGATGTTTCGGAATACGCGAGCGGTGCTCTCGGGATTCCCCGAGCGGAAAGCGGTGTTGCATCGGCTGAAGGCGGCGAAAGATGGCCGCGCGGACGTGGCTCGGATTAAGTGGCTTGCGGAGTTGCTTCGGGATTTGGGGGAGGAAAAGGTTTTGCTGATTTGTTCCTCACGGAAGTTGGCGGAGCGAATTTTTGACGACCTGCAGCGTGAGTTGAACGTGCGGTGCGCGGTTTTTCATGAGGGACTGAACTTGATGCAACGTGACCGAAACGCGGCCTTTTTTGCGGAGGAGGAGGGAGCGCGTGTGTTGATTTGCTCGGAGATTGGGAGTGAAGGGCGGAACTTCCAGTTCGCGCATCATTTGGTGATGTATGATCTTCCGACTAATCCCGAGCTTTTGGAGCAGCGCATTGGGCGTTTGGATCGGATCGGGCAGACGTCGACGATTCAGATTCATGTTCCGTACCTTTCTGGTGATGCATCCGAAGTCCTTTCCAAGTGGTATCATGAGGGGCTTGGTGCATTTGAGCGCAACGTGCATGGTGCGTCGGAAATTGCGGCTGTGGTTCGGGAGGATTTGGAGGAGTGCCTTGGGGATTCGAATCCGTTGCTTTTGAAAGGATTGATCTCGAAGACGCGGAAGCTGGCGATGGCGGTGACGAAGAAGTTGGAGAAGGGGCAGGATCGGCTGTTGGAGTTGAACTCTTGTCGGGTCGATCGCGCTCAGGAAATCATCGATGGCGTTCGAGGTGCGGATGCGGACCGCGGATTCGAATCATTTTTCATTCGGGTGGCGGATCATTTTGGGGTGTCGATTGAGGATATGGGTGGGGGACACCGGAGCCATTTTTTGAGTCCGGGTCATTTGATGAAAGAGGCGATACCTGGGATGCCGCCGGAAGGATGTTCAGTGACGTTTTCCCGCGAGCGCGCGATAAGTCGAGAGGACGTGATGTTTTTGAGTATGGATCACCCGATGGCTCAGGGCGTCTTGGATATGATGCTTGGGAGTGAGGTGGGGAACACGGCGTTTGGCGTGTGGAAAGATTCTGGGAAGGAGGGGCTTCTGCTGGAGGTATGGTTTGTGGCGGAGAGTGTGGCACCTCGGCAGTTGCATGCGGACAGGTTCCTGCCGCCGACGCCGTTCCGCGTGGTGGTGGATCACGCGGGGAGCGATCAAGGGGATGGCGCTTTTTTGGACGAAGTGGATCCGGAGGCAGGTGATTTACAGATGTTACTGGATCAGGGCCCCATCCGAAAAAGGGTGCTTCCGGCGATGATTGAAAAGGCGAAAGGGATTGCGGTTGAGCGGCTGCAGGCGATTGTTTCGCAGTCGGTGGTTGAGATGGACCGAGTGCTTGGCGGAGAGATTGAGCGGTTGAAGGGTTTGCAGCGGATGAATGACCATGTGCGGCCTGAGGAAGTCGTCGGGTTGGAGTCGCAGCGAGAGGCGTTGAGGTCGGTCCTGACTGGCGCTGAGGCTCGGATTGACGCGCTTCGTCTGCTGCACCGTCTCCCTTAGTCGCCGAAAGTCAGCCGTGTGTTTGCGGGTGGCGAAAGCGGTTTAGTAACCTGACTCGTCTACTGGTCGCGCGTACTGGAGGGTGATGCGTGAGGCGGGCTGCGAGCGCAGCAAACTGTCGGGCAGTCTGTTAGGTTTTGAGGCGGTCGAAGTTGAACTGGCAGCATCCCAGGTCGAGGACGTTGCGGTTTCTGGCGAGGCGGAGGCGCAGTTCGCTCGTGAGGTCGTAGATGCGTTGTTGAGCCTGTTTTCGCACGGAGAGCAGCCCGGCTTCCTTAAGAATGCGTAGGTGTTTCGATGCGTTGTAAGGCGTTGCAGATAAGGCATCGCAGAGTTCAGATACGGAGCGAGGACCAGCGATGAGTTCCCGGACCAGTTCGATGCGCGTGGGTTCGGCGAGTGCGCGCATGGCGTTGAGACAGTCGAAGGGGAGCTGATCTGTTTGCGTCATTGCTGGCAGTTTTGCTGGGGGACGAGAGCAGTGAAAGGTTAAGTTGCGCTTGCGTGGTTGCCTGATCGGGCAAATGAATGACGTATGGAGTTATTCCTGGTGATGGCGGTGGTGGCATTGGCGTTTGCGAATGGTGCGAATGCGAACTTCAAGGGGGTTGCTTCGCTTTACGGGAGCGGGTCGGCTTCGTTTGATCAGTCGCGTCTTTGGGCAATGGTTTGCACTGCGGCGGGTTGTGGTGCCGCGATGTTTTTGGGTTCGGATATGGTGAAAGCGTTTTCTGGAAAAGGGTTGATTGCCGAGGCTTGGATTGGGAATCCGATGTTTTTGACGGCGGTCGCTGCGGGCGCAGCGCTGAGCAACTTATTGGCGACGGGTTTGGGGTTTCCGGTGTCAACGACGCACATGTTGATTGGTGGACTCGTTGGTGCGGGGTGGGTGGCCGATGCATCGGGGCTGAGCGGATGGCGTTTGTGGGACGCGTTCGTTCGTCCGCTCCTGCTGAGTCCGCTCATTGCGGTCATTCTCGGTGGATTGGTGAGTTTGGCTGGGCGTGTGGTTCGGCGGCTTGGAGTTGGGGAGCGTTGGCGGGATATCGTCCATTTCGCGAGTGCGGGGGCGGTTTGTTTTTCTCGCGGACTAAATGACACGCCGAAGATGGCGGGACTTTTGGTGGGAATACCTTGGTTGACCGGTGCATTCGCGGAGTCGGGCATTTTGGTGGCGATGGCGATCGGCGGAATGCTCGGAGCGCGGCGGATTGCGGAGACCTTGGGGCACGGAATTACTGGAATGGATGCGGGCGAGGGTTTGTGTGCGAACGCTGCGACCTCCGCATTAACCTTAACGGCGAGCTTTCATGGGCTTCCTGTTTCAACGACGCATGTGTCTGTGGGGGCGTTACTCGGAATCGGGATTGTGGGGGGCAAGGCGCGGTGGCGGACGGCATTGCCGGTGTTCGGCGCTTGGGTATTCACCTTGCCGGTTGCCGCGGTTGCATCTGCCACGGTCATGGCGCTGCTTCAGCGGACGCTTCGCTGAAGCAGTGACTTTGTACTGCGCGTGTGGAGGTTAGAAGCTTTGGCGCAGAATGTTGAGGAGTGAGTCTGCTGAGGTCTCTTGCTCGGTTCGTGACGCCAGGTGTTTCACTTTGAGCGATGGAAACTCGGACCCGATGACGACGGCGTGGATAGACCGTTTGTGCTCGGCGGCCTGAAACTGCTTGCCCACTTTCTCTCCGGGAACGCCGTAATCGACTCGAAGCCCGGCGTCTCGCAGCGTTTGCACTGTGGCGAGCGCATCCGTGCTGCGCTCTGGCGCTGCGATGATGACGAATGCGTCGAGGCTGGATGCTTGCGAGAGCCACGCGTCTCGCTGGTTACGTGCTGCCGCCGTCTCTTCGATTAGGTTCGCCAGGACAACGTCGCCCATCCCGAAGCCAAGTGCGGGCAGTCGAACGCGTCCATCGCTCATGGTTTCGATGAGGGTGTCGTATCGTCCGCCACCCGCGAGTGCGCGTTCGTTTTTGGCGCGGTCGAATACTTCGAAGACCATGCCGGTGTAGTACGCCAGACCTCGAACGATGGTGAGATCGATGGAGACGAAATCTTTCAGTCCCCGGGCAGCGAGGTTTTCGAGGATGGCATTGAGTCTGGGAGCGGCATCGCCGGGATTGGCGATGAAGGCGCGGACGGTGTCCAGCGTTAGGCCAAAGGGTTGAAGTTTTGCATCAGCGTCCGCTGGAGTCATCCGCTCCAGTTTGTCGATGAGGGAGAGGAAGGTGCCAAATCGTTCGCCGGTGATTTCATGACGATTCGCGAAGTTGGTCCAGGCCTCGCGATCGCTCAGGCGCAGGACGAAATCCGATGACGAAAGTCCGAGGTCGCGGAGCACATCGATGGCGAGCGCGAGAAGCTCCGCATCGGCAAACTCCGAGGGATCTCCGATGATGTCACAGTTGAGTTGGAGGAACTCACGCAGGCGACCGCGTTGTTGTTTCTCGTAGCGGAAGAATGACGGGGCACAGAACCACTTCATCGGCTTTTTGAAGTCGCGCTCTCGGGCGACGATCATTCGGGCGAGGGTTGGTGTCATTTCGGGGCGCAGGGCGACGTGGCGATCGCCTTTGTCGATAAAATCGAAGAGTTGTCCGAGCAGCTCGCCACCGCTTTTTTTCTTATAAACCTCTACGGATTCGAGTGTTGGTCCATCGTACTCGGCGAATCCATAGCGGGTGGCCGTTTTTTTCCAGTGCTCCAGAATGTGGTTACGTTTGGCGCAATCGTCGGGATAGAAATCACGGAAGCCGGGAAGAGGGTTCATAGTGTGCGGGTGAGGGGCGGAAGGTTAGGGACGTATGTGAGTCTGGGGAAGCGTCAGGGAATCGAGGTGTTCGCGGTTGGGGCCGCCGAGGTGAACCACGTGTTGTAGCAGGGCCAGAGCGGGCTCGCTGACCGGACGTGGGGTTTCTGCCTGGGCCTTCAGCAGAGGGTTTTGTTGTTGGAGGTGTTTTGGGAAGGATGCGGGCGAAGTGATGCGAGGGACTCCTGCCTTGCGGCAGGCGAGGGTGAATTTTGGTGATTCGTGGAGCGAGACAGCCGCATCTCCGGAGAGGGGCGCTAGGTGGGCGGCGATTTTACGAGCGGGTAAGTCGAGGAGGGGATGGACGATGGCTCGAGACAGCGTTGTTTTCCAGAACGCGTGGAGTGTTGGGGGGCAGACAATGTGGAGTTCTGCGTCGGGGCGTCCTGCGAGAAGCGAACTGGCTGCGAGGATACAGAGCTCTGCGTCGGTCTGTTTTTCGGGGGAGGCGAAAAGGATTCGGTAAGGGTGGAGAACTCCGTGACTGATGACTTCGCGCCGCGCGCGCGAATGGAGGAGTTGAATCGGTTTTCGGGTTTTCCATCGGTCGTGGGACCAGAACCAGTCGCGTGGCGCGGAGCGGACAGTTCGCTCGATGGCGTGGTTGAGTTCCGCGGTAGCGGAGGCCACGTTTTCGCGATTGATAACTATTTCAGGCGAGAAGGTGATTTTCCAGTGACCGACGGACGTTGTTTGAACCGCGATGGAGATGACGGCGGCGTTGGTTCCTTTTGCGAGAATCGGGATGAGCGGGGATGAGGAGGTGATGCGTCCAAACAGGGGACACCAGACGCCGCCGCGTCCGGCATTCTGGTCTGCGAGTACCCCGACAACGCCTGGTGATTTTAGGACGGAGGAAATGCCAGCGAGACGTCTTCGGTCGAACAGATGAAGCCCTTCTGACTTCCTTTGTTTCCGGATGTGTCGATCGATTCGGCGGTTTCTGAGAGGTTGGTAAACGGCGGCGCAAGCGCTTTGGAAGAGGAAAGGAGACAGTTTTGCGACAAGTTCCCAGTTGGACGAGTGGGTCATGAGCGCGAGGACCCCTCGGCCTGATTTCAAAATGTCGAGGAGATGGTTCAACCCCTCGATCTCCGTTCGTTCGAGCGATTGGTGGAGGGGGCGTCCAGCGAGATTTACTCCCGAGAGGATGTTGGAGCAAAGAAGGGCGAAATGTTGTTTTTGGATTTGCGCTTTTTGTTTGGGGGTGAGCGAGTTTCCGAAGGCGAGGTCGAGGTTGGTTTTGATGAGTTTTTGGTAGGCGCAAAGAAGCGGGCCGAGGGTTCGACCGATGGCGTAGCCGAAGTGGGCTACTAGGCTTGTCGGAAAAAAGGTGAGGATTCCGACGGTGATTCGGTAGAGGTAGTAGGCGAGGTGCTCCATCACCGTTTTTTCCAATGGATGAAGCGAAGGGGGTGTTCGTCTAGCAGGTTGGGGGTAATGCCTGCGAGTTTGTTGGCGTCGTAGAATTGGATTCCGACCCAGTAGAAAAGCGGGCAGATGGGTGGGTCGGTTTCTACCAAGATTTTCTCGGCGTCGTGAAAGAGGGCAAAGCGCTTTTTGGGGTCTGGCTCAGCGGCTGCGAGGTCGATGAACTGATCGTACTCTTTTCGAGACCAACCTGTTCGATTGTTTCCATCGCCGGTGACGAACATGTTGAGGAATGTGTTTGGGTCGTTGTAATCGGCGACCCAACTGGATCGGCACAAGTCGTAATCGAGGTTGCTTAGGCTCGAGAGGTAGACGGTCCATTCGAGGCCTCTGAGCAGAATTTTTATTCCGAGTTGTTCCTCGAGGGTCCGCTGGATTTCGACGGCGATATCGCGGTCGATGTCCGACTCGCCACGGAAGAGATAGGTGAGAACTGGCAACCCTTTTCCGCCGGGGTGTCCGGCTTCTGCTAACAGAGCCCGTGCCTGATCGAGGTTTTGGCTCGGAGCCGAGGGCGGCGTGTAGCCGTGTCCGGTCCCGGGTGGGACAAAGCTGTGGGCAGGGGTTTCGCCGGCCCGCGTGATTTTTGAGGTGATGCGTTGTTTGTCGAATGCGAGGGAGAGAGCCTGACGAATTCGTGGGTCGGCGAGGTGGGGGCGGGAGAGGTTGTAGCGGATGAAGTAGTTTCCGAGGAAGGGACCAGCGTGAAAGTCTGGGCGTTTGCGGAGTTCATCGATGAGGGCGGTTGGCGCGAGGCCTTTGTCCATCATGAGGTCGACCTGTCCTGTCGCGTAGAGGTTGAACGCGGTGGTGGGGCGGGAAGCGGGTAGAACGTCGATTGATTGGAGGGGGATGGCGTTTGCGTTCCAGTAGTTGGGATTTTTTTCGAGGCGGACTCGGTCAAAGAGACGCCATTCTTTAAAGAGGAAAGGGCCGTTTCCGACGAAATGAGCGGTTTGGGTGGCCCAGTCGGAGTGGGTTTCGACCGTTTTGCGATGGACAGGCAGGTAGGTGGAGAAGGCGCAGAGATCGAGGAAGTAAGGGGTGGGGTTCTCGAGGATGACGCGCAGGGTGAGTGGGTCGGGGGCAGAGATGCCGAGGGATTCGGGTTGATTGATGCGGCCTTCGTTGAAGGGTTTTGCGTTAAGGATGGGGTAGAGTTGAGAGGCGTATTCGCATCCTGTTTCAGGGCGAAGGGCGCGGATCCACGCGTAGCGGAAATCTTCGGAGGTGACGGGATCGCCGTTTGTCCATGTCGCGTTAGGGCGGAGATGGAATGTGTACGTTTTGCTGTCGGGGGAGATGTCCCATCGTTCGGCGACGCCTGGGAGGATTCCTGCGGTTTCTGAGAAGATGGTGAGGCCCTCGAAGATGGCGTTTGCGATACGGCTTGTGGGCTGGGCGGAGATGAGGGCTGGGTCGAGCACTTCGGGTTCTGCTCCGTTGATGAAGACGAGCTCTGCCCGGTGAGGAATCCGCGCGCAGCTGAGGAGCAAAAGAAAAAGAGCGCTCAGCCAGACTGGACGCGCTCTTTTGAAGAATCGGTACATGGGTTGGTACCGGGGGAATGGCGGAAAACCTATTTTTTGTCTGATTCCGCGGGCGTCGGCGCAGGTGCTGGTGCCGGAGCGGGCTTGGCTTCAGCTGCGGGGGCTGGGGTTGGTTTCGTTGGTTCTGCAGGCTTTGCATCGGCCTTTGGCGCAGGAGCCGGAGCGGGCTTGGCCTCGGTTGTGGGGGCTGGGGTTGGTTTCGTTGGTTCTGCAGGCTTTGCATCGGCCT
>JACCEC010667131.1_pt1 | contig 10945 bp, 11 predicted proteins | sample 7450121 | NCBI WGS metagenome assembly JACCEC01 (sample SAMN15323455, study PRJNA562643) | freshwater metagenome | isolation source: river surface water | place: USA:Blue River Watershed | collected 2017-08-18 | reverse complement strand
AGTTCTAAATTAGAAAAAAGAGCGATAAACCAGCAGTTGTTCGGCCATTCGTTGCGAAAGAGCAACATTCAAATGACCTAACTTTTCCCATAGAAGTACCGCTTCGTAGTAATACAATTCTATTTTTTCTCTGCTCCATAAATGAGGCGGAGGCTGCAAATTCGTAATACGGTCAGCCAATTTTACCATTCCCACTTCGGGATTTGAATCTAAAATCCGTTCAATGCTATCTTCCATCGGATTTTTATCTTTCAGGTTTTTATTCTTGGTCAATGCTTTTACTCCAGCGGTAACCGCTTCTCCAAATTCTTCCAACAAGACGGTTTGCGGGCAAGGTGTGTCTTCCAATACATCGTGCAGAAGCGCAATTTGAACCGCCAACTCCAAATCGAAACAGGGAGATTCTTGGTGGGCTAATAAGATTTCCATGGCCACGTTTCCAATATGAACGGCATAGGGCACATCCGTTGTTCCTTTTATCCATTGGGGAACCTGCTGGTGTTGTTGGGCAGCGAAAAAGAAAGCTTTTTGATAGGAGGTCTGTACCGACATGGAAATATAGTTTGTCAAATGTAAATCGAATCTTGGCAGCCTAAGTCCGTTGGAACGAAATTTCTTTGAAGAAGTTCAATGATTTGCGGAATAACTTTGCAAGATGCATCCAACCCCGCCACAACTTCAAACGGAAGATCGCGCACCTTTTCAGCGATTGCTTCGCATCATGGACGAATTGCGCGAAAATTGCCCTTGGGATAAAAAACAAACCTTGGAATCGCTTCGCTACCTCACCATCGAAGAGACGTACGAACTTTCTGATGCCATATTAAGCAACGATTTGCCAGCATTAAAAGGAGAACTGGGAGACCTTTTGCTTCACCTGTGTTTTTACAGCCGAATCGCCGCCGAGCAAAATGCTTTTGATATCAATGATGTGATCGATGGAATTTGCGAAAAACTCATTCATCGGCATCCACACATTTACGGCGACGTAACCGTGGCCGATGAAAACGAGGTGAAGGCGAATTGGGAGAAGTTGAAGTTGAAAGAAGGGAAAAAATCGGTGCTCGAAGGGGTGCCTCAGTCGCTTCCGGCCATGGTAAAAGCTGCTCGAATTCAAGAAAAGGTTCGGGGCGTTGGCTTTGATTGGGAGCACCGAGATCAGGTTTGGGCCAAGGTACAGGAGGAACTTCAAGAACTACAAACCGAAGTTGAGGCCGAGGATTCCGAAAAAATGGAGAAAGAGTTGGGAGATGTGTTGTTTTCCATCATCAATTACGCCCGTTTTATTGGGATCAATCCTGAAGATGCCCTTGAAAAAACCAACCGAAAATTCATTCAACGATTCCAGTTTTTAGAGGAAAAAGTGAAAGAAGATGGAAAATCTTTGGGGGAAATGCCACTCGAGGAGATGGATCAATATTGGGAAGCCTCTAAAAAAATTGCGCCGTGAGACAATTGCAATTGAAAGAGTTGGGAAGAAAATCCATCGAAGAGTTTGTTCATAGTCCTAAAATCCCGGTCATCGCCGTTTTGGATAATCTGCGAAGCCTGAACAATGTGGGAAGTTTTTTCCGCACAGCTGATGCCTTTGCCTTGGAAGCGGTGTATTTGTGCGGCTATACAGGCACTCCACCGCATCCGGAAATCCGAAAATCGGCCCTTGGTGCCGAGGATGCCGTTGCGTGGAAAAAATGGGAAACAACGTCCGAGGCCATTCTCGCGTTAAAATCGGAAAACACGGTGGTTTGGGCGGTGGAACAAACCGATCAATCCATACCCCTAAACACCCTTCAGCAGTTTCCGGCCCAACGCTTGGCGGTGGTTTTTGGAAACGAGGTTCACGGAGTTTCTCCCGAAGTTTTATCTTTGGTGGATGGAGCGTTGGAAATTCCCCAAGAAGGAACAAAGCATTCCCTCAATGTGAGTGTTTGTGCCGGCGTTGTTTTTTGGAAATTGTTTGAATTGTATCGAAAATAAAAAAACCATGAAAGTTGCCTTTTTAATCATCGCAGGACTTATTTCTGTTCCCGCACTTGCACAAAAAAAGAGTAAAATGGATTATCCTAAAACCGAAAAGGGGTCGGTTGTTCACGACTATTTTGGAACGAAAATAGAGGACCCTTACCACTGGCTCGAGGACGATCGAGCACCTAAAACTGAAGATTGGGTGAAAAGACAAAATACCTTTACTCAATCCTTCCTCAATCAAATTCCCTATCGGAACCAAATCCGTGAAAAACTAGAAAGCTATCTTCAATTTGAGCGGAAAAGTGCTGAAATGTGGGTGGGAAAATATCGAATCTTTTCTATTCAAAAAGGTAATGAAAACCAACCCACTTACTTCATCCAATCCGAAGGAGGGGAGCCAACCGTTTTCTTGCATCCTAAAGAATTCTCTGAAGAGGGATTGGCCTCTATTTCCATTTTATCTCACGATCCCAGCAATCAATACATCGTTTATTCCGTAGCAATGGCAGGTTCAGACTGGCAAACCATTAAAATTCGTGAAATTCAATCGAAAAGAGACCTTCAAGATGAAATCAAATGGGTAAAATTTTCCGGTGCTGAGTGGTTAGAAACAGGATTTTTTTACAATGGATACGACGAACCTCAAAAAGGAGATGAGTTAAAAGGAAAGAATACGGGCATGAAGGTGAAATTCCATAAAATTGGTTATCGCCCCGAACAAGATGTTTTGGTGTATCAAGACTCCTTAAACCCCCTACGATATTATGGAATTCAGGTTTCTCAGGATAAGAAGTATGTTTTCTTAACCAAATCAACCGGAACGGATGGCTTCGAAACATGGTTTTGCAAAAGCAGTGAATTCAACCGAAACGCATTCCAACCCATTACCAAAGGCTTCTCTTCCAAATTGTCGATCATCGACAACGATGGTGATAACGGATTTTTTGCCTTAAGTGATGTGGGAACCCCGAATTATCAATTGGTGAAATTAATTCCCGCCGATCGGGATTCGTTCCAATCCAAAGTCATTGTCCCAGAATTGAAAAATGCGTTACTTGACCAAGTTTTAAGAGTTAAAGACGAATTCATTCTCACTTATTTGGAAAATGCCCAAACCAAAATAAGAATTTGTGATTTGAGCGGGCAAAATATGCGGGATTTAGAATTACCTGGCATTGGTACGGCTTCGGTTTCGAAAGCTGATGAAAATGGCGAATATTTTCAGGTATCGTTCACTTCATTTACCCAACCAACGGCACATTTATTGTACAATCGTAAAAAGCTCGGAATTACGGAAGAGTATTATCCCGCATTCAATTTCTCGACTGAAGTCGATGTTCAACAAGTTTGGTATCCTTCCAAAGATGGAACCAAAGTTTCCATGTTTCTCATTCATAAAAAAGGACTGAAAAAGACCGGGAATAATCCCACGTTTTTGTACGGCTACGGCGGATTCAACATCAGTTTAACCCCATCGTTCAGCACCAATTATTTGTGGCTCATCGAGCAAGGTGGAATCGTAGCCATCGCCAATTTGCGCGGTGGAGGAGAATACGGTGAAAATTGGCACCAAGCTGGAATGAAAATGAAAAAACAAAATGTTTTCAACGACTTTATCGCAGCTGCCGAATACCTCATCTCCGAAAAATATACTTCCAAGGATTTTCTGGCCATCGCAGGAGGCTCCAACGGCGGATTGTTGGTAGGTGCTTGTTTAACGCAACGTCCCGATTTATTTAAAGTGGCTTTCCCCGCCGTAGGCGTACTCGATATGCTTCGTTACCAGAAGTTTACCGTGGGTTGGGGATGGGTTCCCGAATACGGTAGCTCGGAAGAATCCAAGGAAATGTTCGAATATTTGGTACGTTACAGCCCCCTCCATGCCTTGAAACCCAAAACGAATTATCCAGCAACCATGGTAACGACCGGTGATCACGACGATCGCGTCGTTCCTGCTCACAGTTTCAAATTCGCTGCTCGCTTGCAAGAATGCCAAGCTGGAGCATCGCCGGTGCTCATCCGAATTGATGTGAATGCCGGACATGGTGCAGGAAAACCGCTCGCCAAAGTATTGGACGAAAATGCCGATAAATGGGCATTCATGCTTTGGAATATGGGCATCAAAACCATCAAGTAAGATGCCTAAAATTCACGTCTGCCTCACCCCAGCCCTCATCTCCCTATTCGATTTGTCGGATAAACGGGTGGTGGTAACCGATGTTCTTCGAGCCACCAGCGCCATGGTAACCGGATTGGCCCACGGAGTTGCGTGCATTCGTCCCGTTTCCACCGCCGATGAGGCCAAACGATGGGAAGAGTTGGGCTATTTGGGTGCCGCTGAACGAGATGGAAAAGTGGTAGACGGATTTTCATTTGGGAACTCACCCTTTGCCTACATGGGCGAGGAAGTTCAAGGGAAAAAAATAGCATTAACCACCACCAATGGCACCAAAGCCATTCAACTTTCCGAAGGCGCTTTGGAAATAATGGCCGCAGGGTTCGTGAATTTAGAAGCCACCGTGGCACATTGCGCAAAATTTCAGGAGGATGTTTTGGTTCATTGCGCAGGCTGGAAGGATCAATTCAACATCGAAGACACCTTGTTTGCAGGCGCCATGGTTTTCCACCTGGAACAACACGGCTTCCGTTGCGCCGACGATGCTGGAATGGCCGCAAAAATGTTGTACGAACAAACTCGAAATAACCTGTTCGGATTCTTAAAAAATTCATCCCATTACCACCGACTTTCGCGGTTGGGAATTGAAAAAGACATCGAATATTGTTTGAAGGAAAATGTGGTAGATGCGGTAGGGATCATTCGGAACGGAGAGTTGGTAAAAGCTTAACGCTGAATCCATTTCACCGTTTCTACCCCCACTTCCGTTTCCAATCGAATCCAGTAAACTCCGGTGGGAAACGGGAAATCCAATTCCACAATACCGTCGTTTAAGGTCAAGAATTTTTTCTGTTGAAGCATTCGGCCGGTTGCATCGCCAATGGTGGCAGTAACATTCATCGGATACGCCATTTTGGAGTGAAGCGAAAATCCGTTTTCTCCAACGGTTCCTACCCAAAATTGATTTTTGGGGGCCGAGGTTTGGGTGGTAAGTCGAATCGAATCAACCAAAAAGTTGGGCGTTTTGATGAAAGCATGAAACGAATAAACGCCTTCGGCTTCCGGAGTGGGCAACTGAAAAGAAAATCGCCCATCGGCGGTGGCGGTAACTGAATCGTAAAAAGCGGCTCCTAACGGACTCGTTTTAAGTTCAAGGTAAACGGTGGAGCCGCCCCAAGGCTGATTCAATCGGTTGAAAACCGTTCCCGAAAGTTTTCGAGAAACCGGTCTTCCCACATAAAAATTCCCAACAAAGGAGTCCAATTCAAGGCGTTTAGGTTCGTAGGGAAACAATCCTGTGGCCCTCAGATTTGCCGTATCAGCCAAAGAAAAACGGAAAGGGTATTCTCGAACCGTATAACGCATTCGTTCCACTTGCCCTTTCGTAAAAATATTCATGCATCGGTCATCGGAATACTCCATGTAATTTTCCGTCATTCGGTAATTCCCGCATTCGAAAGGTCCGCTTTGGCAACCAAAAATGGGATTATTCGAAATGGGGGTATCTTCAACAGAATCGGTAGAGGAACAACCGCCCCCATTGCCCCAGGTGTGATCGAGATTGAAATAGTGCCCCACTTCGTGAACCGTTGTTCTTCCCAAGTTGTAAATGGCATCGAGGTAAAAGGTGTCGTTAGCGCTTTTCTCTTTGGCCGATCCGAAATAATACGAACCAATGACCACTCCATCCAGCCGTTTGCGTTGGGTGGAATCGGTGGCTAACATGTATGGCAGAAACGCATAGCCTAAGGTGCCATTGAGAATTTCTCCCACTACCCATAAATTGAAATATTTTTCGGGATTCCAGCGGGAAAGATTTTTCATGCGAATATCATCGCTGCCCATGCCATGACCGTAAGAGTTCGCATAAGGTACTCGGTCAATTCCGTCGGTTGGGTTTCCCTGAGGATCCTTTTCGGCCAGTTGAAATAAAATTTTTGCTTTTCCTCCTAAAGGTTTAAACATGGGATCGGTCGCTACCGAATCCCAATTTTCTCGGTTAAAATCGCGATTTAGAGCGGCTATTTGCGATTCAATTTGTTTTTTGGTGAGGTTGGATTTTCGCCCAACAACCGAATCTTCCAAACCGTGCATGACATGCACCACCGTGGGAATGATGATGATGGAGTCGTAGAGGGCTCGGTGGGTTGATTGGGAATTTTCAATGGATGCATTTGGGTGCAAAAGACGGAATTCCCGCAATAATTCTTCGGTACCGCACTTGCTTCCCTGCCCCCAAGCATGGGTTAGGAACATCAAGAAGGAAAATAGAAGAAGGAATTTATTCATGTTTCTTTTTCCAAAACGAAGAAAGCGTGAGCAAAATACTTACCGTGTGGGAATAACCCACCCCATTGTGCATGAATTTTTGGTAAAAGTTCTGAATCACCTCTTTGGAAATCCATGTGTTGAAGGGTTGATCGTAAATGCGCTGATGAAGTTGTTTTTCATTCTCTTTACCCAAAAATTGGAGTTCCCAATTGCGGTGAATAACGGCCTTTTTACTCAGTTTTCTACTTATTTTTTTCGCCAATCGGACCGGTTTAAACCACCAAGCGTGGAAACTGGGATAGTTGAAAAGGTTTCGCCCTGGATATTTTTGCCAATGAATCCGAGCCAACTCGGGGGCATGCGATTTCAAGTATTCAATTTGGATTTGACGGTTGTTCAACCATTTTTCGGGAACGGTGGTAATGAATCGACAAAGTTCGTCCTCGAAATAAGGAACAAAAATGGGCGAAATGGTTTCAAAAATATGCATGTTGGAATTGGTCCAACGCGACGCCCAATGCAAGGATTTGAACGCACGAATGCGCGCATTGGGATCTTCTATTTCAATTTCTGCTAAAAGGGCCGACAAGCGATTTCTAAGATAATCGGAAAAAGAGCCATCCAAATTCCATTGGTTCCACAGGGCTTCGCCCAATTCTTTTCCGCCTTTTTTCAAAACCTTTTTGTACAAAGCGTCAACCATTTCTTCAAAGGTGGCATTGGATTTCATGCCCATTCCGTCGAAAAGAACATCGCCCCAATGCCCAAGAACGAAAAGATTTCCTTTTCCTTTTAAAGCATCGTAAACCGCCATTTGGCGAGGATGGGTAAATTCTGAATAATTTTGAAGAATATCGGAAAGCTGATCGATTTTTCCCCATAGGTAGTTATCTCCAATTTCGAATCCGTCAAACTTAAAATTTTCTGCTTGGGCGATTTGCTTTGAAAAATTCGTTTCTCCTATCCCGTTTTTGTATCCGTAACTGTAGGAATACAAAGGAGAATGTTGTTTTAATGCAGCCGCCAAGGAACGGCTATCCAATCCTCCCGATAACGGAAGAATGACGTTTTTGCCTTCAACACCTTTTTGAATGACTTGATGGAAAATTTTAGTGAACTCTTCCGTTGCTTGTTGCAACGAAATGTCTCTTGGTTGATAGGTCCAACGGAAATAGGTTTGAATGTTTGAAACAACACCGTTTTCTTCTTCAAACTCCGAAGCCGGAGGAATGGCTTTGAGTTCTTGGTAATAAGAAGCATCGCCAAGAAAGAAGCCGCAGGCGGCGAAAATGCAAATTTCAGGTAAATCGAGGGTGCCGGGATAGGTTGTCCATTCTTCCCGAGGAATAATTCGGCCAGAACTGGTTTCGTACAAAATCGTACGATAAGGGATGATTCCAGTTCGCTTTTTCATGTTGGATTATCCCAAAGCTGGGAAACGCTTTTGGGCCATGGAGAACCCATGGAATAGAACCTGTGCAAACAACACATCAGCTAAAAAGCTGCGCTCCAAGAAAGGAATTCCCATGGCGTAGCACTCTATCAATCCTGCAAAATCGGGGGAATAAAATCCACCCGCGATCCAAACACCGAAGTTGGTAACCAAAAAGAAAATGAGGGAAGAGGCGATGGAAAACAATCCAATTCGAGAAGAGGAGGCATTTTGTCCAACCTGGAAACCCATCAAAGAAATTAGGGCATAAGCAGAAAATTGGAAGGCGAAACCGGGTGTTAACCAAGTAAATCCATCAAACAAGGAAGCGTAAACGGTATTGTTTAATACCAAATCGGTTAACCAAACGGAAAAAATAGGAAGCAAAACCGCCCAACCTTTTCGACCAATAAAAGCAGCTGCAAACACCGTAGCGGCTGTTACGGGAACAAATCCGTTGGTGTTGGGAATGAGACGCATTAACCCAGCACCCATAACCAAGGCAACAATTACAGAAATCTTTGTACGCTTATGATTCATGCCACTTAATTTTGCTACAAAAATAAAGAGAACACTCCCAACTTTTACTTCCTTTTCTTTGCAACGTGGAAATTAATAACGAAATACGATACAAATTTTTAAAATCCTGCATGACCGAACAGCGCATTGCTCAATTGGAACGCGTTGCAGGATCACGCACCCGCCATGTTGCCATTGCTTTGGAAGACATCCAAAATGATCATAATTCGGCGGCCATCATTCGGAATTGTGATTGTTATGGGATTCAGGAATTGCACGTGATGGATTATAAAAAAACACCGAAAGTGGCCCATGCCATTGCCAAAGGTGCCGAAAATTGGGTGGATGTTACGTACCACACAGGAACCGAAAACAATGTTCTCTCCGCCGTTTCTCATCTGAAATCAAAAGGTTACCGCATCGTAGCTACTTCTCCGCACCAAGGCGGATATTCTCCCGAAACCCTTCCTTTAAATCAACCCATCGCCTTGTTTTTTGGTAACGAACGCGAAGGGATTTCCAACGAAGTGGTGCGCCTGGCCGATGATTTTCTTGAACTTCCCATGTACGGATTCACTGAAAGTTTTAACGTTTCCGTTTCCGTAGCCCTCTCCCTCCACACCCTTCGCCAACGATTGCAAGATTCCGAAATTCCTTTCTTGTTGTCCGATGAAGATCGGTACGACTTGCTTTTCCGTTGGGCGCACTACTCGGTTCAAGGCGCCGAACGCATTTTATCCATTTTTGAAAAAGACCCCGAACGGTATGCGCACCTTTTTTAATACCGTTCTTCTTCCCGTTCGGGTGATCTTGGGCGTGGTGGTCACCATCATCGGCGCTTCTTTGGGTGTAATTGGTGGCATTCTCGATCCCAATCACCGATTGGGAATTTATTTCGGTGCTCGTTGGTGGGCTCCAGTCGTACTTTGGGTACTAGGCGCTAAACTCAAAGTATTTTATCGGGAACGGGTTCCCATGAATACCGGACAAGTTTATTTGTGCAACCACGAATCCCTGATCGATATTCCCATTGCTGCCTACGGAGCACCGCATTTGCTGAGTTTCGTAGGAAAACAAGAATTGCGGAGAGTTCCCTTCATCGGTTGGGCCATGATGGCCACCGATATGATTTTCATCGATCGCAGCAACAAAGAAAAAGCCTTCGAGTCCATCCACGCAGCCGGACTAAAAATTAAAAATGGAAAAGCGGTTATCCTTTTCCCCGATGGAACACGAACCCGAAACGGCGAAGTCCTTCCTTTCAAAAAGGGGAGCTTTCACCTAGCCATCAACAACGACTTGGATATTATTCCGATGGGGATCGTTGGGGCCTACCAAGTTTTGCCACCCGATGGATTAAAAATTACGCCGGGAAGGGTTGCCTTGGTATTCGGGCATCCGATCACCAAAGAAACGTACCAAGGACTTACGCCAGAGGAATTGTCGGAATTGGTACGAACCACCATTTTGGAGCTGAGGGAAGAAGGGAGGAAGTTGTGGTTAAACGCATAAATGCTTCTGAGGTATTAGGTCGCCGCGATCGTTGGATCATCGATGTGCGTTCGCCAGGCGAATTCGCTGCCGGACACATTCCGCATTCCATTTCGCTTCCTCTGTTTTCCGATGAAGAAAGGGCCGCAGTAGGAACCTTGTACAAAAAAGAAGGTCAACATGCGGCCATTGAGTTGGGCTTGGAATTCGTGGGCCCCAAATTGTCGACTTTTTTACGAAGTGCACGCGATTGGGCCCAAGAAAAACCGCTTACCGTGATGTGTTGGAGGGGCGGGAAACGTTCGGCCTCCATGGCGTGGCTGTTTCAAACCGGCGGTTTGGATGTGCAAGTCGTGGAGGGTGGTTACAAAGCCTTCCGTCAAGCAGGTATGGATTTGCTCGGTCAAATTCGTGAATTGCGGTTGTTGGTAGGAAATACCGGAAGTGGCAAAACCCTCATTCTTCAGGAAATGGAGAAGTTGGGTGCTCAATTCATCGATTTGGAAGGATTGGCCCATCACCGAGGAAGCGCTTTCGGACATTTGGGCATGGGAGAGCAACCCACCACGGAGCAATTTCAAAATGAGTTGTTCGATGTTGTTGGGCGGATGGATTTGGATCAGCCCATTTGGGTGGAAGGAGAATCCATCACCATCGGGAAATGCGTGGTTCCCAATCCCCTTTGGGATTTGATGGTAAAAGGCGATTATTGGGTGGTGGAGCGTTCTCGTGAGGAACGCGTTCAGCAAATCATGACCGATTATGGAGGGAGTGCCACCGAAGATCTTCTGGGCTCGCTTCAGCGAGTTAGTCGTAAGATGGGGCCTCAACACGCGAAGAAAGCCGGGGAATTGATTGTCGCTGGAGATCTACCGTCGGCCATTCATCTTTTCTTGGATTATTACGATCGATTTTACGAGGGCGGATTTGACAAACGATTGGGAAAAAACAGGGGTGTTATTTCTGGAAATCAGAAAGATTATCAGCAAATTGCTGAAGAAATTTTAAGGTAATTGAACTTTCTTTTGGAAGTTAAAAAATTCCTTCTTTCCTTTGCCTAACGAACGTTAGGTAGTACATGTCAGAAGTCGTTTCCAGAAAAGTGCAAATTGAGGGCATCGCCACGGAATTATTCCGAAAAAAGGGCT
>JACCEC012406735.1_pt1 | contig 10948 bp, 8 predicted proteins | sample 7450121 | NCBI WGS metagenome assembly JACCEC01 (sample SAMN15323455, study PRJNA562643) | freshwater metagenome | isolation source: river surface water | place: USA:Blue River Watershed | collected 2017-08-18 | reverse complement strand
AGACTATCCAACCTGCATTTTGTCGCTTGAAAGACTGAGCGAATTTACAGGTAAGCCTTGATATTCGCTGAACTATGAATCTAATTGACGCGCAGCTGCAATTGAGACGCAGACTTGCTCACCACAGTGAGCTTGATTCCCTGCACCTCCACGCTCTCCCCGATCTGCAGAGTTGCGTCTTCAAAGGCCGGGCTGGTTGATCTAGCGGGGCGAATGACTTTCCAGCCTCCCCTAATAGACCCGATTTTCATATCAACTGTGTAGACCAGAAGCCCTGAGTTCTGATTATCGTCTAGAGAGCCATTCGGGCAAGAAACTCTTTAGTTCTGGGCAATTTGGGATTGTTGAAGAACTCACTTGCTTCATTTTCCTCATAGATTTGGCCCTTCTCGAGGAAGATGACCCAGTCTGCTACTTCGTGAGCGAACGAGAGCTCATGGGTGGCCATAAGGATAGTTGTTCCGTTCTGCTTGAGTTCTCTAATCAGGTCCAACACTCCCCCGACCAGTTCCGGATCTAAAGCACTTGTTACTTCGTCCAGCAGTAAGACCTTCGGATCCATGGAGACTGCTCTAACGATTGCAGTTCTTTGCTGCTGGCCGCCAGAAATCTTGTCAGGATACGAGTCCCCTCTATCTCCAAGACCAATTCGCTCAAGCCAGCGGTTAGCAATTTCAGAAGCCTCCGCTTCAGAAAGTTTCTTAACGTGGCGAAGTGCGAGTGTGATGTTCTCCCTGATGCTTAGGTGAGAAAAGAGATTGAATGACTGAAAGACCAGTCCTATTTGGGCCCTGATCTTGTCCTCATCAAGGCCCGGAGCAGATATCTCTTCGCCATCCAGGAAGATCTGACCATCAGTTAGTTCCTCAATCAGATTCACACATCTAAGTAAGGTGGATTTCCCTGATCCTGACGAGCCAATCAGTGCAACGATCTGGCCCGGAAAAACCTCAAGATTGACTCCATCTATTACGACTCGATCACCGTAATGCTTTTTGAGGCCCACGACCCTCAGACGAGGCTTTGTCCAATCAATCACAGGGTTACCCCGTTTTGCTCTCGCTCTGCATAACGCTTGGCAACAGCATCAGCAATCCGAATGGTTGGAATTGCCAAGAGGACGAAAAGAAGACCCGCCAATACATAAGGTGTGAAGTTTGCAAACTTGGCAACTTCTATTTGCGCTCCCCGAACAGCATCAATTGCCCCAAGGACAGAGATCAGACCAACGTCTTTTTGCAGAGCAACAAAGTCATTCATCAGCGGAGGAACTACCCTTCTAACCGCCTGCGGAAGAACAACCAGGCGCATCGATTGACCGTAACTAAGGCCAAGCGATCTGGCAGCCAGTCTTTGGGAAGGGTGAATAGATTCAATTCCCGCTCTAAAGACCTCTGACACATACGCGCTGTATGTGAGCGTTAGGGCAATTGTTCCAAGCACTTCAGCTGGGATTCGACCAACAAATTCCAGTCGCAACCCAGGAATGCCGAAACCCACCAGATACAAAACGATGATTAGTGGTAATCCTCGGAACAGATCTACATAGCCCTTCGATAAGACTCTGATGGGAAAGAACACGGGTGACTTCAGTGTTCGAAGGATTGCTAGCAGTAATCCAAAAAACAAAACCAGAATCGAAGCAGCTACCAGCACTCGCAGGTTTAGAAGAAGGCCGTCAAAAACTCTTGGAAAGGCCTGAACTGCGACTTCCCAGGTGAAAAACGAAGACTCAACCCTGGACCAGCCTGGGGTTGCAATAAGCCCAAACCAAACGATTAGAGCAAAAACAATAGTGCTGAGAAATGCCACCCAGACACTTCTTCGCTGCTTGGTTTTCCTATACCCACGGCGCGCAAGCTCAGCCTCTGAAACTTGCTTATCTTCTAGCGCCATGCTCTACCTTGCTTAGAGAAATAGGTGGGGCGATTTTCTCGCCCCACCTATTGTGTCTTAGAACTGCTACTTAAGCACAGGAGCGCCAGCGTAATCAGCAAGCCACTTGGCTTCAATCTCCGCTAGCTTTCCGCTCTCACGTAGTCGGTCGATTGCAGCCGATACCGCTGCAGTCAGAGGTGAGCCCTTGTCTAGTACTAGACCGAAGCTGTCGCCTGACTCAGCACCTTCAAGCTGACCGAGAATCTTTCCGCCCTCAAGTTCAACTGCTGTGAGGTAGAAAGCTGTTGGCAGGTCAACAACGATTGCATCGACCTGACCATTTGCTAGCGCAGCCTTGGCATCATCGTTCGAGTTGAACGCCTGAGCACCAGCGGTTGGCTGAATGATGTCCTCGATTGCTGCCAGAGATGTGGTTCCAGTAGCGGCACCAATTAGAAGTCCTTTCAGGCCTGCTAGGTCAGTCACTCCCTCAGCTGCAGATCCAGCAACAGTGATGACTGTCTGAGTGGTCAGGTAGTAAGGCGATGAGAAATCAACGTTTGCTTTTCTCTCTTCAGTAATTGAATACTGCTGAAGGTTAAAGTCAAAGTTCTTAGCGCCTGGCTGAATTGCCTCGTCAAAGGTTGTGCGAACCCAGACGACATCTTCAGGTGCAAAGCCAAGCTCTGCGGCAATCGCATAAGCAACTGCTGCTTCGAATCCTTCACCGGACTCAGGTGCATCTCCAACAACCCATGGCTCATAGGCTGGAAGTCCAGTACCGATAGTTAGCTTGCCTGGGGTAAGAGTCTGAAGCTCACTGGTCTCTGCCGGTTCAGTGGTCTCAGCGGTCTCAGTTTCAGCAGGGGCACACGCCGCCAATGAAACTGCAAGTGTTGAAGCCGCAATACCCGCCAGGGCAGCGCGACCAAGTTTTCCAAATTTAGACATGTTTTCTCCTGGGAAAGATTTGGTGGGTCGCTCATATTTTGCCCTATTGATGGGCATCAAAGTAGCCAAACCCTGAAGTATTGCGAACTGTTACAACCCAAAGGGTATTCTTTTGGTATTCGCAGGCCTGCGAGCACCCCCCAATCATCGGAGCTGCTTTGCAATTGCATCAATTCCAGCAGGTCAAGCTAACTGACCGTGCCGAGGCACTGCTATCAGCTCTAGCTGAGCGCGTGGTGATTGCAGACGGCGCGATGGGAACCATGCTCCAGGCCCAAAAGCCATCCCTTGAGGACTTTCAGAATCACGAGGGCTGCAATGAGATTCTCAATGTCACAAGGCCTGACATAGTCGTTGGCGTTCATGACGCCTACTTTGAAACCGGAATTGATTGCGTAGAGACCAATACTTTTGGTGCTAACTGGTCGAATCTCTCCGACTATGGCATTGAAGATCGCATCCAAGAATTGGCCAGAGCTGGTGCTGAGCTGGCAAGACAGTCGGCTGAGAAGTTTCAGGCGCAAGACGGCAAAATGCGCTGGGTGTTGGGTTCGATGGGACCAGGAACAAAGCTTCCGTCCCTCGGACACGTAAGTTACGCCTACCTCAAAGAAACCTTTGCACTTCAGGCCAAAGGACTAATTGAAGGTGGTGCAGATGCCTTCATGATTGAAACCTCTCAGGACCTTCTCCAGACAAAAGCCGCTGTGAATGGCTGCAAGCTCGCAATCGTGGAAATGGGAGTTCGACTTCCCATATTTGTTGAGGTAACTGTAGAAACAACCGGGACCATGCTGATGGGAAGCGAGATTGGCGCAGCGCTCACAGCCCTCGAACCACTTGGTATAGACATGATTGGTCTGAACTGCGCAACTGGACCAGCAGAAATGAGCGAGCATCTTCGCCAACTCTCTCAGCGGGCAAAGATTCCAGTAATGGTCATGCCCAATGCCGGTCTTCCGATTCTTCAAGGTGATGGTGCCTACTACCCGCTAACACCAAATGAGCTTGCAACAGCGCACGAGCAATTCATCAAAGAATTTGGTATTTCACTGGTTGGAGGCTGCTGCGGCACCACCCCAGAACACCTTAGAGCTGTTGTTGAAAGAGTCGGCGGCAAGAAGCTAATCAATCGAAGACAATCGATTGAGCCAGGTGTTGCCTCTCTCTATCAGCACGTTCCTCTGAAGCAGCAGAACACCTACCTTGCAATCGGTGGGAGAACTAATGCCAATGGATCCAAGGCTTTTCGCGAGGCCATGCTTGAAGAGCGCTGGGATGACTGCGTTGAGATTGCTAAGAAGCAGGTGCGTGATGGGGCTCACCTGCTGGATGTATGCGTTGACTACGTCGGACGTGATGGCGTAAAAGATATAAAGGAGATTGTCTCCAGATTTGCCTCTGCCTCCACCCTGCCGCTGGTAATCGATTCAACAGAGCCACCCGTAATGCAGGCAGGACTGGAACTAATTGGCGGACGCCCAGTTATTAACTCGGTCAATTTTGAAGATGGCGACGGACCCCAGTCCCGCTTTCAGAAAACCATGCCACTGGTCAAAGAGCACGGTGCTGCTGTGGTCGCCCTCACAATTGACGAGCAGGGACAGGCCAGAACAAAAGAGGACAAGGTAAGAATTGCCTCGCGCCTGATTGATACGCTCACCAAAGATTGGGGCCTGAGAGTCGAAGATGTGATTGTCGACTGTCTGACCTTCCCGATTGCAACTGGACAAGAGGAAACCCGTCGCGATGCAATCGAAACGATTGAAGCCATTCGCGAAGTCAACCGGTTGTATCCAGGAGTCCACACCACACTCGGTGTTTCCAATGTTTCATTTGGACTCAATCCTGTTTCAAGAGCGGTCCTCAACTCTGTCTTTCTTCACGAGGCTTACGAGGCAGGACTTGACACCGCAATCATTGATGCGGCCAAGATAGTTCCACTTTCTTCAATTGATGAAAACCAGAAAAAGGTTGCTCTCGATCTGATTTATGACAGACGTGAATACGATGCAGACGGCTCAATCACCTACGACCCGCTATCAGCAATGCTTGAGATGTTTGCCGGGGTCAATTCCGCATCGCTAAAGGACGCTAGGGCAGCCGAACTGGCCGCTTTGAGCGTCACTGAGAGGTTGCAGCGAAGAATCATCGATGGAGAAGCCAAAGGGTTAGATGCAGACCTTGAACTTGCCATGTCAGAGGGCCTTAGTGCTCTGTCAATAATTAATGACCATCTCCTCGAGGGCATGAAGGTCGTCGGTGAAAGGTTTGGCAAGGGTGAGATGCAGCTTCCCTTCGTGCTTCAATCAGCCGAGGTCATGAAAACCGCAGTTGCTCTACTAGAGCCGCACATGGAAAAGACCAGTGAAAGTGGCAAGGGAACGATGGTCCTTGCAACCGTCAGAGGCGATGTCCATGACATTGGTAAGAACCTGGTCGACATCATTTTGACAAACAATGGCTACAGGGTCGTGAACATTGGAATCAAGCAGCCCATCAACGACATTATTTTGGCAGCAGAAGAAAACAACGCAGATGTCATAGGTATGAGCGGTCTGCTTGTGAAATCCACACTGGTCATGAAAGAGAATCTTCAAGAACTAACCACTCGCGGACTGGCCAAACGCTGGCCGATAATTCTTGGCGGCGCTGCGCTCACCAGAACCTTCGTTGAAGACGACCTTGCCGGCGAATTTGATGGTGTGGTTCGCTATGCCAAGGATGCTTTCGAAGGTTTATCACTTATGGAGCCGCTGGTGAAAATTGCCAGAGGTGAGAGTCCAGATAATGCGGGACTGCCTCCACTAAAGAAGAGAATCCACGCCAAGACTCAGCTAACCCTCACAGACGAAGCAGATCTGCCAACCCGATCAGACGTAGCTAGCGATAACAAAGTTCCGAATCCGCCATTCTGGGGAACCAGATTGGTGAGAGGCATAAAGCTAGCCGACTACGCAAGTTTCTTGGATGAACGCGCTACGTTCATGGGACAGTGGGGACTAAAGCCCTCACGTGGCGATGGCCCCGGTTATGAGGAGCTGGTTGAGAAAGAAGGCCGGCCAAGACTTAGGTATTGGCTCGACAAAATTCTGGCCGAGGGCATCTTCGATGCCTCGGTTGCCTACGGCTACTTCCCGGTCTACTCCTCAGGAAACGATGTCGTAGTCCTTCACCATGCGGACGATCCAACAGGTGTGCTTGGTAGAAAGGGCCTACTTGCTCCAGATGGCGCTTCGGGAAACATTGGGCAAGAACGGCTGAGGTTTAGCTTCCCAAGACAGAGAAGAGATCGTCACCTATGTCTAGCCGACTTCATTCGCTCGAAAGAGAGCGGGGTGATAGATGTGCTTCCAGTCCAGCTGGTAACGGTTGGTTCTCGAGTGGATCAGTTCACACAAAGACTCTTTGAGGAAAACTCCTACCGCGAGTATCTAGAGCTGCACGGGCTTGCAATGCAGCTGACCGAAGCCTTAGCTGAGTTTTGGCACAGCCGCATCAGACACGAGCTAGGTTTTGGCAGCGAAGACCCAGAGAATCTCGCAGGATTCTTTGGACTTGAATATCGCGGTGCTCGATTCTCTCTTGGTTACCCCGCCTGCCCAGAGATGGAAGACAGAAAGAAAGTTGTTGAGCTGCTAAAGCCTGAGAGGCTGGGCATCGAGCTCAGTGAAGAACTTCAGCTACACCCCGAGCAGTCAACGGATGCTTTTGTTTTCCATCACCCTGAGGCCAAGTACTTCTCGGTTTAGATTTTTGCTCGTTGGAAAGTGCGAATCATTGCCTTTCCAAAAACCAAGATAAACACCGCCACTGAAACTGCCCGAACGGTGTCCCAGGTGAGTGTTGAGGAAAGTAGTGAATAGGTCAGGAAATTGGCTAGGTTCTCAACGCCAGTCAGGTTTGCCGAATAGGAAATTGAAGTATCAAAGCCTGTTGCGTAAGGCCAGAACCAGGCATTCATGATCAAACCGAACAGATAACTTGCAACCACCGCGTAAGCAGCAAGAAGCGGAACGGAATACCTTCGGCTAGTTGCGAGCATTCCAGCCCCTGCTCCCACCCAGCCAACGGCAAACATTTGGAACGGTGTCCACGGTCCGATGCCACCAAAAAATAGTGATGACACCAGAATCGTCATTGCTCCAAGTAAAAATCCGAAACGCGAACCAAAAGCAGCGGCTCCGAGAATCACAATCGCAAAGACCAGCTCGAAGCCACCTGTGCCGCCCGTTGCAATCCTGACTGCAGCCCCTAATGCAGATAGGAGACCCAAGAGAGCTATTTGCTTGGGGCCAATTAGATCCCCATCAAGAATCAGAAGTGCTGCCCCCGCACACAGAACAATTGCAGGAATAACAAGTATCTGAATCAGACCCTGGTCAAAGGCAAAGCCGAGGGTCCAAAACGGCCATAGAAAAATTGACAGTGCGACTAGAGACAAAATCCAAAGGTAAATGCTGCGCCTCATTTGGCACCTACCTCAGCAGCTCTATTTGTGACATCAGTCAGAGATATGGTTTTGTCTGCTAAAGACTTCGCAAAGAAAAGATCATGAGTGGCAAAAACGATGGCACAGCCGGTTTCCTGAACGCAACGTAGTGTCTCGGCCAGTTGAGCTCTGGATCTGGAGTCAAGGCCCTGAACTGGTTCATCCAGAAGCAAAAGTTGCGGCTTGTGACATAGCTGCATGGCGGTGGCAAGTGCTAGTTGAGTTCCTATTGATAGGTCTAGTGGGTGCCTAGCAAAGTCGCTACCGTCAGGTTCGACAAGGCTGAGAAAGGTTGTTTTTGTGTAACCCTTGGCCACAGAAGCAACCTTGTCTGCGCGAGCAAGCTCTTCATCAAGTGAGCCGGTGACAAAGTAGTCGCCAACTTTGTCAGGGACAAGCGCAACGATTTTTGGATTGGGACCAACAAATTTCTCTCCGTGCACATAAACGCAATTTTGTGCCGTGGCTATGGCTCTGAGAATTGTCGTCTTACCCGAACCGTTTGCTCCAGTAATCGCAGCAATCTCTCCCTGGCGCAGCTCCAGCTTGAATGGCTTAATTGTTTTGTTATTTAGTGCGATCTCTGGCAACTCAATCTCAATCGATTTCTCTCGACCAACAACCTGATTTTTCCGAGCGATTGGAATTGGTTCTGCGAGGGCCATGCCCGGAAGCAGTTTCCCGCTTTCGAGATACCAGTAAATTGCCTGCAATCCGGTGAAAGATGAAATTCGATGTTCAGCAATAATCACCGTGACACCAAGCTTGGCCAATTCCTCACATTTACTCAGAAGTCGAGCCAGACGTTGTTGGTCCAAAGCTGCCGCGGGTTCATCCAGTAAAAGTACCGACGGGTTTCGCTTTAATTCTTGCTCAAAAGCAAGCTCATATGCCTCACCGTGAGACAGTCCATACCCAAATCGATCTGAGCCATGAAGATCTGCTTTGGGTATGCCATCCTGCGGGAACTGAGGAACAAAAGAGGTGAGTGCGGAGGCGTTGGCAAACGACCTAAGGCTGACTTCACCCAGTTGAAGTTCGCCAGTTATTTCTCTACCGAAATGCTCTTGGGTTTGACCAGCTATCGCTTGTAGGAGAGTCGACTTGCTACTGCCAGTGGCACCGGTTATGACGTGAATGGATCCGGCTTGAAATACCACGGAAATAGGACCTAGTTCACCTACCTGCAGGTTTGAGATTCTTACATCACAAACGATTCGGGGCTGCGCTTCGCTCCTTGCAAGGCGCAGAGCAATTGCACCGGCCTTCACGATAGTTCTCTCTAGAAGCGGAACAAGGCTCGACCAGCGCGACTCACCGCGAAGTTTGCGCGCAAAGAAAACCTCTCGAGCAGAATCAGCGATGCTGTTTATGCTCGCAAGGGAAATACCAATTGACGTCAGGACTTTCTTTCCATACGGTGCCTTGGCAGAAAGATTAGAAAGAAAGTTTTCAGATAAGAGTAAGGAGAGAGTTCCAAACACCAGTATTGCTAATGCAAAAGGAACTGCCAGTTGAACGTTTCTCAAAATTCCCTCTAGAGAAACTTCTCCAAGTAACTCCACATGCCTAAACGGACCGGAAAGACGCAAAGTGGGTAAATCGAGAATTATGGTCTTGCCATCCAGGCCAGAAAAGATAAATGCGTAAACCAAACGCAGAACGATAAAACTGACAGCTAGGACCGCCGTCAGAATTAGTCGCGATTTCTTAGAAATTACTTGCCCTCAGGAGTTGGAGTTTGGCCAGCGAGAGAAAAAGCAAGCCCTACGGAATCACCGGCCGACAGCTGTAGAGAGCCGACACCTTCGGTGGCGTATTCCCATTCCGAGCTGCCACTTTTCTTTACCCAAAGTGCCCAGTAGGCAAAAGCCGGTGGCATGTCCTGGCAAGTTTCCAAATGAGGATCATTGCCCTCAACTTCGAGGGGCTCATCCGCCGATGGAACATTATTGACTCGGCAAACCACCTGATCACCGTAAGTCGCGGTTCCTTCGGTGATTACCGAAGCTGCCTCAAGAATTGTCTTAGTCAGCTCACTTTCCCCAGAGAAAGTGACGCATTTGGCGATGTTTTGACCTTCGCCAGAAAAGTTCACAAAGACGCTAACGCCTGCGCAGTCTGAGCCCAGATCGGTAGCCGAAGGCGCTGAAGTGCAGCCCGCAATCAGTGGTAGAGCGAGCAGAAGAACCAGAAATTTACGCATTTGACCTCTAACTGGACCAGTTTAGTTGCGAAATAACTCAGGGGGGATGGTGGTTAGGAAAGGGATGGAAATAAAAGGAAAGACTTTTCTTGTTTGCGGAGCCTCTGGGGCACTTGGATCCGAGCTTGTCAAGATTTTACGGGAGCAAGGTGCCACGGTTTTGGGCACAGCTACTTCCAATGACACCGCGGCTGCAATTCCAGCCGGTGTAGAGGTTCGCCTGCTTCTTGACTACACAAAGCCGGAGAGCATCAAGACACTCACCGACTATCTAATAGCCTCAACGGAAATCGACGGCATCATCAATGCCAGCGGCGTTGTCGCGTTCGGAGAGGCAACGCAACTTGAACCAGATATCCTGAAAAAACTTTTTGAGATAAACGCGATGGGACCAATTCAGCTGTTCAGTGCTCTTTCTCCACTACTGGCAAAGAAGTCTGAGAGTGTTGTTGTGAATCTGACAGGCGTAGTTGCCGAGGCAGCTCTTCCTGGAATCGCTGCTTACTCAGCTTCAAAGTTTGCAATTGAGGGATTCTTGCAGGGTGCCACAAGAGAGTGGCGCCGAAGCGGGACAAGAGTAATTTCTGCAAGACCTGGTCATACCGAAACCGGTTTAGCCGATCGAGCAATTGCCGGGGTTGCACCGAAATTCCCTCCGGGAAAGACAGCTCATGAGGTTGCGAGCCGAATTGTTCAGGCAATTTTGGCTGATGAAAAGGAATTGCCCTCTAGCTCTTTCTAATACTGAAACCGTAGGTCTTAGTTTCGTTTTCAGCAATTAGCACTTCCGACAGGTGAGTATTGAAGGCATTCGTTCTGCAACTCATCGGTTCAATAGCGATCATGCTCACAGCTGATTGATTGGGCCTGTAAAGCATGAAGTATTCAAAGCCTTTCAAAATTGAAAGGTCGAGTTGGTAACTTTCAGTCTCAAGCTTTGCAGTTTTTGCGCCATAGAAGCAGTCGTCGAGATCTCCACCCGAGTAGGTAAAGCCTGCGATAGATTCCTCGCCAATAGGAATCATTTTCTCGTCGACAGTAATTCGATTTGTGAAGTCGGCGGAAAAAGCAAATTTCTCACCAACCAGGAAGTAGGGGTGAAAACCAAGTCCAAATAGAGCTGGCTGCCCTAGGTTGGTTGCGGATGCGTCGAATCGAAATTTATCTTCTGTGATTGTGTATTTCACAATTAGCTCAATGGCGAAGGGATAGCCCTCATCGCTGCCGAACCCGTAGCTGAAACTGATGCTTGATTCCGATTGGTCAGTAACCCCTAAAGCTCGCTCAAAAAGCAGTCCGTGATTTGCATTTCCTTGACTGTCGAGAATTGTGTGCGCCAGAGTCTGGCCCCCAAAGGAATAACTCCCTCCAGCTAGACGATTGGGCCAGGGAGCCAAAAGAGAACCAAAGAACATGGATTT
>JACCEC010313115.1_pt1 | contig 10948 bp, 13 predicted proteins | sample 7450121 | NCBI WGS metagenome assembly JACCEC01 (sample SAMN15323455, study PRJNA562643) | freshwater metagenome | isolation source: river surface water | place: USA:Blue River Watershed | collected 2017-08-18 | reverse complement strand
GCTTCAAACAGGATCGTCGCCGGCCGCGCCTTCAATATGATGTCCAGCACGCGATCCAGCGGAATGTCATGATCATGCGGGCCTTCATAATTGCCCCAGCAAATGTGCATGCGCATCTGTTCTGGCGGGATGTTGGCCGTTGCGGCGTTCAGCGCCTCAACATTCGCCGCGGCAATCTTCAGAAACTCAGCCTCGCTGACATCCTGATACCCCGTATGGCGCGACATTGCGAGATCGGGGCAATCCAGTTGCAGATAATAGCCGGTGGCCGCGATCGCTTCATATTCAGGGCGCATCGCCGTAACGAGATCCGCCAGATAGGCCTCGTGCGAGGGATAATATTGATTGGGCTGAAAAGCGGTGATGAGGCCGGGCGAGGCGGCATTCATAAAGCCGGATACCGGCTTGCCATTCAGCGCCTTTTGAAAGCGGCGAATATCTTCATGGCACGGCTCAAGATTGACGAGTTTTACCTCACCAATACAGGCCGCGCGGACAAATTCCTGATCGCCCATGACGGCGGCCAGTTTTTTGCGGAACTCGGGCAGTGGGGCCAGGTCCAGCGCGGGCTTGCGCGGCACATCGCCGCCAAAGCCGGACAGGCGTTCGGTGATATAGGTTGAATAGCCAACTTTGCCGAGTTCCCCGTCGCTGACGATTGAGACGCCGGCGGCCATCTGCTTTTGCACCGCGTCTTCAACCGCGGCCTGCACCTTGGCATCAAATTCCGCGACGTCATAAGCCTCCCCATGATCGCGGGCGAGAAGCAGGGGAACAAGCTCATCCCCGCGCGGCAAGCTGCCGACATGGGTGGTTTCGATAAATTTGGTCATTGCGGTCCTGCCTCTTTCCGATTGCCTCTGGCGTCTTGTCATCAATTCATATATGCGAAGCATTCGTCAATATGAAATCGTGAAAGGTCCGTGATGAGCACCCAATCCCTTGAAGCCCTTTTGTCTGGCGTTGGCAATATCGCCAATTTCTTGCGCAATCAGCAAAGCGGGCCAAATGTCTATCCGGGGGTGCCTGCGGAATATAGCAACTGGCGCGATGAACAATGGGCCTGGCAGAACACCTGCGTGCTGTTCAACCAGTCGTACCACATGGCAGAGCTGCTGGTCGAAGGGCCGGGCGCCTTTGCGCTGCTCAACCGTCTGGGTATCAACAGTTTCAAGGGCTTTGTGCCCGGCAAGGCGAAGCAATTCGTGCCCTGCACACCCGATGGCTATGTGATTGGCGACGTGATCCTGTTCTATCTGGATGAGAACCAGTTCAATCTGGTCGGCCGTGCACCGACGCTCAACTGGGTCATGTACAATGCCGAAGTCGGCAAGGATGATGTCACGCTGACCTATGATGAACGCTCGGCCGCGCGCCCTGATCCGTTCAACCGCGTCAATTATCGCTATCAGATCCAAGGCCCCAATGCCGCCAAGGTGATTGAAAGTGCGACGGGCGAAGCGGCCCCGGACCTGAAATTCTTCAACATGTGCTGGATGACGATCGGCGGCAAAAAGGTTCGCGCGCTGCGCCATGGCATGGCCGGGCAGCCGGGCTTTGAACTCTTCGGCCCCACCGCCGACGCCGAAGCGGTTCATGCCGCGCTGGTCGCCGCGGGCAAGGCGCATGGCATGCGTCTGGTCGGTGGCCGTGCCTATTCATCGAACACGCTGGAATCGGGCTGGATCCCGTCGCCTCTCCCTGCCATTTACACGGGCGCTGCGCTTAAGCCCTATCGCGAATGGCTGACCGTCAATCATTATGAAGCCAAAGCCTCTATCGGCGGCAGTCATGTATCTGATAATGTTGAAGATTATTATCTGACGCCCTGGGATCTGGGCTATGGCCCGTTCGTCAAATTTGATCATGATTTCATCGGTGCAGAGGCGCTGAAGGCGATGGACGCCGCGCCCAAGCGGCGCAAGGTCACGTTGGCGCTGGATAATGACTCGGTGCTTGAGGCGATGGGATCAATGTTCGGCAAGGGTGGCCGCGCCAAGTTTTTCGAATTCCCGTCAGCGGTTTATTCGATGCACCCGTTTGACCGCGTCGTTGTTGGCGGCAAGACGGTCGGCCTGTCGACCTGGATCGGCTATAGCTCCAACGAAGGCCGGATGCTGACGCTCGCCATGCTGGATGAAGATTTTGCAGCCCCGGGGACCGAAGTCTCGCTGGTCTGGGGGGAGCCCGATGGCGGCACGACCAAGCCGACGGTTGAAAAACATGTGCAGGTGGAAATCACCGGCGTGGTGAGCCCCGTGCCCTATTCCGAAGTCGCCCGCACCGGCTATGCCGATGGCTGGCGCACCCGTCAGGCCTGACCCAAAAGGGCCGAGGCCTGCACCAATAAGTCTGTGGCGCGCGCTTCGATTTCTGCATCGAAGCGCGCGGCCGGAATCGCCACACTCAACGCCCCAAGCGGCGCGCCATTGCGCCAGGCGACCTTGCCCAAGGCGCAGATCCCCTTCGTATATTCCTCCGTCACACGCGACAGGCCGGTGTTGCGGATCAAATCCAGCTCACGCCGCAGCGCCGCTTCATCGACCAGCGTGTTTTCGGTGAATTGTTCGCGCGGGGTGGTGCGAAAATAGGTGTCGAGCCTGGCTGCATCAAAGGTCGCTAACAGGGCTTTGCCCGCCGCAAAGGCATGCAGCGGTGCCCGCCGGCCTTCCTCCACCGCATAGCGCAGCGCCTGTCCGCTGATCGCGCTGGCAATCGCCTCAATCTCGGTGTCGCGCACCACGAAAAAGGCTGCGGTTTCATCAATCTTGTCGCGGATCGAAATCACAAGCGGGCGCACCATATCGCGCAGGCTGGCGGCCATGCCCTGCGGCGCCAACCGCGCCAGCGCCGGGCCAGCGGCATAATTGCGCCCTTCGCGCACCAGATAATCCAGGCTGACCAGCGTGTTGAGCAGATAGGACAGGCTGCTGGCCGGGATCGATTTGATCGACCCGATCTCCTGCGCGCTGAGTGGCCGACCCATGGCGACCACCGTTTCCAGGATCTCCAGTGCACGGACCGCGGATTTGACGGCATCACCTTGTTGGGGCTTGGGCATAGCCCTGTCTATTTCACATATATGAAAAGCTCAAGTGATTGCCCAGGGGCCGCGCGGTTGGTAGGCAAAGGCGCAAGGAGACCGGATCGATGAGCCCGATAGAGCGTTTGATCGACGAACAGGCCTGCACACGCCTGATCATCAGCTATGCCCAGTTGCTGGATGCGGGCCAATGGGCGGATGTGGCCGCGCTCTACATGCCCGATGGCCGGATGAGCCGCCCGACGGCGCCGGACGACTTTGTTGAAGGCCGCGATGCGATATTGGCGGGATTTCTCGCGCGGCCGGCGCGTGCCTCGCGGCATATCTGCGCCAATATCTGCGTCGATGTCCTGACCGCGCAGGCCGCGCGGGCGACCAGCCAGATCCTGTTGTTCGTGGGGGAGGCCGACCCGGCCGGCGGATTGCCGCACCAATCGGCCTTGCCGCCGATGGTTGGCACATATCAGGATCAGCTGGTCAAAACGGCCCAAGGCTGGCGCTTTGCCGAACGGCGCGGCGCGCTGGATTTCAGGCCGGCAAAGGCCTGACCTTTCCTTTTTGGCCGCCCGATTGCGGGACAGCCAAAGATACGGCACAAGGGGGCGGGCCGTGATGGATAAAGAGACGCCGCGATGAACCTAGTGATCGATATTTTGCGTATTTTGTTGGATGTTCTGTGGTGGATCATCATCATTCAGGCGGTGTTGTCCTGGCTGATCGCCTTTAACGTCATCAACACGCACAATGATTTTGTCCGCCAGATCTGGGATGGGATGGATCGCATGACCCGCCCGATTTACCGGCCCATTCGCCGCATTCTGCCCGATTTCGGCGGGCTGGACCTGTCCCCTCTGGTCGTTCTGGTTGGTTTGGCGATCCTCAATCGTATCCTGACCGAAGTGCAATTTTCCTATTACGTGATGTGAGCACGCCCTTTTGGCGCCATGTGGCCGATGGCCTTGAGCTGGCTGTGCGCGCCACGCCCAAGGGCGGGCGGGATGCGATTGAAGGCGTCCGTCTGGACGCCAATGGGGCCGCCTGGCTGGCCGTGCGCGTTTCTGTGCCGCCGGACGGGGGACGAGCGAACAGCGCCATCGCCAAATTGATCGCTTTTCAATTTGGTGTGCGCGCCAGTGACGTAACGCTGGTCAGCGGTGCAACGGCCCGGCTAAAGCGGCTGAAAATTCATGGTGATTCCCAGCAACTTTGCCAGATCGCCGCCGGGATGGAGAAGACAATATGTCAGCAGCATTGATCGATGGGAAAGCCTTTGCCGAAGGGCTGCGCGGGCGCGTGGCCCAGGCCGTGACCCGGTTTCAGGCCGAGGCGCACCGCGCACCCGGCCTTGCCGTGGTGCTTGTCGGGGAAGATCCGGCCTCGTCGGTCTATGTCCGGTCCAAGGGTAAGGCCTGTCGTGAGGCGGGCATGGAGAGCATGGAGCATCGCCTGCCGGACACAAGCACACAGGCAGAGCTGATCGCGCTGGTGCAGCAGTTGAATGCCGATGATCGGGTGGACGGCATTCTTGTGCAGTTGCCGCTGCCCCGCCAGATTGATGACAAGGCCGTCATCGCGGCCATTGATCCGGCGAAGGACGTGGACGGCTTTCATGTCGTCAATGCCGGGCGGCTGGCCGTGGGCGAGGATGCCCTTGTCCCGTGCACGCCTTTGGGCTGCCTGATGCTGTTAAAGGATCGCATGGGCGATCTGACCGGCAAGTCCGCCGTGGTCATTGGCCGGTCGAATATCGTCGGCAAGCCCATGGCGCAGCTGTTGCTGGGCGAAAGCTGCACCGTCACCATTGCGCACAGCCGCACGCAGGATCTGCCAGATGTCGTGCGCCGCGCCGATATTGTCGTCGCGGCCGTCGGCCGGCCCGAAATGGTGAAGGGGGACTGGATTAAGCCCGGGGCGGTTGTGATTGATGTGGGCATCAACCGGATCGACGCCGATGCCGGCAAGACCAAATTGGTCGGTGATGTTGATTTTGCTGAAGCTGCTGCCGTTGCCAGCGCGATTACGCCGGTTCCGGGCGGGGTTGGCCCCATGACGATTGCGGTCCTGTTGCGCAACACCGTGGTTGCGGCGCGCGCGCGGCTGGGCCTGGCTGCCGAGCCTGGCCTTTAAGTCGGACGGGCGGGGCACATGACGGCATTATTCATTTCTGCCTTTGTGACGTTTTTTGTCGTCATTGACCCGCCGGGATGCGCGCCGATTTTTGCCAGTCTGACAGGCGGGGCGCCCGCCGCCCATCGCCGGACCATGGCGCTGCGGTCCACATTTCTGGCCGCCATCATCCTTTTTTCCTTCGCGATTTTTGGCGAGGCCTTTTTGGGCGCTTTGGGCATCAGTCTGGATGCGTTTCGCGTGGCGGGCGGGATCATGCTGTTCCTGATCGCGCTGGAAATGGTGTTTGAAAAGCGGACCGAACGGCGCGAACACCGGGCCGAGGATGTGAAGGCGCATCCCGAACATGAGGATGTGTCGGTTTTTCCGATGGCGATACCGATGATCGCCGGACCAGGTTCTATCGCATCGGTCATGCTGCTGACGGCCCGATCACAGGGGTTTCAGGAAAGCCTGATCGTGCTGTCGGCGCTGGCGGCGGTGCTGCTCGTCAATCTTGTCGCCTTGTTGACCGCCGGCCCGCTGATGAAATTCCTTGGCTATCGCCTTGAGGCGATGATCACGCGGATATTGGGCGTGGTGCTTGCGGCATTGGCTGCGCAGTTCGTGATCGATGGATTAAAGGCCAGCCTGACCTGAGCGTCAACGATGGGCGTCCGCGTCCATCAAGCCCCGCATCTTCGTCAATGCCTGCTTCTTGATCTGGCAGACGCGCGCGGCCCCAATGCCCAGCACCATGCCAATTTCATCAAGGTTCAATTCTTCCACGAAATAAAGCTGCAGGATCGTCTGTTCGCGCGTGTTCAGATGGTCAATTGCGCCTTTAAGCGCGTTGGCCAGCTGGTCATGCGAGACCCGATCCTCGGCAGAGTCGGCGGTGTCGGCAAAGGCCATCAAATGGTCTGAATAGACCTCATCGATCGAGGCATCGTGCAGCGGCTGGATCGCAGTGACGATGGCCTGGAACATGGCGGGCGTCATGCCCATATCGGCGGCCATTTCGGCATCACAAGGCGCCCGGCGCAGCTTTTGTTCCAGACGCGCGCGGCTGGCCGCAATTGCGCGGCGTTTCTGCATGGCAGACCGGGCCATGCGCGCTTCCCGGCGCAGATGATCAATCATCTCCCCCCGGATCCGCACAGAGGCATAGGTCGCAAAGGCATGGCCGCGATCTTCATAGGTGCGGGCGGCCTCCACCAGCGCGATCATCCCGATCTGGATCAGATCTTCAACATCAATGGCCGAGGCGACGCGGGCATGGACGTGCCAGGCAATGCGCCGGACCAGCGGCATGGATGTTGTGACGCGCGCATCGATGCTGGTTGCGTCGCGACGCTGGGCAGGGGACAGGGTTTGCTGCAACATCAGCAGGGATCCTTAAGTCTGCAATCGCGGGGCAGGGGGGCAGCTGGCAAGCGCCATGCGTCCCCGGGGCCAATCGCGATCGGCTGGGTGTCAGGGTGACCGCCGAAGGACAGGCAGATGGGGCGCGGGCCATGTGGGCACGGGCGCATGGCCCGCGTCGGTGCCGTTGCCAAACGGCGCGTGATGGCGGCTCTGGCCGACCATATCCGCTGCTTTGATCTCCACGCCATTTTGGCCATGCGCCTGTCCCTCATTGTGGGTCAGCCACACAGCAGCAAAGGCCGTGCCAATTTTGCGATTAACCCGTCTGGCGCAGATTTCCGGCGTTTGTGCAGGCCCGCATGGCGCAGGCTTGGCGTCGGCCTGTCAATCTTTCCAGATGGTGGGCGACATGACCTGTCAGGAAATTGACCCGGCTGCGTGCCGTTTCGGCTTGGCGCAGGGCATAGGCCAGCCGACGATCATCCCCGGCCAAGGGGGCACGGTCATCCCGCATCTTGTCCAGCGCGCGGGCGACCCGGGCTGTGGCGGCTTCCACGGCGACAACATCCCCGGCGTTAAGTGCCAAAATCAATGCGCCTTGCGATGTGATCAGCTGCTCTATGGCGCGCAGCGGCATCAGATATGCGCCTGCAACGCAATGGCATCGGCGATGGCGCGGGTGTTGATCCGATAATCCCCACGGGCAAGGGCCGTGCGGATCCGCGCCAGTTTCAGATAATCGACCGGCGGCCCGCGATCGGCAAGAATGGCCGCTGTCTGGGCAAGGCCGCGCCCATCGATCACGCTTGCGGGATCATCGTGCGTTTGTCGGCCGACAATGCCCTGTGCCGGGCCAGACGCGTTCCCTTGGTCAACCATTGTCGCGCTCTCTCAATGGACCGTTATCGATCTGACAGGCTTCCAAGCCCAAATAACGGCGCGGCGACAGGGGCGTTTAGGGCCGCCGGTCACGCGCAAGCGCGGACGTGGCGGCCCTGATCAGGCTGGGTGTCATGTCTTGGGCGCTGGGCGCGCCGATCAGGCCCGCATGGCGTTGGCTGCGCTCAGCACAGCGCGCACGCTGGCCGTTGCCACATCCTCATCAATGCCGACGCCCCAGACGGTCTTGCCATTGGGCAGGGCGCATTCAACATAGGCGGCCGCCCGCACCGCCGTGCCATGGCCCATGGCATGTTCTGTATAATCCGCAATTTCAAGCGTGAGGCCAAAGCTGTCGCGCAGTGTTGCCACCACCGAGGAAATAAGGCCATTGCCCCGGCCGCTGACCGATTGTTCCTGCCCGTCAACCGCGATTTTGCCCGCGAAAATGCGTTCCCCATTGGGGGCGCGCGTTTCTTCATAATCCAAAAGCTGGAAATGCTGCGGCGTGTTGAGGCAATAGACGCGCTGGAACACGGCCCAGATATCCTCGGCATGAAGTTCCCGGCCCGTTTCATCGGCCATTTGCTGGACATGGCGGCTGAAATGCGCCTGCATCTTCTTGGGCAGTTTCATGCCCTGATCCTGTTCCAGCACCCAGGCAAAGCCGCCCTTGCCGCTTTGTGAATTGACGCGGATCACGGCTTCATAGCTGCGGCCCAGATCGGCGGGATCAATCGGCAGATAGGGGACTTCCCAAAAATCATCATTGCGCGCCTCTTGCGCGGCAAAGCCCTTTTTGATCGCGTCCTGATGGCTGCCCGAAAAGGCGGTGAACACCAATTCCCCCGCATAGGGGTGGCGCGGGTGAACGGGCAGCTGGTTGCAATATTCGACCGTCTTGATGACTTCATCAATGTCCGAAAAATCCAGACCCGGATCAACGCCCTGCGTGTACATGTTGAGCGCGACGGTCACGAGATCGCAATTGCCGGTGCGTTCGCCATTGCCAAACAGGCAGCCTTCCACCCGGTCGGCACCTGCCATCAGGCCCAGTTCGGTCGCGGCAACGCCCGTTCCCCGATCATTATGTGCGTGCAGGCTGACGATCACCGCATCGCGATTGGGCACGTTGCGGCAGAAATATTCAATCTGGTCCGCATAGATATTGGGCGTGGCCGCCTCTACCGTTGCGGGCAGGTTAAAGATGATCGGCTTGTCCGGTGTCGGCTGCAACACATCCATAACGGCGGCGCAGCAGTCCAGGCTGAAATCCAGTTCCGCCGTTGAAAAGGTTTCGGGCGAATATTCAAAGCGCCAATCGGTATCGGGTTGTTTGGCCGCTTCATCACGCATGATCTTGGCGCCCAGAATGGCGATATCGCGGACATCGGCCTGTTCCATCTGGAACACAATCTTGCGCCAGGCCGGGGAGACGGCGTTGTACAGATGCACAATCGCGGTTTTCGCGCCGCGCAGACTGTCAAAGCTGGTGCGGATCAGGTCTTCGCGCGATTGGGTCAACACCTGAATGCTGACATCATCGGGAATCCGGCCGGAACGGACGAGGCCAGAGATAAAGTCAAATTCCGTCGCGCCCGCACTGGGGAAGCCGACTTCGATTTCCTTCAGGCCCACTTTCAACAGCAGATCAAAAAAGCGCGTCTTCTTTTCGGCGTCCATCGGATCGATCAACGCCTGATTGCCATCGCGCATGTCGGTGGACAGCCAGCGTGGCGCCTTGGTGATCGTCTGATTGGGCCATTGCCGATCGGGCAAGTTGATTTGCGGGAAAGGGCGATATTTGGTCGAGGGATTGCGCAGCATGTTTCTTCTCTTCAAAGCCGGTTGGGTCTGGTCTTTTGTCCCTTAGGCAGCGCTGCGTGCGAAGCGCACGCAAGGTGACACGCGCCTAAGGGCGCGTAAGTCGAAGAAGAAGAAGGGCCGACGACCTGTACATGAGGACATTGCCTATGCGATTTCGGCATTGAAATGTCCAGACCGGAAATGCGGCGCCCCTGATTGCGCGACAGGCCGACCTTGTGTCAGATGCTGTCCAACGATCATCCGGAGAGCATGCCCATGTCTGACGCCATTCGTCCCTTCCACCTGAATATTCCCGAAGCGGCGCTGGAGGATCTGCATCGGCGGATCGACCATGCCCGCTGGCCCGAGGCGGAATTGGTGGATGATTGGAGCCAGGGTGCCCGGCTGGCGCAGGTTCAGGCGCTCGTCGATCATTGGCGGCATCGCTATGACTGGCGGCGGTGCGAGGCGCGGCTGAATGCGCTGGGGCAGTTCAAGACAGACATTGACGGGCTGGACATTCATTTCCTCCATATCCGGTCGCGCCATGAAGATGCCCTGCCGCTGATCATCACCCATGGCTGGCCCGGCTCTGTTCTGGAATTCATGAAAATCATCGGCCCGTTGACCGACCCGACGGCGCATGGCGGCGATGCGGCTGACGCCTTTCACCTTGTTCTGCCCTCACTGCCGGGCTTTGGCTTTTCCGATAAGCCCAAAACGACCGGCTGGGGCGTCGAACGGATCGCCCAGGCCTGGGCCGTGCTGATGCAGCGGCTGGGTTATGATCGCTGGGTGGCGCAGGGCGGTGACTGGGGTTCCGCCGTTACCAGTGCAATTGGCGCGCAGGCGCCGGCGGGTTGCCTTGGCATTCACGTCAATATGCCGATGGCGCGGCCAACCGAAGCCGCGATGCAAGCGCCCAACCCGCGCGAAATGCAGGCGCTGGCCGCCATCAAACATTATCAGGACTGGGATTCGGGCTATTCAAAGCAGCAATCCACCCGCCCGCAGACACTGGGCTATGCACTGGCCGATTCAGCCGTTGGCCAAGCAGCCTGGATCTATGAGAAAATGTGGGCCTGGACGGACAATCAGGGCGTGCCCGAAGATGCCCTGACGCTGGATGAGATGCTCGACAATATCATGCTGTATTGGCTGCCCGGCAATGCCACATCCTCAGCCCGGCTCTATTGGGAAAGCTTTGGCAGCTTTGCCCCGCGTGAGATCAACCTGCCCACCGGCGTGAGCATTTTCCCGAAGGAAATCATGCGACCGACGCGCGCATGGGCGGACGCGACGATGACGCATATCATCCATTGCAATGAACTGGATAAAGGCGGCCATTTCGCCGCCTGGGAACAGCCGGACCTCTATGTGCAAGAGGTCCGGACGTGTTTCCGGCAATTACGCTAAAGCGGGAGACGTTTACTCCGCTGCTTCCAAAAGCGGCGGGGCGTCTGTCATTTTGGCGACTTTGTGGGGCTGTTCAAAGCACATGGCATCATCGGTCAGCGGGCCATAGCGCAGGTTCTTGATATCCTTGGCATAGTCCTGATTGAGTTTCCATGGCGCGCTTTTGGCCTGTTTGGGCAGGGCGCCCATTGCGCGCTGGAAATAGCCGGACGAGAAATCAACAAAGGGCTCAAGCTCCACCGTCTGGCCTTTGAGGCGGGGGACGGCGATCTTGGTGCCGGTCGCGTCAAGATGGTTGATCAGGCGGCAGGCATATTCCGAGGTCAGGTC
>JACCEC011264773.1_pt1 | contig 10951 bp, 7 predicted proteins | sample 7450121 | NCBI WGS metagenome assembly JACCEC01 (sample SAMN15323455, study PRJNA562643) | freshwater metagenome | isolation source: river surface water | place: USA:Blue River Watershed | collected 2017-08-18 | reverse complement strand
TGGCGCGCGAGTTTGTACAGCGCAACCCCGCCCTGTTTGATCGCGGAAACCATCGGCGGCAACTGATAAAAGTCGCCATCGTACTTTGCAAACGCTTCCTCAATGTTCGCAGCAGTCAGTTGAGGCACTGGCCGGGAATCTACGACTTCGCCATCAGCATCCTGGCTGTCGGTTGAGATCCCCAGACGCATGCTTCCGACATACTCTTTGTCCTCCGCCATGAGGAGGTCTTGGATCTTGGTGCCGCGGCCCAGAACGATCAGGAGCAATCCCGTGGCGAGTGGATCGAGCGTGCCGCAATGGCCCACTTTTTTGATGCCAAGACGCTTTCTCACAAGAGCAACCACGTCGTGCGACGTCATGCCTGACTCCTTGTCTATTATGAGGACACCGTCGATTTCTTGAGGTCGCATGTTGGGCGTAAGTTTTAGGAAAGTTGCAAGGCGCTGAGCTACTCGATAGCACTCATGTGCCGGTTGATGGCGGCCAGCACCTCGGACTGCACGGCTTTGAGAGGGCGCGCGATTTTGGCGCCCGCAGCGAGTTTATGCCCGCCGCCGCCAAACTCCGCGCAGATGGCGCACACGTCAATTCTTGGATTTTTCGAGCGCAGACTGATTCTGATGAGGCCCTCGGAGACCTCCTCAAAAAACGCGGCAACGATGACCCCGTCAATCGATCGGATCGTGTCAATCAAACCCTCAGTGTCATCAGGAATAGCCCCAACTTTTTTAGCAGTGACTGCGGTTAGCGCAAAGCTTGCGACTCTGTCTTCACTTGAAAATTCGAGTACATTGAGAAGCTCTCGCAGTAATTCAAGGCGTCTACGAGGGCATGCCTCATAAAGATTTTGGTTGATCTCACCGACTATGACTCCTGCTTCAACCAGTGCGGATGCAATCGCGTAAGTGCGTGCTGTGGTGCTGGGATACTGGAAGGATCCTGTGTCGGTCGAGATTGCCGCGTAGAGTGCATTTGCGATGGCTGCAGTCAGCGGGAAGCCTGCGCGTTCAAAAAGCTCGAAAAGGATTTGACCCGTTGCGGGCGCAGAAGTGTCTACGTGAACCATGTCCCCGAGTCTGTCGTTTGAGACATGATGATCGATATTCACCCAGATCGCACCTTGTGGAATCGCCGAAAGGCATGCCTCCCCGGCGCGACTGCGCACAGCGGTGTCTAAGATGAGAACAACATCAAATGGCTTCGTATTTGTCTCAGGCCTGCCGATGCGCGCCGATCCCTCCAGAAATTTGAACCGTTCTGGCAGCCCGTCCTCGTTCCAGATCGTGACATCCTTTTGAAGATTCAGAAGGCATAGCCCCATTGCCAGAGAACATCCGATCGCATCCCCGTCCGGCCTGAAATGGCTGATAACAAGAAAGCGGTTTTTCTGGTGCAGAAGTGCGATGATTTCATCGAGGGAACCGGAGGCGCTCATGTTGCGTGGTGATGCAGTGCTGTGGCTTTGCTGGCGCGATACGCCAGTGATCGGATTGCCGTTTGAAAAAAGACGGCGTGTTACTCGTCGATCAGGGCAGGTTTTCTGGACGTTTGGGATTTCCGAAATCGTCCTCTTCTTCGACGGCCGGAAGGAGATTAAGTTCGTCCATCAAATGGATGACCCGAGTGCCTCTTTCAATGCCCTCATCCAGCTTGAAATGCAGTTGAGGGGTGTATTTGATGATCACCCTGCGGGAGAGCAGGTATTGGAGCTGTCCGCGCATGCCTTTGAGTTGAGTAATGACATGCTTGGCCTGTTCAGTGCTTCCGATCACCGACATGTAGATGTGAGCGTGTTTGAGATCAGGTGTGACGTCGACCTGTTGAATAGTGACGAGCTGGGCGTCGAAAATCATTTCACGCCTCAAAAGGTCGCCTAGTTCCCTTCGGATCAGTTCATTGACCCGCTCAAGACGGTGTTTAGCCATGGTCGTGGTTCCTGGGATACCGAAGAGCCTGTTTCAGCCGAGGGCGTAGAAGACTGTCAGGGCTGCCAAGATGGCTAGAGTTGCTGAGGCACTTTCTCAAGCGTGTAGCACTCGATGATGTCACCCTCTTCATAGTCATCAAAGGTGCCAAGGCGAATGCCGCACTCCATCCCATTGCGAACCTCTTTAACGTCGTCCTGAAACCGGCGGAGCGTTGCGAGGCCGCCGTCGTAGATCGGCTGTCTGCCACGCAGGACACGTGCACGCGCTGAACGAAGAATCCTCCCATCAGTAACGTAGGATCCAGCAACGGTTCCCTTGGTGAGCGAGAATACTTTCCGAATTTCAGCGTGGCCAATGACTGATTCGCGGGTTTCCGGATCGAGAAGTCCGGCCATGGCATCTTTGATTTGATCGATGAGCTCGTAGATGATTGAGAAGAGTTTGATTTGGATGCCCTCGCGTTTGGAGGTTGCTGCTGCCGTGCTTTCCACTTTCACGTTGAAACCCACGACGATCGCGTTGGAGGCCGTGGCGAGGAGCACATCGCTCTCACTGATGGGGCCCACCCCCGCATGGATGATTTCCAAATCAATCTTCTTACTTTGGATCTGTTTCAAGGATGCCACCAGCGCTTCACTGGAACCTTGAACATCAGATTTGAGAAGAATGCGGAGTGACTTGCGCTGTTCGTCGGCGATGCTCTGGAAAAGGTTCTCCAGAGTCGGCCGGGAGGGAGCGGCGAGTTTATTGAGGCGCAACGCAGCAAGTCTTTCGTCCGACAAAATGGATGCCGCCTTCTCGCTTTCCATCACAACCAGTTCGTCGCCTGCGTTGGGAAGGCCAGAAAAACCAATGATTTTCACCGGCGTTGAGGGCCCGGCGCTCTTCAATGGCTTGCCGTAGTCGTCGAGCAATCCCTTAATCTTGCCGGAGTAATTGCCGCAGATAAACGCGTCTCCTGTTTTGAGTGTACCAGTGCGAACAATGAGGGTTGCCGTTGGTCCTCGGCCTTGCTCGACCTGTGCTTCGATCACCGACGCGCGTGAAACACCGCCCGAGGTTGCCTTGAGTTCTGAAACTTCCGCAACCAGTAGAATGCTCTCGAGAAGCTGTGAGACTCCTTGGCCTTTCAGCGCTGAAACTGGTACACAGATCGTGTCGCCGCCCCAGTCTTCGGGTGCTAGACCCTTTTCTTGCAACTGCCCTTTGACCCGATCCACGTTGGCTCCGTTAGCGTCGATTTTGGTGATCGCAACAATGATTTGAACCTTTGCCGCCTTCGCGTGGGAGAGAGCTTCAAGGGTTTGCGGCATGATTCCGTCGTCTGAAGCCACAACCAATACGACAATGTCTGTGACATTTGCGCCGCGGGCCCGCATCGCCGTGAATGCAGCGTGCCCTGGGGTGTCGAGAAACGTGATTCTCTGTTTGTCGTGTTCAACCGAGTAGGCGCCGATATGCTGAGTGATGCCCCCCGCTTCCCCGGCTGCCACACGTGTCTTTCGAATGGTGTCCATGAGCGTGGTCTTGCCGTGATCCACGTGGCCCATGAATGCAACAATTGGCGCGCGGACCTTGAGCTCTTCCTTTTTGGGTTTCTCAACCGGTTTGGGTGGCTCAACCACCTTCTCTACCGGTTTGTGGACCCCAGCTCCTTTTTCTCTTTTTTCACGCTCAAAGAGGAAGCCGTGCTTTTTGCAAACCTGAGTTGCGACTTCAACATCCACCGACTGGTTGAGGTTCACAAAAATGTTCATTCCCATCAGGTCCCGCATGACCTCGAATGGTTTGAGATTCATCGCCGCCGCCAAGTCTGTGACGCCGATCGGAGGTTTGAGATGAATAACCCTTTCCTCAGGCTTTGCTCCTAGCTCGGCTGTCGCCAACGGTCCGGTGGCCAAACCCGAGTCATCTTGAGCCGCTGCTTGCAGTGTAGTGGGATTCGGGGTGTCACCCCCTGCCACTGGCTGTGTGCTCTTCTCTGGGCCGAGCTTTGAAATGCGGGGAAGCGCTGCGAAAGGCTTGATTGGTTGCACTGCAGTTCTCTTGCGAACGAGTTTGGGTTTCTCGTCGATGAGAGAGACCGCCTCTTGAGGTGGTTGTTTTTCAGGCGCCGCCTGGGAGGCGACTGGCTTTTCGGGGGAGGGGACTGAAGCCTTTCCAGTGATCCGTTGGATACCGACACTTTTTTTCGTCACAGCGGCTTGCGCGGGTGATTGCTCAGACGGGCTCGGTTCCGTAGCGGTTGACTTGGCCGGCTTGATGCGCTTTGAAGCAGTCTTTGTGGAAGACTCTTCATCCCCCGTTTTTGCAGATTTGGCAATGCCTTTGCGCGCGGCGAGGCGCGAGGCAGCGGTGGCCTGGTCTGCATCGGTTGGGGTGCTGGAGCGTGTGTTTCGAGTGGGCATTCAGTTGGATTTGGTGCGTTGGGATCCTGCAGTTTGGACTAGTGAGCGCATTTGCTGCCGGCATTTAAGCTTACCCAGCTTTCACTATCGTTTTTGCTGAAGAGTTAATTCGGTTTAGCTAAGAGGTATTCGCAAGCTGCGCTGGGAGATTTTGATTTCGGGCATCCAGAGGCGGTTGACGCTTAGGAGGCGGACTTTGAAAGGTTCGTTCGCGCTGCGTTATAGATTTCTTCCGCAGTCGCTACGTCGCACCCGATGGCATCGGCGATGTCGGAAGGTTCCGCCATCATGATTACATCGGCGCTCACCATCCCTGCGTCCATGAGCTTTCTAGCGATGTCAACAGATACCGAAAGAGCGGACGCGAGGGAATCGACACCCTTCGCTACATTTTGTTCAAATGCTTCGCGGGCAGACTCGTCGCGCTCGATGGAAATATCCCAGCCCGTGAGCCTCGAGGTGAGGCGCGCGTTCTGGCCACGCTTTCCGATTGCTAGCGAGAGTTGGTCGGCCTCGACTTTGATGAGCACGTTATGTTTGGCTTCATCTAGAACGATAGACTTTACCTTTGCGGGCTTCAGTGCCTCCAATACGAGCTCCTTGATGTCGGTGCTCCAGCGGATGATGTCCACCTTCTCGTTGTTGAGTTCCCGCACGATGTTTTTCACGCGCGCGCCACGCATTCCCACGCACGCTCCGACAGGGTCTACCTTCTCGTTTGCGCTCCAAACGGCGATTTTCGTCCGGTGACCTGCCTCCCGAGCGATTCCTTTGATCTCCACGGTCTTGTCCGCGATTTCAGCGACCTCGGTTTCAAACAGGCGACGCACAAAGTTGGGATGACTTCTTGAGAGGATGATTTCGGGGCCGCGCGCCCCGTTCTCAACCGCGACCACGTAAGCCCGGATGCGGTCGCCCACAGCATACTCCTCCGTTGCTACTCTTTCACGGTTGAGCATAATGCCTTCAAAGCGGCCCAGATCGATGATCACATCCGAACGGTCGAAACGGCGCACAGTGCCCGTGATGATCTCCCCCGCGCGATCCTTAAACTCCTCGTAAATCATGTCCCGCTCGGCATGCCGTATGCGCTGCATAATCGCTTGCCTTGCTGTTTGAGCAGCGATCCGGCCAAAATCCTTCGGCGTAACGACAGCGTCGATTTCTTCGCCCACGACGGCGTCCGGTTTGCATCGTTTGACTGCCTCTGTGAGGCTGATTTCGTCGTGTTTATTGGTCACCCTCTCAACAACGCACAATTTTGCGATCGCCTTGATATTTCCCGATTTAGGGTCGATTTCAACCCGAAGGTCTCTGGCCGGTCCGACGGCTTTTCTGGCCGCGGTTAGGAGGGCGGTGTTGATTGCTTCAAGCAAAACCTCGCGCTTGATTCCCCTGTCGCGCTCGAAAAAGTCTAGTAATGCAAGAATTTCGTTGTTCATAGGTGGCATGTTGGCCAAAGACGAAAAAAAGTGGGCTGTTCACCCACTTTCTCTCTTTGACCAGCGGGCAAAGGTACTCCTTTGATGCAGTGGCGTCAAGGAGTGAAAGGACTGGCCGATCAAAGGTGGGCTCGAGCTTCAAGTGTGTTCCCCTGGGGGACCCAAGCTAGTCCAAGCAGTGAAGTGAACCTTCGGTCTTCTGTGCTGTTTGGCCAGTCCGAAAGGATCAGTCGAGGTTCAGGCAGGTGCGTTGCCAAGGCATCAGGTCCTCGAGCGCCTCGGCTTCGTTCCTCGATAGTTGTTCAAGCGTTGCTTTCGGCGCGATCAGCGTCGGGTCCAATTGCAAGTCGGTAGCCACTGAGTCCCTGATTTTTTTCAACGCTCGAAACCGCATCTCTTGCTCCTGAGTGGTGCGGAGCCTTGGTTTTCGGATCATCTTTGGCCATTCCGTCTCTGGGAGCTGCAGGGCGGTGTTGGCCGCGCCGAAAAAGCGGGTTCGTCGCTCGCCTCTCAAGTGGCGCGGATCCACGGCCTGAGAGGAATCAAATGCCGCAGAGAATGTCAGTAGGAGGTCGTTGTTGAGGATGTGGAACGCGGGCTTGTCTACGGATTGGGCCTCCTGATCGCGCCAATGCCACAATGCCCGCAGGATCGCTGTGCCTCGCGGTGAAAGGTCGGCATAGCCGGATATTCTCCACAGAGAATCTGGATCTCGCTCCCTCTGGACCGAGGAGGAACGGACAGCGCGATCACACATTTGTTGGAACCATTCCCAGCGCCCTAACTCTCGAAGCCTGGTTTCTTGAATCTCAGCCAATTTGAGCAGATTGAGGGTGTCATTAACCGCGTACTCAAGCATTGTGTGCGAAAGAGGGCGAAGCGCCCAATTTGCCTTCTGTGATGCTTTTGCCAGCGTGACGCCGAAGTGCTGATGGAGCAGGGAAGCCAAGCCGAATTCCATCGAGCCGCAAAGCCGGGCGGCGATCATTGTGTCGAAGAGTGTGCAGGGCCCCTCGTAACCAGAGCGCCTGAGCAGTCGCAAATCATAGTCAGCGCTGTGGATCACAACTGTCTTGCCCTTCAGTGCATCAAAAAGCGGGGTGAGGGAAATTCCCGACAATGGATCGACTAACAGGTTTTTACCAGGCACACTCAACTGGATCAGGCAAAGCTTGTCGAAATAGCAGTGCAAACTGTCGGCTTCGGTGTCCAGCGCGATTCGCGGCTCTGCAGCGAAGCACTTCACCGCCTGTTGCAATTCGTCGGTATCGGCGATCATCGGACAGTCCACAGTGAGGGGAGTATGCGTTTCGATGTGCCGTGTGCCGATCGCATCCTTTGACTGGCTCCGACGCGGGGTTGGCCCTTTTGAGGGCTGGGCCTCGGTTCTTCTCTCTCTGCTTTTTTGACGATGATTTGCACCTGAAATGTGATTGCTCGCTACTTTCTCGGTGTGGACATTATTCCGGCATTCATCATCGGGCTTCGGATCATCACTCCGTAAAAAGCGTGGCAGTAGATTTTTCAGCAGGCGACTGAGCCAAAAACTCGGAGCTGTAGCCGCAACTCCGGCTACGATTTGGCCGCCGTTCTCACGAGCCGAGGGCCTGTTTTCTTGATCCGTGCGCCCGGAGTTTTTTGTGTGATCTAAGTTTGTCTGGGAGCGCCGGTTCATGCCCTCATTCCCTTGAGAAGCAGTTCCGCGTTGGATGTTGTGTTCCGTAAAGCCTGGTTCAAAACCTCGGTAGCCTCCATGGCGGGAAGGCCCGCCAACTGCCGACGCAACGTACTCACTCGCTCAAACTCCTTCGGGTGGTAAAGCAGCTCATCCCGACGCGTACCTGACTGTGGAAGGTTGATCGCCGGATACACACGTTTTTCGGAAAGGGTGCGATCCAGGCGAAGCTCCATGTTCCCCGTGCCTTTGAACTCTTCGAAAATCAAGTCGTCCATCTTGCTATGGGTTTCAACCAGAGCGGTTGCGAGGATGGTTAGACTTCCTCCCTCCTCGGTGTTGCGTGCGGCGCCAAAGAATTTCTTGGGTTTGATAAGTGCTTTGCTGTCAACGCCTCCGGACATGATTCGGCCCTTGCCGGGTTGCATGTTGTTGTACCCTCTTGAGAGCCTCGTGATGGAATCCAGCAGAATCACCACGTGATATTGCAGTTCAACGAGCCTTTTAGCGCGCTCCAACACCATCTCGGCGACCTGCGTATGCCTTTGCGCGTTCTCGTCAAACGTGGAGGAATATATCTCGCACTTTAGTGCCCGCCGAAAGTCGGTGACTTCCTCCGGGCGCTCATCGACGAGCAGGAGAATGAGCTTTGTCTCTGGCGAAGTTGTTTGAATCGCCTGCGCAATTTCTTTGAGTAAGATTGTTTTGCCGGTGCGGGGAGGGGCGACCAGAAGTCCGCGCTGTCCCCGTCCGAGCGGCGCGATGAGGTCGACAGCCCTCGGGCTGATAGAGCGGGTCTGCTCATTTTCAAGCACGATGCGAGCATTCGGATGCATCGCAGTGAGCCGTTCGAAATCCTTTGGCTCCCGCCATTGGGCAGCGGGTATTCCCTCGATATTCAAAAATTCGTCAACCTGCAGGAATCTTTCCTTTTCGCGAGGAGCACGGACTCGAACGGTTGCCTGTAATCCGGGTTGCAGGCGGAGTTGGTGGTCGAAATGGTAGGGGACTTGGATGTCCTGTGGCAGGGGTCGGAAATTATAGCGGCCCCAGCGCAGAAATGCGCCGCCTTGAGCGTTTACATCCACGATGGCGGTGGCGGTGATTGCGGTTCCCAGCTCCAAGTATCTTTTGCAAAGATCGAAAACCAAGTGGTGACGGGATTTGTCGGGATTCACCCGTAAATGCAGTGATTGCGCACGCTGGGTGAGTTCGAGGAGCGTCAAGTCTTGGAGCGAGTCCAGTGTCAGGGCCTTTGGAACTTCAGGGGCTTCTTGGATCTCCTCGGTTTGAGCATTGAGCCTGGCAGAATTATCTGAGGACAGATTTTCTGATGAATCGATTGAGGTGAGAGCGCCTTCTTCAGAGTGCTCAGGCTTCGAATAAGTGGGATTTTCGTCCTGTAAATCAGGCATAATTATGATTGAGCCAGCCTGCCAAGAGGCTGGTTTGGCGTTCGAGACTCGCGAGCGCGGCGTCATTCCAAACGAGGATGTCTGCCCTGCGGCATTTCTCCTCCAAACTGGATTGTGCGGCGATTATTTTTTGCGCCGTCGACTCCGTCAGCCCTCGTGCTCCGGTTATTCTTCGGATTTGGGTGCGATATGAGCAAGCCACGACGATGACTTTGTCACACAGATCGCTGCCGCCCGTCTCGTATAATAACGGGATCTCGGCAAATAACCACAACTTAGATTTCCGTGCGTTTTCTGCCAGCGCCGTCCAAATGGAGCGAACTCTGGGATGCAGAATGGCGTTGAGCCTTTCGAGTTGATCTTTACTCGAGAAAACCGCATCCCTGAGCAACTCTCGGTTCACTTCCCCGGAAGCAGTGAAGAACGAGTCGCCAAAACATTCTCTGATTTGAGATCTTACTGCATCATCTGAAGCAGTGAGTTGTCGGACCGCAGAATCCGAGTCAAACCAGAGAGCTCGGCTTGACGGGATGCACGCTTTGAGTCGCGCGCAGAAACTGGATTTCCCAGTGGCAATGCCCCCTGTAATCCCAAGAACCGGCATGGGGTGGTGAGGTCAGGTCAGGTTAGTTGCCAAATCCGAGGTCTTGAGTGGTGAGAGAGGGGACTTCTTCAGGAGGCTCGGTTTCTGAGTGGGAAGGTTTCACTGGCTGTCCAGTGGCGTCGATGATGCGGGCGGATACAAAGATGGTGAGGTTCTTCTTGATCTGTTGGTTGACGTTTGAGCGAAACAGTCGTCCTATCAGGGGGATATCCCCAAGGATCGGGGTGCGATCGTTCACCTTCTGGACGTCCTCGCGGATCAGGCCGCCGAGCGTGATGGTCTCTCCGTCGAGGATCGTGACGTTCGTGCGTACTTTGCGCACCGCAAAGATGGGCTGGTTGATAACGTTGTCAGTGATCGTCACAGCGGTGGGCGTTTGACTAATAGCCCCGACGCCGGCAAGACTGGCTGCGGTGGACATGGTGACGCTTTTGATGGGGCTTCCGTAATTAATGAAGCCTTCAAACTCAACTACTTCTGGCTCGAGGTCTAAGGAGACCGCATAGTTGTCTCCCATGATTTTCGGGGTGACCTTGAGGGTTACCCCCGTGTTTTTGGTCGCCCATGCAGAAGGCGTGGATGGAGTGACGGGTATGCTTTGGGTAGTCGCAGCTCCCCCGCCTGCACCACCACCTGCAGCGGCTCCGCCCCCAGCTCCAACTTGGGGAAGCTGCGGGGGAGTAAATTCCGACGGATAACGAAATTCACGCGTGATTTCAATTGTTGCCTCCTGATTGTCCTGCGCGGTGATGCTCGGACTGGAAAGCAAATCCACTCCTTTGGACTGTTTCATGGCGCGGATAACCAATTGAAACTGGGGGTCTGTAAAAGCACCTGCGATTGAGAAAGCCGCAGCTCCGGCGGCACCGGCTCCGCCTGCGGCGCCTCCCATGAGGAGCGAATCGATTGCATTTGAACTCAAAGCCATGCCGCCGGACCTGTTGCCACCTGTGAGCGGGAATACACCGACTGGCTGTCCTGCGTTTGGGAGAATGGAGTCTCGAGGAATGTTGAAGGGATAGTCGGCTGGATTGATGGCCGGCCGGTTAGATCCGGGGGTTCCTCCCCCAAAAAACGTCGAGCGGCTTTTGGGGACATTTGACTGCCCGAGCAACCAGTCGAACGAGAGTTCGTCGAAGTTGGACTGTGTGAACTCAACGAACTTCGCTTGGATGTCGACTTGGACTGGATTGACTCCCTCGGAATCGTCAACGATGCCCGCAACCAAATCGAGTTGGTCGGGCGTGTTGATTACGGTGAGAGTTTTTGTGCGGGAATTGTAAGTTGCTGTCGCATCCGCGGCGTCAAACTTCACCCCGTTCTCTTTGAGAAAGGCTTTGGCGTCCACTTTCGATTTGCCGGTCTTAGGAGCGTCGGATGCCGCACCGAGCAGACTGCCCACCCCGCTGGTGGAACTCAGGTCATCGACTTTGGGAGCCGTGGAGGTGAAAATGAATGGTGAGACTGTCCAGCTTC
>JACCEC012641789.1_pt1 | contig 10953 bp, 7 predicted proteins | sample 7450121 | NCBI WGS metagenome assembly JACCEC01 (sample SAMN15323455, study PRJNA562643) | freshwater metagenome | isolation source: river surface water | place: USA:Blue River Watershed | collected 2017-08-18 | reverse complement strand
CTTGCCAGCGTTCGCGCACCTCAGGGTGATCGCGCAACAGCTTGAGGGGCAAGCCGATCAGGTCGTCAAAGTCCACGCTTTGGTAGGCGCTCAGTCGCTCCTCGTAGCGGGCCATGATGCGCGCCAGTACCGCCTCCTCGTCGTTTTGCGCTTGAGCCGCAGCGGCGGTCGAGTCCAGTCCCATGTTCTTCCAAGCCGACAGCGTCCACTGCCATTGGCGCGCGGTAGCGGCGTCGGTGGTGCCGCCCGCATCTTTGAGCAGGCTGAGCACATCGTCGCTGTCCAAAATGCTGAACTGTGGTTTCAGACCCACGGCGGTACCGTCTTGGCGCAACATGCGCACACCCAGCGCGTGAAAGGTGCAAATCAGCACCTTTTGGGCCTCTCGACCCACCAAGCCCTTGGCCCTTTCGCGCATCTCGGCGGCGGCTTTATTGGTGAAGGTGATGGCGGCGATGCGTTCGGGGGCCAAACCCGATTGAATCAGGCGAGCGATCTTGTGCGTGATCACCCGTGTTTTGCCCGAGCCCGCGCCGGCCAGCACCAGACAAGGGCCGTGCAGGTGGTTCACCGCTTCGTGTTGGGCAAGGTTCAGACCGGAGGACATGCGCAGGACATTCACAAGCAAAGGGGGCGATCATAACGGGCACAATACGGGTATGTGGGATGTTTTGGCGGTCACCTTTCCTTTTTTTGCTTTGGTGCTGGCGGGCTATATGGCGGCCATTCGCCGCATGTTGCCCATCGAGGCCATCCCTGGGCTCAACACGTTCGTGTTGTATTTCGCTTTGCCTTGCATGTTGTTTCGTTTTGGCGCCAGCACGCCACTGGACAAGTTGCTCGATGCCCCTTTGTTTTTGACCTACCTGGCTTGCGCCTTGGTGCTGTTGGCGTTTTCACTCTCGGTCAGTTTCAACCGTCGGATTCGCTGGAACGATGCCGCATTTGGTGCCTTGGTCGCGGTCTTTCCCAACACCGGCTTCATGGGCGTTCCTTTGTTGGTGGCCCTGCTGGGGGCTTCGGCGGCTGGTCCGGCCATCGTCACCATCACCATTGATTTGGTCATCACCACCTCTTTGTGCATCGCCCTCTCGCGTTTGGATGCGGCTGGCACCCACGGGGCTGGCGTGGCGGCCCGCAACGCCTTCAAGGGCATGCTGGTCAACCCCATGCCCTGGGCCATCGGTGTGGGGGCGCTGACTTCGGGTATGCAGTTGCAGTGGCCCGAGCCGGCCCTCAAAACCATCGGGCTGTTGGCCGATGCCGCTTCCCCGGCCGCGCTGTTTACCCTGGGCACGGTGCTGGCGCGTTCGACCCTGCGGCATCGCGCGGCTTTACAAGCCGATCCCTCGCACACCCCGGCCCCATGGTCGGATCACGGCAAGATGGTGCTCATCAAGCGCTTGTTGCACCCTTTGCTGGTGTTGTTGGTTGGGTCTGCCGTGATCGCTCAAGGCGTGGACTTGGACCGTTTCGCCTTGCTCGTGGCGGTGTTGGTGGCGGCCTTGCCCAGCGCCAGCAACGTGGTCATGCTGGCCGAGCGTTTCCAGGCCGACAGCGGGCGCATCGCCCGCATCGTGCTCGAGACCACTACCTTGTCCTTTTTCACTTTTTCTGCGGCCGTCGCTTGGCTCCAGTGAGCCATCGGCCCTGACGTCTTGGGCCCCCAGCGTCAAATGGCCTGAGGGTCGATGTCCACCGCCCAGCGCGTGACCCGCTTGTGCAGCGCCCGTTGCTCGTGCAAGGTGGTCGACCACTGCGATAAAAAGTGTTGCAGGGCGGCCCGATTCGGTGACTCGATCAGCATTTGCGCGCGCTCGGCGTTGGCCACGCGTGGCATGGCCATGGGCACCGCTGGGTACAGGGTCACCCATTCACCCGCCATGGTCAAGCCCAACTGGCGTGCCGCCTCTAAAAAATCCAGCGCGTCTTCAATCGCCCGTGCTTGCGTACGCACCAACGCCTGGTGGGTGAAGGGGGGCATGCCAGCCGCTTGTCGGTCGAGCAATTGGCTTTGGGCGAAGCCGGGGTAATCGTGTCGTTTCAGCGCCTCAAACAAGGGGTGCTCTGGGTGACGGGTTTGCACCAACACCTGTGCCGGTGCGGCCCCTGGCTCGCGGGCGGCCCGACCTGCCCTTCCGTCTGCTTGCATCAGCAAAGCAAACAGACGCTCGGGCGCACGAAAATCAGCCGAGAACAAAGCCCCATCCGGGTCGGCCACCACCACCAAACCCATGCGTCTGAAGTCATGCCCTTTGGCGATCATCTGGGTGCCCACCAGCACATCGACCTCGCCCGAATGGACCTGCGCCAGTTGCTGTTCCAAATGCCCCTTGAGCCGGGTGCTGTCGGCATCGATGCGCAATACCCCATAAGGGCGGCCCGAAGGGTGCGCGCGCTGGGCAAACCACTGTTGCAGGTGTTCTTGCAACTGCTCGGTGCCTCGGCCTTGCCACCCCAAATCCAGGTTGCCGCAGCCCGGGCAATGTCGCGGCACCCGGCCTGTTAGGCCACAGTGATGCCAACGCAGCGTGCGGTCTTCGCGGTGAAACACCCGGTACGCGCTGCAATGGGGGCATTCGCTTTTCCAGTCGCAATCTGAGCAAACCAAAACCGGGGCCCAGCCGCGCCGATTGAGCAACACCATCACCTGCTCACCCTGATCGACCCGCTCGCGCATCGCGTCCAACAACAAGGGGGCAAAGAGGGTGCCCTTGGGCATGAGCCGCATGTCCACGCAACGCACCTCGGGCAAGGCAGTGGCCCCAACCCGGCTGGGCATGGCCAGCCGCAGGTAGCGGCCGCCGCCATCTTCGCCCTCGCAGGGGCGGCTTTTGTGCCAACTCTCCAGCGACGGGGTGGCGGAACCCAGGATCACCTGGATGCCTTCCAGATGACCCCGATAAACCGCCAGATCGCGTGCCGAATAGCGGGCCCCTTCTTGTTGCTTGTAGCTGGGGTCGTGTTCTTCGTCCACCACGATCAGGCGCAGCCCCGGCATCGAGGCAAACACCGCCAGGCGGGTGCCCAGCACGATGCGGGCATGACCCAAGTGGGCCGACAGCCAGGCGTTGAGCCGCTGGACCGGGGTCATGGCGCTGTGCATGCTGACCACGCAGCCAGGTCCATAGAGCGGCTCAAAGCGCGAGCGCACCCGCTCTTGCAGTTGTGGGGTCAGGTTGATCTCGGGCACCATGATCAAGGCCTGGGCCTGCGGATCGGCGCTGAGCACGCTGGCCATGCGTTGCAGGTAGACCTCGGTCTTGCCGCTGCCGGTGCTGCCAAACAACAAGGAGGTGCCGCTTGCATCGGGCGCGGCCAGGGTGGTCAACACCGAGGCCTGCTCCGGTGTCGGGGGTGGGGCCTCGGCCATGGTCGGCGAGTGGGATGCGGGGCCAGCGCCGGCTCGCGTTGAGGCGCCTTGCTTGTTCAGCCGACGCGCCAAGCGCTCGGCCGACAGGCTGCGAAGGGCGGGGGGCAGGGCCTGCGCGGCCATCTCGCCCAGGGCACGTTGGTAATACTGGGCGGCGAATTGCACCAGTTTTCGCCATGCGGGATTGAGCGCGGGCAGGCCCGCATGCGCCTCGATCACAGCCCGCAAGGCGGCCGGGTCCAAGTGCTGGGCAGGGGCGCTGTCCCACACCACGCCCAAGACCTCGCGCCGACCCAAGGGTACGCGCACCAACTGCCCCGGCTCTAGGGGGACTTCACTGGTGTAATCGAGTGCATCGCCCAGACCGGCGTAGGCTGGGGCGTCAACCAAAACTGAAAAAATGCCCACTAAGTCCTTGATTTTTGTCTGGGTTTTGGGTTGTTCAAAAAATCTGTGGATAACTTTGTTGACAAGACTCCGTCAAAAGCCGCAAAACCATGAAAATCAAGGCTTTCAACCATTTGCCTGAAAATTGAGCAAAAAATTTTCCTTATATAAATCAATAAGATTTTTGATTTGCATCTTGAATTTTGGGTGGATGCAAGATCAATAAAGTGGGACACCTGCCCGGGTATCTTTGTGCATAACAAAGCATGCGAGCGGCCCCACATGCTAGTGTTCACTTCAGCCGCGCAGCCGTTTGGAGTGGCTGTGCACGGCTTCAACCAGGGCGCTGACATGCTCGGGTGGGGTGAACTGGCTGATGCCATGCCCCAGGTTGAAAATGTGGGTCGGCCCCTGGGTGTGGGGGTCGGTGTGGGGTTTGCCGAAGCTGTCGAGCACCGCACGCGCTTGTTCGGCCACCTGTTCCGGTTGAGCGAACAAGACATTGGGGTCCAAATTGCCTTGCAGGGCTTTGCCAGGGCCGCCCACAACGCCGCCCACCTTTTGCCGGGCCCAGCCCAAATTCACCGTCCAATCCAAACCCAAGACCTCGCAGTCCAAGCCCGCCATCTCGTCGAGCCACAGCCCACCGCCTTTGGTGAAGACGATGCGCGGGATGTCTTGCCCGTCGTGCTCGCGCTTGAGTTGACTCAAGACGCGCGCAGTGTAGGCCAGGCTGAAGCTTTGAAAAGCGCCATCGGCCAGCACTCCGCCCCAACTGTCAAACACCATCACCGCTTGCGCCCCCGCTTCGATTTGGGCGTTCAGGTAGGCCGCCACCGCATCGGCATTGATCGCCAAGATGCGGTGCATCAGGTCCGGGCGCTGGTACATGAGCGTCTTGACCAAGCGATAGTCGTCGGAGCCGCCCCCTTCGACCATGTAGCAGGCCAGGGTCCAAGGGCTACCGGAAAACCCAATCAGGGGCACACGGCCATGGAGCGCCTTGCGGATCGAGGTCACCGCATCAAACACATAGCGCAGTTTGTTCATGTCCGGCACCGCCAGCTTGGCCACGGCGGCTTCATCGCGCACCACTTGGGCAAACTTGGGGCCTTCGCCCTGTGCAAAACTCAGGCCCAAGCCCATGGCATCGGGCACGGTCAAGATGTCGCTGAACAAAATGGCCGCATCCAAGGGGTAACGGTCCAGCGGTTGAAGGGTCACCTCAGTGGCGTAATCGACGTTGGTCGCCAGCCCCATGAAACTGCCCGCTTTGGCGCGGGTGGCGCAGTACTCAGGCAGGTACCGGCCGGCTTGGCGCATCAGCCAAAGGGGGGTGTAAGGGGTGGCCTGACGCCGGCAGGCTCGGAGGAAATGGTCGTTTTGCAGCGGTGCGTACATCGGGCCATTGTCGCAAAACTGGGGGCCGAGGCCAAATTTCTACGTCAGCGGCTTGAAAGCGACCAGTTGTGACAGCAACAAGGCCAGTTGGGTGGAGATGGTCTCGAGCAGGGCTTGTCCCCTGTGGGCGTCGGCTCGCTGGGCCTGGCCCACCGCCCCACTGGGGTGCAAGTCTTGGATGTGCCAGCCGAGTCGACTGTGGCCTTGGCCCAACAAAGGGGCCGATTGCACCCGGCCAATGGCACTCGATTCGGTGCCTTTGGCCAGGTCCATGCGCACCCGCTCAGGCGCCAAAGCCAGCATCATCGAGGTTTCCACTTCACCTGCATGCACGCCATGGCGGCGCTCGCGGGAGTCAAAGGCTTCGAAGGCGGCCCCTAAGGGCAGTTGTTCATAACTGGTGTGAAACACGGTCAGACCGTGGGCGCGCAATTCGCGAGCCACCAAATCCATGACCGCGACGTGTCCACCGTGGGCATTGAACATGAGCAACTTGCGCACCCCGGCGCGGGCCACCGATTGCCCCACCTCAACCAGCACCCGCAGGGTGGTCTCGGTGCTCAGCGTGAGGGTGCCCGCGAAGGCCGCATGTTCGATGCTCAGGCCCACCGACAGGGTGGGCAAGACCAGCACCGGCGTGCCCGCATCCAATCGCCGCAAGGCACCCGACACCATGGCGTCGGCCAATCGCTGATCCACATCCAGTGGCAAATGCGGGCCGTGTTGTTCGGTCGCGCCCAAGGGCAACACCGCCACTGTGCGGGCCGGGTCGAGCAGGTCAAAATCGGCGCAACGCAAGGCGCCCCAAGGGCTGGGCAAATCCATCATGTGGCTATCTTAATCACAAATGGGGGGCAGACCCCATTTGTTTTTTCAGGGAAAATCGAGGCATGTGGATGCGCTTTGCTTGGCTCTTGTGCTGTGCTTTTTTCTCTGCCGCCTGGGCCCAAACCCCGTCGGCCTCTTTCAACACCCCGCAAGTTCGGGCGGAGTTGGTCTGGCATGCCCCCCAGGGGGTGGGCCATGGGGCACCGATTTGGCTGGGCCTGGTGTTGCGCCACCAAAAAGATTGGCACACCTATTGGAAAAACCCGGGCGACTCGGGCCTTCCCACCGCTTTGGAGTGGCAACTGCCTGCGGGTGTCACGGTGCAAGACACGCTGTGGCCGATCCCGCGCAAATTGCGTTTGGGCGATTTAGTGAACTACGGGTTTGAAGAAACGGTCGCCCTGGCCGCACCCCTGAGCATTCCCGATGCCACCCGCCCAGGCGCCGATGGTTTGCTCACCATCGGCTTGACCGCCCATTGGCTGGTCTGTCGAACCGAATGCATCCCGCAAAGCGGGACTTTCAAAATTGGCATTCCCTGGGTCACACCGCAAAGCCGTTACGCACCCGAGGTCGCGCTCACGCTCGATCAGCAACCGACCGAGTTTCCTGGCGAGGCCAGCGCTCGCTTTGAAAACGGCCTGATGGTGATTCAGTCCTCGGGCTGGCCCGCCGCGTTGCAGGGGCAAAAAATCGCCTTGTATCCGGAGCAAAACGAGGTCATCGCCGCCCCGGCAGAAACCCATCCGCGTGCGCGACAGGCCTGGGCCGACGGCGCGTGGACCGCCCGACTGCCGCTGAGCGATTTGCGCACCCAGTCGCCCGACGGGCTGACTTGGTGGTGGGTGGTGGGTGAGGGCGCCCAGGCCCGCGCTTGGCGGGTGCGTACCCCGGTCCAAGGCCCTTGGCCGCCCTTGCCCACACCGGGGGCACAAGTGGTGGCGGTGTCGCCTGCCGCTGGGGTCGACCTGGGTTGGTGGGGGGCTTTGCTGGGGGCCTTGCTGGGCGGACTGCTGCTCAATCTCATGCCCTGTGTGTTGCCGGTGTTGGCGCTCAAGATGTTTGCGCTGGGCCAGGGCCGGCTCAGCCCCGGCATGCGCCGTGCCCAGGGCTGGGCCTACACCGCGGGGGTGATGTTGTTTTTGTTGGGTTTGGGTGGCTTGCTGATGGCCTTGCGTGCGGCCGGACAGGCGGTCGGCTGGGGGTTCCAATTGCAGTCGCCTTGGTTGGTCGGGGCTTTGGCCTTGTTGTTCACCCTGATCGCGCTGGACTTGGCCGACTGGATTCACCTGGATCGATGGTTGCCCCGTGGCATGGGGCAGTGGTCCGCGCGACACCCGGCGCTCGATGCCTTCCTAACTGGCTTGCTCAGCGTGGTGGTGGCCGCCCCATGCAGTGCGCCCTTCATGGGCGCGTCGTTGGGCTTGGCAGTGACTCTGCCGTGGCCGCAGGCCATGGCTGTGTTCGCCATGTTGGGCATTGGGCTGGCGAGCCCTTATTGGCTGGCTTGTCATTTCCCATCGCTGGCGCGCTTCATGCCGCGACCGGGGCCTTGGATGAACCGCTTGCGTCACCTGCTGGCGATCCCCATGGCCGCCACGGTGGTGTGGTTGCTGTGGGTCCTGGGTCAACAGGTGTGGGTGGCTCCACCGAGCACCGATGCGACCTCCACCAGCGCCCGTGCCGACAGCCCGGCGGGGCAGTGGTTGCCCTGGACGCCCGAAGTCGTGCGCCAAGCGCAGGCCCAAGGCCGCACCGTCTTTGTCGACTTCACCGCGGCTTGGTGCATCACCTGCCAAGTCAACAAGCGAACCACCTTGGAGCGCGCCGAGGTGGTGCAGGCGTTCAAAGCCCAAGATGTGCTCGCTTTGCGGGCCGATTGGACCCGCTATGACCCGGCGATCACCCGGGCCTTGGCCGATTTGGATCGCACCGGCATTCCGGTTTACGCCATCTATCGGCCTGGCCGCGAGCCGCTGGTGTTGTCTGAGCTGATCAGCGTGGCCGACGTGCTGCAGGCGCTCAAGTGAACGTCACCCAGTCGCGGTGCGCCTCGCCATCGAGGTGATACAACGTGTTGTAGCTGATCAGCCGATGTCCCTTGGGGTTGTAGATCAGCTCGCTGACGGCGCTGTTGCGAATGTGGAAATTGAGTTCGATGGTGGTGGCCGCCGGGGTGCCCAGCACATGACCGACGGTGGTCGCAATCGGGCCACCGCTAGAGACCACCAGCACCTTGCCGGGCTGTCGGGCGCTGATGTCTGACAGCACCTGCGCGATGCCCGCTTTGAACTCGGCATAACTGGGCATGCCTTGCGGCTGTGCCCGGCCCTCCATCCAGCCTTGCAGGCCCTGGCGCAACAGTCGGAAATGGTGGCGGTACAGCTCAGGCGTGTCTGCTTTGGGCAGGGGGCCTGGGTGAACGGTGGCGATCACAGCGGCGCTGTCGTATTCGTTCAGGCTGGGTGTTCGGATGATGGGCAAGCGGTTTTCGGGCAAACCCAGGCCTTGGGCGATGCCGCGCCAGGTTTCATCGTGTCGGCGCAGGGTGCCCACGATGACTTGGTCAAACACCTGCCCGCGTTCGCGCCAATACTCGCCCAGACGTCGACTTTGTTGCCAACCCAAATCGCTCAGACGGTCGTAGTCGTCGGCCCCAAACGAGGCTTGACCATGTCGCACCAAGTGCACACTGCTCATGCGCTTAACTCCTCCCAGCGCTCGAGGCACTGCATCAACTCATCTTCAATCGCCGCATCGCGTTCGTGCATGCGCGCAGCCCCCATGGGGTCGCGGGTGTAGACATCGGGTTCGGCCAGTGCCTGCCGCAAGGCCGCCTGCTCTTGCTCCAGCGCTTCCATCTTGGCCGGCAAGCCCTCTAACTCGCGTTGTTCTTTGTAACTGAGCTTCTTGTTGCTGCGTGTCGGCGGCTCTGCCGTCGCAACCGGGCTTGCAGGGCTTGCGCCCGGGCTGGCTTCGGCCGCTTGTGGGGCTGAGCGGGTCGAGCTTTGCGCCCACAAGGCCGCTCGGCGCGATTGCGTCAGCCAGTCTTCGACGCCACCTTCGTATTCCCGCCAACGGCCATCGCCCTCAAAAACCAGGGTGCTGGTGACCACCGCATCCAAAAAGGCGCGGTCATGGCTGACGATGAACACCGTTCCGGCATAGTCTTGCACCAGTTGCTCTAGCAACTCCAGGGTGTCGATGTCGAGGTCGTTGGTGGGCTCGTCGAGCACCAGCACATTCGCAGGCCGCGCAAACAAGCGAGCCAACAGCAGACGGTTGCGTTCACCCCCAGACAGCGAGCGCACCGGTGAGCCGGCACGGGCCGGTGAAAACAAAAAATCCCCCAGATAACTTTTCACATGCTGACGTCGGTTGCCGATCTCAATCCATTCACTGCCAGGGCTGATGAAGTCCTCCAGCGTGGCGTCTAAATCCAGTTGATCGCGTTGTTGATCAAAGTAGGCCACTTGTAGATTGCTACCTTGGCGCACCCGACCACTGTCGGGGGCCAACTCCCCCAGCAACATCTTGAGCAAGGTGGTTTTGCCCGCGCCATTGGGGCCGATCAGACCCACCTTGTCACCGCGCAAAATCGTCAGCTCCAGATCCCGTGCCACCCAATGGCGTTGCCCATCGGCGCGCTCGAAAGACTTGTTCACCCCCACCAACTCGGCAACCAGCTTGCCGCTGGGCGCGCCACTGGCCACTTCCATGCGCACTTGGCCCACTTGGTCGCGGCGCGCTTGGCGTTGCTCGCGCAGGGCCTCTAATCTTCTAATGCGGCTTTGGCTGCGGGTGCGACGGGCCTCGACCCCTTTGCGGACCCACACCTCTTCTCCAGCCAGCAACTTATCCGCCTTGGCCTGGATCACCGCTTCTTGGTTCAGTTGCTCGTCTTTCAGTTGCCGATAGCGGCTGTAGTTGCCCGGATAAGACCACAGGTGCCCGCGATCGAGCTCGATGATGCGGGTGGCCACTCGATCTAAAAACGCACGGTCGTGGGTGATCACCACCAAACTGCCTCTGAATTCAAGCAAAAGCTCTTCCAGCCAAGCAATGCTGTCCAAATCCAAATGGTTGGTCGGCTCATCGAGCAACAGCACCTGGGGCGCTTGCACCAAGGCCTGTGCCAAGGCCACCCGTTTGGCGGTTCCCCCCGAGAGTGTGCCCAAGGTGGCCTCGCCGTTCAGGCGCAAGCGTTGCAAGGTTTCCTCGACGCGCTGGGCCCAACCCCAACCGTCGTGGGTTTCGATCAGGTTTTGCAACACGTCCATGTCGCCCTCTCCCCGCTCGTACTGGTCCAGCCAGCCGCGCACATCGGCCAACCCCTCTGAGACGGCATCAAAGACACGGGTGTGCGGCTCGAAACGGGCTTCTTGATGCACATAAGCGCGGCGCAAGCCCTGGGTGACCTGAATCTGGCCGTCATCGGGCGACTCAAGTCCAGCCAAGATGCGCAACAAAGAAGATTTGCCAGCGCCATTGCGCCCGATCAGACCGACACGCTCTTGCTCGGCCAAGGAAAAATCCACCCGATCCAACAAAGGCAGGTGTCCATAGGCCAATTGGGCCTGTTGCAGGGTGATCCAACTCATGCGTGGATTATGTCTACAGGGGGGCGAGGAAAATATTTTGTCAAAAGGCTCGACTTGCCCAAAAGTTGTGGTTAGAATACAAGGCTTCGCTGCTTAAAACCGCTTTGGTCTTAGACACAGCCGGTCAGCGAAAAAGCCTTAAATAAATGTTGACGGATCGAAAAAATCTGTGCCATAATCTAAGGCTCTGCTGAAAACAGCAAAGCAACCCAAACGGGACGCCCAGCAAAATCAGTAGAAACCCTAGAGTTTGACAGGTCTTTCAAAAACATGTCATAATTCAAGGCTCTGCAAAACACAGCGTGTTGCGCAAAATTGCCCGGCGGCATCGACCGCCAAGCAAACAAGGTTCATTAAAAATCT
>JACCEC011621998.1_pt1 | contig 10956 bp, 10 predicted proteins | sample 7450121 | NCBI WGS metagenome assembly JACCEC01 (sample SAMN15323455, study PRJNA562643) | freshwater metagenome | isolation source: river surface water | place: USA:Blue River Watershed | collected 2017-08-18 | reverse complement strand
GTGTTGGTGGTGCCGCGGGGGACGATCGTGACCGCGACGCGGAGGATGCCGGTGGAGAGGATGTTGTCGGTGCGGTTGGCGAGCGCGGCGACCGCGGTGACGTGCTCGTTGGGCGCGACCTTCACGGCCTGCGCGACGGCCGCCGCGACGTACTGCTCGATGGCCTGCGCCGCGCGCTCGGTGAGGCGCCCGGTGCCGTCCGTCTTCGTCTGCACGTCGTCGCCGACGAAGGTCGCGATGGCGGGGAGCGCGGCCCGCGCGGCGGCGCACATCACCCGGACGCGCTGGATCTCGCCGTAGTCCGACGACGCGGTGGCCATCGTGCGCGCGGTGATGAAGTACTCGCCGCGGGGGCGCCCCTGCACGCTCTGGAAGCACGCGAAGCGCGCGAGGTCGAGCGACGTGTAGGTCCGGCCGTCGTGGAACACGCTCGACGAGTCGCCGTCGGGGAAGAGCCCGGTGACCGGGCCGTTCTTCACTTTCAGCGGGCTCTCGTGCAGCGCGCTGTTGAGCAGCCGCGAGGCGAGAACGCGGAGGCCGCTGCGGCGCTGCGCGCTGTTGTCGATCGCGGAGACGACGAGGCCTTCCCCGGCGAACACCTGCCCGCACTTCTTGAAGTCGTAGCCCTGGAACCCCGGGTCCGCCCCGGTGATGCTGGTCTGCCACGCGGCGGCGGTCTCGCCGGTCGACTGCCCGCGCGCCTCGCAGAGCGCGTACACGTACTGCCCGGCGGCCTCGCGCTCCTCGACCCACGTCTTCACCGTGGCGATGCTGGTGCGGTTGACCGCGCCCTCGACGATGACGCCCTCGAAGTCCCGGCCCGAGGTGGCGAGCGCGTCGAGCGCCGTGTCGAGGCCCGAGGTGCTCCAGGCGGGCGCCGCGGTGCGGAGGCGGTAGATGTCCCCGACGACGCAGGACGCCGCCGAGAAGGCGAAGGTCACGCCGGTGTTGGGGACGTCGTAGCTCCCTGAGACGATGGACACCTCGTCGCCGTAGTTGCGCCCGCCGTCCAGCGACACCTTGACCGCGGCGCCCGCGCTCGGGGTCGCCGCGGCGCGCGTGACCTTCACGCGGAAGTCGAAGGCGTCGAGCGGCGTCCCGCTCGCGGTGACGGCCACGCTGCCCGTCGCGTCGGCGCTCGTCGGACAGTTGGCGCCGACCGCGAGCCAGAAGTCGTTGAGCACGAACGACCCGTCCGTCCACGCGAGGGAGAGGCCCGTCGACCCGATGGCGGTGGCGCTAGCGCTCACGTCCACGGAGTCGTCGAGGAGCCAGGTCGCGCCCCCGTCCAGCGACACCTGCACCTTGGGGTTGGCGGCGATGTTCGCGCCCGCGGTGGTGACCTTGATGCGCACCGCGTAGGGCTGGTCAGGCGTGCCCGTGAGCGCGGGGACGGCCGTGGAGGTGTTCGACCCGTCGGCGGCCACGGTGCCCGCGCTCGAGCTCCCGCCGCCCTCCTGCGCGATGCCGCCGAGGACGGCCGCGGTGGTGCCCGTCGTGCGGACGCCGATCACGGGGCCGCCCGCGTGCTTGAGGATGTGCGCGAGCGACTGCGCCAGCGGCCCGTAGCCGAACGTCGTCACGACGTCCTGGGGCGTGGACAGTTCGACGGGCGACGCGACGGTCCCGGCCGACGAGCAGCCGACGACCGCGACAGGGCGGTCGAGCTGCGCGCCGATGCCGAGGCCGCCATCGAGGAGGCTCAGGGTGGCAGATCCGAGGGTCATGGCTCTCCGAGGTGGATGGTGCCGTCGCCGGAGACGGCGTCGGTGGTGTCGAGGGAAGCGGTGGTGACGGTGCGGAGCCCTGGCGCGCGGTCGAGCACGGCAATGGGCCACGCCCACGTGAGCGCCACCACCTCGCCGTAGTCCGTCGCGGCCGGGGCGTCCTCCCAGCTCTCGCCGAGGAAGCGGACGCGGCCCGCGTAGCGGCGCTGCATCGCGGCGACGACGGCGGAGGCGAGGTCGCTCGCTGCGTCGAGGTCACGACCCCAGCACACCGCCGTCAGGACGGGGTTGCGGGTGACGAGCGAGCGGCGCCCGCCCGGGAAGTCTTTCTTCACCGCGGGCGTCGGGGCGCCGTTGCCGAGCACCCACACCACCCGCGGCGGCGTGTGGAGCTGCGCGAGGTGGCGCCGGCCGATCGCGTAGGAGAGCGCCACCGAGGTCACGCCGTCGGGCCCGAGGCCCGTGATGGTCGCCCCGTCGTAGCCCACCACGTCGGCCATGACGGCGGCGAGCTCGGCGGTGATCGTGGTGGCGGCGGTGGTGGCGGCGGTCATCGGAGCTCGGCGCGGACGGCGGCCGTCGCGGCGGTGGCGAGGCCGCGGGCCCACGGCGCCGGAAGGGCCTTCAGCGGGAGGTACGGGCGCGCGGGGATGCGCCCCCCACCAACGAAGCGCCCGCGGGCGTCGCGCGCTCCGGCGCCGCGACCCTGCGACCCGTAGAGGTGCACCAGCGCGCCGGGGTGGGCGACGATGATCACCAGCGCGTCGCCGAGGACGACGGGCGATGATGCCTGCTCGCGCAGCTCGCCCGAGGCGTAGAGGGGGCCGCCCTTGTTCGCCCGGCCACGGGCGCGGGGACGCTTGAGGCGGCGCCACGCCTTGCCGTTGGGGCCGGTGGAGAGCTGGAACTCCGCCCGGACGAGGTCGGCGAGGACAGGCCGCGCGGCCTCGAGCACGCGGGCGCGGTGGGCGGAGGTCGCGAGGTCGGCGACGCCGCTGATGAGCCGGTCGAGCCGGGCGAAGTCGCCGCTCAGGCTCATCGTCGCAGCCAGTTGCGCCGGCGGCTGGTGACCATCACGGTCTGCTGGCTCGACTCGTCGACGCTCGGCGTTGCGTCGGTGACGCCCTGCGGGGAGACACGGCCGGCCTGGACGCCTTCGAGCCAGCGCATCGCGTCCGTGTAGCCGAGCCGCACGGCCTCGTCGCCGCCGGCCTGCGGGTCGTAGCCGCGCACGCGCAGCACCTCCCACGCAGCCATGCGCGCGACGGCGCCGGTGAGGTCAGCGCCCCACGCGGAGAGGGGGAGCGTGAAGCGCGAGCACAGGTAGCCGTCGGCGAGCGCCGACGCGGCGTCGAGGGCCGCCTCCTGCGCCGCGGTCGACACGCCCGAGAGGGCGGCGGCGGCGATGCCGACGCGCGCGAGGTCTGTGGTCGTGGCGTAGCGGGTCACGGGGGTTGGCTCGCGGGTGCGGAAGAGGCAGATCCGGGGCGGCGGCGCGAGGAGGCGCCGGTGTCAGGGGATGGAGCGCCCCGGGAGGCGGGTCAGCGGGGAGGGTGCGGGCCGACGGGTGGCGTCAGCCCGCGGTGGATCAGGCGCCGGGGTTGGCGAGGAGGTCGCCCGTCAGGACGACGTAGCCCACGCCGGAGGTGAAGGCGCTGGTGATGCGGTTGAAGGTGAACACCTCGGCCGCGCTGAACACGTTGGCGTGCAGCTCGGCGTCGGTGTCCATCGTCGTGCCGACGGTGCCGCCCTTCCAGCCCGCGGTGAGCACCGCCGCGACGTCGCCCGACGAGCCGCCGAGGATGTCGCCGGCCGACGAGCGCGTGGTGCTCGACACACCGATGGCGCTCGAGCTGCCGCCCGCGAAGCCGGTGGTGATGTACCAGCTCGCGCGGTCGAGCGCGAACGCGCACCCCGTGGGGAGCGTGAGCAGCGCCGCGTTGTTCGCGGTGGCGAAGGTGAAGGGCACGCGCAGGGAGACGCGGCCCGGCGCGCGCAGCCAGCGGCCCGCGCTCGCGTAGGCCGTGGCGGTGGGGGTCACGACGAGGATGTCGTCGCCGGTGAGCGCGCTGGTGCTGTGGAAGCGCCAGCGGCTCCCGTCGGCGTCGACGGCGACCTCGTTGCCGTGGACGAGGTCGCCGGGCTCCTCCAGGGCCTTGAGCGCGGCGATGGTGGCGACCGAGGCCGCGACGGCGGAGCCGCCGACGTACTTCGGGGCGCCGTAGGGGGTGAGGTGGTTGACGGGCATGGGACGAGTCTCCGTGGGTGTTGCAGCGCGGCCGCGGTCAGACGGCCTCGCCGGTGAGCGAGAAGGTGAACGAGGGGGTGGTGCCGCCGAGGGTGGCGACGTAGCGCACGTAGCGGTCGAGCCCGCTCATCGCGCGGCGCCGGGAGGCGACGGCCGTCTCGGGGCCGAACGCGTCGACCACGCGCGCGGTGCCCGAGGTGGTCTTCGCGGTCTCGATCTGGACGTGCATCGAGGGCGTGGTGCCGGAGACGGCGGTGATATCCAGGTCGAGCCGCAGGGTGCCGCGGTCGCCGAGCTCGAGCCACTCGCCGGTGGTGGACGAGGTCATCGCGGCGCTCTCGCGCAGCACCACCTCGTCGGCGTCGTAGTGCTGGCCCTGCCGGGGGCCGCTTTGGAACACGGTCATCGTGAGCCTTTCGATCCAGAGGATGAGGCGCTCGGCCTGCGGGGCGGCGAGCCCGAGCGCGGTGAGTTCGTGCACCGACGCGCCGACGACCTCCTCCACCGCGAGCACGCCGCCCGTGAGGAGCAGCGTGCGCGAGGGGAAGCCCGTCGGCAGCGTCGTGCCCGAGGCTGCGAGGCGGAGCGCCCGCCAGACGACCGCGTCAGGCTCACCCCGCGCGGCGAGCACCAGCTCCTTGCGGAAGAGCAGGCGGCGCCGCGACGCGGTGTAGCTCTGGTAGTCGTCCGGCAGGAGCGATGGCACGGCTCAGCGGTTGGCGCGCGCGGCCTGGCGCGCGCTGGTTGCCCCGGCGGGCGGCGCGGTCTCCGCGGCGATGGCGGCCTCGGGGGTCTCGACCTCGCTGGCGGCCTCGACGGTCGGGGTGGCGATGGCGGCCACCGCGGGCGGCGGCGCCGGTCGCTGCGGGCCCGCGGCGAGCGCGGGGTTGCGGCGGTGGGCGAGCAGCATCAGCGCGACTTGAAGCCGCCGACGCCCGCCTTGGTCCCGGCCGGCATCACGCTGTAGGTGTGGACGACGAGGTAGACGTGGTACGCGAGCACCGTGTCGTCGGCGAGGATGTCCTTGTCCGTCTCGATGGAGACGTCGCCGTTGAACCACATCGCGCCCGCGTTCGCCTTGGCGCCGAGGGTGTAGTACTGCTGCGGGCTCGTCGAGGGGACGAGGTAGCCCGAGCGGTCGGAGAGCATCACGGGCTTGCCGCCGAGGCGCAGGAGCTCCTCGCCGGGCACCTGCACCATGAGCGGGCGGCCCGTGGAGTCCGCGAGGCCCGCGAGGTCCCAGTAGGGCTTGGAGTTCATCACCCACAGGCGGATGCCGCCGTTGGCCATGAGTTCGTCGCCGAACACCTTCTGCCCCTCGGCGAGGCAGGTCGAGGAGACGACGGCCGCCGAGCCGTCGTAGACCATCGACGCGGCCACGGCGCGCGCCGCGATCGAGTCGATCATCACGTCCTCGAGCTTCGCGCGGAAGCCGGCGAGGAGCTGCTCGACCGCCACCTCGTAGGGGTCACGGCCGGTCTGCTTCGCCTTGGCGGCCCAGCCGTTGATGCTCACCGCGTCGCCGATGTGGCGGACGGTCGCCGTCTCCGACGACATGGTGAGCTTCTTCGGCGTGAGGGCGCCGCCGGCGGGGACGTCCTGCGCCTTGCCGATGCTCTCGAAGTAGGGGACGGTGACGCTGTTCCCCACTTCGTTGATGCCCGCCTGGAGGCCGGGGTTGACGGTGAAGACGCCGGAGCCGTTGAGGACCTCCATTCCGGCGATGCCCTTGGAGAACTCCTCGGCGAGGATGTCGGGCAGAACGAGGTCGGAGCGCTGCGTGGTTGCCATGTTCGTTGTGGTGTGCGCGGGTCACGCCGCGCGCGGTGGTGGTCTGCGTGGTGGGTGCGGCGTGGGGTGGATCAGACGGCGGCGCCGCGCTTGAGCGCCGCCGCGAGCTTCGGGTCGCGCGACTGGATCGCGTGCTTCTCGCGGGCGGTGAGCGCGCCCCAGCCCTGCGACTGCGCCTTGGCGAGCGCGCTGGCGTAGTCGACGGGCACCTGGCCGGCGGCCGGGGGCGGGTCGGCAGGCGGGCGCTTCTCGCCCTCGGGCACGGCGCGCGGGGCGGTCTCACGCCACGCGCGGAGCTGCGCGACCGAGAGCGTCCCGAGGAAGTTCTCGTGGGCGGGCGTCCACTGCCCGGCGGCCTTGGCGGCCTCGATCTCGCGCTCGCGCTCCATCGCGTCGGCGCGCTTCTCGGCGGCCTCGGCGCGGGCGGCCTGCGCCGCGCGGTCCTCGGTGACCCTGGCGAGGGAGGCCTCGGCGCCCGCGAGGCGCGAGGCGAGGTTGGTGGCGGCGGCGACGATCTTGTCCGGGTCGCTCTCGCCGAAGGTGGCGGCCAGCGCCGCGATCTGCTGCTCGTTCATGGTGGTCCTCGATGCGCGCCCGAGGGCGCCAGTGGTGGTGCCCCTCGCGGGGACGGTGGGGGTTGCGGCGGTGGTGGAGGCGAGCTCGGCGAGGAGCGCGGAGCGGGTGGAGACGCGGTCGGCGAGGCCCGCGGCGAGGGCGGCGCGGCCGTAGCGGACGCCGCCGTCGAGCGCCCGGAGGGCCTCGGGGGTGAGGGCGGCGCGGCCCGCGCCCACCTCGCCGAAGAACATCCCGGCGAGCTCCTGCACACGGGCGCGCAGTCGGCCCCTGGCCGCGTCGCTGATGGCGATGGCGGGGTGGCCGTCGGTCTTCTCGGTGCCGCTCGACTCGACGTGGACGTCGATGCCGTCCTGCGCGAGCTGGTCCACGCGGGACATGAGCGACGCGATGACGCCGATGCTGCCGGTGCCCGCGGTGTCGCTGCACACGATCTCGTCGCAGGTCGACGCGAGCCCGTAGGCCGCGCTGTAGGCGCCCGACCCGACCCACGCGACCGTGCGCTTCTTCGACGAGGCCCGCGCCGCGCGCAGGGCGCGCATGCAGTCGAAGAGGCCCGCGACCATGCCGCCGGGCGAGTCCATGTCGAGCATCACCGCGCGCACCCGGGCGTCGGCGTGGGCGGCCTCGCAGCGGCGCTGGATCGCGTCGTAGCCGTCCCACCACCAGCCCGCGCGGTCCATGAGCGCGCCCTCGACGGGCACGACGGCGACCCCGTTCACCACCTCGTACTCGGGCGCGTCGTCCTCGTCGTCGTCGTCCATCCACCCCGCGAGGAGCACGGGGCCGGCGGCGAGCTGCGCGGCGGACTCCGGGCGCAGGGCCACATGGTCGGCGGAGAGCCAGCGGGCGTGCGCGTCGGCGCGCCGCAGGTCAGTGAGCGGGTCGGTCATTGCGTGTCCTTCGAAGTCGCGTCGGCGATGACGCGGCGGAGCTGGTCGGGGCGGTTGAGGAAGCTCCACCACTTCACGGCGGCGACGGCGCCCGCGATCGTGGCGCCCGTGCCCGCCTTGGCGTGCCGCGCGCACCACGCCTCGCGCAGGCGCACCGCCAGCTCCTCGGTGGCCGTCTCGGGCGTGCCGCCGCGGCGCACGACCGGGAGGAGCCGTGAGAACTGCCGCGTGCCGAGGACGTTGCCGCCCTTGCTCCACACGTCGGGGTGGTCGTCGCGGAGCGCGAGCGCGTAGGCGAGCGGCACGCGGTCGTAGCCGCTGTTGCGCAGCGACACGGCGCGGTCGTCGCCCTTCGTGGGGAAGTTGGTGACGCCCTCAGCGGCGAGGGGGATGTCGAAGTACTCGCCGTCCAGCTCCGCCGACACGCGCCCGTCGGCGAGGGCCAGCGGCCAGCCGTCCTCGTGCAGCGCGGCGACGGCGGAGGGGAGCGTCGCGGGGGTGAGCGGCTCCGGAGCGGGGGCGTCCTCCAGGGGGATGCCGGCCTGCTCGAAGACGGCGAGGCGGTTCACGCGTTTGCCCTCGGGCGCGGCCGCGTCGAGCGCCACGATGCCCTCGCCGAGCGACTTCATCGCGTCGCCGCGGGCCTTGGCGTTGACCGGCGCCTCGGTCTTCCACCGCGGCCAGCACGCGAGCTCGCGGCTGCCGAAGTTCAGCTCGGCGTAGTCCTCGAGGGCCTGGTCGTGGAGGCAGGTCGAGAGCGTCTGCGCGTCGGCCTCGATGAGGTCCTGGCGCACGATCCCGTGCAGCGTCGCCCCGGTGTCCTGGCCCTCGCTGATCTCCGTGGAGGAGGACTGCCCGGTGATCGCGATCACGATCTCCTTCGCCGCGAGGTCGGTCTGCGCCGGGAACATCTCCCAGGTCTTCGCCGTGGCCTCGACGAGGCGCATGGTGTAGCCCGGCGGCGGGACGATGGCGGTGTCGGCGCCGAGGTCGGCGAGGGTGTTGCCGAGGTCGTCGCGGATCGACTTGGTCGCCGTCCCCTTGGCGTCGCCCGCCTTCGCGGGGTCGTAGTCCGCCGTGCGGATCGCCGCGCCGTGCATCTGGCTGTGGTGGCCGAAGTCGGAGAGCGCGTCGTACTTGAGCAGCCAGGGGCGGCCGCAGGCCTTCCACGCGCCGTACATCCACGGCTTCTCGTCGCCGTCGGGGAGGCCGCTGCACGACGGCGCGTAGAGCACCCACCGGCGGCCGCCGGGGACGATGTCCTCCTCGCCCGCCGCGGTGCGCACCGTCCAGACGCGGCGCTGCGCATTCCACCGCAAAAAGCGCGTGTCGTAGGGCTTGAGCACCCCGAGCCAGCGCCCGCCGCGGAGCTCCCAGACGCGCTGCGCGAGGCCGATGCCGAGCAGGATGCCCCACATTGCGAGGGAGCACAGCGCGGCCTCGCTGTGGGCGAGGTACCAGTCACCCCCCTCGAGCGCGCGAGCGACGCGCCCCGACGAGCGGCGGTCGCCCGCCTCCTCCCACGCGAGCGGGAGGCGCAGGAGCCCCTTCACGCGCGTCTCGGCGGCGGCCTTCACGCGCGCGTCGCCGAGGAGCGCCCAGCACAGGTCCGCCGCGCGCTGGAGCGAGCCGCCCGCGACGAGCGCTTCGGCCGCCTCCAGGTCGTCGGTCGTCCACTGCGTGTACGTGCGACCCGACGGCGGCGCGGCGCGCGAGGTGCGCTCGGTGGCGGTGGGGTCGGGCACGAGGGGGCGGAGGGGTCAGCGGCGCCAGCGGCGGTGGCCGCCGTGGGCGGCGCGGAGGTCGTCGTGGTGTTCGGGGAGCGGCGCCATCAGCGAGAGGAGCCCGGCGTCGCAGGCGTCGGGGCTGCGCCCGAGCCGCGCGCGGAGGTCGTCCTTCGACTCGACGAGGAAGCGCCCCCGGGCGTCGGACTTGTACTTGGGCGCGACGGCCTCGGCCTGGAGCTTCGCGTCGTCGGGGAGCGCGCCGCCCTCGTCGAGCCAGTCGCGGCCGGCGAAGTGCAGCTCCGCGCGGAGGTTGGCGTAGCGGTCGGGGAGCGCCGACGCGTTGCCGGTGTTCACGTCGTTCGCGCGGACGAGCGGGCTCCGCACGAGGGCGTCGTAGACGCTGGCCCCGTAGCCGATCGCGTCGACGTGGACCGTGGGCCGCTCGCCCGCCCGCATGAGCTTGGAGTCGGCGAGCGCGACGAGCAGCCGCGCCGCGGTGTCGGGCCCGTCGCCCGGGTCGATGCGTAGGAGCCGGAGCACCTTCTGCCCGCGCCGCAGCGCCGCCACCGTCTCGTCGTCGCCGAAGCGGGCGACGTCGAGGCCGACGACGAGTTCGCCCTCGGCCTCGGCCTCGGCCTCGTCCCAGCGGGCCACCGCGTCGAGGACCGACGAGAGGCCGATGACCGCGTCGCTCGACTGCGCGGGGAAGCGGCCCTCGACGCGCACCGAGAAGACCGGCGAGCCCGGCTTCCACTCGCGCCGCTTCTCCTCGATCCACTCGCGCGTGGCGAGGCCGGGGATCGGCGGCTCCGTCGCCGCGGCCTCCTCGGACGAGAGCCGGATTGCGCGGTAGAGGTCGCGCTTGCCGTGGTGCGACTCGAAAAACTCCCCGCTCTGCTGCGTCGGGTTCGACGCGAGCACCGTCGAGGTTGAGCCGTTCTCGCCGCCGGCGCGGTTGCCCTCGATGGCCTCGTAGATCGTCGCGGCGACGCCCGAGGCCTCATCGATGAGGTACTTGATCCAGGCGCCCGAGACGCCCGCGGCGCGCTCGGCATCGCGCGTCGAGAAGCCGAAGATTTCGCGGCCGTCGTCCCAGCGGACGCCCGTCGCCGGGTCGATCGCGGGTTCCGGCAGGTCGTAGCCCCGCGCCCTCGCGAGGCGCCAGAGCTCGACCACCTCGCGCCAGAGCGCGCGCTTGAGCTGCCCGGCCGACGACGAGGTCATCGGCACCCGCGCCTTGGGGCGCGCCGCCGGGTCGCTCGTGAACCACCACGCGAGGATCGCGAGGCTGCGGGTCTTGCCGGTCTTGTGACCCGAGGTCACCGAGACGCGCGAGCAGTCGCGCGCCGCGCGCAGGAGCTCGGCCTGGCGCGACCACACCCGCAAGCCGAACACCTCCTCCGCGTAGCGGACGGGGTCGGCCTTCGCCTCAGTGGACGGGGTCTTGCGGTCCGACGCCGCCGCCTGCGTCGCCCGGAGGCGGCTCAGGCGCTCCGTCGCCAGCCGCGTCATCCGCGAGGGCTGTGAGGACACGCTCGTAGGTCTCCGGGGGCAGGCGCTGCTCGAGGCGCGCGAGGAAGCCGTCGAGCTCCTGGGTGACGATGTTCTCCACCACCACCTTGTCGCGGCGGCCGAAGCGGTCGGGAGCCACGCGCTCGAGGTACCACTGCGCCCGCTCGGGCCCGCGCACCTTGTCGGCGAAGCCCTTCGAGACCTTCGCCAGGGCCGCGGCCTCGGCGGTCGCCTTCGCGCGTGTCAGGGCCTCCCGGAAGTCCCGGTAGGCTTCGTCGCCCTTCGCGCACTTCTCGCCCCGCTCCATCCAGCGGTAGTAGGTGGTGCGGCCCACGCCGATCGAGGCGGCGGCGGTCTCCGGGTAGTTGCCTGCGCGGACGAGCTTCAGGATGCGCTCCTGCAGCGCGGGGGTGAGCTTCGTGGGGCGGCCGGTGCGGGGCATGGGAGTCGGGCGGTGGAGAGGGAGGCCCCTATTGCGCGTGGGG
>JACCEC011780796.1_pt1 | contig 10959 bp, 9 predicted proteins | sample 7450121 | NCBI WGS metagenome assembly JACCEC01 (sample SAMN15323455, study PRJNA562643) | freshwater metagenome | isolation source: river surface water | place: USA:Blue River Watershed | collected 2017-08-18 | reverse complement strand
GACCTGCGCAGCTGGGTCAGCCAATGGCTCAGTGCCCACCCGCGGCGCGGTGGCGACACACAAGACCTGATTGATCGACTTTTTGCGTGTGCCGAACCCTGGACCGACGACCTGGGCCGACCCACGGCGCGACTTTTGAACTCCGACGAACTGGCCCGATTCTTTTGACCATGTACTACCGCCCCTCTGGATTTAGCTTCTTGCCCCCTGTGGTTAAGAACCTGTTGATTATCAACGGACTCGCATTCTTTGCCAGCATCGTCTTTGGCCGCATGGGCTTCGACGCCATCGGGCAGCTCGGCCTTTACCTTCCGGTGAGTGAATTGTTTAAACCGTTTCAGCTGATCACACACCTTTTCTTGCACGATACCAGCAACTTAGGCCACATTTTCGGCAACATGTTTGCCCTGTGGATGTTTGGAACTCCGCTCGAAAACCGCTGGGGAAGCCAGCGCTTTTTAACCTACTATTTTGCCACAGGATTGGGCGCAGCCGCCCTGCATCTGGGCGTGAGCTATTGGGAATACCTGCAGGCCGCGAACCTCCACAGCCTGACGGGCAGCGCCGAAGCCCTGTACCAAATGCAGTCGCTGGCCCTTACTCCAACGGTTGGCGCGTCGGGAGCCGTATTCGGCCTGCTGCTGGGCTACGGAATGATGTACCCCAACCAGCAGATTTACCTGTACTTCCTCTTGCCCATCAAAGCCAAGTACTTTGTGGCCATCTACGGACTCTTTGAGCTGTTCAACGGCATCGCAAGCTCCGGATCGAGCATCGCCCACTTTGCCCACGTCGGAGGCATGCTGTTTGGCTTCCTGTTGATTCGCAAGTGGCAATCAAGCCGCACCCGTTTTTAAACGTTTCAATCGTGCGCCCCGCAGACCAACTTCGAATCTGGATCGGGCAAAGCCCCGTGCATCAACTCATTGCGGGCCTAACGCTCGCATTTCTGGTGCAAAGCCTGTTGGAAACCGCGGGCTGGCTGCTGGATTGGCCTGCGGAAGCCGGCATTCTGCGCTACCTCTCGCTCGACAGCGAGGGACTGCGCCCGCTGTACCAACCGTGGACGCTGCTCACCTACGGCGCCCTGCACAACGGGCTGCTGCACTTCGTATTCAACGCCCTCACCCTCTACTTCACGGCGTCACTCCTGGAAACCCTTTGGCCGTCCACTCGGATTCTCAAGTTGTTTGTGGTGGGCGTTTTTGTCGGCGGACTGGGCGCATGGTTGGCCGGAATCTGGCGTCCCGCTTGGGTCGTAGGCGCCTCTGCTGGGGTTTATGCCGTGTTCACGGCCGCCGCAGCGCGCATGCCCGACTTCAAGGTGCGGCTGTTCATGGTGCTCGAGCTCAAGCTTTGGATCGTGTTGGCCATTTTACTCGGAATGGACGTAATCGGACTCTTTTCTTCAGACACCACCGCCCGGGCCGCCCACTTGGCCGGCGCCGCGGCCGGCTGGTTTTTCGCGGCCCGTCCCCACCTGCTCGACGTTTCCCTTCGCCGAGCAGCGCTGCGTCGTTCCGCGCCCAAGTCCAAGCTGAACGTCGTTCGCCCCCACGAGCCGAGCCTCGATCAGTTGCTTGATAAAATTTCAGCCAAAGGCTACGAATCCCTCACCGCTAACGAACGCAAAGCCCTTGCCCGCCACAGCCAAAAAAAGTAAGTGGGGCCGCCGCTGGTGGTGGATTCCGCAGCTCCTCGCCCTGCCGCTCACCGGGCTGGCTTGGCTGGGCATGGCCACCGACGTGTCGCTGCTTGCGCCCTTGAGCCTGCTGCTCCCCTACCTCGTGCTGTACCACGTGGTTTGGAGCATGATGGCCACCGCCCACCTTCACCCCTCGGCCTTATTGGGCGCACTCATACTGGCGACTTTTTGGACCCCCATGGGCAGCTGGATGCAGGTTCGCGCGCCGCGCGCAGCTTCGCAGTCCGCAACCTCGCTCCGCGTGGCAAGCTGGAACGTGCACCACTGGCGCAACCGAACCTGGACCGACGACTCGGCGACCGTGCGCGAAATGGCGGAATTTGCCCGTGAGGCGCTGGCCGTCGACGTGCTTGCACTGCAGGACGTGCGCCGCGGAACCGAAGCGGACCGCCACATCGGCCGCGAACTTCCGCACCGTGTGGAGGCATATGACCTGTGCCTGTACAGCCGCTACCCCATCGTGCAGTGGGACCGCGTGGACTACCCCGGAGATTCGGGGCGCATCGGTTTCATTTGGGCCGACGTGGCCCTTCCCTGGGGCGACACGCTGCGCGTCGTCAACGCACACCTGGTGAGCACCGACGTCGACCTTCGCGAGGCCCAGTCGGAGCAGGCCAAAGCCGGCTGGTGGCAAAGCGCCAAGCTGCTGCTTCGCCGCATGGTTCGCCGGGCGGAACCTCGCTCCATTCAAGTGGAAGCGCTGGCGTCGTGGTGGGCTGAAAGTCCGCGCGCTGTGGTCGTGCTCGGCGACTTCAACGACGGCCCTACGTCGTCGAGCCATCGACGGTTGCTCGAACTCGGCGCAGACACCTTTGTGCAGTCGGGCGCCGGCTGGGGAAGCACCTACCGCGGGCTCAAAGTGGTACCGCTGCGCATTGATTGGATCTGGACGAGCGGCGACTGGAAGGCCCTTGAGCACCGCGTGGTGAAGCAGCGCTGGAGCGACCACAATCCGGTGGTGGCGGTTATAGCGAGTAACTAGTTGCTAGTAACTAGGGGCTCGTTACTAGTGCCCTGTTTCTGGCTGCGAATTGGTTATTAAATCAAATTGGTGCAACGCTCCACCTTGCTCTGTTCGCCACAAAACTGTTATTGATTTTTTGAGCGGTTTTATTCGAAAATGACCTTTTGAGCCAAGCACTTCGGTATGCCCATTGTTGTGCTTGATAAGTAATGTTCCCGTGGAATCCCCTTCCCATTTAATGGTTCGAACGTGTACTGAAGGAGGTAGTCCAATAATTCGTCCTTGATTTTTAGGCGGTCGAATGCGCAATGATTTAGAATCTGAACGTTCCCAAACTCCAATTCCCGAAACTAACGGAACCACTTCGCTTAGTTGAAAATCAAGATTGGTGCTTTCAACCACCTCGTATGCCCTGACTTCGAGGTTTTTATAGCAAAAAATCTGTGCTAACGTGAGATTTGGGTCTCGGTCCAAAACAGCTTGATCAATCCCTCCTTCGCGGAATCCGGTAATATTATCCCAAAGCAAGAATTCTCCTGAGTTCAAACCAGATGAAGGCCACAGTGGAGGCAAGGTCCAAAGCCGACGAATACGTGACGCATCTTCAGACGGCAGGTTGGCCAGTACAAGCGGCATGCTCCACTGGGCAGACCAATTCAACTTGGGATTCTGAATCGTAATCCAATCCGCTACTTGCTGTGCTAAAACTTGCTGCGGACTGCGCTCAAATCGAAGTGATTGATGGTAAACGAGCTGGGCTGTATGGGCAATAAATATCAACACTAAAAAGGCGGAAACCAGGCGGTTCGAGCCTAAAGAAGAATGAAGCAACAATACTAAAGGCGGAATTACGACAGCCAAGATCCGAGGCAATCCGAGCGAGCCCATCAACCCAAAATGCCACAAAAATGAGTGTACAATCACCACTCCCCACACATACAAAAGGACGATGTGGATTAGTTGAATTTGCTTCGCTATCGCCCTAATCACCAATAAAATGGTAGCTAATACACCACCGAAAATCAACGGTGTACTGGCCCACTTCAATCGGAGTTGGTAAAAGTGATTCCAGTCTCCGGAACCATAGACATTAAGAATGCGGCGAATGGGAAACTCACTTTGTTTCCACTCTAAATCAAAGTGACTCAGCCCATTTTCAACACAGTACATCCCAACGGGAACTGCGAGGATACAAGCGACAATAATCCAAACGCTTGAACGAGGAGCCTTTGCCACCATCCAAATAAATCCGAGACCAACTAGCAAAAGTGCTTCTGGTCTAGAAAAGATCGATAGACCAAGAAGAACAGCGGTAGACTTCCACATTTGACGCTCAAGTCCGAGGAGCGCCAACATGACAATAAACAAAAAAAGAGACTCAGTTAAGCCAGCCAACGTCACAAAAAGCACTGCGCGATTCACCGTAATCCACCACGGAATCAACCATAGCGCGGGCACATTCCAGCGTCGCCCCAATTCAATTGATAGAAAGATGGTGGCAATGGTAATTGCAACGTGCGCCGCTATGTAGGAACTATACCCAAATTGAGCTGGTAGTACACCAAAGAGTACGTGAGCAGGCCGAGCCCATGAATTAAAAAAGATGGAGGGATCCTGAAGGGCGGATTTCGTCTTCGCAAAGTGTGCAATACCGTCTGCAAAATCCACATAAATTCCTTGTTGAATGACGACGTACACAAAGGCCGTAATCCAAACCACCATTGCGACGAGGAAGGACATCCAAGCCCCAATTGGCCAACCCGTAGGATGCCAATTCCACCATTTTGAACTTGCTTTCACGGAGTACAATCAGTTTGGATTGACTTTCCGCACCCGACGCAAGTCCAAGTCATTCATCGGGTGGGACGGAGGTCCAATCCATTCCTTGGGCCACGCGCGCAAGCTGACGTCGTAAAAGAGCGGAATCAGGGCGGCGTCTTGGTGAAGCTGGGCGTCGATTTGGGCTGCTAGGTTGGCTCGGCGCTGCGGATCAGGTTCTGCGGTGAATTGGTGAAATCCGGATATACCCGGATACCCGCTGACGTTGGGACCGCCGGGCGCGCCGTACAGCATGAGGTAGTTGCTGGGGTCGGGGTAGTCGGCGATCCAGCTCGCGCGGTACAGCCCAAGGCGCCCGTTGGCCTTGTCTTCGCGGAAGGTGGCCGACGGCAGCACCTGAACTTCAACAGGCAGACCGAGGTCGGTCCACGCGCTTTGCAAAAATTCGGCGATGTCGCGGTACGAGGCTGTGGTACTCAGCACCAGCGGTTTAATACCGGGCTTGGCCTTGCCCTGGGCATCGAGCAGGCCCGCTTGGGTAAGCAAAATCCGCGCGGAATCCGGCCGATAGGTCCAGGGCGTGGCCCATTCCGAGGCCGGACGGTAGCCGGGCATCCCCGCGGGCAATAGTCCGCCATGAGCAGGAATTCCGAGTCCGTTTTTGAGGTAGCGAATGATGCCTTCGCGGTCCACCGCCCAGTTGAGGGCGCGCCGAACCCGCACGTCAGCGAGGTAGTCGGGATCGCTGGGACCGAAGCGCAGCACGAGGTATTCGGTGTTGAGAAAGGGCGCAGTGCGCTGGGTAAAGCGGCCGCGCCACTGGGCTTTGAGTTGGCCGTCAGGGTCAAGCCACTGGTCTTTGTAGCTCGGATCCACTCCGGTTAAAAAGTCGAGCTCGCCCTGCACAAACGCCATAAAGGCCGACTGGCGGTCGGGCGTGAAGCGAATGCTAACCGCCTCGAGGTAGGGCAATTGGCGGCCGGCCTCGTCGCGCTCGGCGTAGCGGGGGTGCCGGCGAAGCACCAGCTTCTGGCCCCGCTGCCAGGCTTTGAGGCGGAACGGTCCTGAGCCCACCGGGTGCTCGCTCAGGTTCGCACCGTAGGCGCTAAGGGCTGCCTCTGGAACCACGGCCGTGTAGGGAACGCTGAGCTTGCTCCACAGGGCAGGGTCCGCCGCGTGCAGCACAAAAACCACAGAGTCCGTCGCGGCTACCCAGACCGAATCGACGCCTTCGAGTAGCCACGCCCCCGGCGACGCCGTGGCAGGATCGGTCAAGCGCCGCAGGCTGGCGACGACGTCGGCCGCGTTCATCGCGTGGCGCTCGCCGCCAAAGCATGGGTCTTCGTGGGCCACAAATCCGGGGCGCAGGCGAAGCCCGCCGGTGAGGCCGTCTGGGCTCATTGCCCAGGATTCCGCGAGCAGTCCGCGCAGTTGGCCCGTGGAATCCGTTTCAAAAAGAGTGGAATAAAGTTGGCGAATCACCCAATTGTGGGCTTGATCGCGGGCAAAAGCGGGATCGAGCGACGAAATTCCGCTGGCTTCGTTGTAGCGAAAGAGGAGCCCCTCTTCGTTGTCGGGCTCCGACGGGCTGCAGCTGAGCACGGCAAGGACCGAAGCCAGCACCAAGGCCACTTCGCGGGCGCCGAAAATCCAAGGAAAACGCTGCATTTCGAGCCAAAGATAGCCGCGAAAATTCGCTAAATTCGCGGGATGCTTCCGACTGGACTCCGCGCTTCGTTTCACACCCTTGGTTGCAAGCTCAACTTTGCTGAAACCAGCACGTTGGCGCGCGACCTGTACGCGGCCGGTTTTGTGCGCACCGATTTTGGCCAGGCGGCCGACGTGGCGGTGATCAACACGTGTTCGGTCACCCAAGAAGCCGACAAAGAGACCCGCGGGTTGGTGCGCCAAGCGCTGCGGGCGAACCCCGACTGCTTCATCGTCGTAACGGGCTGCTTTGCCCAGCTGCGCCCCAGCGAGGTGGCGGCTATGGAGGGCGTGGACCTCGTGCTCGGAGCCAAAGAAAAGCCCTACCTGCGGCGGTTTTTGAGCGACCTGCGCAAGCGCGGCGACGCCGAAGTGCACGCCTGCGAAATCGGCGAGGCCGACCAGTACCACTCGGCCTACAGCATGGGCGACCGAACGAGGGCCTTCCTCAAAGTGCAGGACGGCTGCGACTACGTGTGCACCTACTGCACGATTCCGATGGCCCGCGGCGTCAGCCGCTCCGCGCCGCTGGACCAAGTGGTAAACCAGGCCCGCGAGCTGGCCGCCAAGGGCGTGCTCGAGGTGGTGCTCACCGGCGTCAACGTGGGCGACTACGGCAAAGGCGAGCACGGCAACAAGCGCCACGACCACACGTTCCTCGAGCTGGTGCAGGCGCTGGACCAGGTGGAGGGACTGGATCGCCTGAGGATTTCGAGCATCGAGCCCAACCTGCTGCGCGACGAAATCATCGACTTCACGGCCCAGAGTGCGCGCTGGGTGCCCCACTTCCACATTCCGCTGCAGAGCGGCAACAACGAGGTGCTGGGCTGGATGAAGCGCCGCTACCGCCGCGAGCTGTATGCCGAGCGGGTAGCCCACATCATCGAGCGCATGCCCGACGCCGCCATCGGAGTCGACGTCATCGTGGGGTTTCCGGGCGAAACTGAGGCGCACTTTCTCGACACCTACCAGTTTTTGGAGGGGCTGCCCATCGCCTATCTCCACGTGTTTACCTACTCGGAACGGCCCGGAACCGAGGCTATAGCGCGCGAAGGCGTCGTCGAAAAGGCGGAACGCAAGGCGCGCAACCACCGATTGCGGTTACTGAGCGCCATCAAGCAGCGCGCGTTCTACGAGGCCCACTTGGGCAGCGTGCGTCGCGTGGTTTGGGAGCATTCGGAGCGCGACGGCCGCATGCTCGGCTACACCGACAACTACATTCGGGTCGAAGCCGAATTCGACGCCGCCTTGGCCGGAACCCGTGCTTGGGTGCGCCTGACCGAACTCACTCCCCGCGAAACGGTGGCCACCGAGCCCGCCGCCGACCCGGCCCAAACCGCAGCCGTATGAGTGCGGCCTGGGAACGCGCGGTGCGCGAAGTCGGCGACTGGATCCGTGGCGAGCGCCGCGAGTTTGCTGCCAACCGCGTCGAAAGCAAATCGCTCAACTCGCTCGTGAGCTACGTCGACCAGCAAGCCGAACAGATGCTCGTTCAGCGCCTAACCGACGCCCTACCCGGCAGCGGCGTGCTCGGCGAAGAAGGCGGCGAATCCTGGGTCGACGGCGGCGCTAACTGGATCATTGACCCGCTCGACGGCACGACGAACTTCATCCACGACCTGCCGCCCTACGCGGTTTCGGTGGCGTTGATGCAGGACCGCGAGCTCGTGTGGGCCGCCGTGTACGAGCTCGGCCAAGCCCGCATGTTCACGGCCGCCAAAGGCCACGGCGCGTTTTGCGACGGCCAGCCCTTGGGCATCGCGGGCGGAGCGGCGCTCCGCGACGGTTTGGTCGCCACCGGCTTCCCCTACCACGAGTTTTCGCAGATGCCGGCCTACCTCGAGGCGCTCCAGGAATGCTTTCGCGGTTCGCGCGGCGTTCGGCGCTTTGGTTCCGCCGCCACCGACCTCGCCTGGCTGGCCGACGGCCGTTTTCAGGGCTTTTTTGAGCACGGACTCGCCCCCTGGGACGTCGCCGCGGGCATCCTGCTCGTTCGCGAGGCGGGCGGGGTTGCCACCGACTTTCACGGCACGGAATTAGACGACTACGACCTGGTGCGCTGCGGCAGCATCACGGCCGGAACGCCCCGCACCTACGCCGACCTTTTACCCATTACCCACGAAGCTTTTCGCGCGAAATGACCCTGAACTCCACCCCTATTCCCGGCCTATTGGTTCTCGAACCCCGCGTGTTCGGCGACGAGCGGGGCTACTTTTTCGAATCGCTGCGCCGCGACGTTTTGCCGGCCGAGGTGCCCGACTTTGTGCAGCACAACGAGAGCATGAGCAAGCGCGGCGTGCTGCGCGGTCTGCACTTTCAGGCTCCGCCGCGGGCCCAGGGCAAGCTGGTATCGGTGGTGCGCGGCTCGGTCTACGACGTCGCCGTCGACATTCGCGTCGGTTCGCCCACGTACGGCCAGCACTTCGGGCTGCGCCTCGACGCCGAAACCAAAAAACGCCTCTACATCCCGGCGGGCTTTGCCCACGGCTTCTTGACGCTTGAGGACCACACCGTGTTTCAGTACCTCTGCACCGACTACTACGCGCCCGAACTCGAGGGCTGTGTTAAGTTCGACGACGCCGACCTCGGCATCGACTGGCGCGGAACCTGGAATTCGCCCGACGGCTTCACGGTCAGCGCCAAAGATCAAGTAGGTCAAGCGTTTGCCACGTTTAAAAGCCCCTTCACCTACGGTGGCTAATCGCTGGATGGCCGCACTCGCCCTGGTCAGCTTGGGCGCACTCCTCGCGAGCCGAAGCGACGCGGTGCTCGAGGCCCTTGGCCGCGTGTCCACCACCAACGAAACCGTCGTGGTCCCCTTGCCCCACCGCCTTGAAGTTTTTGGGGAAGCGCTGCCTTTGGGCGACGCCGACATCGCCGAGTGCTTGAGCCGCGAACTGCACGCCAATACCTACTGGCATTCCAACACGTTGCAGATGCTGCAGCGGCGTCCGCGCTGGGAAGCCCGGGTGCGGGCCTGGCTGCGCGAAGAAGGCGTCCCTGAAGATTTTGTCTACCTGCTGGCCGCCGAAAGCGGTTTTCAACCGACGGCTTTTTCGTCTTCGGGCGCAGCGGGACTCTGGCAATTCATGCCGGCCACCGCGAAAGAAAACGGGCTGCGCGTAGACGCCCAGATTGACGAACGCTACCACCCCGAAAAGGCCACGCGCACCGCGGCGAAGTACCTGAAAAACGCTTATGCCCAAACCGGCTCCTGGTTTTTGGCCGCCGCGGCCTACAACATGGGGCTCAATGGGGTGCTGCGCCAAATGGAGCGCCAAGGGGAGCGCAACTACTTCCGCATGACGTGGAACGACGAAACGGGCCGGTACGGATTCCGAATCGCCGCCCTCAAGCTATTGCTGGAGCACCCCGAAGACTACGGATACCATGTGCGCGCAGAGGAACTTTGGCGCGAAGAACCATCCCGCCGTGTGGCGATCGACAGCAGCGTCGCCCACTGGGGCCGCTGGGCCCAGCGCGAAGGCACGCACTACCGCGAACTCAAGCGGCGCAACCCCTGGCTTCGCGAGGCCTATTTCGAAAACCCCGACTCGGTGGCGATTGAACTGGAACTTCCCGTGCTGCGTTAACTTTTTGATATGAACCTCCGCATTCTGGGTGCGCGCGCCCACAACCTCAAAAACATCGACGTGGAACTTCCGCGCCGAAAACTGGTCGTGGTCACCGGCTTGAGCGGAAGCGGCAAGTCCTCGCTCGCGTTTGACACGCTGTTCGCCGAGGGCCAGCGCCGCTACATGGAAACGTTTAGCAGCTACGCCCGCCAGTTCCTCGGAACCATGGAACGCCCTGACGTCGACCGCATTGAGGGGCTGTCTCCGGTCGTCGCCATCGAACAAAAAACGACCAACCGCAACCCGCGGTCCACGGTCGGCACGGTCACCGAGGTGTACGACTTCCTGCGCCTGCTTTACGCTCGAACGGCAACCGCCTACTCCCTCGCGACGGGAGAAGAAATGGTGAGCTACACCGACGACGCCATTTTGGAGCGCGTACTTCGCGATTTTGACGGCCAGCGCGTGGCGGTTTTGGCGCCCGTGGTGCGTGCGCGCAAGGGACACTACCGCGAACTCTTCGAAGGCTTGGCCAAGCAAGGCTACCTCAAAGCCCGCGTCGACGGGGAATGGGTCGACATCGACCGCGGCCTCAAGCTCGACCGCTACAAAACCCACGACATCGACGTGGTCGTTGACCGGCTGAGCCCGGGTAGCGACGAGGCCGAGCGCCTGAAGCGCAGCATCGCCGTGGCCATGCGGCTGGGCCACGGAAGCATCACCGTGGTCAACTGGGACACGCAGCTCCAAAAGCACTTCAGCCGGAACTTAATGTGTCCGACGACTGGTCTTTCGTACCCCGAGCCGGAGCCCAACACGTTCAGCTTCAACTCGCCCAAGGGCGCTTGCCCCCACTGCGACGGCCTCGGCACCGTGAGGGAACTCGCGCTCAGCAAGGTGGTGCTTAATTCGCGGCTGAGCCTGCGCGACGGGGCCATCGCCCCGCTGGGCACCTACAAAGCCTCGTGGATTTTTCAGCAGCTCGAACACATTGGCTGGCGCTTTGGCTTTACCCTTGACACGGCCTGGAAGGACCTTCCCGACGAAGGACGTCATGCCATCATCTACGGCTGCACCGAAGACTTCACCCACACCCAAAAGGCAGCGGGTATTTCGCGCAAAATCAGCATCAAATACGAAGGACTTAAACCCTTTATTGAAGCCCAAGGGCGCGACGGCAGCAAGAGCCTGCAGCGGTGGGCCGACGACTACCTCGAAGACGGCCTGTG
>JACCEC010417023.1_pt1 | contig 10959 bp, 10 predicted proteins | sample 7450121 | NCBI WGS metagenome assembly JACCEC01 (sample SAMN15323455, study PRJNA562643) | freshwater metagenome | isolation source: river surface water | place: USA:Blue River Watershed | collected 2017-08-18 | reverse complement strand
GATTTTTCCTTCTCACCCCTACGACCTTTTATCAGGGAGTCTCATGAACAAGCTTTACCCGGATGCCGCCGCTGCGCTGGCCGGCGTCGTCAAGGATGGCCAGACGATTGCCGTGGGCGGTTTTGGCCTGTGCGGCATTCCCGAGGCGCTGATCGCGGCGCTGCGCGACTCTGGCGCGAAGGGGCTGACTGCGATCTCGAACAATGCCGGTGTCGATGGTTTCGGTCTCGGTCAGCTGCTGAACACTCGGCAGATAAAGAAGATGGTGGCATCGTATGTCGGCGAGAACAAAGAATTTGAGCGCCAGTATCTAGCGGGAGAGCTGGAGCTGGAGTTCACGCCGCAGGGCACCTTGGCAGAGAAGTTGCGCGCCGGTGGAGCCGGTATTCCTGCGTTCTTCACCAAGACCGGTGTGGGCACCATTGTCGCCGAGGGCAAGGAAGTCCGAGTATTCGATGGCGAGCAGTACGTGATGGAGCGCTCGCTGGTATCCGATGTCTCGTTGGTCAAGGCATGGAAGGCTGACCCGGTCGGCAATCTGGTGTACCGGAAGACCTCGCGCAATTTCAACCCGAATGTCGCGATGGCCGGCAAGATCACCATCGTCGAAGTGGAGGAACTCGTTGGTTTGGGCGATATCGATCCCGATGCCGTGCACACGCCGGGTATTTTTGTTCACCGCATCGTGGTGAACCAGCACCCTGAGAAACGCATCGAGCAACGCACCGTGCGTGCACAGTAATCCGGAGACGACGAACATGGCATGGACACGTGAACAAATGGCGGCGCGCGCCGCACAAGAATTGCAGGATGGTTTTTATGTGAATCTCGGTATCGGTTTGCCGACGCTGGTCGCCAACTATGTACCCAAGGACATTACCGTTTGGCTGCAATCGGAGAACGGTCTGCTGGGCATTGGACCTTTCCCGACCGAGGAAGAAATCGACGCCGATCTGATCAATGCAGGCAAACAAACCGTCACCGCGTTGAAAGGCTCATCTTTTTTCAGCTCTGCCGATTCCTTTGCGATGATCCGCGGCGGCAAGATCAACATCGCCATTCTGGGCGCGATGCAAGTGTCTGAGCGAGGCGATCTCGCGAACTGGATGATCCCCGGCAAAATGGTTAAAGGCATGGGTGGTGCGATGGATCTGGTCGCTGGCGTTGGCCGCGTCGTAGTGCTGATGGAGCATGTCGCCAAAGCGAAAGACGGCTCGACATCGCACAAGCTGCTTGAGCATTGCACGCTGCCGCTCACCGGTGTAGGCGTGGTCGATCGCATCATCACCGATTTGGCCGTGCTGGATGTGACCGAGCATGGCCTGAAGCTGGTCGAGATGGCGCCTGGTGTCAGCAAGGAAGAGCTGATCGACAGCACGGGCTGCGAGATTCGTTTTTGATCTGCCTGTGAAGCCTAAACGCCAGCCAGTCACGCTGCTGACTGGCTTTTTTATTTCGTCGCACTTAGCGCCTGTCCCATAAGGTCGGTGACGCCTCATGGGACAGGCGCTTACTGCGCTGCCCAGCCGCCATCCATAGTCCACGCCGCTCCGCGGACCTGGTTCGCCGCCGGGCTGCAGAGGAAAACGGCCATAGCGCCGAGGTCTTCGGGCGTGACGAATTCGCCTGAGGGCTGCTTCTCCATGAGCAGTGCCTTTTTTGCCTGTTCAAGCGGAATGTTTTCTTGTGCGGCTCGCGCATCGACCTGCTTCTGCACCAGTGGCGTCAGCACCCAGCCAGGACAGATCGCATTACAGGTGATGCCGGTGTGCGCATTCTCCAGCGCAGTGACCTTGGTCAGGCCGATGAGACCATGCTTGGCAGCCACGTAGGCGGACTTGCCGGCCGAGGCGACCAGTCCGTGCACCGAGGCAATATTGATGATGCGCCCCCAGTTCTTCTGTTGCATGTCAGGCAGCGCCAGCCGGGTGGTGTGAAAAGCGGAACTCAGATTGATCGCGATGATCGCATCCCAGCGGTCGCTTGGAAAATCCTCGATGTTGGCGACGTGCTGTATGCCCGCATTGTTGACCAGAATATCCACGCCGCCAAAGTGCGCGGAAGCTTCTTTCATCATCGCTTCGATCTCATCGGGCTTGGACATATCGGCGCCGTGATAGGCGGTATTGACACCATGATCGCTGGCTGTCTGCTGTTGCAGCTGCTTGATCAGCGCAGCTTCGCCGAAGCCGTTGAACAGGATGTTTGCTCCTTGCGCTGCCAGCGCATGCGCGATCCCAAGACCGATGCCGGAGGTGGAGCCGGTGACCAGTGCGGCCTTGCCGGAGAGCGGACGGTGTTGCATTGGCTTCCTCTTAAAACAGTGACCCGATGGTATCGGGCGTGGTGGGATTGTAAGCGGATAGCCCAGTAAAATGGCAGCCTCTAGAACAAACCCTGGGTGCCCTCGAATGATGCAGCCTCAATTCAAGATGGTGCAGTGTCTATCGCCCGCTGGGCTGCATCAGATGGCCTACAAACAGTGGGGCGAACCTGACAATCCTGACGTACTGATCTGCGTACATGGCGTATCGCGCGTCTCCAGTGATTTTGACCATCTCGCAGCAGCATTGTCGGATCGTTATCGGGTGATTTGTCCTGACGTGGTCGGGCGTGGGCAATCCTCCTGGCTGAAGAACCCGCAGTTCTATGCAGTGCCGCAATACGTCAGCGATATGGTGACGCTGGTCGCGCGGCTCGATGTCCCGCGCGTCGACTGGCTTGGCACATCGATGGGTGGTCTGATCGGCATGGGACTCGCCGCGCTGCCCGATTCGCCGGTGCGGCGCATGATCGTCAATGATGTGGGCCCGACGCTGAATTTCCCGGCGCTCGCGCGCATTGCAGAGTACCTTGGCGCCGAGAAGCGCTTTGCCAGCTTTGACGAGGGATTGGATTACATTCGCACCGTGTCTGCGCCGTTCGGACCACACAGCGACGAGGAATGGGCCAAGCTGGCACGCGATGTGCTGGTGCAGGAAGAGAGTGGTCAGTGGAGACGACATTACGATCCGGCGATCGCCACACCGTTTCAGGGATTGACCGAGCAAATGGTGCTGCAAGGCGAGGCGGCGCTGTGGGCTGCGTGGGACGCCATACGCTGCCCGGTGTTGCTGGTGCGCGGCGGCGATTCCGATTTGCTCACGCCTGAGACCGCACAGCAAATGACGCAGCGCGGCCCGAAAGCCGAGCTGGTCGAGTTGCCCGGCATCGGTCATGCGCCCACTTTCATGCACGAGGACCAGATTGCGATTGCGCGTCGCTTTTTGCTGAGGCATGAACTGCACTGAGATACCGTATTTCAGCGCCGCGTGACGACACTGAGCCAATCTGGAGTCAAGTAAACAGGTAATACCCATGGTATCCACGACGATCATCACCTCGAGCGACGAAGCGCTGACTGCTGGGCTGCGACCCGAGGAGAGCGCTCGCCTGCTGGAGGCGCAGGAGTTCGCGCGCACGGTCTACGAGGGTAAGGCCGTCCTGACTGGTCAGGACGCCATGGATTTCGCACGTGGCGTGGTCTCTGCGCTGGCGGCATTGCGGAGTGATGTGGACACGCGTATTGCCGGCATGCTGTTTGAGCTGATTACGCTGGACGACAAACGCGCTCAGCAAATCGAATCGGCCTTCGGCAAAGAAGTGGCTGATATGGTGAATGCCATTCATCAGCTGATGCGGCTGCATGGTGGCGTGTACCTGCCCCATGACAGCGGCAAGAGCAAGAATGCCGCCACGGCGCAGCTCGAGACGCTGCGCAAGATGACCCTGGCGATGGCGACCGACATGCGCGTGGTGCTCGTGCGCCTTGCGTCCCGGCTGACCACCTTGCGCTATTTCGCAGAAAAAAAGCTTGAGAACGACATGACGCTGAAATATGCGCGAGAGAGCTTCGGTCTGTATGCACCACTGGCGAACCGTCTCGGTATCTGGCAACTGAAATGGGAACTGGAAGACTTGTCGTTCCGTTTCAGCGAGCCAGAGAACTACAAGCGCATCGCAAAAATGCTCGAGGAACGCCGGGTCGAGCGTGAAACCTTCGTCGACAACGCGATCGCTCGGCTGAAGGCTGAATTGTCAGCCGCTGGCCTGCGCGCTGAAGTGTACGGACGCCCCAAGCACATCTACAGTATCTGGAACAAGATGCGCGGCAAAGAGATCGATTTCTCACGGCTGCATGATGTACGTGCATTTCGCGTGATTGTCGATGATGTGAAGAGCTGTTATTCGGTGTTGTCCATCGTTCATAACATCTGGACGCCTCTACCCGAAGAATTCGATGACTACATTGCGCGTCCCAAGGCGAACGGCTATCAGTCGTTGCACACGGTGGTGGAGGCCGAGGATGGCCGCACGCTGGAAGTGCAGGTGCGCACGCAGGAGATGCATCGTTTTGCCGAGTACGGCGTTGCCGCGCACTGGCGCTACAAGGAAGGCTCTTCTGTATCTGCCGATCAGAAATTTGATCAAAAAATCGCGTGGCTGCGCGAGCTGCTCGCGTGGAAGAGCGAGGTGGCCGATGTCGTGGTCGGACAGGATGACTCCGAGCGGCAGTGGGTGGAGCAGCTCAAAGCCGCGTCGCTGAACGACCGGGTGTATGTGCTGACGCCGCAGGCGCGCGTGATTGAACTGCCATCGGGCTCGACCCCGATTGATTTTGCTTACCATCTGCATAGCGACGTCGGTCATCGCTGTCGGGGTGCAAAGATCAATGGCGCGATGGTGCCGCTGAATACGCCCTTGAAAAATGGACAGACAGTGGAGATCATCACCGCCAAAGGCGAAGCGGCGGCTTCCGGTGCCGCGGGCCCGTCGCGCGACTGGCTCTCCGAGGGTTATACGGCCAGTCCGCGCACGCGTTCCAAGATACGCGCATGGTTCAATGCCATCGAACAGGCCGAGACGCTCGCGCAGGGCAGGGCCTTGCTCGAGAAGACCTTGCAGCGTGAAGGCAAGACCGCGGTGAACCTCGAAGATCTCGCGCACAAGCTGGGCTTTCCGAAGCTGGAAGAATTGCTGCTCGCAATCGGCAACGAGCGGTTCAGTTTGCGGCTGGTCGAGCAGGCGCTGCAAGCGGGTGATGCTGGCAAAGCCGCTGCCACAGTGGCCGACGAAGCCACCCTGACACGCAAAAGCCGCGCATCCAGCGTCACAAAGGGTGCCAAGTCCGGCGTGCTGGTGCTGGGTACCTCAGGTCTTCTCACGCACATGGCGAGCTGCTGCAAGCCGGCGCCGCCCGATCCTATCGTGGGTTTCATCACGCGCGGCAAAGGTATCTCGATACACCGGACCAGCTGCAAGAATTTCGCGCAGATGTGCCTCAGAGCGCCTGAACGTATCGTGCAGACGGCGTGGGGTACACAGACCAGTGACACGGTCTATCCGGTGGATGTGTTCGTGCTGGCGACCGACCGGCAGGGTTTGCTCAGGGATATCTCGGATATTTTTCTGCGCGAGAAAATCAACGTGATCGGTGTCTCGACGCGCAGCAGCAAAGGTCAGGCAACCATGTCATTTACCGGTGAGATTTCATCGACCGAGCAGCTGCAGCGGGCGCTGAAGGTGATCCGGGACGTCAAAGGGGTGATCGAAGTACGGCGGAGCTGAGCGCATTTTCCATGACATCAAAGCACGGCCTTCCGGCATGCCATAAAACTAACGAAGGGCTTTGCCTTCAGCCCGACACTGGCGCAAACATTCAAAACTGGCTATACTCCCGCATCTTTAGGCGCGTAGCTCAGCTGGTTAGAGCACTACCTTGACATGGTAGGGGTCGTTGGTTCGAGTCCAATCGTGCCTACCAACATTCAATGCAGGAACCGTCGATTCATCTCTACAAGAGCGAGAAAGGCACCCCGGTTATGACACCGCGAACTAGCAGCACGATCTTCGTTACGGTCCGCTAGTCGAATTCTCGATATCGTCGATATCCTTCATTTAATGAGAAAACGCGGCTGGCCCGCGTTTTTTTATGTCCGTCATATTCCCTTAATTCGTTTCACAGCCCGATGTTATTCCGGGCGACATCAATAGCAGGAGCAGACACATGGTTTCCATCCGACTCCCCGACGGCTCAGAGCGGCAGTTCGATAAGCCCGTCACCGTGGCCGACGTCGCCGCGTCCATAGGCGCAGGCCTTGCGAAAGCCGCACTAGCCGGCAAGGTCGATGGCAAGCTGGTGGATACGTCCTATCTGATCGACCATAACGCCGATCTCGCGATCGTCACCGACAAGGATGCCGACGGTCTGGAAGTGATTCGCCATTCCACTGCGCACTTGCTGGCCTACGCCGTCAAAGAGTTGTTCCCCGATGCGCAAGTGACGATTGGTCCCGTGATCGACAACGGTTTTTACTACGATTTTTCCTACAAGCGTCCTTTTACGCCGGAAGACTTGCAGGCCATCGAAAAGAAAATGGCCGAGCTGGCCAAAAAAGACGAGCCCGTCCAGCGCAAGGTGCTGCCGCGTGATGAGGCGGTCGCCTATTTCAAGTCCATCGGTGAGGCTTACAAAGCCGAGATCATCGAATCCATCCCTCAGGGCGAGGACGTATCGCTCTACAGCGAGGGCCATTTCACCGATCTGTGTCGTGGCCCGCACGTGCCTTCCACCGGCAAGCTGAAGGTCTTCAAGCTGATGAAGCTGGCCGGCGCCTACTGGCGCGGCGACTCGAAGAACGAGATGCTGCAGCGTATCTACGGCACGGCGTGGGCAAAGAAGGAAGAGCAGGACGCCTATCTGCACATGCTGGAGGAGGCCGAGAAGCGCGACCATCGCAAACTGGGTCGCCTGCTGGACCTGTTCCACTTCCAGGATGAAGCGCCGGGGTTGATCTTCTGGCATCCGAAAGGCTGGACCATCTGGCAGCAGGTCGAGCAGTACATGCGCAAAGTGTACGTCGACAATGGCTATCAGGAAGTCAAAGCGCCGCAGATCCTGGATCGCACCCTGTGGGAAAAGTCCGGTCACTGGGATAACTACAAAGACAACATGTTCACCACGGATTCCGAGAACCGCCATTACGCGCTCAAGCCGATGAACTGTCCGGGTCATGTGCAGATCTTCCGCGCCAATCTGCATTCCTACCGCGAGCTGCCCCTGCGCTACGGCGAGTTCGGTCAGTGCCACCGGAATGAGCCCTCGGGCTCGCTGCACGGCATGATGCGGGTGCGTGGCTTCACCCAGGACGACGGCCACATCTTCTGCACCGAAGACCAGATCCTGGATGAGTGCGTGGCCTTCACCGCGCTGCTGCAGAAGGTCTACCGGGACTTCGGCTTCAACGAGGTGATCTACAAAGTCGCCACCCGCCCCGAAAAGCGGGTCGGTTCCGACGATCTGTGGGACAAGGCCGAGCAGGCGCTGATCGCGTCGCTCGAGCGCTCGGGCTGCGCGTACGAGATTTCCCCGGGAGAGGGGGCGTTCTACGGCCCGAAGATCGAGTACACCCTCAAAGACGCGATCGGCCGCGCCTGGCAGTGCGGCACGATTCAGGTCGATTTCTCGATGCCGGTGCGTCTGGAGGCCGAGTACGTGGCCGATGACAACAGCCGCAAAGTGCCCGTCATGCTGCACCGGGCCATCCTCGGCTCGCTGGAACGCTTTATTGGGATGCTGATCGAAAATCACGCCGGAGCGTTGCCAGTTTGGCTAGCTCCTCAGCAAGTTTCTATTTTGAATATTTCCGAGGGGCAGGCGGAATACGCGCAAAAACTTGAGCAAAACCTGAAAAAACAAGGGTTTAGAGTGCATGCTGATTTGCGCAATGAGAAAATAACCTATAAAATACGCGAGCATTCCTTGCAAAAGATTCCCTACATCGTCGTTGTCGGCGACAAAGAAAGGGATGCAAACACAGTGGCCGTGCGTGCACGGGGCAATGTCGATCTGGGTAGCATGAGTATCGACAGTCTGGTTGAGCGTCTCCAGTCGGAGATCGCGGCAAAAACCTGATTCCCCTGGTGCAGATGCACGGCTTAATTATTGGATTTTTGAGGACACTGCAATAGCTACTGACAAGTCGCACCGCATCAACGGTGAAATCACTGCGCCCCAAGTGCGCCTGGCGGGAGTCGAAAACGAAGCGCTGGGCATCGTCTCCCTCTCCGAAGCCTTCCGTCTGGCAGAAGAAGCGAACGTCGATCTGGTAGAAATCGCTCCCACGGCCGAGCCGCCCGTCTGCCGGCTGATGGATTATGGCAAGTTCAAATACCAGGAGCAAAAGCGCGCGCATGAAGCCAAGCTGAAGCAGAAAGTGATCTCGGTCAAAGAGGTCAAATTCCGTCCTGGCACCGATGATGGCGACTACAACATCAAGCTGCGCAACCTGATCAAGTTTCTTGACGAAGGCGACAAGACCAAGATTACGCTGCGTTTCCGGGGCCGAGAGATGGCTCACCAGGAAATCGGCATGCGCATGCTGGAGCGTCTGAAGGTCGATCTCGAGCCCTATGGCGTGATCGAGCAGTTTCCGAAAATGGAAGGGCGCCAAATGATCATGGTGCTGTCGCCCAAGAAGAAGAAGTAATCTTTGATAGAATCCGCGCTCCCGCCGCAAGGCGAGGGTGCTCCGGGGGAAACCCCGAGGGGCCGTGAACTCGAATTTGCGGCCCACGAGAAGCGAGTGCAGGCATCCAAGAGCAGCGGTTGCTGCCACCTGTAATCGTCCAATAAAGGAACTGCCCGAAAGGGCAGGTAAGTGTCATGCCTAAAATGAAGACCAAGAGCAGCGCGAAGAAGCGTTTTCGCGTGCGCCCCGGCGGTACCGTCAAACGTGGCCAAGCGTTCAAGCGCCACATTCTGACCAAGAAAACCACCAAGAACAAACGCCAGTTGCGAGGCGCCGTCAATGTTCATGACACGAACATTGATTCGGTACGCGCAATGATGCCTTTCGCTTAACCTCACTCTCGACAACAGGAGCAGACCATGCCAAGAGTAAAACGTGGGGTCACAGCCAGGGCCCGTCATAAAAAAGTTCTCGACGCTGCCAAGGGTTACCGTGGCCGTCGCAGCCGCGTCTATCGCGTCGCCAAACAGGCTGTCATGCGCGCCGGCCAATACGCCTACCGCGATCGCCGTAACAAGAAGCGCGTGTTCCGCGCGCTGTGGATCACCCGTATCAATGCGGCCACGCGTGAGCACGGCATGACCTACAGCGTGTTCATCAATGGCCTGAAGAAAGCATCGATCGGACTCGACCGCAAAGTGCTGGCCGACATGGCCGTGATGGACAAGCCGGCATTCGCCGCCATCGTCAATCAGGTCAGGGCGACCATCGCTGCCTGAGGCTGATGCAGCGCGAGGCGCTTATCGACTGATAGCACCCGCGCATGCAGAACACCTTCTAGGGGCACAGGTTGTATGACCTCTGCCCCTTTTTCATTGTCAGCGCCATCCCCATGAGTACACTCGAACAACTCGTCGTTGCCGCCGAGGCAGACTTTCTTGCCGCTGCCGATCCGGCCGCGCTGGAAAACGCCAAAGCCAAATATCTCGGCAAGACCGGACAGATCACCGAGCAGATGAAAGGTCTGGGCAAGCTCGACCCCGATGCGCGCCGCACGCAGGGCGCTGTGATCAACGCCGCCAAAGAAAAGATCGAGGCCGCGCTCAACGCGCGTCGTCAGGCGCTGGCGGATGCGCAGATGCAGGAACGTTTGAATGCCGAAGCCATTGATGTGACCTTGCCCGGCCGTGGCCGGGGTATCGGCGGTATTCACCCGGTGATGCGCAGCTGGCAGCGCATTGAAGAAATTTTTGGATCCATCGGTTTTGATGTGGCCGACGGCCCCGAGATCGAGACCGATTGGACCAATTTCACTGCACTGAACAGTCCCGAGAATCATCCGGCCCGTTCGATGCAGGACACCTTTTACATTGACGCCAAGGACAGCACGGGCAAGCCGCTGCTGCTGCGTACGCATACCAGCCCGATGCAGGTGCGTTACGCGCGCATGCACCGTCCACCGATCAAGGTCATTGCACCGGGACGCACCTATCGCGTGGACAGTGACGCCACGCATTCACCGATGTTCCATCAGGTCGAAGGCCTATGGATCGATACCGATATCAGTTTCGCTGATCTGAAGGGCGTGTACCTGAATTTCGTGAAGGCTTTCTTCGAGACCGATGATTTGCAGGTCCGTTTCCGTCCTTCATATTTTCCGTTCACCGAGCCTTCAGCCGAGATCGATATCGCGTTCGGCAGCGGTCCGCTGAAAGGCCGCTGGCTGGAGGTCTCCGGTGCCGGACAGGTGCATCCGACGGTGCTCAGGAACATGGGTCTCGACCCGGAGGAATTCATTGGTTTTGCGTTCGGCTCAGGTCTCGAGCGCCTGACCATGCTGCGCTATGGGATCAATGATCTCCGCCTGTTCTACGAAGGCGATCTTCGCTTCTTGAAACAATTCAACTGAGTGACCTGACATGCAATTCTCGGAAAACTGGTTGCGCACGCTGGTCGATCCCAAGCTGACCTCGGATGAGCTGTCGCACCTGCTGACCATGGCAGGGCTGGAAGTCGAAGAGGTCGATCCGGTTGCGCCGCCATTCTCGAATATCGTGGTGGCCGAAGTGCGTGAGGTGCAACGTCATCCCGATGCCGATCGTCTGAATGTCTGTCAGGTAGATGCAGGCACGGGCACGCTGCTCAATATCGTTTGCGGCGCGCCGAATGTTCGCGCGGGCATGCTCGTACCTTGCGCCTTGGTGGGGGCGAAATTGCCCCCTGGTGCTGATGGCAAGCCTTTCGAGATCAAGGTTGGCAAGCTGCGCGGTGTCGAGTCGCAGGGCATGCTGTGCTCGGCGCGTGAGCTGGGCCCGTCGGCAGACCATGGCGGCTTGCTGGAGCTGCCCGGCGATGCGCCGGTAGGTAAAAATTTTCGCGACTACTATCAGCTTAACGACCTAAAGTTCACCATCAAGCTCACACCGAACCGAGCGGATTGCCTGTCGGT
>JACCEC012004685.1_pt1 | contig 10963 bp, 10 predicted proteins | sample 7450121 | NCBI WGS metagenome assembly JACCEC01 (sample SAMN15323455, study PRJNA562643) | freshwater metagenome | isolation source: river surface water | place: USA:Blue River Watershed | collected 2017-08-18 | reverse complement strand
GGCCAGCGCAGGGGGTGGGTGATGAAACAGGAGCGCAAGACGCCGGGCTACACGACGCGCTGGGAGGGCTTGGCGGTGGCCAATGCGGGGGCAATGGCGATGGCCACGCCCATGCGCTGACCTTCACCGTGCCAGCACCCCAACAAAAAAGCGCCTTCGGGCGCTTTTTTTCGTTCCGCTGTCGCAGCCGTCATTCGGTCTGGCTCTGGGCCAGGTCGTGCCTGACCAGTTCATGCCCCAGCCGGCTGTATTCGCGCCAGCGTTCACGGCCCTGGGCCCGGTGCAGTTCGTCGACGCTGACCACGTCGATGATGCGCTCAAAGCCCTCAAAGCCTGCGGGCACCGACTCGCCGAGGTTGATCAGGACCTGCCGCTCCCAATCGGGCAAGGGTTGTTCGCTCAGCAGCACGCGCGAGGCGGCGCGCAGCGGGTCTGGCGCATCGGCCAGGCAATGCGGCAAAAAATCCAGCGCTGAAAAGGTCCACAAGGCCTGGTCCAGCTGGGCCAGGGTGGTGGCATGCCCCACCACCTGCGCACGCAGCCCGCGTGCATGGACCTTGCGCAGCAGGCGGCAGCTGTACTGCACCAGGGCCGGTGCATTGAAATGGAACTCGATGCGCGCCATGACCCCGTTCAGGATTTGCGCGCGCGGGGTCGGGCGCCCTTGCCCGGCGTCTGGCGGCTCAGCAGGTATTCCAGCAACAGCGCGACCGGACGTCCGGTGGCGCCTTTGGCGGCGCCGCTGCGCCAGGCGGTGCGGGCGATGTCCAGGTGCGCCCAGGGCCGCTGGCTGGCAAAGCGCTGCAGGAATTTGGCCGCGGTGACGGAGCCGGCGGCGCGGCCGCCCACATTGGCGACATAGGCAAAACGGCTTTTGAGGCCTTCGGCATAGTCGTCATCGAGCGGCATGCGCCAGCACAGGTCTTCTGCGGTTTCGCCCGCGCGCAGCAGCGCTTCGGCCAGGGCATCGTCGGGGCTGAACAGGCCCGTGCGCACAGCGCCCAGGGCGATCACGCAGGCCCCGGTCAGGGTGGCGATGTCGATCACCGCATCGGGTTTGTAGCGCTCGGCATAGGTCAGGGCATCGCACAGCACCAGGCGCCCCTCGGCGTCGGTGTTGAGGATCTCGATGGTCTGACCGCTCATGCTGGTGACCACGTCGCCGGGCTTGACCGCCTGGCCATCGGGCATGTTTTCGGTGGCGGGGATCAGACCCACCACATGCAAGGCCGGCTTGAGCTGGGCCAGGGCCTCGAAGACGCCGAGCACACTGGCGGCCCCGCTCATGTCGAATTTCATCTCGTCCATCTCGGCCGCCGGCTTCATCGAGATGCCGCCGGTGTCGAAGGTGATGCCTTTGCCGATCAGGACCACCGGGGCGCCCTTGGCCTGGGTGGACCGGTATTCCAGCACGATGAAGCGCAGCGGCTCGACGGCGCCGCGGGCCACCGCCAAAAAGGCGCCCATGCCCAGCCGCTCGACCTCGCGCGGGCCCAGCACCTTGCAGCTGATGCCGGGGTGTTTGGCCAGGGCGCGGGCGGCTTGCGCCAGGTGGCTGGGCGTGGCGTGGTTGGCCGGGCGGTTGGCCCATTCTTTGGCCAGCTCGATGCCCTGCACCAGGGCCTGGGCCCGCTGCACGGCGGCGCGGTGCGCGTCGGTGACCTGGGCCAGGGCCAGCACCACTTTGGCGAGCTGGCGCGACTGCGGCTTGCTCAGGGTGTGGGCGTAGACGTAGCTGGCATCGGCCAGCTCGGTGGCCACCGAACGCAGGGCCGATGCCGAGAGGCCCTCGCCAGCGCCATAGACCGCCAGGTTTTTGATCTGCAGCGCTTGCAGGGCGTTCCAGGCGGCACGCACGGCCTTGCGGACCTCGCGGGCTTGTCCCTGGCCGCAAGCCACCACCAGCACATGGCGCGGCTTGATGCCGGGCATGCCGTAAGATTGCAGGACTGCACCGGGGGTGGACTTGAAGTCTCCCTGACGGCGGGCCTGGCCGATCCAGTCGGCCAAAGCGCCGTTTTCGCGGGCGGCGTCGGGCCAGAGCACCACCAGGGCATCGTGTGCGCCCTGGGCGGCCTGGGTCAGTGTGTTTTGGCGGATTTCAAATTTCATCTCGGCAACGTCCTTCACTCGCTCAATGTTATTCGATTCTTCACTGCGCAAGGACTTGGCGAGGAACTTCGTGGCGACCGTCGTGGTGATCCTGACGATCGTCATGACCATCATGCTGATCCGCACCCTGGGACAGGCCAGCCGCGGCTCGGTGAACCCCTCCGAGGTGCTGCTGGTCATGGGCTTCAGCATGGCCAGCCAGCTCACCACCATCCTGGCCCTGAGCCTGTTCATCTCCGTGATCGCCACCCTTTCGCGGATTTACAGCGACAGCGAAATGGCCATCTGGCTGAGCAGCGGCCAAAGCATCGCTTCCTTCGTGCCCGTGCTGCTGCGTTTTGCCTGGCCGGTGCTGCTGGTGATCGCCTTGCTGGCCCTGCTGGTGTGGCCGTGGAGCAACCAGCAAATCCAGGAATTGAAAGAGCGCTACGACAAGCGCAACGACGTCGAACGCGTGGCGCCGGGGCGCTTTCAGGAGTCCTCGGGCGGGCGGCGCGTGTTTTTCATCGACAAAGACTCGCCCGACCAGACCATTGGCACCAACGTTTTCATTTCCAGCTCGGACAACGACATGGAAGTCACCACCACCGCGCGGCGCGGCCGCATCGAGTGGCGTGGCAAGGACCGCCTGCTGCTGCTCGAAGATGGGGAGCAATGGCTGCATCAGCCCTCGACCGGCCAGACCCGCTGGACCCGCTTTGAGCGCTACGAGTTGCTGGTCGATGAATCCATGGTGCGCGACGCCGGTCTGCAGGCCAGCCGCCAGTTGCCCACGCTGGCCTTGCTGCAGGAGCCGCCTCCGGTGAACCAGGGCGAGTTGTCCTGGCGCCTGGGCCTCGGGCTGTGCGCGCTCAACTTCACCTTGCTGGCCTTGCCGCTCTCGGCGGTGAACCCCCGGCGCGGCCGCAGCTACCAGTTCGCCCTGGCCCTGCTGGTTTTCGTGGTGTATTACAACCTGGTGAATGTGGGGCAAAACTGGATCTCGCATGGCCGCTACGGCCTGCTGCAGTGGATGCTGATGCTGCACGGCACGGCCTCTGCCCTCACCCTGGGCTGGCTGTGGGCGCGCCATCGGCAGTGGTCCTGGCGTGACCTGATTCCCGCGCGTGCCCACCGGGAGGCCCCATGAAGACCGTGCGTCGCCTGCTGTACCGGGAAATCTTGGTCGCGGTCACTTTCGTGGCCATCGGCTTTCTGGCCCTGTTTGTGTTTTTCGACATGGTCGAGGAACTGCAAAACCTCACCCGGCTGGCCCCTCAGGGCTACCGCATCCAGCATGCGGTGTGGATGGTCGCCTCGCAGGTGCCGGGCCACCTCTACGATCTGCTGCCCATCTCGGTGCTGATCGGGACGATTTTTGTGATGGCGCGCCTGGCCAAGAGTTCCGAATTCACCATCTTGCGCTCGGGCGGTCTTGGCCCCGGTCGGGCCTTGGGCATGCTGCTCAAGCTGGGGGGGCTGTTCGTGGTCGTCACCCTTTTGCTGGGCGACTATGTGGCGCCCTGGGCCGAGCAGCAGGGCCTGCTGCTCAAGGCCCGCTTCCGCGGCGATCTGACCTCCGGGCAAACCGGCGCCTGGCTCAAGGAACGCCAGGGCGACCAGCAATACGCCATCAACGTGCGGGCCATGAACAAAGACGCGCGCATGGTCCAGGTCTACATCCAGCGCTTTGACGCCCAGGGCAGCCTGCTGGGCAGCCTGCGGGCACAAGAGGCCGAATTTGGCGAAGAGGTCTGGCACCTGCGCCACGTCCAGGTGATGACCCTGCGCGTTCAGAGCGGCGCAGCCACCATGCAAAAGCAGCAGCTGCCCGAACTGGACTGGCCCACGCAGATCTCACGCGACATGGTGGGCGCGGCGCTGGTGAGCCCCGACCGGATGAAGATCTGGGATCTGGTGCTCTACATCCGCCACCTGGGGCAAAACAACCAGAACGCCCAGCCCTACGAGATCGAGCTCTGGCGCAAGGTCTTCTACCCCTTGAGCTGTCTGGTGATGCTGACCCTGGCCCTGCCCTATGCCTACCTGCATTTCCGCTCGGGCCAGATCGCCGGCCACGTGTTTGGCGGGGTCATGGCGGGCATCAGCTTTTACCTGCTCAACAACGTCTTCAACCACATTGGCAACCTGCGCCATTGGGAGCCCTGGATCACCTCGGCGGCCCCCTCCTTGATTTACACCCTGATTTCACTGGCGGCATTTGGCTGGATGGTCCTGCGAAGATGAACAAGCACTCCTTTGCCGTGGTCCTGTTTGCACACGGCTCGCGTGACCCGCTTTGGCGTGGCCCGATCGACGCGGTGGCGCAAGAAATGCGCCGCCAGGCCCCCGATGTGGCGGTGCGCTGCGCCTTTTTGGAGCTGACCGCGCCTGACCTGCCCACCGTGGTCGACGCGTTGATGCAGGAGGGGCACCAGGCGATCCGCATCGTGCCCATGTTCCTGGGCGTGGGTCGGCACGGCCGCGAAGACCTGCCGGTCCTGGTGAACCAATTGCGGCAAAGCCATCCGGATCTGCGCCTGGAACTGCTGCCCGCGGTGGGCGAAATGCCCGAACTCACCCGCTGCCTGGCGGGTTTGGCGCTGCGGCCGCCCGACGTTCAATAAAACCAGGAGGCATAATTCGGGGTGCTGATATAGCCCATCGAATATGAACCTGCACCAATTCCGATTCGTCCAGGAAGCGGCCCGCCGCAACCTCAACCTCACCGAAGCGGCCAAAGCCCTGCACACCTCGCAGCCGGGGGTCTCCAAGGCCATCATCGAGCTCGAAGAAGAGCTGGGCATCGAAATCTTTGCCCGCCACGGCAAGCGGCTCAAGCGCATCACCGAGCCGGGCCAGCATGTGCTCAAAAGCATCGAGGTGATCCTGCGCGAGGTGGCCAACCTGCGCAAGATTGGCGACCAGTTCAGTGCCCAGGACAGCGGCACCCTCTCGATTGCCACCACCCACACGCAGGCCCGCTATGTGTTGCCGGTGCCGGTGGCACGCCTGCGCGAGGCCTACCCCAAGGTCAACATCAGCCTGCACCAGGGGGCACCCGATCAGGTGGCGCAGATGCTGCTGCAGGATGTGGCCGAAATCGGCATCGCCACCGAATCGCTGTCGGCCTACGAAGACCTGGTCACCCTGCCCTGCTACGAGTGGCAACACGTGCTGGTGCTGCCGCAGGACCATCCCCTGGCCGCCAAGCCCCGCCTGACCCTGGCCGACATCGCCGAACACCCGCTGATCACCTACCACCCGTCTTTCACCGGCCGGACCCGCATCGACCACGCCTTTGAAGCCAAGAAACTGCACCCGCGCATTGCGCTCGAAGCGATCGATTCGGACGTGATCAAGACCTATGTGCGTCTGGGGCTGGGCGTGGGCATCGTGGCCGAGATGGCCGTCAAGGACGACCCGGTGCAGGACCTGGCCGTGCGCCCACTTGGCCCTTTGCTGGGCATGAATGTCGCGCGCGTGGCCTTCAAGCGCGGGGCCTATCTGCGACACTTCGTCTACCAGTTCGCCGAATTGCTCAGCGATCGCCTCACGGCCAGCCTGGTGGCCAAGGCGATGTCGGGCCAGGCCAACGATTACGAACTTTGACACCGCATGAACGCTCGCACCCCCGTTTTTCCGTCCAAGACGCCCAACATGGGCACCACCATCTTCACCGTGATGTCGGCCCTGGCGACCGAAAAAGGCGCGGTCAACCTCGGCCAAGGCTTTCCCGATTTCGCCTGCGATGCGCGCTTGCTGGATCTGGTCAACGACGCCATGCGCGAGGGCCTGAACCAATACCCGCCCATGACCGGGGTGGCCCCGCTGCGCGAAGCCATGGCGGCCAAAATCCAGGCCCTGTATGGCCGTGCCTACGATCCGGTCAGCGAGATCACCGTGACGGCCGGCGCCACACAGGCCATCCTCACGGCCATCCTCGCCATCGTGCATCCGGGCGACGAGGTGATCGTGCTCGAGCCCTGCTACGACAGCTATGTGCCCAACATCGAGCTGGCCGGCGGCGTGGTGGTGCGCGTGCCCCTGACCCCCGGGACCTTCCGGCCCGATTTCGCCAAGATCCAGGCGGCCATCTCTCCCAAAACCCGCGCCATCCTGATCAATTCGCCGCACAACCCCAGCGGCATGGTCTGGACGCGCGAGGAGATGCTGCAGCTGCAAGACATCCTGGCGCCCACCGATGTGCTGCTGATCTCTGATGAGGTCTATGAGCACATGGTCTACGCGCCCCTTCGCCACTGGAGCGCGGCGCAGTTCGAGGGCCTGGCGGCCCGCGCCTTCATCGTCTCCAGCTTTGGCAAGACCTACCATGTGACCGGCTGGAAGATCGGCACCGTGGCGGCCCCGGCTGCCCTCAGCGCCGAGTTCCGCAAGGTCCACCAGTTCAACGTCTTCACGGTCAACACCCCGATGCAGCATGGCCTGGCCCGCTACATGGCCGACCCCCGGCCCTGTCTGGAGCTGCCCGCTTTCTACCAGCGCAAGCGCGACCTGTTTCGCCAGGGACTGGCGCAAACCAAGTTCCGGCTCTTGCCCGGCGAGGGCACTTATTTCCAGTGCGTAGACATCTCGGGCCTCTCGGTGCCCGAGAAGAACCTGGGCGAGGCCGAATTCTGCAAATGGCTGACCACCGAAATCGGCGTGGCCGCCATCCCGCTGTCGGCCTTTTATGGCCAGGGCTTTGACCAGCAGGTCATCCGCTTTTGTTTTGCCAAGAAGGACGAGACCTTGCAGCTCGCGCTGCAGCGGCTGGCCCGGCTCTGATCAATCGTCTTCGGCGGCGCTGATGCCCGGAAACAGCACTTCGGTGTAGCCAAAGCGGCTGAAGTCGCGCACCCGCATGGGGTAGAGCTTGCCGATCAGGTGGTCGCACTCGTGCTGCACCACACGGGCATGAAAACCGTCCACCGTGCGGTCGATCGAGCGGCCCTGCGCGTCAAAGCCGGTGTATCGGATCCGCGCGAAACGCGGCACCACCCCACGCAGACCGGGCACCGAGAGGCAGCCCTCCCAATCCTCTTCTTCCTCCTGCCCCAGGGGCTGGATCACCGGGTTGATCAGCACGGTGGGTGGGACCACCGGCCGGTCCGGGTAGCGCGGATTGACCGCCGTGCTGCCAAAAATCACCAGCTGCAGGTTCACCCCAATTTGCGGGGCGGCCAATCCGGCCCCTTGCACCGCCGCCATGGTCTCGCGCATGTCGGCGATCAAGCCGTGCAACTCGGGCGTGTCAAAGGCCCGGACGGGTTCGGCAAGGCGCAGCAGGCGCGCATCGCCCATTTTGAGGATCTCGCGCACCGTCACATCAGCCTCCACCTTCGTCCATGGCTGGGGGCGCGGCGCCGCCGCTGGCGCCTTGCAGCAATTGCATCAGCCCGACCTCGTCGAGCACCGGAATACCCAGGGCCACGGCCTTGTCGAGCTTGCTGCCCGCCTCGGCGCCGGCCACCACATAGCTGGTTTTCTTGCTGACCGAACCGGCCACCTTGGCGCCCAGCGCCTCGAGCCGGTCGCGCGCCTCGTCGCGCCCCATAGTGGGCAAGGTACCGGTCAGCACCACCGTCAGGCCCGCCAGGGGCAGCACGGTGGGGGCCAGGGCCTCGCCTTCTGGCCATTGCACCCCGGCGCTGCGCAGCGCCTGCACCACCTCGCGGTTGTGCGGCTGCGCAAAAAAAGTGTGGATGCTGTGGGCCACCACCGGCCCAACGTCGTCGACCTGGGCCAGCGCATCTTCGCTGGCGTCCATGATGGCCTGCAACTGGCCGAAATGGCGCGCCAGCGCCTTGGCCGTGGCCTCGCCCACATGGCGAATGCCCAGGCCAAACAGAAAACGGGGCAAGGTCGTCTGCTTGGAGGTCTGCAGCGCATCGAGCAGGTTCTGCGCCGATTTCTCGGCCATGCGGTCCATGCCCGCCAGATCGCTCAGGGTGAGGCTGTACAGATCGGCCAGGGTGTGCACCCGGCCCGAATCGACCAGCTGGTCCACCAGCTTGTCGCCCAGGCCCTCGATGTCGACAGCGCGGCGCTGCGCATAGTGCAGCACGGCCTGCTTGCGCTGGGCCGCACAGAAGAGGCCCCCGCTGCAGCGGTAATCGGCTTCGCCCTCCTCCCGCTCGGCGTCGCTGCCGCAGACCGGGCAGTGGCGGGGCATGGTGAAAAGCTGCGCCTCGTGCAGGCGTTTGTCGAGCACCACCGAGACGACCTCCGGGATCACATCGCCGGCGCGTCGAACAATCACGGTGTCGCCCACCCGGACGTCCTTGCGGCGCGCTTCGTCCTCGTTGTGCAGTGTGGCGTTGGTGACCGTCACCCCCCCCACAAAAACCGGCGCCAGTTTGGCCACCGGGGTGAGTTTGCCGGTGCGCCCGACCTGGACATCGATGGCCAGGACCTGGGTCAGTTCTTCCTGTGCCGGGTATTTGTGGGCCACGGCCCAGCGCGGCTCACGGGTCACAAAGCCCAGCTGCTGCTGCAAGGCCAGGTCGTCGACCTTGTAGACCACGCCGTCGATGTCGTAGGGCAAACGGTCGCGCAGCGCGGCGATCTGCTGGTGAAAGCCCACCAGCCCGGCTGCGCCCTCGACCACCGCCGTCTGCTCGGCCACCGGAAAGCCCCAGGCCTTGAGCTGCATGAGCATGTCGTGGTGAGTAGTCCACCGAGGCGGGCCTTCGGGGCCCGGGCCGATCTCGCCCACGCCATAGGCAAAAAAGCTCAGCGGCCGTTCGGCCGCGATCTTCGAGTCGAGCTGGCGCACCGCACCGGCCGCCGCATTGCGCGGATTGACAAAGGTTTTTTCGCCCTTGGCGCCGGCGGTCATGCGCTCGCGCTGGCGGGCGTTGAGCGCCTCGAAATCGGCGCGCGCCATGTAGACCTCGCCGCGCACCTCCAGCACGGCAGGCACGCCCTGGGGCAGGCGCAAGGGGACCTGGCCGATGGTGCGCACGTTGTGCGTCACATCCTCGCCGGTTTCGCCGTCGCCGCGGGTGGCCGCCTGCACCAGCACGCCGTGTTCGTAACGCAGGCTCATGGCCAGGCCATCGAACTTGAGTTCGGCCACGTAGCGCACCGGCGGGTCGCTGTCTTGGCACTTGAGTTCGCGGCGGATGCGGGCGTCAAAGGCCTCGGCACCGCTGGCCGTGGTGTCGGTCTCGGTCCGGATGCTGAGCATCGGCACCGCGTGGCGCACCGGCTTGAAGGCGTCCAGCACCGCAGCGCCCACCCGCTGCGTGGGCGAGTCCGGCGTCAGGAGTTCGGGATGGGCCGCTTCGAGGGCCTGCAGCTCGCGGAACATCCGGTCGTATTCGGCATCGGGAATTTCCGGGGCGTCGAGCGTGTAGTACAGGTGTGCGTGCCGGTGCAACTGCTGGCGCAGCCAGGCGGCACGTGCAGACGGTGTTTCGGCCTGCGCTGCGGGACTGGGGCTGGAACTGGCAAAGAGGTCCAGGTTGGACATGGACGGGCCCGCGGCTCAGGAGAACAGCCGCCGGGCCTGCAGCGAGCCCGCAGACAGCTCGCGCTGGTCCAGCGCGTCATAGAGCTGCTCCAGGTCGCGGCCGATCTGCTGCATCACTTCGGGGGCCAGCACCTGGTTGGCGCCATCGGTGACGAGTCCGTCCATCTGCTGGGCCAGCACCTGCGCCGCCTGTTGCAGGCGGGCAAAGGGCTGCTCCGCGCGCGGCACCTGGGGCACATCGAGGCTGATCACACACTCGCGAACCGCACTGAGTGCCGGGTCGTCGGCCATCGCCGCCTGCGCGTCGAAGGTCAGGGACAAGAGCGGGGGCATGCCCTGCACCGCCGAGGGCAGGACCATGCGGCCCGGAATGACGCCGGCCACAAAGCCCAGGCGCGCGGCATGCTGGTGGATGTAGCCCGGACTCCAGGCCGACTGGCGGGCCACCAGCGTCAGGCTCAGCTGGGCGTCATGGGCGCTGGCGAACTGGTCCAGCTCGCGGGCGCGGGCCACTTCTTCGAGCATTTCTTGCAGCGCGGGGGTGCCGCCCACGGCATCGGCAAAGCTCTGGGCCTTGACCACGAATTCGGAGTATTCGATCTCGTTGAGCGGCCCCATGCGGTTGGCCAGTTGCACGCCGGCCTGGAAGGCCGAGTAGCGCCGCCCGGCCATCAGCGGCTCCCATTCGCCGGTGAGCTCGCTGCAGCCCTCGACATGGAAGGGCTTGGTGCCGACACGCCGTGTCGGCGGCAAGGCCGCCAGGGCGGCGTCTCCGGTGATGGGCTGATCGACTTCGATGGTGGCGATGGCGTCGATCAGGGCATCGAGCACGGGTTTGCGCTCGGGTTGCGGCAGGTTCTGGAACTCGTCCTGCAACACCGGCTCGGCCGACTCGGCCGGCTCCAGGCTGGTCGGTTCGGCCAGCTCGGGATCGGCCTTGTCGGCCTGTCGCGGGGCGCTTTTGCGCGAGACCCAGTGGTTGTAGGCCATCACCGCCAGCAGCGTCACGCCACCGGCCACCAGCAAACTGATCTGCAGTGAATTCATTTGTGGGTTTCCTCAGACTTCGGCCATGCCAACGGCCGACTCCATGTCCACCGCCACGATGCGCGAGACGCCCTGCTCCTGCATGGTCACGCCAATGAGCTGTTCGGCCATTTCCATGGCGATCTTGTTGTGGCTGATGAACAAGAACTGGGTTTCCTTGCCCATGCTGGCCACCAGCTTGGCGTAGCGCTCGGTGTTGGCGTCGTCCAGCGGGGCATCCACTTCGTCGAGCAGACAGAAAGGCGCCGGGTTGAGCTGGAAGATGGCAAACACCAGCGCGATGGCGGTCAGGGCTTTCTCACCGCCCGAGAGCAGGTGGATGGTTTGGTTTTTCTTGCCCGGCGGCTG
>JACCEC013122580.1_pt1 | contig 10966 bp, 8 predicted proteins | sample 7450121 | NCBI WGS metagenome assembly JACCEC01 (sample SAMN15323455, study PRJNA562643) | freshwater metagenome | isolation source: river surface water | place: USA:Blue River Watershed | collected 2017-08-18 | reverse complement strand
TGGGCGGGCGGGACATCCCGCGAGTGAGGCGCACGCGGCCGCCGTTGCCGAGCGCGGAGCGGGCGGGGCCGGTCAAGGCGGCGACACGCCGGAGTCGAGGCCGAGGAGGGCGTCGACCCGGGCGGAGTGGGGCGCATAGGCCGCGGCCGCGCCGGGGGCGGTGAGGTCGACGTCGAAGGAGGGCAGCATGGCTTTCATGCGCGCATGGCCGTCGGGCGAGCGCAGGCGGTCGGGAAAGCAGCAGCGGATGATCCGGAGGGCGATGTCGGCGGCGACGGACGCGCCGGGCGAGGCGCCGAGCAGCGCGGCGAGGGAATGATCGGGCGCGGTGACGACTTCGGTGCCGAAATAGAGCCGGCCGGCGTCGGCGGCCTTGAGGGCTTGCACGCGGATGCCGGCATCGGCGAGGCGCCAGTCGGCGGCCTGTGCCTCCGGATAAAACCGGCGCAGCGCGCGGAGGCGGTTCTCCATCGACTGGGTGGCTTCGCGGACGAGGAAGCGGACGAGGACGTGCTGGCGCAGACCGGTGCGGAGGAGCGTGGCGAGGTTGTCGGGACGAAGGGATGCGGGCAGGTCGGTGGCGCGGCCGGTGCGGTGGAGAAATTTGGTCGTCCAGGTGGCGAAGGGGCCGAAGAGCAGCGCGCGTTTGCCGTCGAGCTGGCGCACATCGAGGTGCGGGCCGCCGAGGGCGCCGGAGTCGGGCGGAGGCGGGCCGTAGGCCTTGGCGAAGTGGCGCGCGACGACGGCGGGGTTTTCGCAGACGAGCCATTGGCCGGCGATGGGGAAGGCGCCGAGCCCGCGGGCGACAGGGAGGCGGGCGGCTTGGAGGAGCGGGAGGGTGCCGCCGCCGGCGCCGACGAAAACGAACGGCGTGCGCACGGTTCGATTCTCGCCGGAATCAAGTTGGCGCACGGTGAGTTCCCAGGCGGAGGCGAGGCGACGCAGGCCGGTGACGCGGTGGCCGGTGACGACGCGGCAGTTTTCCTGGGCGCCGAGCCAGCCGAGCAGGTGGCGGGCGAGGAGGCCGAAGTTTACATCGGTGCCGGCGTCGACCTTGGTGGCGGCGAGCGGCTCGCGGTCGGTGCGGCCGTCGACGAGGAGCGGGGCCCAACGCCGGAGGACGGTGCGGTCGGCGGTGAAGTCCATCGCGCGGAAAAACGGATGGGCGGCGAGCGCGGCGTGGCGGGCGCGGAGGAAGGCGACCGCGGCCTCGCCGCGGACGAAGCTCAAGTGCGGGACGGCGCGGATCCAGCCGGTGGGCGCGGGGGCGAGGCCGTGCGCGACGGCGTAGCTCCAGAACTGGCGCGACAGCTCGAAGCGCGCGAAGATTTCGAGGGCCTTGGCGACGTCGACCGGAGCGCCGGGCGTGGCGGGCGGCGGCGTGTAGTTGAGTTCGCAGAGGCCGGCGTGGCCGGTGCCGGCGTTGTGCCAGCCGGCGGAACTCTCGGCGGCGAGTTCCGGCGCGGACTCGTAGACCTCGATGGCGAGACGCGGGTCGAGGCGTTTGAGCATCGCGCCGAGGTGGGCGGACATGATGCCGCCGCCGATCAGCACGACGTCGGGTGCGGGAGCCATGGCGCGGGCCGCGGGTGCGTCAGCGGGCGACGGGCGACGCTGCCGGATACCGGGGGCGGGGCAGGCTGCGCCAGAGCCGCGCGCCGAGATCGGCGAGGAGGGCGGCGGAGGCGGGGCGGTCGGCGAGGTTCTCGTTTTCCTGCGGATCGACGGCGTGGTCGTAGAGCTCGCGGGCGGCGATGCGGCCGTCGGCCTGGTCGAGCCACTCGATGTAGCGGTGGCGGTCGGTGCGCATGGCGTAGCCCATGTAGTCGCGGCCGCCGTGCTTGCGGGGAAACTGGCTGAACGCGGCGTCCTTCACGGCGGCGGCGGTGCCGCGGAGCAGCGGCGCGAGGCTCCGGCCTTCGAGCACGGCGGGAACCGGGAGGCCGGCGAGGTCGCAGAGAGTCGGATACACGTCGACCAACTCGACGAGCGCGGGCGAGACGCCGCGGCCGTTGGCGGCGGCGCCGGGGGCGCGGATCATGAGCGGGGCGCGGGTATCGATCTCGTAGTTGGTCTGCTTGGCCCAGCCGCCGTGCTCGCCGAGTTTCCAGCCGTGGTCGCCCCAGAGGACGACGATGGTGTTCCGGGCCAGGCCGAGGCGGTCGAGTTCGTCGAGCAGGCGACCGACCTGGGCGTCGATGAAGGAGACGGAGGCGTAGTAGCCATGGCGGAGTTCGCGCTGTTGGGCTTCGGTGAGCGGGCGGTCGAAGGGGGACGGCGCGTCGGCGTAGTCGAGGTAGCCGCGCAGCTCGTAGAAGCCGCCGAGGGAGCGGTCGCCGTAGGCCACGGGCGGGGCGCCGCGCGGAAGAAAGGGGTTGGGCGCGAGGGGCAGGCGGGCGCGGTCGTAGAGGTCCCAGTATTTTTGCGGGGTGATGAACGGCAGGTGCGGGCGGATGTAGCCGACGGCGAGGAAGAACGGGGCGGGGGCGGCGGCGAGTTCGCGGAGCTTGGCAAGGGCGTCGGTGGTGCGGCGGCCGTCGGCGTTTTTCTCGTCGGGCTGCCGCTGGATCTCGGTGGCGGGGCCGCGCATCTTCTGGATGGCGTCGGCCTTCTTGCCGGCGGCTTTCATCTTTTGCCGGTAGGCGGCGAGGCGGGTGCGGTTTTCCTCGGAGTAGGCGACGACGTCGGCGGGGGCGGGATTGTGGTTGGGTTCGTCCCAGGACGCGGCGTCGGGGAAGATGTTGTGGTAGATCTTGCCGTAGGCGACGGCGCGGTAGCCGTGGGCGCGGAAGTGCTGCGGCAGCGTCACCACATCGGGGATACGCGTGCGCATCTCGGTGACGAGGTCCCAGACTTTGGTGGAGTCGGGCCGCAGGCCGGTCATCAGGCTGACGCGGGAGGGATTGCAGACGGCCTGCTGGCAGTAGGCACGGGAGAAGGCGACGCCGGTGGCGGCGAGGCGGTCGAGATTCGGCGATTTGACGAAGTCGGAGCCGTAGCAGCCGAGTTCGGGGCGCAGGTCGTCGACGGCGATGAAGAGGACGTTGGGTCGCGTGCCCGACGGCGCGGCGGCGCGGGCAGCGGGAGCGGAAAGAACCGCGGTCAGCGCGACGACCGCGGCGAGGAGCGCGGAGCCCAAGGCTCGGCGGGGCGAAGCGAGCGCGGGGCGGTCGGGCGAGAGCATGGCGGCGCGCGGACTCAGAGCGTGACGAGGAGAACGGCCAGCGTGGCGAAACCGCCGCCGAGCGCGGCGAAACCCCAGCGGCGGGTGGAGGGAATTTTCCACCAAAGGACGAAGCCGGTGACGATCCAGGCGAGGATGGCGACGGAGAAGACGTCGACGATGACGGCCCACACGTCGGAGAGGATGCCCGGCTGGCCGTAGCCGGTGCGACGATGGAGCCGCGACAGGATGTCGATCCAGGTGGACGTCTGCTGTTCGGCGCGCAGCTTGCCGGCGGCGGGGTCGAAGGTGAGGCGCTGGGGGTGGCGGAAATTCTGGACGTTGATGACGAGGCGGAGCGACGCGCCCTGCCCCTGACGTTGGACGCCGAAGGGCGCGGTGATGCCTTGGTCCGCGAGGAGGCGCAGGGCGAAGGTGCGGAGCGCGTCCGGGCCGGCGGCCGGGGCGGGCAGCTCGGCGGCGAACGGTTTTTCCCAGACGGTGCGCCAGCCGGCGCCGGGCGGGGTGCGGCGGAAGTGTTCGCCGTGGTTGAAGACAAAGGTGGAGAGCGCATACATCGCGATCCACGGGAGCAGGAGCAGGCCGAGATAAAGGTGAGTCCGGCGAACCAAGAGCGTGGAGGTGGTCATGGCGGGTCGGTTCAGAGTGTGAAGAGCAGCACGGCGAAGAGCCCGCAGCCCCCGAGGGCGACGAGCGCGCCGGTGAGGCGGGTCGGGCGCATTTCCCACCACATCCAGAGGCCGGAGAGGGCCCAGAAAAACATGCCCACGACGGAGAGATCGACGACGAAGGCCCAGACCTTGGCGGAGAAGAACGCATGCTCGTAGCCGTGGCGGAAGTGGGCGCGGTTGAGAAAAATGGGCGCGGAGAAAACCTGGCGCTCGAGGAGCAGGCGGTTTTCGGCGCGCACGTAGGTCACGCGGGTGGCCTCGAAGGGGGCGTTGCGGACGATGGTGAGCCGCGGCGCGGAAGCCTGGCCCTGGACGTGGAAGGTGCCGGGCATCCCGAGGTGCTCCAGAATCTGGGCGCCGATCAGGCGCGGGTCGGCATCGGCGGAGAAGGTGCCCGGATAAGGTTGCTCGCCGATCTTCTCAAACTGGCCGTAGGTGGGGCCGTAGAAGGAACGCACCGTGGCGCCGTGGTTGAGGACGAGGCCGCTGAGGCCATAGATGAGCATCCACGGCGTGAGAAAGAGCGCCAGGTAGAGGTGGATGCGGCGGATGAGTTTGGAGGCGGGGAGGGGCAAGGTAGGAAAAGTGATGAGTGACGCGTGACGAGTGATGAGAGCGAAGCGGTCAGAGGAGGCGGGGGCCGACCAGGGCGCGGAGTTGGGGGACGTCGAAGGACTCGAGCAGGCCGAAGCAGAAGAGCTCGGGGTATTTGTCGACGGACCAGTTTTGGCGGAGCACCTCGTGAAGGGACGGCAGCGGATCGGTCTGGCGCAGGGAGGCGATGGCGGCGGGTTCGAGGGCGGCGGCAACGAGTGCGGCAAGGCTGAGCCGGGGGCCGGAGGATTCGAGAGCAACGGTGTGGCCGGGAAACTCGGCGGCGGCCCAGCGGGCGACGGCGGCGAGTTGGGTGGCCTGAAGGCCGAGCGGGCGGTCGCCGACGGCGGCGACGAGGAGGGCGTAGAGGAAGTCGCGCGCGGTGATCTTGGACTCGCCGAAGTAGAACGGATCGACGGCGAGCACGCGCTGGCCGGCGGCGAGCAGCGCGGCAGTGCGGGCGGCGACGGAGGCGCGGCCGCCGTCGGCGACGAGGACGGTGGTGCCGGCGGGTGCGGGGCCGGTGCGGGTAAGTTCGACGACCGGGACCGTCCAGGTATCGCCGATCCGGATGCGGCGGAAGACGGCGCGGGAGTCGCCGGTGGTGTCGTCGCCGGTGCGGGTGGCGACCGCGGCGGGGGAGGAGTAGCGGACGAGCGCGGCGAGTTTCTCCCGGGTCGGCGCGGGGGTGCGGGGGAGGGCGGCGGCGGCGGTGCGGGCGAGGCGGTGGAAGTCGAGGTTGTCGGCCGGGAGCGGGACGTCGAGCTGGGCGGCGGTTTTCACCTCGGCGGCGAGGCCGGACGACTCGACGGCGGACCAGCCGGACCCGGACGGGAAAAAGGCATCGCCGACGAAGCGGTAGAGAGCCTGGCGGTTATCGAGCTCGAAGTTGTGGGTGCCGGGATCGGTGTTGATGTGCGCGCCGAGGCGGCTGGCGGAGCCGTAGAGGCGGAAAACGGGCTCGGCGGCGTCGAGGAGCGGGGGCAGGGCGTGGTCGGAGGCGAAGCAGCAGTTGTCCTGGGCGTTGTAGGTGAGAAGGGCGTGGCGACCGCCGAGGAGGGCGGTGAGGTGGGTGTAGTCGGCGACCGTGGCGAGGTCGTTGGGTGTCTGTTCGGAGTCGCCGAGGTCGGAGGTGTGACGGGCGCGGGTGCGGAAGCTCGAATAGCCGGCGACGGGATTGGCGAGGGTGACCCGCGTATCCAGCGAGCTGATAAAGATCGTCTGCCAGCCGCCGCCGCTGAGGCCGCTGACGGCGACGCGGGCGCGGTCGGCGTAGGGCTGGGACAGGAGGACGTCGAGACCGCGGGACATCGCGAGGTAGAACGGGGCGATGCCGCTGACGCCGCAGAGGTCGAGCTGGTTCATCCGGTAGTGGACGAAGCCGTCGGTGCGAAGCTGGCCCTGGGCGAACCACTCGACGTTGAGCGAGGCGATGCCGTGGCGGGCGAGGTGGATGCAGCGGAGCTGTTTGTAGGGGGCGGCCTTGCCGTCCTTGTCGTGGCCGTTGACGGCGAGGTGGACCGGGATGCGGCCGGTGACGCCGTCGGGCAGGTAGAGGAGAGCGGGAATCCAGAGGCCGGGCAGGGCTTCGTAGCGCAGCTTGCGGAGCGTGTAGCCGGAGGTGCCGGGCACGGTGTCGAGCCATTCGACGCGGGCGGGGGCGTCGCGCCAGGCCCGGGACGTGGCGTCGCGGAAGACGACCTTTTCGAGGACATCGCGGCGGGTGCGGGCGGCAACGGTTTCCCAAATCTCGCGCGTCGTGATGTCCGGCAGGGCGGGCACGCGGTTTTCGGTGAAGGTCTGAACCTCCGCGAGGGAGGTGCCGGGTTCGAGGATCGGGCGGCGGAGGAGAGGGTCGAGGGGGGAGGCGGGGGCGGCCTTGGTTTTTGCGGAGGCCGGGCCCTGGGCGGAGGCGGCGGGGAGCGCGGCGAGGAGCGCCAAGCCGACGGTGACAGCCCGGGCGGCGGACCGGAGGCGGTGCGCCGGAGCAAGGCGATCGGCGGGCGCCGCGCCGATCCGGCGGGAACAGATGGGGAGCGAATCGGCGGAGAAGGAAACGGGCGCGGGGCGGGTCGACATGGGGCAGTGGCGTGAAGCAAGGAACGGACCGCGCCGCGCGGGACGGGCGGGGTCAGGGGCGGGCGGTGAGCCACGCGAGGTTGAAGCGGGCGACGACGATGTCGGAGGCCTTTTCGTAGAGACAGAGGACGGTGCCGTCGGGGAGGACGGCAAGGTCGGAGTAGGCGCTCGGGCCGGCTTCGAGGGTGCGGCTGACGGGCCAGGTCTTGCCGTCGTCGCGGCTGAGTTTGACGGTGAGGTTTTGACGCGGGCCCTTGGCGGAGGGGAGTTCCTTGCCGGCGGCGTCGCGGCCGAGGGTGTGGGGATTGGTGAAGAGCAGGAGCCCGGGCTCGGCCGGGTGCGCGATCAGGCCGGCCATGCAGCGCGGTTCCCAGAGTTCGTCGTGGAACGTCGGCCGGGACCAGCCGGTGGCGCCGTCGGCGCTGATCGTGACGATCTTGCGGTTCGCTTGGGACAGGCTGCGGCTCATGAGGATCACGCGACCGTCGGAAAGCGTGGCGGCGATGGATTCGTTGGGGCTGCCGAACGGGGCGGCGTCGGGGACGGCGAGATCGCCGGCGCGCCAAGTGCGGCCGTGGTCGTCGCTGTAGATGGTCGCGGCGGCGGCGGGGCCGTGGTCGCCGACGCCGCCGTAAGCGAGCCAGATGGGCACGACGAGGCGGCCGGAGCGGAGCTGGATGCCGTGGCCGGGCCCGGTGGCGATGACCTTCCAATCGTAGTGGCGGCGGAACGGTTCGAAGGTCGCGGTGATGTCGACGGGCGCGGACCAGGTGAGGCCGTCGTCGGTGCTGCGCATCGAAAAGCAGCGGGCGTAGTTGATGCAGTAGAGGAACTCGATGGCGCCGGTGGTGCGGTCGACGATGGCGACGGGGTTGTTGACGGTCTGCTCGCGCTCACCGCCGGTTTTCTTGCGCGGGTTGCCCTCGAGGCGCGGGCCGCGGTGGGCGATTTGCTTGCCGGGGAGCCAGGTCTTGCCGCCGTCGGTCGAGCGGCGCAGGTGGATCTCGATCTCGCCCCAGTCGGAGCTGTTGTTCTTCCGGGCCTCGGCGTAGGCGAGGACGGTGCCCTTGGGGGTGACGACGATACCGGGGATGCGGTAGCGGGCGATGCCGTGGGACTTGGCGGGGAAGACATCGGCGTGCTCGAGGAGCGGTGCGGCGGCGGCGGCGCGGGCGGCCGGCGTGAACGGGGCGGCGACGGCCGCGACGGCGGCGAGGAAGACGGCGGCGGCGAGCCGCAGGCGAGGCGCGGAACGGAGGGAAGAAGGCATGGGGACGAGCGCGGCGGCGGAGGGAGGCGGGAACAATGGGAAAACGGTGGTTCCGCGGGGCGACCTCGCGGCGGGAGAAACTCAGCGCGCGGCGGGCCGGAGCGTGGCGATGAGGTAGGCCTGCACGGTGGGATGCGCGACGTCCTTGGCGCCCGGATACATGAGATCGCAGCGGAGGCCCGCGGCGCGCGCGTGTTCCTGGAGTTTCAGGCCGAAGTTGGCGGTGTGGGTGGGATCCTTCTCGTCCTGCCCGAGCGCGGGCGGGGTGCCGTAGAACAAGTAGGTCGGCGGGTCGTCCCGGGAGACGAGGTGGTAGGGCGAGTATTCGGCGATGAGCGGCTGGAGGCGTTCGCGGGCCTCGAGGAAGGCGGCGAAGGTGGGCAGGCCGAAGGCGTGGCCGCCGTAGCGGCTGTTGGGCGTCCACGTCTTCATCTGGAGCGGATCGAGTGTGGTCTGGGCGCCGGTGACGGCGGCGGCGAGGAGGCGGGTGGATTCGCGGGCGACGGGATCGGCGCTGCGCGGGTCGGCGAGGTCGTCGTGAAACGCGAGCCAGAGGCTGGAGCAAGCGCCGGCGGAGCCGCCGGTGGCGATGACGCGGGCCTTGTCGAGGTTCCAGGCGGCGGCCTGGCTGCGGACGAACTGCAGGGCGCGGGCGGCGTCGTGGAGGGGCGCCTTGACGGGCGGGACGACGGCCTCGGCTTCGGCGTGTTTGATCAGGCGGTAGTTGATCGAGACGACGGAGATGCCGGCGGCGAGCAGGCCCTCGACGGAGACGAAGCGGTTGACGCGTTCTTTTTCGCCGCCCTGCCAGCCGCCGCCGTGGATGACGAAGACCCAGGGCGCGGGCGTCGCGGAGTCGGCGCGCCAGAAATCGAGCACGTGGCGCTCGTGCGGGCCGTAGCGGACGTTGGCGAGGGTGGGGGCGACGACGGGCGGGTTTTCGGGCGCGGCTTTCTTGGCGGCGGCCTTGGGGGACTTGGCGGCCTTTGGCGCGGGGGCCGGGGCGGAGACGGGCGACGCGGCCGGCTGGGCGGAGGCGGGCGCGGCGAGCAGCAGGAGCGCGAGGGAAGCGGCGAAGAGGCGGCAGGAGGTCATGGGGGGAGAGGAAAGGGTCAGGCGAGGAGGCGGCGGACGACGTGACCGTTCACATCGGTGAGGCGAAAGTCGCGACCGCTGTGACGGTAGGTGAGGCGCTCGTGGTCGAGGCCGAGGAGATGAAGGACGGTGGCCTGGAGGTCGTGGACGTGCACGCGGTCCTGCACGGCTTTGAAGCCGAACTCGTCGGTGGCGCCGTGGATGTGGCCGCGACGGGTGCCGCCGCCGGCGAGCCACATGGTGTAGCCGTAGTGGTTATGGTCGCGGCCGGCGGTGGGGCCGACCTTTTCGCCCTGCGAAAGCTCGACGGTGGGGGTGCGCCCGAACTCGCCGCCCCAGATGACGAGCGTGTCGTCGAAGAGGCCGCGCTGCTTGAGGTCGGTGAGGAGGGCGGCGAGGCCCTGGGCGCTCTCGGCGGCGAGGCGGCGGTGGTTGCGCTCGATGTTGTCGTGGCCGTCCCAGGGCTGGAGCGTGCCGTGCCAGACCTGGACGTAGCGGACGCCGCGTTCGACGAGGCGGCGGGCGAGCAGCATCTGTTTCGCCTGGGCGGTGTCGCCGTAGAGGGCGCGGACGGAAGCGGGCTCGCGCTCGATATCGAAAGCGTCGGTCGCGGCCGCCTGCATGCGGAACGCCGTCTCGAAACTCTGGATGCGCGCCTCGAGGGCGGGGTCGGCGCGGTCGGCGAGGTGGCGGCGGTTGAGCGCGGCGACGAAGTCGAGCTGGGCGCGCTGGGCGGCGGGATCGAGGTCGGTGTTTTCGAGGTGCTCGACCAGCTGGGCGGCGCGGCGATCCTGGGTCTCGAGGTAGGTGCCCTGGTAGGCGCCGGGGAGGAAGGACGACTGCCAGTTGTCGGCGCCGGCGACGGGCATGCCCTTGGGCACGAGGACGACGAAGCCGGGCAAATTGCGGTTCTCGCTGCCGAGACCGTAGGTGATCCACGAGCCGATGCTGGGGCGGGCCATGTTGCTGGCGCCGCAATTGAGCAGGCGGAGGCAATTTTCGTGGATCGGCGAATCCGAATACATCGAGCGGATGACGCAGAGGTCGTCGGCGTGTTGTTCGGCGAGCGGGGCGAAGAGTTCGCTGACCTCGAGACCCGATTGCCCGTAGCGCCGGAACTTGAAGGGCGAGCCGAGGGCGGTGCTGGTGGGCCGCTCGGTGGCGAGGTGGATGGGCAGGCGCTGGCCGTGCAGACGGTTGAGCAGCGGCTTGGGGTCGAAGGTGTCCATCTGCGACGGGCCGCCGTTGGCGAGAATCTGGATGACGGCCTTGGCGCGCGCGGGAAAATGCGGGGCGCGCGGCGCAAGCGGATCGGCGCCGGAGGCCGGCGCGGGCGCGGCGACGGAGCCGAGCAGGGGATTTTGGCCGAGCAGGGCGGCGAGTCCGACGGTGCCGAAACCGGCGCCGCAGCGCAGGAGCATTTCGCGGCGGGAGATCGGGGAAGGGCCGGGGAAGGGAGCGGACATGGCGGGGGCGGCTCAGTCGCAAAAGTAGAATTCGTTGGAGAGGAGCAGGGCCTGGGTAAAGTGCGCCCAGCGGGCCTCCGTGGGTGCACCGCCGAGAAAGGCGAGCGCGAGCGGGACCTCGTCGGCGGCGGGCGAGCGGGCGAAGACGCGGCGGTAGAGCGCGGTGACGCGCGCGGCGGGATCGAGCAGCTCGGCGATCTCGGGGGCGCGGTTCACGTGCTCGGCCTGGGTGCGGAGGAAAGGGCTGTTGAGAAAGTAGAGGGCCTGGAGCGGGTGGGTGGTTTCGCCGCGGCGGGCGATGGATTGGTCGGGGTTGGCGACGTCGAAATTGCGCAGCAACGTCGGAATGCGGAAGCGGTCGGTGTAGCCGTAGAGGGCGCGGCGGACGTTGTCGTCGGTGAGCGGGGCGCTGCGGCCGCCGAGGCGGGTGTCGAGGCGGCCGGCGACGCGGAGGAGGCTGTCGCGGAGGGCCTCGAATTCGAGGCGGCGAGGACGCTGGCGCCAGAGCAGGACGTTGTCGGGATCGCGGGCGAGCGCGGCGGATTGCGGGGCGCTGCTTTGCTGCCAGGCGGCGGACGCGAGGACGTAGCGCTGGAGGGCTTTGACG
>JACCEC011535185.1_pt1 | contig 10967 bp, 11 predicted proteins | sample 7450121 | NCBI WGS metagenome assembly JACCEC01 (sample SAMN15323455, study PRJNA562643) | freshwater metagenome | isolation source: river surface water | place: USA:Blue River Watershed | collected 2017-08-18 | reverse complement strand
CTATCGCGCCCATGCCGATGAGCACGCGGTCGGCGATGGTGCAACCGTGCAACATGACCTTGTGTCCGACGGTCACATCGTCACCAATGGTGGTGGCATAGCCGCCAGGATTGAACGGCCCGTCATGTGTCACATGGATCACCGTGCCGTCCTGGATGTTGCTGCGCGCGCCAATGCTGATTCGGTGAATGTCGCCGCGCACGACGACAAGTGGCCAGAACGAACTGTCTGCACCGGCGCTCACCTGGCCGATGATCAGTGCGGTCTCGTCCACAAAGACACTGGGGTCAAGTGAGGGGTAAAAGCCTTCAAACGCGCGCAGGGACATCGCAGCTTCCTTTTTGACGGGTGAAAATTGGCGCTGGCCAAACCAGCGCTTGCAGTACTATAGGGCGGCCGAGCCCGGGAAAACAGACAGGATCGCGCGTGATCAATGACAGTGAACAAGGGGACAGACGAACTCATGACGACCAATCCATTGCTCAATTTCACCAGCCTGCCTGATTTTTCTTCAATTCAGGCGGAACATATCGAACCAGCCGTGGACACGGTCCTGCAGGCCAACAGAGAACAACTGCAGCAGCTTCTGGGTGATTCCCAGAATGCCTTGGAGCCCACCTGGCAAAGCCTGATGTTGCCGCTGGATGAGATGGAAGATCGCCTGAGCAAGGTGTGGTCAACGGTCAGTCATCTCAATGCTGTCAAGAATACGCCTCAGATCCGGGAAGCCTACAACCTGTGTCAGCCAAGGATCACGGCCTATTACACGGAGCTTGGCCAGAATCGCGAGTTGTTCGATGCGGTGCAGCGGCTGGCTGATCGCGCCCAAAATCTGGGGCTGGATGCTTCGCAGCGCAAGATCCTCCGGGATTACGTGCTGGATTTCCGCCTGTCCGGCGTCAACCTGGAAGCGGAGCGGAAGCAGGAATTCGCGGAACTGGAAGCTCGCCTCAGCAGCCTTTCGACCAGGTTCAGCAACAATGTACTGGATTCGACTGCGGCATGGACGCTCCATATCACCGATGCGGGTGAATTGTCCGGAATGCCCGAGTCGAGCATTCAGGCGGCTGCTGCACTCGCAGAAAAGCGCGGCAAGCCTGGGTATCTGTTGACGCTGGATGCGCCCTGCTACATCGCCGTCATGACCAACGCCGACAATCGTGCCCTGCGTGAGCGTATCTATTCCGCGTATGTCACTCGAGCTTCAGATCAAGGCGGGCATGACCCAAAGCATGACAATCAGGGCCTGATCGTCGAGATCCTGAATTGCCGCGCACAGCTGGCTTCCCTGCTTGGCTATGCGTGCTATGCAGAAGTCTCGGTGGCCCGCAAGATGGCCAGGTCCGTGACTCGGGTGAACGAATTCCTGCACGATCTGTGTGAACTGGCTGTCCCTGCTGCGCGTCGCGAGTATGCAGAACTGGAGGAATTCGCCCGCCAACATCATGGAGTGCCTGTGCTCGAAGCCTGGGACGTTGCCTACTACAGCGAAAAGCTGCGCAAGCACAGCTTCGATGTTTCGCAGGAAGAACTGCGGCCCTACTTTCCACTCCCGAAGGTGCAGCAAGGTCTCTTCGAAACCGCGAGTCGACTTTATGGCGTCCAGATAGTCCCGGACAGCGGCATGAGCGTCTGGGAAGCAGGTGTCGAAGCGTTCGCGGTGAAGCGAGGCGGAAGCACGGTTGCCAGATTCTATTTCGATGTCTTCACGCGTGAAGGCAAGAAGTCCGGTGCCTGGATGGCCGAGTGCCGCTCCAGACGGCAACTGTCCGATGGGACTCTGCAGATTCCCGTTGCTTACCTGATCTGCAACTTTGCTCAGGGAACCGGGGGCAAGCCTGCCCTCCTCACTCACAATGAAGTGACAACATTGTTTCATGAGTTCGGGCATGGCCTGCACCACATGCTGACTGCCGAGACCCATCTTCGCAGCGCTGGCATCAATGGCGTCGCCTGGGACGCTGTGGAACTTCCCAGCCAGCTGATGGAGAACTGGTGCTGGGAGCCAGCCGCCATCGCCCTGATATCAGGCCACTACGAGACAGGAGAGGCTCTGCCAGCAAGCCTGCTTTCCCGGATGCTCGCCGCCCGCAACTTCCAGGCGGGGATGAAAATGGTCCGTCAGCTGGAGTTTGCCATGTTCGACTTCGATATCCATCAGATCGCTTCGTCCATAGACAATCAAGCGGTGAATCAAGCCTTTGAGCGCGTGCGAGCACTGACTTCAGTCTATGCGGTTCCTGCATTCAACAGGTTCCAGAACAGCTTTTCGCACATCTTTGCGGGTGGCTATGCGGCGGGTTACTACAGTTACAAGTGGGCGGAAGTTCTATCGGCTGACGTGTTTTCACGCTTCGTGGACACGGGTGTTTTCAACCCCGCCACCGGCGAGCGTTTCCTGCAGACATTGCTGTCCAGAGGAGGTGGGGCCGACCCACTGGAGCTTTTCACTGACTTCATGGGGAGAGAGCCGCAGATCGAGGCTCTGTTGCGGCAGGACGGATTGTTGAGACAAAGCAGCGAATTACGCGGCTAAGGCACTTGATCTATATGTAAAAGTGTTGTCGATTTCGGGGGAATTCGGGTTGGCATTTTGAAATTAGGTTTCTTATAATGCCGGCGCTTCTATTACACCCGCGTGATCTTGAGCTGGATCAACATAGCGCTTGGCCATTTCCAAGTAGAATCCCGCTCGCTGTATGCGGTATCGATTGAACAATCCTGTCTACAATCCACACAGATGGAAGTTGGGTCGCAATCCCCGTGACCCAGCGGGCGTGGTACCAATCGTCGCTGTGATCTTGGCTATTGGCTCCATGCGAGAGCCAGAAAATAAAAGCAAAACCTTTAACTCTGCCTTTTCTAATCTAATGGAGACACGGCGAATGTTGCCTAAAGCAAAGCTGTGGTTAAGCCTGATCGGTGCCGCGACAATTCTGTTCAGCACCCAGATTCAGGCAGCCTGGGAGCTGAACATGCCCCGAGGCGTGACCCAAATCAGTAGAGACACGTACGACCTGCACATGCAGATCCTGTGGTGGTGTGTCGCCATCGGTGTGGTCGTGTTCAGCGTCATGCTCTGGTCCATCATCAACCACCGCAAGTCGAAAGGCGCCGTTTCCGCCACTTTCCACGAAAGCACCAAGGTCGAGATCATCTGGACGATCATTCCCTTCGCGATCCTGATCCTGATGGCCATTCCTGCCACCCGAGTTCTGACTGAAGCCTACGATTCCTCCGAATCGGAGATCGACATTCAGGTGATCGGCTACCAGTGGCGCTGGGAATACAAGTACATGCGGCAGAATGCCGATGAAGAGGAAGTCTCCTTCTTCAGCATCCTGAGCACACCACGCGATCAAATTGACAACCAGTTGCCAAAAGACGAGACATACCTGCTCGACGTCGACAACCCGCTGGTCATCCCCATCAATACCAAGGTTCGCTTCCTGGTGACGTCCAATGACGTGATTCACGCCTGGTGGGTGCCTGACTTCGCCGTCAAGAAGGATGCAATTCCTGGTTTCATCAACGAGACCTGGACCATTGTGGAAGAGCCCGGCATTTACCGTGGCCAGTGCGCAGAACTGTGTGGTATCGAGCACGGCTTCATGCCGGTGGTAGTTCATGCTGTCGAGCGCGAAGAGTACGACGCCTGGTATGCCCAGAAGCAGGAAGAGGCTCGCACGACACGTGCCATGGCGAACAATGTAGTCACCATGGAAGACTCGCTGGCACAGGGTGAGCAGGTGTACTCGCGCAACTGCGTCGCCTGTCACCAGGCTGCTGGTACCGGGCTTCCCCCGGCATTCCCCGCCCTGGCCGGCAGTGCTGTCGTGAACGGCGACCTGGAAGCCAACATCAACCTGCTGATCAACGGCGTCCCTGGTACTGCAATGCAAGCGTTTGGCAACCAGCTGAACCCCATCGAGCTGGCCGCCGTCGTGACCTATATCCGCAATTCCTTCGGCAATGCCACGGGCGATCTCGTGCAGCCAGCCGCAGTGAATACACTTATTCAAGCAGCACAGTAGAGGACAGTAGAATAAATGAGCGCATCACACGACGATCATCATCACGGTCCAGCCAAGGGCCTGACGCGTTGGTTGTATACAACCAACCACAAGGACATCGGCTCTCTCTACCTGTGGTTCAGCTTTGCCATGTTCCTGCTCGGCGGAACCTTTGCCATGGTCATCCGTGCAGAGTTGTTCCAGCCGGGTCTGCAACTGGTTGATCCGAACTTCTTCAACCAGATGACCACCATGCACGGTCTCGTCATGGTGTTCGGGGCAGTAATGCCTGCTTTCGTCGGTCTCGCCCACTGGATGATTCCGATGATGATCGGTGCACCTGACATGGCGCTCCCACGCATGAACAACTGGAGCTTCTGGATCCTGCCGTTCGCGTTCGCGATGCTGTCCGCGACACTTTTCATGGATGCAGGCGCACCCAACTTCGGTTGGACATTCTACGCGCCACTCTCCACGACTTACGCTCCTGAAACAGTGACGTTCTTCATCTTCGCGGTGCACATCATGGGTGCCTCCTCGATCATGGGTTCCATCAACATCATCGCCACCGTGCTGAACATGCGCGCCCCCGGCATGACACTGATGAAGATGCCATTGTTCGTCTGGACCTGGCTGATCACCGCTTACCTGCTGATTGCAGTAATGCCCGTTCTGGCAGGCGTGGTCACCATGATGCTGTTCGACATTCACTTCGGCACCAGCTTCTTCAATGCTGCCGGTGGCGGTGACCCCGTGCTGTTCCAGCATGTGTTCTGGTTCTTCGGTCACCCCGAGGTGTACATCATGATTCTGCCGGCGTTCGGTGTGATCTCCGCGATCATCCCGACCTTCGCCAGAAAGCGTCTGTTCGGCTATGACTCCATGGTGTATGCGACTGCCTCCATCGCCTTCCTGTCCTTCATCGTATGGGCACACCACATGTTCACGGTGGGCATGCCGATCGCAGGCGAACTGTTCTTCATGTACGCCACCATGCTGATCGCCGTGCCGACAGGCGTGAAAGTGTTCAACTGGATTGCCACGATGTGGAAAGGCTCGATGACTTTCGAGTCCCCGATGCTGTGGGCAATCGGCTTCATCTTCGTGTTCACCATGGGCGGTTTCACCGGCCTGATCTGCGCGATCACCCCGGTCGACATCCAGCTGCAGGACACCTATTACGTGGTAGCGCACTTCCACTACGTGCTGGTGGCTGGCTCGTTGTTCGCGCTGTTCGCTGGCTTTTATTACTGGGGCCCGAAGTGGACCGGCTTCATGTACAACGAGACCCGCGGCAAGATTCATTTCTGGGCATCGCTGATCACGTTCAACATCACGTTCTTCCCGATGCACTTCCTGGGTCTGGCCGGCATGCCGCGTCGCTATGCTGACTATGCAGCCCAGTTCACCGACTTCAACATGATTGCGTCGATCGGCGCGTTCGGTTTCGGTCTGTCGCAGGTGTATTTCCTGTTCTTCGTTGTGCTGCCGGCGATCCGTGGCGGCGAAAAGGCAGCGACCAAGCCCTGGGATGGTGCTGAAGGCCTGGAGTGGACAGTGCCCAGCCCGGCGCCTTTCCACACCTTCGAAACACCGCCTACCGTCAAGTAAGCGATCAATAAGTAACTGGCAGGGCTGGCAATCGCCAGCCCGCCTTGATGTCAAGCGAAGCAAAGGTTCAGATGTCTGATCAGAACAAGCCCGGCAACCTGCGCACTGCGCTGATTCTGTTGTCGGTAGCAGTAGCGTTTTTCATTGGCGTGATCATCAAGCACACGTTGCTTCGCTGATCTGATGGAAGCGCAAGAGCAGTCCGGCGGGCAGCGCAAGCAAAAGCGCAATGCGCGAATGCTTGGCAAGCTGGTAGTGGTTGCCGCACTGATGTTTGGCTTCGGCTATTCGCTGGTGCCGCTTTACAAGAAGATTTGCGAGATCACAGGAATCAACGTGCTCGCAGTGCAGGAAACGGTGGATGTGAAGCCGGCGAATACGCAGGTTGACACCAGCCGTACGATCACGGTGGAATTCGATGCGAATACCACCGGCCCCTGGAGATTCAAGCCAGCCGTGGCGAGTCTGCAGGTGCACCCGGGCGAGATGGCCCAGGTGGTCTACGAGGTAGTGAACACGCAGGACAAAGCGATGGATGCTCAGGCAATTCCAAGCTATGCACCTGCGGAGGCAGCGCAGTTCTTCCGCAAGGTTGAGTGCTTCTGCTTCAAGCAGCAAACGCTGGCGCCGAAAGAGGCGCGGCAAATGCCGGTGAGTTTTTATATCGATCCGGCACTACCGAAGAATGTAAAGACGGTCACCCTGTCATACACCTTTTTCGAGGTGGGCCTGAAGGGCAAGTCAAGCTGATGGGGATGCGTTGATGGATGATCTGAAAGAGGCCGTGCAGCGCAAGATGTCGTTCGGCGCGACGGTCAAGGCGGTGCTGTGGTCTTTCTTTGGCGTACGCAAGAAAAGCGGCTATGACGAAGATACGCAGACGCTGAACCCGGTGCACGTGATTATCGCGGGCATTATCGCAGCAGTGCTGTTCGTGCTGGGACTGCTGATGGTAGTAAAGATGGTGGTGGCGAAATAAGCTTTAACAACAACGCCGTATCAACACTGCAGGCAACACAATTTTGAACACTGTAATCAGGGGAAGTAGATGAGCACTCAACATGGCCAAGCGCCGTATTACTTTGTACCCGGTCCTTCCAAATGGCCGGTGCTGATGGGCACAGCCCTGCTGGTCACGATGGCTGGCGCATCCGCATGGGTGAATGGTGTAGGTTGGGGCAAGCCGATCAATATCCTCGGCATCATCGCGGCACTGGTCATTCTGTATTACTGGTTCGGCGATGCGATTGCCGAATCCGAAAGCGGCTTGTACAACGCACGCATTGATACCTCGTATCGCTGGAGCATGAGCTGGTTCATCTTCTCCGAGGTGATGTTCTTTGGTGCTTTTTTCGGCGCACTGTTTTACGCGCGCGCGATCTCCATGCCCTGGCTAGCCGATCTGGATCACAAGGTGCTATGGCCTGATTTCGTCGGTACCTGGGGCAATATCGGCCCGGCAGGCACGATCGAGAAGTTCGAGACCATGGGCCCGTTCCCTATCCCGACCATCAACACAGCGCTGCTGCTGACCTCGGGTGTCACGCTGACGATCTCGCATCACGCGCTGCGCGTCGGCGACCGCAGCAAGACGATTTTCTGGCTGGCGGCAACGATTCTGCTGGGTGCAATCTTCATGGGCTGCCAGGCGTATGAGTACATGCATGCGTATAGCGAGCTGAACCTGAAGCTGACTTCGGGCATCTATGGTTCGACCTTCTTCATGCTGACCGGTTTCCATGGCTTCCACGTGACCATGGGCGGCATCATGCTGTCTGTCGTGCTGTATCGCCTGATGAAGGGACACTTCACCGCTGATCACCACTTTGCATTCGAGGGTGCTGCCTGGTACTGGCACTTCGTTGACGTGGTCTGGCTTGGTCTGTACGTTGTCGTGTACTGGCTGTAAGCAATCCGGTACCGAACAAAAAAGCCGCACTTGGGTGCGGCTTTTTTACTGGGGTGATGGCGTGGTTTCTGTTTAATACATGATGCCCGTGGGCTGTATCCAGCCCAGCCGGTTGGCCACCAGCAGGAGCACAAACAGCAGCACGGAAAATCCAACGCGCAGAGCGAGTGCCTGCACTGTACGGTTGCTGCGGCCCTTGTCCCGCATCAGAAACACCAGAGCCGAGCCCAGGCTGGCAATGATCAGGATGAAGGCGATGGCGACGACGATTTTCATGATGGATAGCACGAGGCAAACGAGTGATACGGCCTCGCTGCGGCTTGCAGAGGCGATAAAGACCCTATTCTAATGCGATTGCACTTTCGTCTACGCTGGATTCCTCTGATCGCGACGGTTCTTGTCTGCGCGATTGGCATTTCTCTGGGTAACTGGCAGACCCGACGTGCCGCAGAAAAGCAGGCCTTGCAGCAGGAGATGCTGGCCCGAGCCAGCTTCGATCCCCTGAATGCGAATACGATGGCGCTCCAAGTGGTGCCGGAGGAATTTCGCCGTATTACTGCCGACGGGGAGTTTTTATCCGAATGGGCAGTCTATCTTGATAACCGTCCATTGCACGGCAAAAGCGGGTTTTACCTGCTGATGCCGCTGAAGCTTGCTGGCAGCGATCAGATGGTGCTGGTGCTGCGCGGCTGGTTTCCCCGTGATCTGCGTGATCCCGCGAGATTGCCAGTGCTCCCGGTGCCAGCATCTCCGGTACATCTTGAAGGCAAAGTGCGCCACTCTGCTGGCAAACTGATGCAGCTGGGCGAATCGACCGAAATCAGGCCTGGCGCCATTGTGCAGAATGCCGAAGTCGCCGATTTTGTACGCGCCAGCAAACTGCCCCTGCATACTTTTATAATCGAACAGACAAGCGACACCGGTGATGGTCTGGTGCGCGACTGGCCGCTGCCATCGACAGGTATCGATACGCATCGTGGATATGCATTCCAATGGTATGCACTGTCTGTGGCAGCACTGATTTTTTTTCTCGTGACCGGATTTCGACGTGCAAGCAAGTGACACACTTTCACCGACCGAGGTGAAGAAAAAGACTTACTGGACTCTGTTCCTCGTGATTGCTGCCTGCGCAGCGCCAGTGATCCTGTCTTATCTCACGTATTACGTGATCAAGCCGCAGACTCGCAATAATTACGGCGATCTGATTGATCCTCGCGCCTATCCGATTCCTGATCTAGGCAGTACCGGTCTGGACGGCAAGCCGGCGTCACTGGAGCAATGGCGAGGCAAATGGATCTTGTTGCAGGTCGATGGCGCGGGTTGCGACAAAGCGTGTCAGCAAAAGCTGTATTACATGCGTCAGCTGCGCCTGACTCAGGGCAAGGAAATGGATCGGATAGAGCGTGTGTGGCTGATCACAGACAACACGCCAATCGATATCGGACTAATGAAACAATATGACGGCACGCATCTGCTGCGCGTCGATCCGCAAAAACTCGCTGCCTGGCTGCCGGTGGTTGAAGGCACAAAAGCCAGCGATCATATGTACATGATTGATCCGCTGGGTAATTTGATGATGCGTTTCCCCAAAGATCCCGACGCCAACAAGATCAAGAAAGACATTACTCGCCTGCTGAAGGCTTCCGGCATCGGCTGATCATGCTGCTCGTACTCGCCCTCAAGGGGTTGCTGGTGGCGTTGATACCCGCCACCCTCGTTTATCTGTCGCGTGGCGATGATCGCTACCGCAAGCTCGCGTGGGTGATGGTGTTCTTCACGTTCGACCTGATCGTGTTTGGCGCCTTCACCCGTCTGACAGATTCTGGTCTCGGTTGCCCGGATTGGCCCGGCTGCTATGGCGAGGCTAATCCTTTCCTCGCACATGACGACATTCATGCGGCACAGACCGCGATGCCGACGGGTCCGGTCACGGTGCTCAAAGCCTGGATCGAGATGATCCATCGTTATCTTGCGATGGGCGTAGGTGTGCTGATTATTGCCTCGCTGATCATTGCGTGGCGATTATGGAAGCGCACAGCTGAGCAGCGCTACGCGCCGCATTTGCCTGCGCTGCTGCTGTTATTTGTCTGCGTGCAGGGGGCTTTTGGCGCGTGGACGGTCACTCTCAAGCTACAGCCCGTAATCGTTACGATCCATCTGTTGCTGGGCATGTCATTGCTGGGCTTGCTTAGCTGGCATGCAATGCGGCAAAGCGCTCAGCCAGCGATTGCTCCCGAGGCTGCTGTTTTGCGCTGGCCCGGACTGATCGCGATGGTGGTGCTCTTCATACAGATCGCGCTGGGTGGCTGGGTGAGCACCAACTATGCGGCGCTGGCTTGCGGTGGTTTTCCGCTGTGTCAGGGCGCGCTGCTGCCGCAGATGGATGTCGAGCACGGCTTCACGCTCTGGCGTCATCTCGGCATGACCGCAGCCGGAGATTATCTGCCCTTTGAGGCGTTGGTCGCGATTCACTGGGCGCACCGCGCATTTGCGCTGGTGGCGATGGCTGTGATCGGCTGGATCAGCCATAAAGCGCTGCGTTTGCAAGGCTTGCGGCCAATTGCGCGCGGATTGTCCTGGGTTCTGCTGCTGCAGTTTTGCATAGGTATCGCGACCGTAATGCTCGACTGGCCACTGATGCTTGCTGTGCTGCATAACGCAGGTGCTGCACTGCTTTTGCTGCTGCTCGCCATGCTAAACTACAGGCTTGCTTTATCAGCCGCGAGCACTGCCGCTGATGCCCGTCCCGGCCTGTCGCCCGCCTGAAACCCCATCCTCATGACGACCCTCACCGTCCAGCCCAATCGCATTGCCCAGTACTGGGCACTGACCAAGCCGCGTGTTACGCAGCTGGCGGTATTCTGCGCCGTTATCGGCATGTTCCTCGCAGTTCCAGGTTTGCCGGACTGGCGTTTGCTGATTGCTGCTACGGTTGGCATCTGGCTGCTTGCCGGCGCAGCGTTTGCCGTAAATTGTCTGGTCGAGCGCGAGATCGATTCGCGCATGGCGCGTACAGCGCGTCGTCCTCTTGCACGTGGCGAGATCACGGTGCCGCAGACCTTGCTGTTCTCTGGTGTGATCGGCGGTGCAGGGATGTGGGTGCTGTACAACCTCGTCAACCCATTGACCATGTGGCTGACATTTGCCACCTTTGTCGGTTATGCGGTCATCTACACCATCATTCTCAAGCCCGCGACGCCGCAGAACATTGTGATCGGTGGTCTCTCCGGCGCTATGCCGCCAGCGCTGGGCTGGGCAGCGATAGCCAATGATGTGCCGATGCAGGCATGGATACTGGTGCTGATCATTTTCGTCTGGACGCCGCCGCATTTCTGGGCGCTTGCGCTGTATCGTCGAGATGATTACGCGAAGTCGGGTCTTCCTATGCTGCCGATTACGCATGGCATGGAGTTCACGCGTTTCCATATCTGGCT
>JACCEC010323098.1_pt1 | contig 10967 bp, 7 predicted proteins | sample 7450121 | NCBI WGS metagenome assembly JACCEC01 (sample SAMN15323455, study PRJNA562643) | freshwater metagenome | isolation source: river surface water | place: USA:Blue River Watershed | collected 2017-08-18 | reverse complement strand
TGGTTGCGGGGGCAGGATTTGAACCTACGACCTTCGGGTTATGAGCCCGACGAGCTGCCAGACTGCTCCACCCCGCGTCTGAAGAAAAGAAGTATAGCGTACATACCGCTTTAGAACAAGTTGCCTAAAGCGCTTAATAGGAAATGAAAGACTTATGAACGGTCAGCATGACAATAATCATGACAACAATCATGAACCGATAGAAGGCGGCGCGCCAGAGTCCGACGCTGAGCACAGTGTGGCACCGAGCAGCGATTTAGAGGTAGTGCAGTCAGAAGAGCCCACGAGCAATGCCGTGGTCGCTGTAGAGCCCGAGTTTGATCCGCAGGTGCTCGCGCACGCAGAAAAGGTCGTTGAAGCGGCATTACTCTGCGCCTCGCTGCCGATGCCTTTAAGTGAACTAACAAAGTTGTTTGATGAACCGTCGTTTACCGGTGCGCAATTGACACAAGTGCTGGAAGGCTTGCAGCAGGCTTGGCTTGATCGCGGGATGGAGTTGGTCGAGTTGGCGAGTGGCTGGCGCTTTCAGAGCCGTGCGGCGATGCAGCGTCACCTTGAGCGCTTAAGCCCAGAGCGTGTGCCAAAATATTCACGTGCGGTGATGGAGACGCTTGCAATTATTGCTTGGCGCCAGCCTGTCACACGCGGCGATATCGAAGATATCCGTGGCGTAACGGTGTCATCGCAGATTATCAAGACTTTAGAAGATCGTGGTTGGGTCGAAGTCATCGGCCATCGCGATGGACCGGGTCGCCCTGGCTTGCTGGGCACCACGCGCCAGTTTCTAGATGATTTAGGGTTACGTGCGTTAGATGAGTTACCCGCCTTGGGTGAAGCAGAGATAAGCGAAGCGCTGCAATCGCTCACCCTCGACGGTGGTATTGCGGCGAGCAAAGTCTTGCCTGCAGACGGTGAGGAAGGTGTCGAGTCCCTGCCGCTTGCTCTGGAATCGCCAGATGAACCGCAGGTAGGGTCACAAGCCGAGCCTCCGCCCGAGTCCTCAGAGCACGTTGAGCAAGAGGGTGAGCCACAAGAGGGTGAGATATCCGCCGATGTGGAGCCTCTGCTCGAGTCTGACGAGCAACCAGCAGCCGAACAGGCTTCTACCGAACAAGCAGCAACCGAACAAGAAAGTGAAATTTCTCCATCAGTGCCCCCATCAAATCTGGAGTCCAAGTGACTAATTCGAATACCGAGCATCCTGAGCATCAGGCGCCAGCAGTAAAGCCTGACACGGCGGCTGCGCCGCAGGACTCACAAGAAGGTGTGGCGGCGTCTGCGGCTAAGCCGCGCGGACGAAAATTACGCACGCCGTTCAGGCGCAGACGCAGTGAGGCGCCAGAGGTGACTGAAAACACTGGCAGCGTACCGCCTGCTTCAAATGCAGCGCAGGAGTATTCGGTCGATGCATCGCAGGAGCAAGCCGATACGATCGATATCGGTGATCCCGTCGAGGCTGAGAAGGAAGCGCAAGAGGCGTTGTCCTACCTCAGTAGTGCGGACCGCAGCGAGCAGCGTCTCAATAAATATTTGAATAGCGATTTGCTGATGCCCAAGCTACACAAGCTTCTGGCTGATGCGGGAATCGGGTCTCGGCGTGAGATGGAAGAGCTCATTATTGCCGGCCGTGTATCGGTAAATGGTGAGCCTGCACACATTGGTCAGCGTGTCGGGCCTAATGATTTAGTTCGTGTAAATGGTAAGCCGATCACACGCACCAATACGAAAAAGCCACCTCGCGTCATTTTGTATCACAAGCCTGCCGGTGAAATTGTGAGCCATGACGATCCAGGTGGGCGGGCTAACGTTTTTGCGCGCTTACCGAAGATGAAAGTTGGTAAGTGGTTGTCGGTTGGACGGCTAGATCTGAACACGGAAGGATTGTTGATACTCACGACATCAGGCGATCTTTCAAATCGCTTGTTGCACCCACGTTACGGCAATGAACGAGAGTACGCTGTGCGCGTCCTCGGAGAGCTTGGGCCACAGCAGCGCCAAACTTTATTGGATGGTGTCGCCCTTGATGATGGCCCCGCAAGTTTCGGGATGATTGAGTTCATTGGAGGCGAGGGCAGCAACCGTTGGTACCGTGTGACGCTGAACGAAGGGCGTAACCGAGAAGTAAGACGGATGTTCGAGGCCGTCGGCCTGACCGTGAGTCGCTTGATCCGCACTCGGTTTGGCGACATTGTTTTGCCAACGACATTGCGTCGTGGTCGCTGGGAGGAGTTGGATCCGAAGTTGGTTAGTGCCTTGATGATCCAGGTTGGTTTGTTGCGAGATGACGATGAAGCTGGTGATGGTCGATCGCGTGCACCGAAGCAGCCGACGTCGCATGACAGCGCCTTGCCTCCAGGGTTTGGCACGATGGATCGCAATGGAAGTCATGGCGCGCGTATGGGGCGGCGAGGTAACGTGCAGGGCGGTCGTTCTGGCAAGCCGGCACCTTTCATGCATCCAACCGAGTCAGCGCCCACGGTGTTGACGGTGACGGGCGGTTATGCCAACGGACATCCGACCGGGGGTGCTGGACGTGGAGGCCGCTCGGGTAAGCCAGGCGGCCCGAACGCACGGCCGGGCGGACGCCCAGGCGGTCAGGGAGGACCGGCTGGCGCGGGTGGTAAGTCCGGCGGGCGTGGTCGTCCGGGTGGTAGGCCGGGTGGTCGCCCTGCCTCGGGCCAGGCGGGTATGGCGGGTGAGTCTCAGGCGACTGATACTGGAAGTTCACGTAACCAGGGCGCGCGACCACGACGCCCAGCGGCTGGTGCTGAGGGTGCTGGTGGTGCGGCTGGAGCACCTGCTAACAGGCCTCCAAGAGGTGCGGGCGGTCCGCGCGGTCCTGGAAAGCCTGGAGGACAAGGTCGGTCCGGGCCTAAAGGAAACGCAGGAAAACCAAGGTCAGGCCCGAAAGGAGACGATTGGCAGCCGAAAGGACCTTCTGCACACGAATCCCGATTGGGCTTTACGAAGTCCTCAAGAGGCGACCGTTAGTCGCACAAGCGGCTAAATGGTTGCCACGACAAGAAAAATTGTCGTTTTCGTGCTAGAATCATGGGCTAATGCGTATTTACTTTTATGCGCAAATAAGCTTTGAATTTGGTTTGTGTCGGGTCTTGTTATGCGCTGGGTCGTGATGTTGTTGTGACCCCCGTCAAGGCCTCCAATGCAAACCTTAACGAGTTGTAAATGGGCTGTTATTCAGCCCATTTTTTTTGAGTGTATGGCAGATCTCTTTACTCTTACGCAGCAGTCTCTCGCATCAATGGATGTCGAATTTATCGATATCGAACGCGGTGCATTGGGATTGTTGCGCGTCACGATCGATCGCCCCGAGGGCGTGCGCATCGAAGACTGTGAGCAGGTTTCCAAACACTTATCACGTGTGTTTGAAGTGGAGAACATTGATTACCGCCGGCTCGAAGTTGGTTCGCCTGGCGTTGATCGACCACTCAAAACCGAAGCGGACTACAAGCGGTTTGTTGGTGAACGTGTTGAAGTGAAGTTGCGCGAAGCGGTAGAGAATCAAAAAGTTTTTTCGGGTTTGCTGATCGACCTTACCGGTTCGGTCAGCACAGCAGGTGCCGAGGCGCAGTCTAAGCCTTTCGGTATCGAGTTTGAGGCAAAAAAGGGTGAGTTTCGGCAAGTGGCCTTTGCGTTTACTGACGTAGAGCGCGGCAAGCTGGATCCAGTCTTGGATTTCAAGGGCAAAAAGCGATGAGTCGCGAAATTCTTCTGTTGGTTGATGCGTTGGCACGTGAAAAAAACGTGACCCGTGACGTGGTGTTTGATGCGCTTGAGGGCGCGTTGGCTTCGGCCATGAAAAAACGCTTTAAAGACGATGCGGACATCCGCGTGTCGGTGAACCGCACAACGGGCGACCATGAGGGCTTTCGGCGCTGGCTCGTCGTGCCTGATGAATTAGGTCTCCAAGAGCCCGATCAGCAAGAGATGCTGTCGGATGCGAAAGAGATCGTGTCCGATATTGAAGTGGGCGAATATATCGAAGAGGCGCTTGAGCCTATCGAGTTCGGTCGCATAGGTGCTCAGGCAGCTAAGCAAGCAATTCTGCAGCGTATTCGCGATGCCGAGCGCGAGCAGATTCTGAATGACTTCCTTGATCGCGGTGAGACCATTGTCTCTGGTTCTATTAAGCGGATGGACAAAGGCGATGTGATCGTCGAGACTGGCAAAATTGAAGCCCGTTTGCCACGCAGTGAAATGATCCCGAAAGAAAACCTTCGGGTCGGTGATCGTGTGCGCGCATGGGTGCTGAAGATTGATCGCACAGCGCGTGGTCAGCAGGTCATCCTGTCGCGTACGGCTCCTGAATTCATTCAGCAGCTATTCGAAAATGAAGTGCCCGAGATTGAGCAAGGTTTGCTTGAAATCAAAGGTGCTGCACGCGATCCAGGTGTGCGCGCCAAGATTGCAGTCGTCGCTTATGACAAGCGCATCGATCCAATTGGTACGTGCGTAGGGATGCGTGGTTCACGCGTCACTGCTGTGCGTAATGAACTTGGTGGTGAGCAAGTTGATATCGTATTGTGGTCGGACGATCCTGCCGAGTTCGTCATCGGAGCGCTTGCGCCAGCAAACGTCGAGTCGATCGTGGTAGACGAAGATCGTCACGCAATGGACGTCGTTGTTGACGAAGAAAACCTGCCTAAGGCAATCGGCTCGAAGGGCCAAAACGTTCGCCTGGCTTCTGAACTGACCGGCTGGCAAATCAATATCATGACGCCAGAAGAAAGTCAGAACCGCCAAGAGCTAGAACGTGCGGATTTACGTTCGACCTTTATGTCACGTCTGGATGTTGATGAAGAAGTGGCGGATATATTGATTGATGAGGGGTTTACGGGCCTCGAAGAGATCGCATACGTGCCAATGCAGGAATTGCTGGAAAGCGAATCGTTTGATGAAGATACGATCAACGAGTTGCGTACACGCGCACGTAATGCATTGCTGACTGAAGCAATTGCACAAGAAGAGCGTGTTGAAACTGCGCAGGATTTGTTGACGCTTGATGGCATCACTCCCGAGTTGGTTGCGAAATTAGCTGCCGCGAATGTCAATACGCGCGACGATCTGGCTGAATTAGCCACCGACGAGTTGTCTGAAATCACAGGCTTAGATGAAACGGCTGCGAGCGAAATCATTATGGCCGCGCGTGCACACTGGTTCGAAAACTAGTACGTCGCGAGTGCTTTGAAGGTCACCTGAAGTTGTAACGCTGTAAATAGGTAAGAGAGAGTCTAATGTCGAGTAACACAGTCGCCCAGTTCGCTATCGAATTGAAAATGCCTGCCAACGTACTGCTAGAGCAGTTGCGTGGGGCCGGCGTCGATCTCAAATCGGTGGACGATAACGTCACGGACGGCGATAAAGCTCGACTGCTCGAGTCTCTGCGTCGTTCCCATGGTGCGACTGAGGGTAAGAAAATTACGCTCACTCGCAGACAGACCACTGAAATCCGTCAGGCCGATGGATCAGGGAAGTCCCGAACCATCCAGGTCGAGGTTCGTAAGAAACGTGTTTTTGTTAAACGCGATACACCTGAGGCTACCGATGTCGCACCAGCGGCACCGGTCGTTCAAGAGCCTGTAGCGCCTGTAGCAGAGGTACCCGCAGTCGAGCCAGCGACTGAAGTCACCACTCCAGTCGTGCAGACGCCAGAAGTAGCGGCGCCTGTCGAGGCTCCAGAGGCTGCCGCCCCTGCTGAGGTCGCCCCAACTGAAGCTGCGCTAGCGGAAGCGGTTGCTGAGCCTGTCAACGAGCCTGAAGTCGTTGCCGAACCTGTTGCTGCCGCCCCAGTTGTAGATGCCCCTGTGGTTGCTGAGCCACCCGTCGTGCAAACTCCTGCCGAACCCGTTGCGGACGCGAGCAAAATCGCTTCCAAAGCTATCCGTGGTCGTGCGGTAACCCCCGCCCACCTTGAAGGCGATGCAGGCGTACGTGATGAAGCGCGCCGTGCTTCAGAGGCCGAAGCGGCTGCGTTGCGAGACATGCTCAATAAGCCGCGGAAAGTGTTGCGTGCTGAGCCTGATCCTGCTGCCTTGTCAGGTACGTTGCACAAGCCTGCTGGTGCAAAACCAGGTAAAAAGGATGGTGCAGTTGATGCAACAGGTAAAAAGACACTGAAGTCGGGCGAAATCGCTTCGACTTGGTCCGACGATGCTTCACGCAAAAAACCTGCGGAAAAGCGCGACGCGCCTGCAGCACCTGGTCGTGAAGGTTGGCGTGCCGGTGGTAAGAGCAAGTCTGGTGGTAGAAAAGGCGGGCGCGGCGCAAATAACGCGCAGGCCGATAATCGCGAACCAGCACCAATTGAATTCATCGCACGTGAAATTCACGTGCCAGAAACGATTAGCGTTGCCGATCTTGCACACAAAATGTCGGTCAAGGCCGGTGAAGTGATTAAGCATCTGATGCAGTTGGGTCAGATGGTCACAATTAACCAAGTGCTTGATCAAGAAACTGCGATGATCGTGGTCGAAGAACTCGGTCACAAGGCAATTGCCGCCAAGCTGGATGATCCAGAGGCGTTCCTTGACGAAGAGGCACCACACGAAGATGTTCAACTGATGCCGCGCGCACCGGTTGTGACGGTGATGGGTCACGTCGACCACGGTAAGACTTCGCTGCTCGATTACATCCGTCGCGCCAAGGTTGCGTCAGGTGAAGCGGGTGGTATTACTCAGCACATCGGCGCCTATCACGTTCAAACTGAGCGCGGCATGGTGACTTTCCTGGATACTCCAGGTCACGAGGCATTTACCGCAATGCGTGCGCGTGGCGCGAAAGCCACCGACATTGTTATTCTGGTTGTGGCGGCCGACGACGGTGTCATGCCCCAAACGAAAGAAGCGATTCACCATGCCAAGGCCGCAGGCGTGCCGCTTGTGGTTGCAGTCAACAAGATTGACAAGCCAGAGGCGAATGCCGATCGCGTCAAGCAAGAGTTGGTGGTCGAAGAAGTTGTTCCTGAAGAATATGGTGGCGATGTGCCGTTCATCCCTGTGTCTGCAAAAACGGGACAAGGTATTGATGCGCTGCTAGAAAACGTATTGCTTCAGGCTGAAGTGTTAGAGCTCAAGGCTGCGATCGATGCGCCTGCGAAAGGTATTGTGATCGAAGCACGTCTGGATAAGGGACGCGGTCCTGTAGCGACAATTCTGGTGCAAAGCGGTACGCTGCGTCGTGGCGATGTCGTGCTGGCTGGTGCAAGTTATGGTCGCGTTCGAGCGATGCTCGACGAGAACGGTAAGCCGATCCAGTCTGCCGGCCCATCTATTCCTGTTGAGATCCAAGGTTTGACGGAAGTGCCTGCAGCAGGTGACGAAGTTATGTCACTGGCCGATGAACGTCGTGCGCGCGAAATCGCGCTGTTCCGTCAAGGTAAGTTCCGTGACGTTAAGCTGGCACGTCAGCAAGCCGCTAAGCTTGAATCGATGTTTGAAAATATTGCCGAGGGCTCGCAGACCCTGTCCTTGATTGTGAAGACTGACGTACAAGGTTCACAAGAGGCTTTGGTGCAATCTCTCGTGAAGCTCTCTACCGAGGAAGTGCGTGTACAAGTCGTGCATGCTGCGGTAGGTGGCATTTCTGAAAGCGACGTCAACTTGGCGATCGCTTCCGGTGCTGTCATGATCGGCTTCAACGTGCGCGCAGATGCAAGCTCCAAGAAGCTGGCAGAAGCGAACGGCGTGGACATTCGTTACTACAACATCATTTATGACGCAGTCGACGAAGTGAAGCTTGCCATGTCTGGCATGCTTGCTCCCGAGAAGCGTGAAGAGATTATCGGTATGGTCGAGATTCGTGAGGTCTACACGATCTCGCGTATCGGTACTGTCGCAGGTTGTATGGTGACAGACGGCATAGTTCGACGCGACTCGCAAGTTCGACTATTGCGTAACAACGTTGTGCATTGGACGGGCCATATGGAGTCCTTGCGCCGCTTCAAGGATGATGTGCGCGAAGTGAAGTCTGGTTTTGATTGCGGTGTTACGCTGCGTGGCAATAACGATTTACAGGTTGGCGATCAGCTTGAGATCTTTGAAATCAGGGAAGTGGCGCGTACGCTGTAAGCCAAATCCATGAGCCGCCATAAGCAAAAAACCGCACCTGGTCGTAATTTGAGACTAGCTGACCAGATCCAAAAGGATCTGGCGATTATTATTCAGCGCGAAATCGATATGAGTCGCGTTGGGATGATTACCCTCTCAGGTATTGAGCTCACCACAGACTATGCGCATGCCAAGGTTTATTTCACTGTCTTGGGCGGTGAGCCTGAGCAGGCTGCCGCACTCTTGAATGAAAAAGCGGGATGGTTTCATTCCCAGCTTTATAAGTTGTTGCACATACATACAGTGCCGACCTTGCGGTTTTTTCATGACCCACAGCTCAAGCGTGGCATTGAAATGTCTGCATTGATTGATCAAGCAAATCTGCCCGGTCAGTATGCCGGTGTGCCAGACGAGCCCGAGGACAAGCCTTAAGGGCTGTCGTTTCTGGAATAGACGATGGCTAAAAGACGCGGGCGCGTGCTCGATGGAGTGTTGTTGCTGGACAAGCCGGTTGGTTTGTCGAGTAACCATGCTTTGCAGCGCGCAAAGCGTGCCATGGATGCACAGAAAGCAGGGCATACGGGCACACTGGATCCCTTTGCGACCGGCTTGCTGGTGTGCTGTATGGGACGTGCGACTAAGATTTCCGGTGCGATGCTGAATGCCGATAAAAGCTATCTCGCGACGATTGCCTTTGGGCGCGAGACGGATTCGGGTGATTTGACCGGAATCGTTGTCAGCGAGGCGTCCACAGAATTTGAGGGTGTGTCACAAGAACGTCTTACTGCTGTTTTAGATTCATTCGTGGGAACGCAGTTACAGATCCCGCCCATGATTTCTGCGCTTAAGCGTGATGGTAAGCCCCTGTATGAGTATGCACGTCAGGGTATTGTGCTCGAGCGAGAACCTCGCGAAATCACGATACGCGGTATTGAGTTATTGAGTGCAACGCCGATGAGTGCGGATATCCACGTTCATTGCAGCAAGGGAACCTATATCCGAACGCTTGCGCAAGATATTGGCCGCATGCTGGGATGCTATGCACACTTGTCAGCCTTGCGACGTACGCGTGTCGGGCCGTTTGCACTCGATACGGCGATAGAGCTTGAAACACTGCAAACAATGGAATCACCTGAGTCCATGTTGATCGATATGAATGATTTACCTGAAGGCTTGGTGCCTCCAGCAAAAAATGTAGTTCCACTTCACTAAAGGACTTGTATGTCACGCGCATTGCGTAACGTTGCGATTATTGCCCACGTTGACCACGGCAAAACCACATTGGTCGATCAGCTTCTGCGTCAATCCGGAACTTTCCGGACGAATGAGCGGATGACGGAGCGAGTCATGGACTCCAATGATCTTGAGAAAGAACGTGGCATTACGATTCTCTCCAAGAACTGTGCCGTTGAGTATGAGGGTACACACATCAACATCGTCGACACTCCCGGACACGCGGACTTCGGCGGTGAGGTGGAGCGCGTGCTGTCGATGGTAGACGGTGTGTTGCTGTTGGTTGATGCGGTTGAAGGTCCGATGCCTCAAACACGCTTTGTGACGAAAAAAGCGCTTGCGCTTGGTCTTAAGCCGATTGTCGTGATTAACAAGGTGGACCGCCCAGGCGCACGCTGTGATTTCGTCATCAATGCGACCTTCGAACTGTTTGATAAGCTCGGTGCGACAGAAGAGCAGTTGGATTTTCCGATCGTATATGCGTCTGGCCTGAACGGCTATGCCGGCTTGACAGAGGACGTGCGCGAAGGGGACATGCGTCCACTGTTCAACGCAATCCTTGAACATGTGCCCATGCGGGAAGACGATCCTGATGCGCCTTTGCAGCTGCAGATCTCCTCGATCGATTACAGCACCTATGTTGGCAAAATCGGCATCGGCCGAATTCGCCGTGGACGTATCAAAACGGGCATGGATGTGATGTGCGTGAATGGCCCAGATGGTGTGCCGTTTAAAGGCCGCATCAATCAAGTGTTGAAATTCAAAGGTCTTGAGCGTGAAGTCGTTGAGGACGCGATTGCAGGCGATATTGTGCTGGTTAATGGCATTGAAGATATTGGTATCAGCACGACAATCTGTTCCCCTGACAAAGTAGAAGGTCTGCCTCTCCTGAAGATCGATGAGCCGACACTCACGATGAACTTCATGGTTAATACAAGCCCCTTGGCAGGACGTGAAGGCAAGTTTGTGACGAGCCGTCAATTGCGTGAGCGCTTGGACCGTGAGCTCAAGTCAAACATGGCTTTGCGTGTACGTGAGACTGATGACGATACGGTGTTTGAAGTTTCTGGCCGTGGCGAATTGCATTTGACGATCTTGATCGAGACGATGCGTCGCGAAGGTTATGAGATGGCGGTGTCGCGTCCTCGTGTGGTGTTTAAAGAAGAAAACGGCGTCAAGCTTGAGCCATACGAAAACTTGAGTATTGATCTTGAAGATAATACGCAAGGCGGCGTGATGGAAGAGCTTGGTATGCGTAAGGCAGAACTGCTCGACATGGTGAGCGATGGTCGCGGTCGTACCCGTCTAGAGTATCGCGTGCCTGCACGTGGTTTGATTGGGTTTCAGGGTGACTTCATGACCATGACCCGCGGTAACGGTTTGATGAGCCACACGTTTGATTCGTATGGTCCCGTTAAAGATGGACTGCTTGGCGAGCGTCGCAATGGCGTATTAATTAGCCAAGATGATGGTGCTGCCGTTGCCTATGCCCTCTGGAAATTGCAAGATCGTGGTCGCATGTTTGTGTCGCATAATGACCCGGTATACGAGGGCATGATCATTGGTATTCACAGCCGCGATAATGACTTGGTTGTGAATCCAATCAAAGGCAAGCAGTTGACCAACGTTCGTGCTTCAGGCACTGACGAAGCGGTTCGCCTGGTCCCG
>JACCEC011847341.1_pt1 | contig 10969 bp, 8 predicted proteins | sample 7450121 | NCBI WGS metagenome assembly JACCEC01 (sample SAMN15323455, study PRJNA562643) | freshwater metagenome | isolation source: river surface water | place: USA:Blue River Watershed | collected 2017-08-18 | reverse complement strand
TACGGGAGCAAGTAGTCCGTCGACTTCATGAGTGACGACCTCTCTACAGCCAGGGACATCAGTAGTTACCAAGGGAAGTGCGCAGGCAGCCGCTTCAATTAACCCCTTGGGCAGGCCTTCCCTATAACTGGGAAGAACAGCGATGTCTACTGATCGATACAGGGTTGCCATATCTGAGACATGACCAAGCGACGTAATCAACCCCTGCTTTATCCATTCGTCAATGGTCTCTGCGGGTATACAGGCGGGGTTTCCAGGGTCTCGATCGCCCGCCAATAAAAACACAATCTGTACCCCTTGTGACTTCAGGATTTTGGCTGCCTCGACATATTCCCCAATGCCTTTATCCCAGAGTAATCTGGCGGGAAGTAAGACGCGAAGCAGTGCGCCAGCTTTACTGGCGCCCGGGCTAAATCGTATGCAGTCCACGCCAGAGCCAGAAACGAGAGACAACTGATCAGTTTTGATCAGATTTGCCTTGCGAATAAGTGCAAGGTCATCTGGGTTTTGTGCGATTAGTCGGGCACCAGCGCCACCAAACGCAAGCCTAAACATCATTCGTACAACCGGTCTTAAGAATCTTGCCAATAAGTCGTTGCTCGTAAACACATAACCCATTCCTGCAACCGACCCAACACGCGCTGAAACACCTGACAAGCGTGCCGCGATTAATCCATAAACAGCACTTTTGATTGTGAATCCATGAACAAGATCTGATCTCTGCTCTTTAAGAAAACGAGCAAGCCAGAAAAGCAGGCTCAGCTCACGAAAAGGATTAAGGCTGCGTCTTGCCATGGGCAAGGGGTACCAGTCATATCCCATCTCTAAAAGCTTCGGTCCGTACTCTCCGGGGGGTGAGAGCAGGATCACGTGATGCCCGAGGTTTTTTAAATGTGCAGCAAGCGACAGACGAAAGTTATAGAGATACCAATCCGTATTCGCAAAGAGCAGTATCTTCATTCTGGGATTGCCTGCGACCTAGAGACTACCGCCAAGCCACTCAAGCGGATAAAACTTATAGGGTATCCAGCCCGATGCATGAATCGCGAAATTCAGCCAGACAAACTCTACCGCCGCATAGTAAGCAATCACCGCCATGACGAGCACCTGGTTTTGACCACCGCGCTTTCCAAAGGCATTGGGGAAATAAGAAAAGATCACTAGCTGCAATGGCAACATGTAGAGCGCGATTCGGTCTACGGCCGTGCTAGACGGAGAGATAAAGTAATAGACAAACAACGCCACTGAGATCAGAGAAAACCAACGCCATAGCGCGCGCTGAGACGGTGCCATCTCAAACCGTTTAGAAGCAATCAAAAACAAGACCGCTGGTAGCAAGTTCATGGTGAGGCGAATCAGTGCCCCTTCTGACTGATACTGAGCTTCGATATACCCTTCCCGAAGGTCGTCTACCGCGGCCTGGAGCAGCAACAAGTACGCCATGACGGTCATCAGCCCCGCCCAGAAAAAGGCAAATAAGCGCTTGCGGGTTGACGCCAGTGCAGCAATCGGTAACAACAAAACAGCAGACTTGTGAAAGGTTGCTCCCACAAACACCCAGAATAGAAACCGCAGGTATCTCTGTTGCCCCAGGGCAACTAGGCCAAACATTGCAAAACCCAGCGCAATCCCCTGCCGGGAGTATCCCATCGCCACCACAATGATTAGGTAAGGCACCGCCACCACCAACGCCAGCCAGGGCCGCGGAAGACTCCGACAGAAGACCGCTAGGCCGAATGCAAAGGCAGTACCGCCAATCAGATTCACGACATAGACGCCGCCCCCGCTTTCAATCGCTAGCCACTCCAGCAATCGATAGCCGGGATCACTGGCAATGAAGACCTCTACAAAAGTGGAGAGATCAAGCCCCTCAAAGTTTCTAAGGTAGTTGCCCCAGTCACCACCCACCTCGTGTCGGTAGCCAATCAGCAACGATAGGATTGTCGCCAACATGATCCAGCTGACGTTAAGCGATGCGCCCTTACGGGTCACTCCGACCGTTGCCGCACGGGCTCTCTCACCCAAAGCGGCTACTGCAGGAACAAGGAACATGAGCCAGTAGGTCAGCATCGCAATCGCCTGAAAGGCTTTCCCCGACCCTTAGTCAGATAACCGACTTTTTAAGAGACGGTAGATGAACCAATAAAAAGCACAAAAGATCAGAAACCCAGCAAATAGTGGGCCGAGACTGTCGTAACTAGAAATAGCGAAGACCGCGGGTATTGCAGCGAAAACCCAGAGGATCGGTGATACGGCTGCATTACGAACGTTTGCTGACCAGTGCGACAGATGTGGCCTGACCAGCACAACCTTAACAAGGCTGTGCATATGCTCGCGGTCTGGCTCAAGTGGATGGAGCCGATCCTTTAAGCGGCGATAGATACTAAACAAGGTCTCTGCTACCGGATAGGCACAGATCAAAAGACTCGCCCATGGTGACACCTGTGGGTTACGCATGGGCAACAACACTGCCAGCCATCCCACCAGAAACCCCACGAAATAAGCGCCACCATCCCCCAGAAACAGTTTTCCAAGCGGAAAGTTGACGATTAAAAACCCCAATAAAGCGGCGGCAACCAGGGCGCAGAACATCGCAAGCTCAAGGTCGCCCACATTGACGGCAATCGCAGCCATTGAAAGACAAATGATCGTCGCAACGCCAGATGCGAGACCATGAAATCCATCAATGATATTTAATGAGTTTGCGATACCACCGACCGCAAACGCAGTGAGCGGAACCGAAATCCAGGCGTATGCCAAGAGAGGGTCTAACCCCGGAACCTGAAGGTGCTGAAGACTAATGCCCGTCAAAGCCCAGGCCGCTACTGCGCTGATCATGGTTGCAACAAGGCGCGGTGTCGCATTTACCTGCTTGGTCAGATCTTCGGCGAATCCAACCAAAAACGCCGGAATAGCTGCCAAGAGCACCGGCCAGATAAAACCATACAACGCAGACTGCTCAGGGCTACCGTTACGCAGCGTCATAACCACTGAAACGCTCACCCCGAGAATCAACGCAAGACCACCAATGCTTGGTGGTGGCTCTTCGTGGAAACGCTGTACGCCCTCTGCGCGATCAAATGAAAAACGACCGTGGAAACGCTTGGTCAGCACGAAAATCAGGCTAAGAAAAAAACTCACCCCGAACGCAACGAGTAACAACTCAGGGAGGGGGAAACCGGCAGGTAAATGGTCGGGGAAATCCACGATCAATTAAACGGCGATCAACGCCCTGCCTTAAGACCAAAGGATCGCTTGATCCGATTCAGCTTTTCTGTCGATTCACTGGTCTTGGCGGAGCTCACCACCATATGCTTTAAGAAAAGCACGAGTAACAAAACCACGCCGGTGATCAACGCCGTTGCAGTAGCAGTCTTAGCCCGCTGCGGCGCACTTCTAAATTCAGGCGGCGTTGCGACATCCACCTGAGTCATCGTAGGCGCAGGCTGGCGCTCTGCAAGGCGAGAAGCCTCTGCCTGCTGAATCAGCCCCTGAATCATCGAATCCCGAACCTGGGGGCTTTGATAGCTCTTACGGGTTGCCTCTACGATCTGTTTTTCAAGAAACTCACGACGCTCACGGGCTTCAACCAGCGCAGCATCACCCAAGACCTTTCCCAGCACCTCTACGTAAGCGTTAAGAAGTTCGGCCGCAAACTTTGGGTCAGCGTCCGTGTATTCCAAAATCATGACGCCGGCTTTTTTATCTTCTTTAATCACCAAACCACCGGCGAGTGCCGCTCGCGTCTGCGTGATTGACTTATGCGCCCAGCGCTTCTGAAGATCAAACTTCTGAATCACCTGGTCCCGCAAAAGATCGCTGTTCAAGTAAGCCATATGCTTCGTGACACCAGCGCCTCCCGCTCCCAATAATCCGCCAAGTCCTCCGAGCTGCCCAAGAATCGCTGCAGCTGCACCACCGCCACCTGCTGCTTGGGCCGATGGCGGAATAAGGGTCGTTCGCGCAGTAAATACGGGCGTCTGGGTATAGGTGTAACCAAGCGCGATCAGTCCTGCCAATATTGGCAGGATGATCAACAGCTTCAGGTTTTCAGAGACCACCAGAAAGAGGTCGAGCAGTCCGATCTCTTCTTCCTGGTGACTATTGGCAGAGGTGCCTTGGTGATTGTGTTCTGACAAGCTAATCCCAGTTCTTTCGATTAATCGGTAAGGACCTTGATACCTGCCGCGCCAAGTCCAAGCTGATACAGGATCTGGGTCAGCTGCACTAGCTCACGTGTGAAGGTCGTCTTATCCATGTTTTCTGGCACCACGATGGCGTCTCCAGGATTTAACCCGGCAGACATCAGTCCGCTGCGCCATGAGAAGAAACCACTGTCTTCACGACGGGATTGGCCGTTGGCCTCAATAACAAAGATCTGGCCCTGATCGGCCCCTTTAGAGGCACCTCCGGCCAGTTTCAAATAGTCTTTAACGGTTTTGCCTGGGTCATACAAGAACGTGCCCGCGCTGACCACACTTCCGAACACACCAATGCTATTCGGCATCGCCGGTACCGTAATGGTGTCGCCATCCTCTAGACGGACCTGGGGAAGTTCGCGGGAACCGGGCGCAACGGGTAGCGCAATCCGGCCCTCGGGCTCAAAGCTTTGCAGTCGAGCCAGCATCGTCCGACCGAGCTCTAATCGAGCGGTGAGCGCTTCTGCCTCTTCGCGGCTATTCGGTCGAATCGCGGTCTGCGATACCAGCTCACGGTCCAGCTCACGAAGGATGCGACGCGTCAACACCTTCTGCTCTTCTAGAACGCTTTTACGAGTGAGCTTTAAGCCATAAATAAAGGCACCGGGGGCTTTACCGCCCGCAGCTTCGATTGCCTGAGTCAACGTTACATTTGCCGGTAAGTAGTACTCACCCGGCTTATTGACCTGCCCTTGCACCAGAACGCGTTTCAGCATTCGGTCGTTTGAGACCATCACCTGTGATGTGTCAGAGACCTTCACGATATCGCCATCGGTCAGCTGTGCGGACAGAAGCTGATCAGGTTTGACGGGGCTAAATCCACGCTCGCGGGCGTTGATCGATAACCGATTGATACCGTTAATGCTGCTGCCCGGTGACAGATTGCCGGCCATCTTGATCAAGTCAGAAACAGTCTCCGTCCCCTTCAGCTCAAACACGGCAGGTTTATTCACGCCACCCATCACCGCAACCTGGGCACCGATCGGACCAAAGTGAATCACGTCCTCCGAGACCAGCGGCCGATCAAAGGTCTTATCGCCCTTGAGCAACAGCTCGTAGAGATCAAAACGTGCAACCGTTTCGCCGCGGCGCTTTAACTCGATGTTTCTAAAACTTCCGGCAGACGATGGCCCACCCGAGGCGAAGACAACACTCGATAGCGAAGAGAAATTACTCACGGTCACCGCACCGGGGCGCTCTGCGAATCCAGTGATGTAGACACGAATACCGCGAAGCTGTCCCATTGTGATTGCGACATCAAAGTCACTGAACATCTTTCTTACCGCTGTCCGCAGTACAGACCCAGCCTGACCATATCGAACACCCGCTAGTTTTACCGGGCCAATCTTTGGAACCACAATTGTTCCCGCGCGATCAATGACTGCTGCGTAGTCTTGTTCAAGGCTTCCCCAGATACGAATGAACACCTCGTCACCGGGGCCAAGCACATAATCTTCAGGCACAAGCGCAAGGGGTGGCGGCTCAAAGAAAGCGGATCCACCAAAGGCCGTCTGAAAACCAAATCGACAGAGCTCAAGCCCTGTCGTTGATTTAACGTATTTCTCAAAGCTGTTCGGTTTGTAGTAACGCACCGCCCGCTGCATGTCGTTCATTTGGGCGTTGGCCGACTGCTGCTGATTATTCTGCTGAATCTGGTTACCAAAGGCATCACGGCCTAAGAGCACATTAGCCGACCCCACACGCTCCATGGAACGAAGTTCTTGGGGTGGCTCCTCTTCTTCAAATTTACAAATGCGCTCCACCTGTTGGGGGACCGCAGAGGTGAGCTGGGCGGGGTCACCCGCACGTGCTGGAGAGGGTCTGGCGCCCCCTGACCCAAGGCCACCCCCGGATATGGAACTTCTAAAAAGTTCCTGTAGTGCCTGAGCCGTGGACTGGGCATAAACCTGAGTGACCGGTGCCCCCAACGTTACAGCCAGCAGGGTGGCAAATAGGACTTTGGACAGACGGAACATTCGGTTGCCTAACGGTTTGACGACACAGCCGGAGATTGTAACGAAAGTGCGGAAAAACTTGTTCGGATAAGCGATGAAAATGCGGGAAATCACCAGATCTCGCGCTGTTTTTCGGCAATGTAGGCGGGATCGACACAGATGTCCGCGCCGCGACGAATCAGCTCCCCTTTTATTTCAGAGTCGAGATAAGAGGGATGGGACAGCATGTAATAGGCGCGACAGAGGGTCCGTGTGTCGGTGTTGGCAAACTGGTCCGGGCGAATCGGTCGAACAGTACAGGCGGAAAGACCTGAGACCAAGGCCGTAAGCACTGCGATTGCCATCAAGGGACGAAGACCGACCACGAGGATTCCTCTTATTTAAGAGCAGTCGTTATATCTTAGACTTATAAAAATCTTTAGCAAGCCCGGTTCATCAAGTCCGACCGTACGTGTCTTCGAATCTAACGATGTCGTCTTCGCCCAGATAACTGCCGGACTGTACCTCGATAATTTCCAATGGCTCCGTACCAGGGTTCTCTAGGCGGTGCTTCTCACCCAAGGGGATAAAGGTCGACTGGTTTTCCTGGAGATCAAAGGTCTTGTCACCACAGGTCACCCGCGCGACCCCCTTCACCACAATCCAGTGCTCCGCCCGGTGATGGTGCATCTGAAGAGACAACTTGGCACCCGGCTTCACAGTGATTCTCTTCACCTGAAAACGATCACCCTGATCGACACTGTCATAACTTCCCCAGGGGCGAGCGACTTCTCGATGAACAACCGCCTGGGCAACGCCCTTCGATTCCAAAAGACCGACCGCAGCTTTAACCTGCTCTGAAGAACTGGCATCAGCAACGAGCAGCGCATCAGGCGTATCTACGATGAGTACATTCTTCGTGCCAACCGCAACAACGGGACGATGGGCAGCGTGGATAAAGGTGTCTTTTGCCGCCACTGCATAGCCATGACCATCAACACGGTTGCCCTGATCATCAGATTCATAAAGCTCTGCGACGGAGCGCCAGGAACCGACGTCGCTCCAAAGTCCTGAGAAAGGAACCATCCGAACCTGATCATGGTGCTCCATCACCGCATAGTCGATGGATTCACTTCGACACTGAGAAAAATGGTCTGGGTCAGGGCGAATAAACGCACCATCCCGCGAGGCCGCTTTCATCGACTGTGCTGCAGACGCATGAATATCTGGTGCATGACGCAGCAGGGCATCTAGCAAATGATTCTTTTGTGCAAGAAATATTCCTGCATTCCAGTAGTGACTACCTTGAAGCAACAACTGCTCTGCTACTTCACCAGACGGTTTTTCAATGAATCGCTCAACCACATGCGCAGGATCGGCTGATGACACCGCTTTAATATAGCCATACGCTGTGCTTGGATAGGTGGGAGTGATTCCAAATGTGACGAGTGCGCCGTTATTGGCGGCATCTATCCCACGCGCCACCATCTGACCGAAGAGCTGCGCGTCTGGAATGTGGTGATCTGCTGGACAAAACAGTAAAAGCGCATTGTCATTGGCTGCAAGCGCCGCGATAGCCATCGCCGCGGCAGTATTGCGGCCCTGAGGCTCCAGAAGAATGTCGCCCGATACACCCGCATGATTCAGCGCGTCTTGAATCAGAAACCGGTGCTCTTCCGATCCAACAATGAACGCGCGGTCCGACAAAGGCTTTACACGCTCAAGCGTCGCCTGCAAAAGGCTCTTTCCGCCAAGAAGCGGCACAAACTGCTTTGGCAGCGACTTTCGGGACAAGGGCCAAAGACGGGTACCCGATCCACCACACAAGATAACCGGGGTAACCACAGAAGTAATTTTCATATACAAATTATAGTTATTTTTCTCACCTACTTCAGCTAGAACTGAAGACGGTCTCCAAGGCGAAGCTCTTCGACCTGCTGGGGGGAAAGGGATGCCCGAATATCCTGCATCAGGGTGCGCTCCGCACCTGGCTTAAGATGCGTAATGTGAATAGTTGGCGAGACTTTTAATTTCTTTAGCTCTTCCGCGAGCCTGGCCGGTGTTAGGTGCCTTGATAGGTCGGCGGTCTCACGCTGACTATCGGGAAAGGAGGTCTCAATCACCAGATGCTTCAAATCAGAGATCTGGTTCACCACAGACCAGAAGGCATCGGATGACCAAGTATCTCCAGTAAAGACCAGCGCCCCCTTTCCAGATGACATGGCATACCCACAGGCCGCTACTGTGTGAGCAGCAGGCACCGAAGTGACCTGAACTTCACCATCTGGGTCTTGAATCGTTACAGACTGGCCAATTTCCAGGGGATGAAACTGGGCTACAGGAAAGTCTTTGACAAAAATCTGTGTGAAGTCTGGCCAAATAGCGTCGTTAAATAAATGTCGACGCAGTGCATCGAGTGTTTCAAGCTGGGCATAGACCTTGATCGGCGCATGGCGAATGGTGTTGATCGCATCCATCATTAACGGAAGACTCACCACATGATCTAAATGACTGTGCGTCAGAAAGATCTGATCAATCTTGGCAAGGGCTTCAAGTGGGAGATCCTGGACACCGGTACCCGCGTCAATCAGCGTGTGGCTGCCAAGCAGGAATGATGTGGTGCGACAGGACTCGCCAATTCCACCGCTGCAGCCAAGTACTTGAAGGGTTGCCATAAGGGTTCAGATTATCATTGAACCATGCCAAACCCCGCAAAAATGCCCTGGAATATTGGCCCCGCCCTGTGGGGGCGGCTGGCCATTCTAGGACTTGCCGTCGCCATCACAGCCGGGGTGAGCCTACAGTGGATTTCGGGGTCCGCAATTGATCAGCTCGAGACGGGTAGCCGCGACCTGGCCATGCAGACCAGGGTGCAGGATAGGGCCGACGATCGGATTGTGATGGTCGATATTGATGAATCAAGTATTCGTCAGCTCGGGCCCTGGCCTTGGTCACGCGACCGATTGGCTGACTTAATCGAGGGGCTCAACGGCCCGCTTGGGGCACAGCTGGTGGTCCTGGATATCGTCCTTCCCGACGCGAAGGATTCCCGGGGCGATCTGCGGCTTCAACAACTCGCGATGGATCGCAGGCTTGTGCTTGCCCAGGTCTTTGACTTTGTGGATCGAGACCTGCCGATCATCTCTGGTAAGGCGGCCGGAGGCATGGAGCCAACTGGGCGGGGCGGTATCCCAGCAACAGGGATCGTGGCCAACCATGCTGGACTAGAGAAGGCCCCTTGTGTCGGCAATATCGGATTCATTCCCGATAGCGACGGAAAGCTCAGATCCGTCATTCATCACACCCAATGGCTTGGAGAATCGTTCCCAAGCCTTTCGGCGGACGCAGTGAACTGCGCAAGCAAAGCACTAAGCAAAGCAATAGGGGCGCCTTTGCTACAAACTGGATTCTCACCAACGCAGTTAGCCGAGTTGCCACCAAAGGCACTACTTCGCTTCGATCTCAACCCCAATCGTTGGGCAGTAATCCCCGCGGCACAGATCCTGTCAACAAAACTGGTCGACCCCACGATCAAAGCACTGGTTCAAGACAGGATCGTGGTGATTGGCTCTTCCGCACTTGGTCTATCGGACCGAGTTGCAACCCCTTTATCCCCCAGCATCAGCGGCATGTTTGTTCATGCCCAGGCGATCTCGGAGATCTTAAGCCCACGACGTCATTTTCTAAGTATTTCGAATAACGCGGCTTACGCTGCGCTTCAGAGCGTTTGGGTCTTGGTATTCGGCATTGCGATTCTCTTCACCAAGCGTCTCAGATGGTTAGGGGTTGCGGCCGTTGTGAGCATCGTGATCTGGGGATTCTTTGTGGTTGCTGCCATTCAGAACGCAGATCCACGGCCCGTGACAGGAATGGTGATTGGTCTTTTGTTGCTGGGGCTATTCTTAATTCCTTATGAGTGGGCGCAGGCGCGTGCTCGTAACCGCCTGACAGCAAAGATCCTGGCGCGGTATGTCTCTAAACCGGTACTAAAAGATCTTCTTGCGCAAAAGAGTTTTGACCCATTAAAACCACGTAAATCCGCTATCACTGTTTTGGTTGCAGATATGGTGGGCTACTCAGAAAAAGTAGCGACTCAAGATCTTGATAAAGCTGCATTGATTACACGTGAATTTCTAGACGCCCTGACTCAGCCTGTCTGGACGCTACGCGGCACTCTTGATCGCTATACCGGCGACGGACTAGTCGCCTTCTGGGGTGCCCCTATCGCAGATCCAGACCATGCTATCCACGCGATCGAAGCCGCCCAACAGATGCTTAAAAATTTAAACACTTTAAATGAGCGTCTAACGCTGGAGGGATTGCCAAGGCTTTCCGTCAGAATTGGGCTCGCTTCTGGAGCGGCACAGGTTGGTGACTTCGGTACACGACTACGGGCAAGCTATACCGCTGTGGGTACCTGTATCAATATGGCGTCGCGGCTCGAGGCTGCCGCTAAAACGTTAGGTGAATCTGTACTGATTGCCGAAGAAACCGCACGATTAGTTCGGCAATCTGATCTGGGAGTCACGCAGAGATTAGTTTCTCTGGGCACTCATGAGATTCGAGGCATTGGACAGCAAGAGGTTTTCAAGCTGACCTAACATCGGTTCTTCAATGCTTGAAAGAGCAAACTGAAGTTTTAACCATGCCGCACCGTATTCCTTCCGAATCATGATCTGCTGGCGCTTTGCACCAATAAGTTCTTGATTGGCCTGGGCCACCTCTGATCGGCTGTTCACCCCTGCACGAAGACCCTTCTGCACGCCTTCCAGGGCAAGGGTAGCTGCGCGAACTGAACGGTCGGCTGCCGCCACACGAACAGCCAATGCAGTGAGC
>JACCEC011604484.1_pt1 | contig 10973 bp, 2 predicted proteins | sample 7450121 | NCBI WGS metagenome assembly JACCEC01 (sample SAMN15323455, study PRJNA562643) | freshwater metagenome | isolation source: river surface water | place: USA:Blue River Watershed | collected 2017-08-18 | reverse complement strand
CCAAATATGTAATCATTCTCATCATGTATCACTTGAACATATTGTCCAGGATAGAATGACAATCCTGTAGTGATGGTTATGGTAATATTAGAATAAGCCATTTATTTTATATTTTATATTTTATATTTTATGGTTAATTTTTAGTAACCAAATTTACAACTTTTTACGCACATTGATAACATGGACCTGTTCCTGCATCAACTGCTACACTACTTCCATCTGTTATTACTTCAAATAAATCAGTTCCAAATCTTATAGCATAAGTTCCTGCACTTAAACCCAAGAAACCTGCACCTGACCATTGAGTAGAGTTGCAGAATGTAGTTCCATTTCCTGTAACTGAAAATGAAGCTATTGGAGAAGTTATACAATATGGAGTTTCTAATACATCAATTGTTCCTGAAAATAAACCACCACTTGTAGTAGTAGTTGTAGTTGTTGTAGGTCCAGCAGGAGGAAGAGTGATTGAATCACCACTAGTACCAGCCATCAAAGTAGAAATACCTGATGTAGCTGCAGTACCACTAGATCCATCTGTACCAGTTGTACCTGATGTGCCAGAAGAACCATCTGTTCCACTAGTTCCATCTACACCACTAGTTCCACTAGATGCTGATGTACCACTGCTAGCTGATGTTCCACTAGTTCCAGCTGTGCCACTTGAGCCATCTGTACCAGAAGTACCAGATGAACCAGACGTGCCTGAAGTTCCTGTAGTTCCAGATGAGCCAGAGCTACCATCAGTTCCACTTGAACCATCAGTACCACTCGAACCATCAGTTCCAGTTGTACCTGCAGTACCAGAAGACCCACTTGTACCTGACGTACCAGAAGTGCCTGAACTACCAGATGAACCTGAGGTACCATTTGAACCATCAGTACCTGCAGTTGCTGAAGTACCACTAGAACCACTAGAGCCACTTGTTGCACTTGTACCTGATGTACCTGTAGAACCAGATGTTGCTGATGTACCAGCAGAACCAGAAGAACCAGAAGTTCCACTTGTACCTTGACCACCAGTTGCACCTTGTAAGTTTACAGACCAAGCACTATATGTACCACTACCTATAGTTAATGTAGGAGCAGTAAATTGTAATAAACCATTCACTGCAGTGTATGAAATAACAACACTCTCTTGGTAATTGGTAGAGTTATATGCTATGATGACAGACTGTCCTGGAGTGTAAGATAGGAATGGACCAACTACTAAAGAACCTCCACTACCTAAAGTGAATGATTGAATAGATGTTGTTGCATATCTATCTCCTGATAAACCTGCAGTACCAGAGCTACCAGAGCTACCTGCAGTACCTGCAGATCCAGAAGATCCACTGGTACCAGAAGAACCTGAGGTTGCAGAAGAACCTGCAGTACCTGAACTACCACTTGATCCACTAGAACCAGACGTACCAGCAGAACCACTTAATCCTGAGCTACCTGAGGTACCAGTTGTACCATTAGTACCTGAGCTACCAGATGTAGCAGATGTACCTGACGTACCTTTAGTTCCAGAAAGACCAGAACTTCCTGATGTACCTGCTGTACCTGATCTACCACTAGATCCTGAAGTACCATTAGATCCTGATACACCAGAAGTACCACTTCTACCAGAAGATGCAGAAGTACCATTAGTACCACTACGTCCACTAGAACCTGAAGTTCCACTGATTCCACTAGTTCCATTTCTTCCAGAACTACCTGAAGTACCAGACGTACCATAGCCAGCTGATGCAAACGCTGCATCAATCTTCTCTAAGGCAGTTTGTAAATTGTCATTAGTATTAATACCAGTGTATACAAGATAGCTACCTTCGTAGAAAACGCAGGTACTGTCTAGTATGACTGGACAAGGGGTTGCTGAGCAAGTGACATTCATGTTTTTAGATTGTGATGTTATAACAATTTTTTGCTATACATAAGTGTATGATATACAATAAGGCACACAGATATCAGTACACTGTGCACCTTTAGTAGCAAAAATAGTGAATTTAATTTATTTTCAATGAGTTAGGAAAAGTATTCCTACATAATATAGCAATAACTATATTGTTTATTTACCAAATGGACGAGCCTCAGATTGTGCTTTCATACCAAGATCTTTAGCTACATCTGGGAAGAACATTAACAATGCTGCATCCACTTGTGAAGCTATAGGGAATCCTTTTAGTAAGTATTTAACTACTTGGTTCTTCTTTGCTGCTTCTTCATCTCCTATACCTAAAGCATACATTTCTCTACCAAAGTTTACAAATACCTTTCTGAAGTTCTCTAAGTAACCAATTGCTGGGAAGATACCTGATGTGGTCAAGCCTAAGAAGGATGTTGGATTATAGAAATAAGCAACCTCATCTCTAATCTTATCCATCACTCTAAGCATATACTTATACTTGTTCTTTGTGGCTCTATCATCATCATCTCCTGGTTCCACTGCTTTGGCTCCTATAATTAGAGTAGACAATGTTAGATAGAACATGAAGTCTGTCATTTGGTTACGTATGTTACTACTTACTAATTCTACAAACTCTCCCTCTGTCATATTCAAAGTCTTACCTGTATCCTTCTCATAGTCAGATCTTTTTGATTCATAAAGCTTCTTTATTTGATTGACAAACTTTTGGTCATCACCTCTTAATGAACTGATAAGACTGTCTATAGATCCTACAAAGTCTTCTGTTAGAAGTCTGAACATGTTTCTAGTTCTACCCCATTCATATGCTTCTGTAGCAGAGTTATATTTTAAGTTACCAAATCTTACATCTACAAGTCTTGGTATCCAGTTTTTGAATACCATGAAAGACTTACCATATATGTTTAAGTTAATCTTTCTAAGGTCATCTTCAGATAGGTTACCTAAAGCATCCTTAGTAATAGCTTGCACCTTTCTTCTGAGTTCAATCACGCTATCAGACTTTCTATCCAAGCCTTCCACTACAAGCTCATTACCTTCCACCTTAGCTAGTTTCATAAAGCCTTTCTCATCAAGCAATCTCTTAACCTCTGCTTCAAACTTTTCTTTTAACTGGCTTCTCTCTTCAGCTGTACCTGTAAACATGTTAGCAAACTCTGGCTGTTTCTTAAGATATTCTCTTACATTAAACACCTTACCATCTTCTACAATAGAGTTCTCTAAGTAGCTGAAGAAGTTAATAGACTGTACATACTGGTCTCCAGTTCTCATCAAGATCATTAAGAAGTCCTGTATTCCTTCCTGGCTAAACTTACTAACAGATAATTCTTTAGCAAGAATATTATTGTAGTTTTCTGTTAAAGGTTGGAAGTATTGCAATGCTCCTACGTATTTCTTAGAGTCTACACCATTCATCTTCTGAGCTAACATAAACTCATTACGTACAAAGTCTGCCTTTGTAAAGAACTTACCAGCATTGATATAACTCTGGAAGCTACCACCTAAGAAGTTTGATAGGGCTGAGATAGGATTCAATCCTAACGTCTTCATTTGGAAGACATTGTTTAACTGTGTGATTGTTTTATTTAAAGATATCTGAGCATCATCATAGTCTTCAGTAAATACCTTTCTACCTAACACCTTATTAGCTCTCTTACCAAAGTTTGAAATACCACCTAACAACTGGTCAAAGTTCTCACTCTCTACATACTTCTGACCATATACAATAGCTGCCATCATATCTCTTACAAGCTTAGTGTTGTCAGAGTTGTCTGATGTAGTTTCAATTGTACCATCAGTTCTATACTTAGTTTTACCAAAGTAAGATGTTTTGATAGCTTCTTTGTTTGACTCAGTCTTGATAATCAAGTTTAACTGATTCTCAATGTTGCTTAGGTACTCATAGCGAATTGCCATGTTATTTAATAGAGTCATGTTTCTAAACAAGTCTTCACTTGCTTCTTCTACAGTTTCTCTAGTAAAGTATTTAGGAATGTTATATACAGGTTCTTTTGTGATTGGATCAATTTCACCATATCCAACATCACCTTCTGTGATAGTTATGTTTCTTAACAAAGACTCACCAAGCTTATACTCACCACCCATCACAATCTTCTCTGTAAGACTCTTTCTTACAAATGGTAAAAACACCCTAGCATCAGCTCTGTTGATATACCCAATTTGTTCTAGGTATTCATTTCTTTTTCTAATATAGTCAAAGAAAGCTTTAGCAGGAGCGTTCTCTTCTTTTGTAAGATTCTTCCACTCTTCTGATTCCCAAGTATCTCTCTTAGGGAACTTCTTTACAAAGTCATATAATAACCAACCAGGAGACTCAGATGTTGATGTATTGTATAGAGCATTAGTATCAGCAATCTCTCTTTTCTTATCTCTGTTTATTGTTTCTTCATCACCAAATCTAGTCTTATCTTCTATTCTCTTAAGCTCTTTATCCTTTTGTTCTTGTAAGAATTTATTATACTCAGATACGTCAATGTTATTTCTTACCCAGTCATAATCCTTCTCAGCAATTTTACTTTTCAAAGTTTTGTAGAACTCAGGACTAAACTCATCTATCAATTCATTCTTACCCTTCTTCTTAATGATGTCAAAGTAATTTTTATTTGTAAGACCTTTAGACTTAGCCCAGGTGTCATACTTTTCTTTTATACCAAGAAGTTCATTACCTTGTTCTGATGTTTCAATAGATGCCAAGCCAAACGCTCTGTTAGCCATCTTATAAAGAATCTCAGCAGACTTAAGTTGTAATACAGATGTAGAGTTGAATAACTTACTGAACCCTTTAATAACCTTCTCAGGTTTTAAGTAGTCCATAACATTTGCATCCTTAGCAATAACATTCTCTGCAAAGTCTTTTCTTACTTCTTCAAGATCAGCTTCTAATTCATTTGCACTTTCTGCAGTGTCTCTAATATCTTGCCACAATGCTTGATCCTTCTCAGACAAGTCTTTCTTAAATATACTCTTTAAGTCTGTTGCCAAAGATGTATAAACCATCAAAGAGGTTTCATAAGATAGGATTTTGTCAGATAGATCACTCTTTTGTTTGTCTGTGAATGATCCAGCATCTTTTCCTTTCCACTCATTATTATAGGTATCTATAACTCTTTGAACATCAGCATTTAATAATTTAGCTTGTCTAACAAGAGGCTCAACATTTTCTCTTATTTGTAATTGTCTAATAGACTCATACAATGAATTTAATAACTCAGCTTTACTTCTCTTCTCTTCAGGAGTAGCTTTCTTAGATGATATAGTATCATATATCTTATTAAGCTTCTCAATCAATGTATCTAATTTCTTACTACTAGTCTTTTCAGTCTCAAGACCTACAGGTAATAAGTACGCTAATTCTTCTTTCTTTACATCTACGTTACCTATCTGAATACCTGTTAATTTTGGTAACACTCCTTCTTTAGGAATAGCTCCAGAATATATTGCTCTGATAGGAATCATTCTAGTTTGCTCAAAGTCTTCTGGCTTAACACCATATGCTTTCTCTACAATAGACTTATATTGTTTCATTTGTTGTCTCCAAGCACTCACCTTATACCAAGGAACATCCTTATATCTTTGAACGTTTAAGTCCATGAACTTCCAGTCTAAGATGCTCACCTTTCCTTCAGGAGTAACAGCAATAAAATCTATAGTACCAGCAATGTCACGTGATGCATCATATACAGTCATCTCAGCAAGAAACTTAGTTTTCTCAGGGAAAGACTCTAATCTAGCAGCCATGTTTCTTTTTAACATGTTGTATAGATCTTTGTTCTCAGGATTTAACTGAGATACATATCCATTATCATCAGGTCTTTCATTCTCTGGTCTTAGCGTACTATCTTCATTTAAGAAGTAGTTCTTAAGCATGTGTTCTATATCAGCATGACCTGCAGTGCCTTTCTCTTTCTTAAGGTCATCTAACACTTGGTCATACTCAGACTTAGTTAAGTCTTTGTTAGAAAATCTTGTGCTATACCAATCCTTAACAAGGTCAGTAACTCTTCTCTTGATTCTATTACCATTAATCAAATACCCAGTGTCATCTTTAGTAATCTGATCACTAGTGAATCTTAACTTATCAATTACAGCTTGTTGAGAATTAAGGTTTTGTTGGAAATAAACACTTTCAGCATTTCTAATATCATCAACATTTCCAATCTCTTCACCACCCAATACCATCATTGCAGCTTGGTCAAAGCCAGACTTAACAAATAATCCTTTGATAAAGTCAACTATTTGATTCCACCAACCTTCCACCTTAGCTAATAGCTCAGGCTTCTCTAAAGAACCTTCATTCTTTTTAATGATAGTCTCAGCCAACACCTTACCAATAGCTTCTTTCTTTAACTTTCTGATGTTAGGTTTACCATCAGCAAGTTGATATTGTTTATACTTACCATAAGTTGCTAAGACATCAGAGTATAATCTGTAGCTATTGATTTCTCCTAGTAGTCTATTAAACAACTGAGGATTCTTTTGTTCTAATATCTCTACAACAAAGTGCATAGCTTCTTCTGTAAGAGCTACATCTTCTTTACCTTGAGTTACCTTTACAAGCTTTTGCATGATATCAGCAACACCATTTACGTCTTGCTTAACACCATCCACTTCTATAGATTGTAAGGTTTTAATATCTACACCAATTCTATTTAACAAATCTTTAACAAGACTTACAGTTTGAGCTGATGCCTTAGAAGCAGGTATCTCTCCTGTCTGTAATAATGTACTATCACCATCAGAGTTAACACCAAAGGTAGTGTCATTCTCTAAATCTAATCTATCAGTCTCAGGTATTTCTTCATCTAACTCAGCCAAAGCTTGTTTAAGTTCAGCCTCATCTTTTGCATTCAAAGCATCCAACTGCTTCACTGTAGGAGCAATAATAACTCCCACCTTATCTGAGTATGCTTTAGGATAGAATACCTTTCCTAGAGGCATGTCAGAGTTAATTGCTTTGTTCAATGTATCTGCTACAGAACGTGACACTCCATAGTAGTTATTAGGATTAACCTTCTCTTTTGGAGAGGTCATCACTTCTATAAAGTCCTTACCATCAAATCTTAAGTAAGGCTTGTTCTGTACGTATTTCTCAACAGCAGTTTTTATACCTGTTTGACAACTCATTAGAATTTACATTTAAAGTCTTTAGTAGTTAAATCTGTTTCTGTTTCAGGCTGTGAAGATACTTCATTCTCTTCAATTCCTGTAAAGTATTTGATGATTGCTGAATTAGGAATTTCATCAGTCACCTTACCTGTATTGTTTTCTAATTCAGAAGGTCTGTTAAACTTGTGATATTCAGAAATGAATTGTCCATCTCCATATAAGTTTACCATCTTGAATACAAACTTTCCTTTATATGTTCTCAATGGTGTACCATCTATAAACTTAACTTTCTGATAACCAAACATTTGTCCAATCATAGGGTCACCCTTAGCTTTCATCTCAGCATATGCAGATTTTGTAACTGTTCTTCCAGTCATGAAATCAATCATCTCTCCATACTTTGTAGTGATGATACGTGGGATTGCAACTAAGTCATACCCTGCAGCTTTAGATTTTTCACCTACAGCAAGAACAAGCTTATCATTATCACCTACACCAATCTCTGGAATCTCTACAAACCCTGTAAACTTGTATTGAGATATGGTTTGATTCTTAAACTCACCAATCTCTGTTACAGACTCTTCATCAATATAAGGAGCAATTGTAGGAGTGATGTCTGCATTCTTCCAGTTGTTTCTTTGGAACCAATTGTTAGCAGCAAACTCCTGAACATTTACATCTACCACAGCAGTGTTAACAATGTTCTTAACCTCAGCAGAATAGTCTTCTATAGGTAAGATGTTTTTGATAGACACAGCAGATTGATATGTACCTTGTATAATACCAGCTTTGATCAAATCCTTATACAACTGATTTGTGTTAGGATTGTCTCTTAACTCTCTCATCATACCAATATACATGTTCTCATCATAAGCTTCTTTAAGATTAGCTCTAAGCTTGATAGTCTTAGGGCTGTTTGGTCTCTCTGAAGAAACTACAACTAAGTCTTGTAGTATTTGTATATTAGGATATTTCTGTTTAGCTTCTTCTAACTTCACTGCTACAGACTCTGAACCAAAAGATAACTCACTGATATTCAATGGGTTCTTTCTACCTGTTTGAATAATATAATCAAGTAAGCTTGCTGTAGCTTTCTCAGCCACTCTGTTAAACTTATCCTTAGCAATATAAAACTTCTCAGCATATTGTTGAATAGTGTTCTCAAGTACTCCTCTGAACTCAGGTTGGTTGAACTTAAGTATAGCACCTAACGCTGAATTAGATTGATCTAATACAGTCTTTTCTGTACCTAAGAAAGAACTATCTAACACCTTCTTTGGAGAACTAATAGCACCTTTCTGTTGTGCACGATCAGTCATTAGTTCTTTTCTATAGAAGTCATCAGCATTTCTAAACGTAGTGGTATCATAGTTAATAGCCTGTGTGAAATTAAAGTTCTCATCAGCTAATGTAACATAAGACAAGAACTCATTTAATATCTTGTGCTGTTCAGCGTTCTGAGCTTCAGTCATTGTCTTGCTAGCAAAAGAAGATATATTATCTTCAAAGTTATCTGGAGCAATTGTAGCTGCTTGGATAGCTTTTGGACTTGCAGGGAATTGTAACTGAGCTTGTTTAATATAATCAGGATTACTAATAGCATATCTAGGAGCACTATTAGCATCTAAGTTTTTAATATGTTCTCTAACAATTGGCTGGTTCATGAACATAGCCACTGTCTCCATTGGAACACCTGCACGCTCTAATAACATGAATGTACCTACAACTCTGTTGCTGTAGATAATTTTCATAATATATGGATCTTTAGAAATATCTACGAAAGCATTTGCATACATTGATAACTTATCAGAGATGTATTCACCAGCTTGATCCTTCATACCAGAAAGTGATATATGATCAAAGCCACCATCTTTAAACGTATTGTGTGGTAGAGCCATTTCTGTTTGTGGATTCTCTACAAACACATCTGTCTTTTGTGCAAGAGAGTTACCTGTAATGTTTACAGCAGCAATACCAATCCATCTCTTACCAGTTAAGAACGCATGTCTTTGATTAGTCATGTAGTTTCTATCAAGTAATCTATTCTTGATATCTCCTTCATTTTCATTTCTTAACTCATCTAACTTACCAGCAATTTCTTTAAGAGTTTTGTCTGTGTTAGGAGAAGTTAATCTATCAAAGTTCTCTGGTAGAGTTAATAACTCTTCCATAGATCTAAAGTACTCATTCTCAAGAGATTGTTTGTATAATTTATCTGCTAATGTACCATAGTCATCTTCTCTGCTTCCAGAGATATCACTGTTTATGTCAAGCATAGCTTTGATGTCCTCTTCAAGAATGAACTTCTTGATAGCCTCTTTAGCTTGCTCACCATATCCAAAGAAAGGAACAGACTTAATCTCTCCAGAAGGAGTTACGTAAATGTTCTTTAAGTATAGATTTAATTTATCTATGTCAAAGTCAGATCCAGCCTTTGTAGTGATTTCAGAAGGAACCACAATTGTCTTACCCATAAACTCAGGTAAGAAACCTTTTATCTTAAATACCTCTACAGAGTTTAAGCCCTGTGTTGGGATACGAAATCCTATACCTTTTAATATCTCTGATCCTTCTAATAACTTGATTAGCTCTTCATCAGTCTTACCTTGAGGTAATTGTTTCTTGAACCAAGCAGGAAGATATACCTCCATATATGGGTCTTCTTTGCTATAGAACTTAAGAGCAGACTTCTTCAATCCTTCTCCTCTAGACTCACCAGCTTTCTCCCACATTGTTACAGGAACCTGTACAGCAGGGAAACCATTTACTTTAGGAGATACAATAGACTTATCTACAATTGAATACAAGATATTCTTGATTTGAATGTAGTTTGTAGATGCTTCAAATGGAATATAAAACTCTCCAGTTTCTGGATCAATAGAAATACTATCAATACCATTCTCAGACATTTCTCTCTTAAGCATCTCTTGTCTTAATGTATCAGCTACAACAGTCTTGTCTTTAACAACAAAGTTATCACCTAGGTCTTCAATACTAAGTTTTCTTAATAACTCTTGATATCCATTAAGAATCATTTCTTTTAATACCTCAGTATTATGTTCTACTTTCTTCTTAGCATCTTCATTAAGAGGTTTACCATCACTATATAAATCAACACTAATTAACTTAGTTGGTTGAGAAGCAAGAGTTTGTTTGCTATCTTTATCATAGCTATTCTCTACTTGGATACCATAAGCATCCCAGCCAACATTGATTGTATTATTAAATGCTTCTTCATTAAAGCTACCATCTTCATTATATAACTTGTGTAACTTCTCAGCACCTACCTTTCTACCAGACACTACAACAGCATAGTCATAACCTTCCTTGAACATCTTCTCATAGAACCTGCCAAGATTAGTTCCTTTGATAGCCTTATAATACAAAGGCATTTGAGAGAACTTATCTAATACCAAGTCAAAGTTTGTTTTACCAAACTTGTTACCAGATACAATAGGCTTTAATACATCTATAACATATTTAGGCTCAGGCTGTTGCACCAACTTCTCATCATGTTTACGAAGAGCTTCACTTTTATATGTGTAACCAGGAACATTTTGTCTTGTGTAAGCCATTTGCCATTGATGCCAATCTTCAGCTTCATCAGACCACTGACCATTCTTCAACTTCACCTCTTTATATGCAGCATCCATAATCCAAGAAGCAGCATCTGCCTCATTTGATTTAGGATAGAAACTATCTGTTACATTTACATCAGCAGCTGTAAATGTCTTAGCAAAGTTCTTATGCTCATGATAACCATAGTCTTCTGGTGTTAATTCAACACCAGCTACAGTATTATATTGTTTATTGAATAAGTTATTAAACTCATCAGAGTTTACAGTGATTCTTCTTGGAGATAAGAAAGACTTGATACGCTTAATCTCATCTAATTGATTCCCCTTAATCTCAAACTGATATGGATCACCAAACAAGATCT
>JACCEC010972856.1_pt1 | contig 10976 bp, 21 predicted proteins | sample 7450121 | NCBI WGS metagenome assembly JACCEC01 (sample SAMN15323455, study PRJNA562643) | freshwater metagenome | isolation source: river surface water | place: USA:Blue River Watershed | collected 2017-08-18 | reverse complement strand
TCGTTTTGCGTTTTCTACTCTTCCACCATTTTCTACCCACTCTTTCCACTCATTAATATAAGAAATACATTCTTTAATTCTTTCACTTCTTCTATTTCCCATATGGGGAAGTATTTTTTCCAAAATGAAAAGAACTTTTTCTCTATTTCCTATATGAAGGACATAGACTGGTTTTCCTTTGAGTGTTTTTCTATTGGGTACAAAATAGGGTTTGTCTACAAAATTACTTAGTTTAGCAACCACATCTTCATCAGTCATAACAAGACGAATATATGGTGCTGGTGGTGCTTTAGAAGAGTCATAACGGTCTTTAGAACGATTATCTATTCCAAAGTATCCTTCACCTTCTAAAATTCCCGCAATCCAAGTAATTTGTGATTCCGTTAAATCGAGCATTTTGTTTTCGCACCTACTGTTATATTTATACAACAAGTGCGAATAAAAGTCAACTGTGAGATTTGGACTATATCTTCACCCTTTAATTAGATTAAAGGGGCTGGGCACTCTAGCCTGTTATTAAGGGGACTAAACCCCTCAGGTAGTCTCTGAACCTTTCCAAAGTGTACTTTGGACTTGGCTGCTGATTGCCTTTCGGTTTCCAGCAATTCACCCAGTTTTAACATCATCCTTGCGGATGAAGGACACAGATTAAAGCAGTATGTCTACGGGAGGAGCAGCAATAAAAGCAACAATGAAACAAATAGTAGCAGCGAGAAGGGTTGGAATCATTAGAGTTCCGAACCAACCGACGTAAAGACGATTATCGGTAGAAGTTACCCACTCACAGAATTGGTTCCAAGTGTTACTTCCACGCTGTTGAGCGATGGATGCGGTCATAGTTTTAAAAGAACGTAAGGTTTGTAAAAATATGTTAAGGAATGTGTTGATTCCTTAACACTTATTTATAGTAGCACAGGTTGCAAAGCTTGTCAAGGGGTCTTTGAATAAATACTTATAAATTGTTCTTATGGACGAGAGAAGAACATTTAATACTCCCATCAGGGAACCTTGGAATGCTCCTATTCACAATATATTAAAAGCTATAGACAATCACACAAGACAATATTTGAAAACTAGAGATCCTTGGCATGAAGAAAAAGCTAACATGCTAAGGGAATATCTACATGAACTAAAAACTTGGATTCATAAAAATGAAATTTAAATTTCCAACTTTAGATAATATTGTTCCCTTGTTAGTTGCTTTTGTTGCAACATCTATCGTTGCAATGACATTTACAAATTATGTTATCTGCAATTTTAAAGTGATGACTAGTTTACACTATTTGTATCTTGTGAAAGCATTTAATCAAACCGGAGCAAAACCTCCAAGTAAATGTGACGATAATACATCAGAATCTGTTCAAACTTTGATGTCACTTCTTGCTACAATAATAGCACTTAAAGCAGACCTTAAAAAGAAAAAAGAAGATGAATGACTTTCCATGGGGAGTTTCAATAGGACTCGGAATAATACTATTGGGCACATTAAGTTTTTTAATCTACATCATGATGTTAGATTACTTAGAGGGTAATGACAAAAACAATACTCATTGAGTTATTAATTATAGCTAGATTAATAACTAATGATGGAATGATGTTAGAAAATAGAAGACCTCAACCAAAAAGACAATCGGTTGAGGTTCTTCGTTTTATTCGTAGACCAGCAAAAAAAGGTAGAAAATTATTTAAGTTTACTAATCCCTTTTTCCCATAAAGCACCTTCAGCTCTACGTCTACGTGCAAGACCTTTTTCTACAGAAGATCCTGGATTACGATAACGATAGAGTGCTTCTGGAACTAAATGCCAAGACTTATCTTTTAGCACTTTAGTGATTGTAGCAAACCCATCTGATCCATAAAAATTTGCACCAAGATTATATGCAAATGAAAGTAGTGCTCCTCTCATTTCTTCATTCATTTCATTCCAATATGGAATCTTGGTTAGTGGAGGAAGAAACTGATTTCTAGCTTGATACTCAAGTAATTGATCTGCCTGTGCTTGGGTAATCTTGTCTGTAATCTTGAATGGTTTTCCATTCATATCTCTGGTGCTACCCCAACCAATTGTAATAGGAAGTCCTCCAGTATGAGGATCATAATATGCACTTAATTCACATCCTTCAAATTCTTTGATTAAGTCCAATCCACAGTTTGGAACTATAGATGGACTGGATACTTTATATTCATTTCTAAATCGTTTAGCAAATTCTTCTAGTACATTAGGAGAAATATTTTGCTGTAGATATTCCCAGGCATCTATTTGATGCATATATCCTTTTGTATGTGTAGCCGCATCAACAAGTTGTATAGTCATAAAAAAAGGAGGTATAGAACCTCCTGTATTTAGTTATTCGATTGTAATCACCAAACGCCAGGAATAATTTGACCAGTGGTGAGATAGGTTCCGACTGCGACTACGAAACCAAGCATAGCGAGGCGGCCATTAAGTGTTTCTGCCTCAGGTGTCCATCCAAATTTCATTTTGTTTCTCCTAGTAATTAAAGGTTTTCTTCTTGTTCAGTTAGAATTACACAATCAGATTTAGGATATGCTACACAAGTGAGCACCCATCCATCTGCTAGTTGATCATCATCAAGGAACGATTGTTCCTCATTATCAACTTCACCTTGAATCAGTTTACCAGCACAAGCAGAACAGGCACCAGCACGACATGATGAAGGAAGATCTACTCCTGCTTCCTCAGCAGCTTCAAGGATATATTGATCCTCAGCACACTGAATAGTTTGTTCAGTTCCATCAGGGGAACGAAGAGTAATTTGATAAGTCATTAGTAAGTTTCAGATAATTGATTTACAGCGTATGCCAACAGTACAAGGAAGGCAACACTAGTAATTGTAAACAGAAGTTCAGTCATTGTCAATTATTTGTCAGAAGATCCCGAAAAAGAACTTGCCAGTGCCAATATAAGAAATGAACCCAGCAATAATACCGACCATTGCCCAGCGCCCATTGTACTTCTCCTTTACTTGATTTGGAGTGTCCATTCCGTAGTTTTCATAATACATTACAGGTTCTTTGGCAAACATATTTTGTTGGCCGAACTCATTAGATGTTACAGTCATTTTGTTGTTACAAATTGTTACAATATTATATATGAAAAAGGGGGTTTTGTCAACCCCCAATTGTCAGAGAATCAGAACTTGAAGCCCAGACCCGTGGTGAACACAGGTGAATAGGTTCCATTGGTTGCACCATAGCTATTGGCAGCATTGGTGGTAGGGAACTTCAGATCAGCAAAACCAACCAGAGAGTTGGTTAGACGACCTTCTACACCTAGAGCTAGAACAACCTGACCCTTCTCACCGACAGCAGACTGGAAATTAGCAGCAGTGTTGTTCACGAAAGGAATCTGATAACCAACACCAGTGTAGATGTTAGCACGGCTCACACCAGAAGCAGCCTTAGCGATACTCCAATCATAGGCAACTAGAGCACCACCTGCAGCACCAATCTCACCAGCAGGAGTGCCTACTAGGTTAGCATAGGGACGAACAGAAACAGCATTCTGATTAGCAAAAGTCTTTACTGCATAACGACCTTGAATGGTAGCACCAGAGATAGTACGGTTCTCAGTGTAACCGTTACCAGCAACACCTTGCTTGTTCAGAAGAACACCAGCACCTAGATAGTTACCAACACCCTGAGCTTTCTGAGCAGCAGCTACTTCTAGTGCAGTTACACGGGCATTGGTAGCACCAAGTTCCTTGGCAAACTCAGCACGTAGAGCAGCAGCTAGCTGTGCATCTGCAGCAGTTTGGAATTCGCTAATACGATCCAGACATGCATTGGTTAGTGCAGCAAGCTGAGCACGAGTAGCTGGCTCACCAGGACGGAAAGTGCCATCAGGGAAACCAGCAACACAACCATAACGGGATACTAGGTTAGAAATAGCCTGGTATGACCACTCGGTTGGTTGAACATCACGCAGTTGTGAAACACTGGTGACTTGTGCCATGGCAGGAGCAGCAATAGAAGCAGCAGCAACACCAGCAGCAATAAATGAACGAATCATCATAATTTTAAATGATTAACTACAGATTTTATTTATATTTGGGAAGTGGTTGGAATCGAACCAACTACTGAATGGATTGTCTCCGTGCCGTTCCAGTTGGCCTCACTTCCATGAAATCCTACTATAGCAGGAGTTGTGGGGGCTGTCAACCCCCTTTGCAGGCTCGCCACCAGTTTTGATTACGAGAAAACTGGAAACTCGGCAGAGTAAAAAACTCCTCATCCGCACCAGTCGGCATATTTCATGTCCATCCGACGAGGACTAAATTGGGTCATACTTGACTCCACCAGGGCAAATTTTTAAGTCATTCCGAGACTTCTATATCGTTGTATATTTGCCAGATATACTGTTTATGTTCTTCAAGTTTTTGAATTGTCTCGTGCATTTTAATATAATTTTTTAGATCTAAACGATCTTCAATTTGTTTTAGTGTTGTGATTACACTTTGTATTTCGTCACATACATTCAATAACTTGAGAGAACAATAAGTTGTTTTTTGCATGGGAATTAGGGGACGCATCCGACCAGTACTGTTATAGACCATCCGTGTCTATGAGTAATCAAGCCTCAGGAATTTCTTCTTGTGGTGCTTCTGCTACTACTTCAGGTTCTGGTGCATTGGTTACTGACCAGCCAACATTAACGCTATCTTGAACTTGAAGTTCATCAATACGTGCCTGAATATTATCAATAGAAGCTTTTACATATGAAAACTCTTCTACAGTGTCAACACCTTCTTTAGCAAGGAGCCAACCAATTACAGTCTCTTTTGTTACTTCTTCAAAAGGAACAAATGATTCTGGATCAATTTCAGAAATATCAAATGAAACATTTCCACCACAGCTATATGAAAACTGAGGATACTCTTGTGACTGAGCACTTACGCCAACAGAAACTTCGATGATAACATTTTCTAGACCATCAACTGATAGCTTTCTCTTTAGAGAACCAATATTTAAATTGTATGTGATTGCCATAGGTACTTAAAAATAGTTTTAAATATTTAGACGGAGGAACTATGCCGTCATATTTATCGTAGCACAGTAGCCAAAATTTGTCAAATGGTTAGGGTTTTTTCATGTCCTACTCTACAGGTAGGATCTACCCAAATTTCAATTCCAGCATCTTTAGCATCATGACAGAATGCAACATCTTCTGAGCAAACATCTTGAATGCCATCACCAAGCTGAATGAGTTTTGGTGCAAACCAAGGGTATTCAATTTTTTCAAATACACCTTGTTTAATCAACACCCATCCAAAGCCAATGTAATCAGCTTTAAAAAGATCTGTTTTTTCAGTCATAGTTTCTGTAGTCAGAAACTCATACGAACCATTTGCTTTAAAGTATTCGTTATCCATCTTTTCAACTACTGGAGTATACAGTCCACCAGTTGAAGTTCCGCCAGGTTGAGAATACCACCCAGAAGCAATATCCTTATCCATCTCGACAAGCTTCATAAACAAATCTGCATTGAAAGCGATGTCAGAATCAATCCACATCATGTAATCATATTCAAGACCACCAAATGGTTTTTGATTCTTTCCTTTAGTAACATCTGCCCCAGCACACTTGCATCGAGCATAATTCACCATGCTAGAGTATTGCTGAGAAACTTTGAAGTTTGCACCTTGAGAAGAAATGAATCCTAGTAGTTCAATGAAACTCATCATGAAAGTACCAGAGTAGGTATTACCTGGCAAACAAAAAATAATGCTTTTATCCTTTAAAGTCATAATCAATCTTTAGGTTTGGGTTTATTGCACTCATTGCAATAGTAGGAAAATCCTGACCTGAAATATTTTACCACTTGGTAGTGGTCTTTGTCAAGAGGGTACTCAGTGTGACATTTTGAGCACTGTCTAGTCCCACCACCAACAGAGGTTTTCAAGCGTGTTGATGAACTGTTCGTAATAGACTGTACGGCTCGGATTAGGTTTACCATCTTTCATGTCTTGGAGATACTGTATAATACCACGAACTACAGGGGTGTCCTGGAAGTATTCGTGCATTTTGTAACAATCAAACTTCTCAATGTATTCAACGAATCCATGCAACGGTGCCATGTTACGACGATAGGCATAGATGAATACATCTTCATCTTTGATACCTTCTTTGTTTAGAATTTCTAATGGAGTATATTTTTCTCCATCATGTTCTTCTTCAAGTTCTTTTGCATCACCAAATACAAAATGAAGACCATCATAATACTTATCATGAAGTTTTTCATCTGGTGCTACACGAAGCTTTTCATTTTGTTCCAAATAATAGTTCATGCGAGCTTTAGCTTCTTCGTCGGTTAGACGAAACACGATGTTGCCAATGTAGTAATCTACAGGACCACCATAGACTCCTTCAGATGTTTTTTTTCTGAATGATAGATGAGTAATTTGAAATCCGGGATCTTCTTCACTTGAATCCAAAGTTTGAATTGTCGAGATCGTTGCCATGCTTTAATTCACTCTTACGAAGTTTTTTAAGATCCTTTACAAGATCTTTAATCTGTTTGTAGGCTTCATCTGCATGAAGCTTTCCTCCAACTTCAAGTCCAACAATAACTTGGACTCTATCTCCAAAGTGTGCTAGTTGTCTTTCAAAGGTGGTGAGGTCTTCATACATGGTAGCTATCCTAGCATACAAAGCCCAAGATCGGACTTGAACCGATGGCCTACGCTTTACAAAAGCGTTGCTCTATCCAACTGAGCTACTCAGGCATATCTTCTGGATTCTCTAAATCCACAGGAAACAAACAAGGATGACACTCTTCATCAATCAAATAGAATGAAGTTTTGTATAGATCTTCTGGACTATACTCTTCATTGTTTGAAGCATCAATTTGAATGTAAGGATCATCCTGGATTATTTGAGGAAGTTCTTCAAATGTAAATGGAACATTATTGATGAAATACATCTCAACAATTTCGTTATTGTAAAAACAATACTTTGATGAGATTTTGTATTTCATGACTGTATCCTTCGATACATGTATTTAGTGGTAGGAGGGGAGAGCATCACCTTAAGCCTCCCTCTTTACATTACCTAGCCAGTGACCAGGAAGAGGTTTTGGTTCCTACATTTGATACAAAATGTATCAACTGGCGTGGTAGGAATCGAACCTACAGTCCTACGATTAACAGTCGTTTGCATTACCGTTATGCTACACGCCAAAGAAATCACTGTTGACTTAACATATATTCAACAGTGTTTGCAATGTCATTCATTGCTACCCGAAGATCTGGTTGTTGACCAGACTCCATTTTAATTATTGGGCGATGATCATCTACTAGAGTCCATCTCCATTTATTCATTTCAGTACAATACCAAAGATTAATTTTCATTTTTAAAGTGTTCTAATTCTATCCATCTAAGGAGAGTGTTAAACGCATAAATTGATGCTTCAGTACAATTGTCAGCTTCAAGCCTTTGAATATAATACTCAAGTGCTTCAATAACCATTTCTCTGTCTGTTTGAGAGATAAGTGACATAGTAACCTCAGGTAGTGAGGAAGAGCGGTTGATCGGATTTGAACCGACGACATCTAACTTGGAAGGATAGCGTTCTACCACTGAACTACAACCGCAGGGACCCCTCTGTTTGAGCATCATTCGGCGTCCCGAGATAGGCTTGAGAGGTAGATGATTTTATTTAGGTAGTAAAATTAATCTCTGGATTTGGATTAATGCCACCAAAAGTAATTATATCATCATAGTTAGTTGCAAAAGGAATACCACCCTCGACTTTAAAAGATTCTTCAGAAGTTGAAATTTTATTTGCAATAGTCATGTAACCTATATTCTCTAAAGCTTTTGAAATAGAATGAAGAGTATATGGGTCTTCATGCATAGCACCTAGTTCAAGTGCAGAACGAAGTGCATGTTCAGCTTTTTCAATTTGATACTTAACTGAGTCTCCCATAAAAAATAATATAGTGGGAATGGAGAATACCAGAGTCGAACTGATGATTGATGCTTGCAAAGCACCCGTTTTACCACTAAACTAATTCCCCAGATGGATTAGGTGTGAGACCAGGGACCTAACCTCTATCCGTATGCTGACTTTGCAGTTCAACGACGAAGTTATAGCAAACATCTGCCTGCATATAACTTTTGGTTTACCGTCAGAAAGATAGTTCTGTTAACGGTAAGTCGGAATGATAGGATTTGAACCTACGGCCACTCGCTCCCAAAGCGAGTGCTCTACCAAACTGAGCTACATTCCGAGGTGAATGGTGGGAATCTGTCATACCCACAACTGGAAGGTTACACTGACAACCGTATTCCAGAACCTAGATTCTTCTTGGTGAGAAGTTCTATACCTTTGATTTCTCAACGATACAGCGGGTACCACCCCTAATCTATTACATTATCCCGTGAGTAACCACAAAGATTATTCTGTCACATTCTTTGGAAACCCGTCGATTTCCAATGGGAATACTGGGAGTTGAACCCAGACTAAGCCCTTATAAGGAGCCCGCTCTAACCATTAAGCTATACTCCCGAGGTGGGCATAGTCGGACTTGAACCGACAAGGGCAAAGCCCGACTGATTTTAAGTCAGTTGTGTTTACCAATTTCACCATACGCCCAAAATAAATTAACGAACTTCGTAATCTAATTTCCTAACTTTTCTTTTAGGAACAGCTACTTGATCGTATATGGGTTGTCTTTGTTTTGGTTTAACAAATCCACTTACCATTTCAACTTGGCTGATGTCCTCAGCTACTATAACAGGTAATCCGTTGTTGTCAAGTCGTATGTAAGCTCTATTGGGACACTTGCATGACTGACCTTTGTTTGGAGCAGTTACTTGCAACTCCATGTTGCAATCTTTACATCTGATTTTGTACATTGATTCATGCCTTAATTATTCAATTGTCACGACTCAGGAGGGACTTGAACCCCCGACCAACTGCTTAGAAGGCAGATGCTCTATCCAACTGAGCTACTGAGTCATTTGTGAGTTAATTGTAGCAGACTAGTCTTGGTTTGTCAAGGGGCAGTCTGGAACCCATGGAGCACAGAGTCGGATTTCTCCACCAAGTGCTTGACATTCAGGAGTATAGCACACCGAAGGGTCTACTGGTTTCTCTGAACGTCGTGGTGATGGTATCGTAGCACGTCCATCGTCGTTTGTCAAGTCCTCATAATCTTTAATTGCTTTATCGACATCTCTCTCAATTCTTCTCTTGAGAAGCTTGTCATCCTTTATTATATAGTCGTTTAATTGACTATTTGGAAAATACTTTCTTTGAATTTCGTCAATCAGGTCATACCAATGTATTTCATCAATCCCTGTGCATTTTGTAAGTACACCTACTGATGATGTAAGTATTATACCAATGATTGCAAAATTTATTACTTGCTTTTTATTCATGAGGAAGGGGAGATCACCTCTCCCCATTATTTATCTGTTAAACTCTAGAGTAACAGACACTTGCCACTCCCTGTCCTGGAGATGCAATAGTAGAGAATGCCCCGTAGGACAGGTCGAGGTCTCGTCCTCCGACATATGGACCTCTATCATTCACTCGCACAATAACTGATCTTCCATTTCGTTGATTTGTCACTCGTAATCTAGTACCAAATGGAAGCCATTTATGTGCTACTGATTTACCATATGCATTGTATCTTTCACCATTTGCGGTGGTTTGACCGTGATATCCATCACCGATACCATAATGAGAAGCCATTGAACATCCGCTGGCCGCTTCAGCTTTTTGGGGCGTAAATCCAAGAAGTGTTGAAGCAATTAGAAGTGTTGAAATAAAACGCATTAATTTGAATAGAACTCTACATCCCAATAGAAAGGGGGTACACCCAACCTCTCGGAGGGCACTTTCCTGGGCACAAAATGATAACACTCAACCGCTTATAATATAAATTGGTGTTACCAATGGGCAGGGAGGGATTTGAACCCCCGTAGGCAGAGCCAGCGGATTTACAGTCCGCCTCCATTAACCACTCGGACACCTACCCGAAAAGCCTGAAACCAGTAATGCCTCCTTCTATGCTATCTGCATAGCGAGTAACATATTTCCAGCAGGACTCGTGGCGGAGATGCCAAAAGGTTTACTGGCTTCAGACTTAAGACAATCTTAACACACTTCTATTTGGTTGTCAAGGTGTTTGGGATATTTATAAAACTTATGGTGTCTGGAAAACCCTACCCCATCCATCGTTGCCAGCAGGACACCACCTACGAGCCAGCTCAGATCGTTTGTAGATTGCTCCTTTACCATTGGTCACTGGACCAGTATAGCTATCATTGAGGCTTCCGTAAGGGTCATTAACTACATAATCTCCATTTGGTGTCTTTCCAATCACAACTACCATGTGTCCTCCTGTCGGATTAGATAAAGACCCCCTATGAAGAATACCAATAACAACAGGTCTACCAGCGGCAAGCTCTCTATCAAGATCAGCAAAACTAAGAGAATAACTGAAATTGGACTTAATTCCATAAGACGCAAGAACACGAGTTTGTACCAAGTGGTCTGTTGTATCTCCGATGGAGAAGACTTTTTGAACATATGCATCATCTCCTTTTGGTCCTTTTAATGTGCCTGGTTTAAAATACTCAAGGCACATTGCACATGCAGAGGAATTACAGGTTCTATTTGCATCTCTGTAATTATCTGTCTGAGGAAACCATGGAAAATTTTCTATGGTATTTGATTTTGGTTTTTCTGGTTTTGCTCTATAAATTCTTACCCAATTAGATGAATCATCTATTAATGGAGAATCCATTAAATCAACTTCAAGTTGCTCTACTGCAGCAACATGCTTTGGATTCTTTTCATCATAGTGTTTAAAGAAATTGTGTAAATCAATCCTGGCCATCTTTCTCTCCAAATAGTTTGATAAAGTACTCTGCGTCTATTACGACTAATGGTTTCTTGTGGTTCTTTTTCATGACCACTACTGGTTCATAATCACCACAATTTG
>JACCEC010774937.1_pt1 | contig 10978 bp, 10 predicted proteins | sample 7450121 | NCBI WGS metagenome assembly JACCEC01 (sample SAMN15323455, study PRJNA562643) | freshwater metagenome | isolation source: river surface water | place: USA:Blue River Watershed | collected 2017-08-18 | reverse complement strand
GGTTACGAAATCGAAGTCTTCCGCGAAAATGAGGCAGGTGAAATTGAAGACGATGTAGATTTAGACGAATTCCGCGATGAAATTGATGTCTGGATTATTGACGAATTGAAGCGCATCGGTTGCGATACTGCCCGCGATGTCTTGAAATTGAGTGCCAAGGAAATTGTGCGCCGTACCGAACTCGAAGAAGAAACCGCAGATGAGATTTTGCGCATTTTCTTGACCGAGTTCGAATAATTTTTGTTCGCTATATTCCTTGTATCCAAATCTTCGCGTGAAGCGAAGATTTCGATAGTTATAAAAAAATATTACATAAGTCATTGATTTTTAACGACAAAAAAATATGGATATTTTAGTTATGGCAGGGCAACTCATGTTGAGTTTGTCTATCCTGATTGTTTTGCACGAGTTTGGTCATTTTCTGCCTGCACGTTGGTTTAAAACGAGAGTCGAAAAATTTTATCTCTTTTTCGACCCTTATTTTCATCTTTTTGAGAAAAAAATAGGGGAAACGCGCTATGGCATCGGTTGGCTTCCGTTGGGCGGTTATGTCAAAATTTCGGGCATGGTGGACGAAAGCATGGATACCGAAGCCTTAAAAGCTCCCCCACAGCCTTGGGAATTTCGCTCAAAAAAGGCTTGGCAACGCCTTATCATTATGATTGGCGGCGTTACGGTCAATTTTATTTTGGGCATTATCATTCTTGCAGGTATTTTGATGTATTGGGGCGAAGAATATTTGCCTGCGAGTGCTGCTAAATATGGCATTTATGCCGATAGTTTGGGGCAGAAAATTGGCTTGCGCACAGGGGACAAAATTTTGAAAGTAGGCACACAAACCGCGCAAGACCTCAATGTATCGGATATGGGTTTGAGTGTAAAAAAAGAAATTATCTTTAACGATGCGAAAACGATTGAAGTTGAACGCGATGGCGCACCCCTCAGTATTGCCGTTCCTGCTGATGCGGTGATGTTGCTTTCTGCACGCGACAATCAAGACCGTTTTTTATTGATGCCTCGAATGCCGTTTCTTATTGACGAAATACCCGCAGAAAGCCCCAATAAAAACGCAAATTTGAAAAAAGGCGACCAAGTAATCGAACTAAATAATGCAAAAATTGACTATTTCGACCAATTTAGTCCTATTGCGCAAACGCTTAAAAATCAATCTGTTGCGTTAGTTTTATTGCGTGGAAAAGATACTATTCGCACCACCGTAAAACTGAACGAAAACGGGCAAATGTTGGTTCGCCCTAATCGCAATTTGGAAGATTTTTTTGAAATTACAAAGAAAAAATATGGTTTCGTAGCGGCTTTTGCCGCAGGAAATCGGCGTGCATGGAATTTTATTGGCGCACAACTCAACGCCTTCGGCAAAATGTTTAAAGGCGAAGTCAAGGCAAAAGAGTCGCTTGGTGGCTTCGGCACTATTGCCAAAAGTTTCGGAACGGAATGGAATTGGTTGCGTTTTTGGAATATGACGGCTACACTTTCCATTTTATTAGCTTTTATGAACCTGCTGCCGATTCCCGCGCTTGATGGCGGTCATGTTATGTTTTTATTATATGAAGTCGTTACTCGGCGCAAGCCAAGTGATGTATTCATGGAACGAGCAACGATGATAGGTTTCATTTTAATCATTGGTTTAGTGTTGTATGCCAATGGTTTAGATATATTGAGAGGTTGTAATTTTTAATTTTTTTCAATAAAAAAAGCGTTTAAAAGTCATTGCCGACTTTTAAACGCTTTTTTTATTTTTAAAATGGAGCGTGCCGTTATTAAGCTGCATTTGCTTGTATCGCAAATATTTTTGCTTTAGAAATGCGCTCGCGTGCAAACTCTTGAGTAATAGTAAATTCTTTAATGTCTTTTCGAGACGGCAACTCAAACATCAAATCATTCATAATTGCCTCGCAAATTGAGCGCAAACCACGTGCGCCAAGTTCGTAATCTAACGCCGTTTGTGCGATGAAATTTACCGCTTCTTCGCTAAAATGTAGGGCAACTTCTTCGATAGCAAACAATTTTTTGTATTGTTTGAGCAGCGCATTTTTAGGTTCTATCAAAATGCGTTTCAAGGCGTTTAGGTCGAGGGGTTCGAGATAAGTCACCACAGGCACACGCCCGACTAACTCAGGTATCAGACCAAAATTTTTAATATCTTGCGGCGTGACATAGCGCAGCATTTCGTCCACGTCCAAACGCTTCTCATCTGCCTTAAAACCAATGACTTGCGTATTCATGCGGCGCGCAATAATTTTTTCGATACCCTCAAACGCCCCTCCACAAATAAACAAAATATGGCTCGTATTAACAGTAATTAACTTCTGTTCGGGGTGTTTGCGTCCGCCTTGCGGTGGCACTAACACTTCCGACCCCTCCAACATTTTGAGCAAACCTTGTTGCACCCCTTCGCCCGACACGTCACGAGTGAGGCTCGGATTATCAGATTTTCGCGCAATTTTATCAATTTCATCAATATAAACGATGCCTCGCTCGGCGGCTTTTACATCATAATCACAATTTTGTAAAAGTCTTGTTAGCATACTTTCGATGTCTTCGCCCACATAACCCGCCTCGGTGAAAACCGTAGCGTCAACAATGGCAAACGGTACATTCAACATTTTTGCAATGGTTTTTGCCATGAGCGTTTTGCCCGTTCCTGTTCGCCCTACAAACAAAATATTAGATTTTTCAATTTCTACTTCGTCTGTGTCCTTCGCTTGCGCCAATCGTTTGAAGTGATTATAAACGGCTACCGACATGACTTTTTTCGCGTCATCTTGCCCGATGATAAATTGGTCGAGGTGTTGTTTGAGTTCGGTAGGTTTAAAAAGTTTCATTTTGGCAAAATCTGCCGAACCTTTGATGGGTTTGTTGCCTCGCGCTGATTTTGGCACATATTCAAAACCAATTTCATTATCAATAATTTCTGCTGCTTGTTCCGCACAATAGTTGCAAATGATGCCACCATGAGGTCCAGAAATAACCATATTTACCTCACTATCGCTGCGCCCGCAAAAAGAACATTTCGCCGATTGCTTTATTTTAGCCATTTTTTATTCCTACAAATGATAAAAAAAATACTTACTTGTATCAATAATTCAAAAAAATTCTATGCTTTACTTTTCTTTTTGGTACATTTAATTTTGTTTTTATAGAAAAAACGAAATTAAATTTTATTGAAAAACCCAAAAATACTTTTTTGATGAAATGGGGTATAATGAAATAGTAGCAATGAAAAATCAAGAATTATTGTTTGAAAATAAAATATGCGATGTATAAATACATCTATACAACTACTTTGCAAGTAATTGAAACTTGTTTTTACGCAAATATCTTCATAAAGTTCCTGTTAGCTAAGATTTCGATAAAAATAAAACATTTAGCAGAAAAAATTGAATACAAGCCTTTGATAAGGCAATAAAAAAAATATAGAGAAGCACTGCTTAAAAATCAATAAAATTACCCCCCTCAGTAACTGCTTACTGAGGGGGGGTAATTTTTGTTTACTTTATTTTTTTATAGATGTATTATTTTGTATTTGATAAACGGCTCAATTTGAACATAAAATAAGTTTCAAAAATAGTAAATATGAAATACACTAACAAAAAAGGCACGACAAACCATTTATCAAGAGGCTGCATAGTGGATTTGTAGATTATGATGCAGCCCATTGAACAGAGTAATTTTGTAAAGGTGAAAAAAATGGTCAGTTGACTAAAAAGTTTTTTGTTTGTGGCGTTTGCGGCGAGTTTACCTGCTGCAAACATCACTATCGAAAGCACCACAAAAAGCCCGACTGCCCACCATGCCGCCAATAAATGTTGTCCTAAACTGCTGTGTAAGCTACCTAACCACCAAGATAAACCCACACAAAAGGCAGTGGTGACAAGCAATTGACCTCCAAATTTTTGTATCGTCATTTTGAAGTTAAATCTTTGATGACCCAATATATTGCAGCAAAAATAAATATGAGTGAAAAAACGACCGTAAAGATAGGGCGTTCTGATTGTTGAACACCATCTAACCAATGCCCAAGTGCTGCCCCAAGCCCTATCATCACCGCCATGCGAAATCCTATGTCTGCATATCGAAGCACCGAAGTAGCTTTTTGACTATTTTTTTTAGGAGCCTCTTTTTCTTCACTATTCATTTGATTGTGCTTTTGTTATACATGATTTTAAAATTTAACAAATGGCTATTTTTTGCCAGCAGGTACATTCGGAGGGGCAGTTACTGAGGGGGTAGTTTCTTGCGGTTTAGGGGCTTGTTTCATGTTGCAAGTAACATTGAAAATAGCACCGGGTTGCACCAATAATTTATCAGTAATAATATCCCCGATGACTTCAGCCGTTTCTTTAACGCTGAGTAGGTCTGTTACTCGCAATTGTCCATTAAATTTTCCTTCAATCACCGCATTTTCACAAACAATATCGCCCTCAATGATGCCCGAAGGTCCGATGATGACTTTTGCATTGCAAGTCAAAGTCCCTTTTATCGTGCCATCTACTCGAATATCGCTTTCGGCTTTGACAGTGCCTTCTACCAATGTCCCTTTTACAAGGCTATTGAGTGCGTTAGAGTCAGGTGCATTACCCCCGTTGCCGCGTGGTGCGGACGAATTAGAAGGTGGTGCAGGTGTAGATTTTCTTCCAAACATGGTTTTTTATTATTTGTTTTTGTTTGCTATGAAATATTTAGTCAATATGCTATATTGTAGGTAGGGTGATAATGTGATTGAGTAGGTTGAAGGTTTGAGCAGCATATATTTTATAATAAAATTTTGAAAACTATAAAAGTTTTTACTTGCAAAAATAATTGAATAATGGTAGCATTAGCAAATAAAACGCTGATATTAACAACATTTAACGTGTTGAATACCATGAATGTATCCAACACGTTAAAAATTAAGTTTATAGAATAGTCGCTTGGGTTGCGTCTAAGATAGCGCGAGCGGCTGCCAAATTTTCGGCTTGTGCATAAACACGCAAAACGGGTTCTGTTCCCGAAGGGCGCAACATGACCCATGCCTCGTTGCCCAAATTGAATTTGAAACCGTCCACACTTTCCACAGACTCGATTGCATAATCGCCAAAATTGCTATAAGCATTTGATTTGCAATTAGCAATGATTGATTGTTTTTTATCTTCTGTTAAGTGTAAATCATCGCGGTCAAAGGCAAACGCGCCAACTTCTGCATAGACTTCCTCAATGAGTTGTTTCAAGTTTTTGCCTGTTTTTGCCATAAACTCCAACACCATCAAACCAATCCAAATACCATCGCGCTCAGGGATATGCCCTGCTACCGCCAAACCGCCCGACTCTTCGCCACCGACCAATACATCATCTTTTGCCATAATTTCAGCGATGTATTTAAACCCGATTTTGGTCATTTCGGAAGGCAAACCAAATTTATCCGCTAATTTTTTCATTTTGTCGGTGACAGAAAAGGTATAAACCACTTTGCCCGACATACCTTTGTATTTTTTCAAATATAACAAAAGTAACAACAAGATGTGATGCGAGTCCACAAAATTGCCGTCTTCGTCATACAAACCGATGCGGTCAGCGTCTCCGTCATTGGCAATGCCAAGTTTGATATTCGGATTTTCTGCAATAAGTTGGGAAAGTTCACCCAAATTGCGGTGAATCGGTTCGGGTGCTTGCCCGTACATACCAGGGTTGTAATCGCAATGCAAAGCAATTACATTTGGTAATAATTTTTTCATAGCGCGTTGCCCCGCCCCAAACATCGCATCATAAGCAATATCAAAACCTGCATTGCGGATAGCTTCGAGGTCGAAAGCGGCTTCGGCGTGTGCCAAATACATATTTTCGAGGTCCACATATTCCAACAAACCTTCGGCTTCGAGCGTACTGAGGGGGGGGAGGTCGGCAAGGCTGCACACGTCAGGGATTAAGGCTTCAACCTGCGCAATATCAGCAGGCAACGAAGGACCTCCAAACGAAGATTTCAATTTGAAACCGTTGTAACTCGGTGGGTTGTGGCTTGCGGTGATGACAACCCCCAAATCTGATTGCGTTTTTACGACACCGAGCGACACCATGGGCGTAGAAACAAAACCCTTTGCCAACGCCGATTTAATGCCTAATGCCCCTAAAACGCGCGCAGTAGTTTCGGCGAACAATTGCCCTGCAAAACGGCAATCGTGACCAATAACAACTTTTGATTTATCATTATGTTTTAGCCAAAGAGCCGTAGCCTCTGCCACACGCTTCACATTGTCCACCGTATAGTCGTCAGCGATAATGGCACGCCAACCGTCTGTCCCGAATTTAATAGGTTTTGTCATAAACTTTTGATTTTTTTTTATTTTTCTGTAAAAAAAAATTATATTGAAAATTCTGAAAATATAATTTTGAAATAAAAATTAAAAAATTGATTACTAATTTTTTAAATATTAATTTTTGAAATAAGTTATTTTTAAATTACTTGTGAAAAAAAAATATTGGTTGTAGAAAAAACGTTTTTAGGTGAAAATGCGTACAAAATTTCAAAAAATTGGTGTGTTCGTCAAATATTGAAACATTATTTTTGTGGGAAAAATAAAAAAAAGGGAATTGAACGTGCAGGATACATACCGTCATAAGGGCATGAGGCTTCAGTTGGTGTTGGCATTGAGAGAAAAAGGCATCAACGATGAACGAATTTTGGCAGCAATGAACGAACTGCCACGCCATTTTTTTATGGAAAAAGGATTTGATGATTGGGCATACAAGGATAAAGCGTTTCCGATTGGCTTCGGGCAAACGATTTCTCAACCATTTACGGTTGCCTATCAAACAATGCTTTTGCAACCTTCGCCCACCGATAAGGTGTTAGAAATTGGCACAGGGTCGGGGTATCAAGCGGCATTATTGGCGATGCTTTGCGCAGAAGTCTATACTATCGAAAGGCAGCAGGGACTTTTTTGGCAGGCAAAACGCAATTTAGCGCATTTTTCATTGACCAATTTGTATGGTCAATTTGGCGATGGTTACGAAGGTTTACCGAAGCAAGCTCCTTTTCACAAAATTTTATTGACAGCAGGCGCGTCCGAAATTCCCGAAGTGCTAAAAAAACAACTGCATACTGAGGGGGGGGTAATGGTCGCGCCGATTGGCACATCTGAAAATCAACAAATGTATCGCATCACGCGCACAAGTCAAAATAGTTGGAAAGAAGAAGTTTTTGGTAATTTTCGTTTTGTGCCTTTTCTGAAAGGCATTGTTGTGCAATAAATCCCAAGTTTCTCAAATCATTGTTATTCAAAAAATAACATTTACATTTTATTAAACTATATGTCAAATTCTCCTTTGATTGATGTTGCTTTTCCTGCCAAATTATTGTTATTTGGGGAGTATTCGGTGTTGCGTGGTGGTGCGGCTTTGGCTATTCCGTTGTCACAGTTGGTAGGTAAATGGCGTTATGATATGACAGCAATAGATAAGCAATATAATCTATATGATTTTTGTGAATATCTGAAAAATAGCGCGATATTTCCTGCTTACTTTGCAGACAAAGCAACCTTTTTACAAAATGAATTGGGCAAAGGGCTATATTTTGACTCGGATATTCCGCGTGGTTATGGGGCGGGCAGTTCGGGCGCATTGACCGCGGCGGTGCTACACGCTTTCGGATATGATGAAAAAATGTCCTTAAATGAATTGAAAAAATTACTTGGCGAAATGGAAAGTTTTTTTCATGGCGCGAGTTCGGGGCTTGACCCTTTGGTTTGTTTGACACAAAAAAACATACTCATTACTCCTCAAAAAGCATTGCAAACCGTAGCGATACCCCCCTCAGTAATTACCTATTTTTTGATAGATACGCATCGCCCACGCAAAACGGAGCCACTCGTGCAACTTTTTTTAGAAAAGTTGAATCCTGAAAATTATTTAAAAAATATTGATTTTCAAGAAAATTTAGATAACAAATTGATGCCAAGCGTTGAAAAAGCCTTGCAAGCTACGTTACAGGGCGATGCTACAACGCTTTGGCAAGCAGTAGGGGAGATTAGCGTATGGCAATTTCAACTTTTGCGCGATATGATTCCGCTTCCGTTTCAGTATGTTTGGCAACAGGGTTTGGAAAGTGGCGACCTATTTCGCCTCAAACTTTGTGGCGCAGGTGGGGGCGGTTATTTATTGGGTTTTTCGTTGCGTCCGCGTGAAGCGGTTGCATTTTTGCGTCAGAATGGTTTTTCCGTAATTCCTATAAGTAGCCCCTCCTAAATCTTTCCGAAAGGAGAGAACTTTAAAAAATCCAATTTATTATATTTTTTCAAACGAGCGTTTATTTTATAACGAATACTTATTATATTTTTTTAAAAATTTTTAACAAAAGAATCTATGAAAAAATGGCTAATATTTTCAAAATCAATTTTTTTTGTATTATTTATTTTCTTATTAAGTGCTTGCGCTCGCCCGATAGCAAAATTTGAGGTAGCTACTGCAAACGCAGTTTTAACTGCTCCTGCAACTATTCAATTTAAAAATAGGTCTGAAAAAGGCAAAGAATATTTGTGGAGTTTTGGCGATGGCACAACGTCACGCGATAGTAATCCGACACATATTTTTAAAAATTCGGGAAATTATGAGGTAGCGTTAACGGTTAAAAATGGAAGTGGCAAACGCACCTTTCATCAACGGGTACAGGTGCTTGCGCCAACGCAATGTACGATTGAGATTGAGACGGATTACGGTACGATGCTTGCCATTTTATATACGGCTACGCCAAAGCATCAAGATAATTTTATTAAATTAGTGGGTGAAGGTTTTTTCAATGATTTGTTATTTCATCGCGTTATCAATGGTTTTATGATTCAGGGCGGCGACCCAAACAGCCGCAATGCTCCTGCTAATATGCCGCTTGGCATGGGTGGACCGGGCTATCAAATTCCTGCCGAATTTGTAGATTCGTTGGTGCATACGAAGGGGGCGTTAGCGGCTGCTCGCACCAATAACCCCAAAAAAGAGTCTTCGGGTAGTCAGTTTTATATTGTGCAGGGCAGACCGATTCCGTTAGAGCAATTGGAATATTTAGAGATGTCTAAGGGGTTTAAATATTCTTCGGAGGTCAAAAAAGTTTATCAAACTATTGGCGGAACACCTATGTTAGATAGGGAATATACTGTTTTTGGTCGTGTGGTGAAGGGCATTGAAGTGATTGATAAGATTGCTTCGACTTCGACAGGTGCGCAAGATAGACCTATTAAAGATATAAAAATGAAAATCCGTGTGGTTAAATAGACAAAAGTATTTTCAATGTAAAAAAATTACCCCCCTCAGTAAGCAGTTACTGAGGGGGGTATATTTTTTAAATATTCATCATATAAAAATTATCTTTTCTTTTTAGGTCTAAGGACACAATTAAAAAACATCATTATATTACGAGTATATAAGCGATTTTCATCACTATATTTATTGATGTTATTTAATCCATGTAAATACATGGTTTCTATTTCAAAATCACAAGAACCTATACGAAATAAAGGTTGATGTACGCTGAATTGTAAACCTACATTATTTTTTGAAAAGAAACTTGCATAGAAAGGAAAATAGATAGGTATATCATAAGTGCCACAATTTTCTAAGCAAGCCATACGAGAACTTTCAATTAAATTTAATGCAATGCCTACCCCTAATCGAGTTTTATATTTCTGTGCCACTAAAACTTTGTATGCACTATATAAAGTAGTGTATGTATTACTTGTTAATAATTTCAATTGGATAGGTTTCAAATTAATATCGTATGCAGGTACTTCGTAATTAGACATGACCGCATCTAATCTAAATCCTACTGCAATTTGATGTCTTTTTCCTATATTTCTACCAACATATAGGTTGATATTGGGTAAAGTCTTTTTAGTAAAATCAATATCAAAGTCTGCCGTACCTTTAATCCAAGATACATTGCCACCTAAACCAAGTCCAACTTCTATGATAGGGGGATTCTGAGCAACTATCAAATTTATGGTAAGGCAAAATAATAAAATGAAAAGATTATTTTTGTTCAATTTATTTTTTATTTTAAAATTATTAAATATGTTTTCATATTTATTCTAACTCCGATTTTAAAAAGTAAGTTTGCCGTTTTTAGGTTATCAAACACTTAATCGAAATTTCGATGCCACAAATATATCTAATTTTTTTTGTTCAAAAAAAATATAACTTAATTTTTTAGCAAAATTATTAATATTAACTTTACCAAAAAAATAATAAAAATAACACTTTCAAGTAAAATACTGAGGGGGGTATGTTTTGATAAGTGGATAGAAAATTTGCTTTCAAAAATTTTGTAATCGTTTGAAAATGAAAAAGTCACCCCCTCAGTAACGGCTTACTGAGGGGGGTAATGTTTGGTTTGGTCTCACTTAACTTTTATGCTATTTTAGTTGAACGGTAAAAGCATCACATTTTAAGCGAAATGTATCGGGGTAGAAACTACTCCCATAAGAACCTAACTCTGGCACAAAAGTTACGTCTAACGAACCTTTTATGATATTCGTCATAGGGTCGAAGGAGTGGATTGTAAGCGTATTTTGCTTGTTACGAGCAGGAAAAAATGCCCCCATATACATATCTTCCATACGCACGAACCCCATTGCAATACTTGGGATTGTATCGCATGATTGTCCTGTAGGACTGCTTAATGATATGACACCTATTTTATTTAGTGCAAGGTTGCGTACTCCAATGCTTTCGCTCAAGGTATCATTTTGATGCTTGATAGAAAAACTATAATTGGTAGGTTGGCAATTTCGGCGAGAAGCACCAATTGTAAGGTTCATACCCCTACGTGGCAGTGCAATACTATTAGCACTTAACCCGATGACTTCTCCTTGGGTAGTCTCTTCTACTTTTTCTTTGCAAGAAAGACTAAGCAAGAGCGTTAAAACAATGGTGATTTTTGCGATTTTTTTCATGGTTTATGTTTTTGTAAACTAATCGGTGAAAATAGATTTAAAATTTC
>JACCEC011904215.1_pt1 | contig 10979 bp, 17 predicted proteins | sample 7450121 | NCBI WGS metagenome assembly JACCEC01 (sample SAMN15323455, study PRJNA562643) | freshwater metagenome | isolation source: river surface water | place: USA:Blue River Watershed | collected 2017-08-18 | reverse complement strand
GCTGATGATGGTACCTCCTAATAAAAAGACTGGAATGATTATTCAGGAAATTAACAAACCTAATCCAAACTTGAACCTTGTAAGTGACCTGATTGTACTTGGGGCTAATCTGGAGTGGAGGGATGCGGATTATAGTGAGTGGTCTATACTACATCTATCCGTGATGCGTTATCACACAGAAATTGTAAGGATGCTTATATGGGCTGGTATTGATGTAAATGTTCAAGATAAATGGGGTAATACCGCATTGCATATGACATCATCTCGTAATCAAATTCAAATCGCAAAGATGCTTATAGAGGCTGGGACTGATGTGAATATTCAGGATAGATCAGGCTGGACATCCTTGTATTCTGCTTCGTGGGAGAATCGTCCTGAAATCGCACGGATGCTTATAGATGCAAAGGCGGATTTGAATGTGCAAGATAAAGATGGTTGGACAGCTCTGCACAGGGCTGCAATAAATGGAAATGCTATAATTGCAAAGATGCTTATAGGAGCAGGGGCTAGAAAGGATATTCAAACTAATAATGGTAAACTCCCCTACGACCTTGCAATAACTAAAAAAATAAAAACTATCTTGAGGGTTGTATGAAAACCTATGAAACTTACGACCCTTACGAATTAATGATGATTCCTCAGAATAAAAAGGCTGAAATGATTATCCATGAGATTAAAAGTGATGAACCAAACCTGAATCTTGTAAGTGACCTAATTGTCCTAGGAGCGAACCTAGATTGGAAGGATGGAAGTTATTATAATTTTACACCTCTGCAATGGGCTATAAAAAATCGGAGAGTAGATATCGTAAAGATGCTTATAGATGCAGGGGCGGATTTGAATGTAAAAGATGCTAATAGTTTTGCACCTCTACATAGAACTGCAAGTTATAGAGGAGGAGAAATCGCAAGGATGCTTATAAAGGCTGGGGCGGATGTGAATGTGCAAGATGAATATGGTGATACACCTTTGCATTGGGCTATAGTTAATGAACAAGTAAAAATCGTACGGATGCTGATAGAGGCTAGAGCTGATGTGAATGTGCAAGATAAATGGGGTAAGACACCTCTATATAGGGCTACAAAGAATGGAGATATAGAGATTGTAAAGATGCTTATAGATGCTGGAGCAAGAAAGGATATTCGGGATGATAAAGGTAGACTTCCCTACGATCTTACAAAAAATAAAGAAATGAAAACTATCTTGAGGATTATGTGAATACTTACGACCCTTATGAATTAATGATTATTCCTCCGAACAAGAAAACTAAAATGATTATTCAGGAGATTGAGAGTAATGTACCAAACCTGAACCTCGTGAGTGACCTGATTGTCCTAGGGGCGAATGTGAATTGGCAGGATGAAGATAACAATGGTAGTACACCTCTGCACAGGGCTTCAGGGTATGGGCGAGTAGAAATTGCAAAGATGCTTATAGATGCAGGGGCGGATGTCAATGTGCAAGCTAATATTGGTTGGACACCTCTGCACTGGGCTGTATATTATGAAGATAAAAAAATCATACATTTGCTAACAGACGCAGGGGTGGATGTGAATGTGCAAGATAATCATGGATGGACACCTCTGCACCAGACTATATTTTATGATCAAGTAGAACTAGCAAGGATGCTTATAGATGCTGGAGCTAGAAAGGATATTCAAACTAATGATGGCAAATTTCCCTACGATCTTGCAAAAACTGAAGAAATCAAAACTATCTTGAGGGTTGTATGAAAACCTACGAACCTCATGACCCTTATGAATTAATGATTATTCCTCCGAATAAGCAGGCTGAAATGATTATTCAGGAGATTGAGAGTAATGTACCAAACCTGAACCTCGTGAGTGACCTGATTGTCCTAGGGGCGAATGTGAATTGGCAGGATGAAGATAATTATAATCTTACACCTCTGCACTGGGCTGCACTAAATGGGAGCGTAGAAATTGCAAGGATGCTTATAGATGCAGGGGCGGATGTGAATGTGCAAACTAATGGTGGTCGTACACCTCTGCACTGGGCTGCAAGGCGTGGTGAAGTAGAAATTGCACGGATGCTTATAGACGCAGGGGCGGATGTGAATGTGCAAGATGAATGGGGTAAGACATCTCTGCACTATGCTGCAGAATATGAGCAAATAGAGGTTATTAAGATGCTCCTAGACGCAGGGGCTATAAAGGATATACCAACCAATCGAGGTCAGTTTCCCTACGACCTTGCAAAAACTGAAGAAATCAAAACTATCTTGAGGGTTGTATGAAAACCCATGAGACTTACGACCCTTACGAATTAATGATTATTCCTCCGAACAAGAAAACTAAAATGATTATTCAGGAGATTGAGAAATTTGAATATAAACCAAACCTGAATCTTGTAAGGGATTTGATTACCCTAGGTGCTAATGTGGATTGGCAGGATGAAGAGTATAATATGACTGCATTGCATTGGGCTGCTTATTATAATCGTATTAAAATAGTAAAGATCCTTATAGATGCAGGTGCGGATTTGGATGTTCGGAATAATATGGGATATACAGCGTTACATAGGGCTGCGATTCGCAATCGTATTAAAATTGTGCGGATGCTCATAAATGCTGGGGCGAATGTGAATGTGCAAGATTATGAAGGTTGTACTTTGTTACATGATCTTGCGTTTTGGAGAAATATTAAAACTGTAAAAATTATTATAGCTGCAGGAGCAAGAAAAGACATTCAAGATAAACGGGGCAGGATACCCTACGATCTTGCAGAGACTGAAGAACTTAAAAATTTATTAAGACTATGAAATATATTAAACTATCCTGAGGATTATATGAAAACTTACGACCCTTATGAATTAATGATTATTCCTCCGAATAAAAAGACTGAAATGATTGTGGGGGAGATTAAAGGTGATGAGACAAACCTGAACCTTGTGAGAGATTTGATTACTTTAGGAGCTAATCTGGACTGGCGGGATGAAGAATTCCTTGGAATGACAGTTTTACATATAGCCGTATTTTGGAATAATATGGAAGCTGTAAGGATACTTGTAGAAGCTGGGGTGGATGTGAATGCACAAGATGATGATGGTTGTACCCCTTATGACTTGGCTTCATTGTATAAGCGAGATGATGAGTTACGCGAGTATCTTATGCTTAGAACAAACCTTACTGCTAATTTCAACAATGGTAATAGAAGAATGTAAGGATAATGTCATTTTGTAGAATACAAAATAGAATATATAGTGTAATAATAAAAAGAACTATATGAAATACCTTAAACTCTTTGAAAACTTTGAGGATTACAATCCATATGATTTAATGGTTATGTTTCCAGATGAAATGTTTAAAATGCTTATTGAAGAAATTGATAAGGATGAACCAAACCTGAATCTTGTGAGTGACCTGATTGTTTTAGGATCTAATATTGATTCACACGATGAAGAAGATGATGGTAAAACGCCTCTTCATAAGACCATAGAAAATGGACAAATCAAAATCACCAAGATGCTTATAGATGCAGGGGTGGATTTGAATGTACAAGATGAATATGGGGTAACCCCACTACATTGGGCTGTACTTCATGGAGACGAAGATGTATTACGAATGCTAATAGAATTAAAAGCAGACCTAAATAAACCAGATAGCGCAGGGGCTACCCCTCTTTATTCTGCTGTTACACAAGGAGAAGAAACTCTCATTAAACTCCTTTTAGATGCTGGGGCTGATGTGGATAACCCTGGTAACCCTGGTACTTGGAGTCCTTTATTTTTTGCAGCTTGGGATTATAACCCAGAATTAACAAAGTTACTCTTACAGCATGGAGCAGATCCTAATTTACCTGATAGTTTTGGGGAAACACCGCTTCATCAAGTTTCAAGCCGTAGTGAAGAGATTTCAGAATTGGGAATAGAATATGTTTTATTAGTAGCACAAATGCTTATAGACGCTGGTGCTAGAAAGGATATTCGAGACAATAAAGGTAGACTCCCCTACGACCTCACAACAAACGAAGAACTGAAAAAACTCCTAAAACCATGAAATACATTAAACTTTTTGAGAACTTTGATTCGTATGATCCTTATGAATTGATGATTATCCCACCCAATAAAAAGGCTGAGATGATTGTGGATGAATGTAAAAAGGATGAGCCGAACCTGAACCTTGTAAGTGACCTGATTGTCCTAGGGGCGAATCTGGATTGGCAGGATGAAGATAATTATAATTTTACAGCTCTGCACAGGGCTGCAGGGTATGGGCGAGTAGAAATTGCAAGGATGCTCATAGATGCAGGGGCGAATTTGAATGTGCAAAATACATGGGGTAATACACCTCTGCGCATGGGTGCAGGTAATGGGCGAGTAGAAATTGTAAGGATGCTTATAGACGCAGGGGCGAATGTGGATGCGCAGGATAAGTGGGGTAAGACATCTCTGAATGTGGTTACATATTATGGAAATGCAGAAATTGCACGGATGCTTATAGATGCAAAGGCGAATGTGAATATGCAAAATGAATGGGATGTGACACCTCTGCACGATGCTGCAGAGTTTGGGAGAGTAGAAATTGCACAGATGCTTATAGATGCAGGTGCTAGAAAGGATATTCCAGACAATAGGGGTAGACTCCCCTACGACCTTGCAGAAACTGAAGAACTTAAAAACTTATTAAAACCATGAAATACATTAAACTCTTTGAAAACTTTGATTCGTATGATCCATACGAACTCATGATTATCCCTCCGAATAAAAAGTCTGAGATGATTATGAAGGAGATTGAGAAAGTGGAGCCTAACCTAAATCTTGTAAGTGATCTGATTGTTCTAGGGGCAAACCTCGATTGGCGGGATGAAACATATTATGGTGAACATGAATCTTTACTTCACATAGCTATAGCGTTTGAAAAATCTGAAATCGCAAGGATGCTTATAGAGGCTGGGATGGATATAAATATACAGGACAGGGTTGAGCGTACTCCATTACATGTAGCAGTTAAAAAAGGATTAATCAATCTTACCCAGATGCTTTTAGATGCAGGAGCTGATGTGAATAGATTAGATTGGGTGAACCAATCTCCTTTACATATAGCCATTTTCTCAGGGAAAAATTCTTTTGAAATCACAAAAATGCTTATAGATTCTGGAGCCGATGTAAGTGTTAAAACTGAACAAGGTTATACACCTTTACATTATGCTATAAATAGACATCAACCTGAAGTTGTCAACATACTTATAAATGCTGGTGCTGATATTGATGAACAAGATAATGAAGGTAATACTCCTTTACATTTAGCTTCTGATGGTGGGGATAAAGAAATAGCTAAACTTCTTATAGAATATGGAGCTAAATTAGGTATACCAGATAATAAAGGTAGAACCCCCTACGACCTTGCAAGTACCATAAATATGAAAAATATCCTAAGACCATGAAATACCTAAGACTATTTGAGGACTTTGAACCTCATGATCCATACGAACTGATGATGATTCCACCGAATAAGAAGGCTGAGATGATTCTGGATGAGTTTATGAATGTTGAGCCAAACCTTAACCTCATAAATGATTTAATTGTTTTGGGGGCGAATGTGAATTGGCAGGATGGACATCATGGGAATCGGACACCTTTGCATTTTGCTGTAAGAAATGAGCTAACAAAAATCGCAAGGATGCTTATAGATGCAGGTATAGATGTGAATTTACAAGATGAAGATGGCCAGACACCTCTACACATGGCTGTAGTTCGGAGAAATGTAAAAATCGTAAGGATGCTTATAGATGCAGGGGCGGATGTGAATAGACAGACTAAAAAGGGCTCTACGCCTCTGCACAGGGCTGCAGAGTTTGGTAAAGTAGAGTTTGCAATAATGCTTATAGACGCAGGAGCTGATGTGAATATGCAAAATAGAAACGGTGAGACACCTCTACATGTGGCTATAATACATCATAATCAAGTAGAACCCTCACGAATCCTGATAGATGCAGGGGCGGATGTGAATGTGCAAGATAATTGGGATTGGACACCTCTGCACTGGGCTGCAAGAAATGGGCGAGTAGAAGTTGCACAGATGCTTATAGATGCAGGGGCTAGAAAGGATATATCAAATATTGCAGGTAAGTTCCCTTACGAGCTTACAACAAACCAAGAACTTAAAAATATGTTAAAGCCATGAAATACATTAAACTCTTTGAAAACTTTGAACCTCATGATCCCTACGAATTGATGATTATCCCTCCGAATAAGCAAGCTGAGATGATAAACCATCAAATTAGGAAACCTATACCAAACATGAACCTAGTGCAAGATTTAATTGTTTTAGGAGCGAACCTAGATTGGCAGGACGAATTAAGTCAGGATAGAACAGCTTTGCATTTAGCTATATATTCCCATTTCTCCAAAATCGTAAGGATGCTTATAGATGCAGGGGCGGATTTGAATGTGCAAGATAAACATGGTGACACACCTCTGCATGTAGCTATAATGACAAATTACCCCATAATTGTGCAGATGCTTATAGATGCAGGGGCGGATTTGAATATGCAGGCTAAAAATGGTCGTACAGCTTTACATTGGGCTGTGGATTTGAGAGAAAAAGAAATTGTAAGGATGCTTATAGATGGAGGGGCTAGAAAGGATATACTTGATTATAGAGGTAGACTTCCCTACGATCTTGCAGATACCCAAGAACTTAAAAATCTCCTAAGACCATGAAATACATTAAACTTTTCGAGAACTTTGATTCATATGACCCTTACGAACTCATGATTATTCCACCCAATAAAAAGGCTGAGATGATTATGGGGGAGATTATTAAAAATAATCCGAATCTAAATCTTGTAAATGACCTGATTGCCTTAGGAGCAAACCTGGATTGGCAGAATGAAGAGAATTTTAATAGGACACCTCTGCACTGGGCTGCATGGGGTGGGCGAGTAGAAATTGTAAGGATGCTTATAGATGCAGGGGCGAATGTGAATGTGCAGGATGAATGGGGTAATACACCTCTGCACGAGGCTACAAGTCTTGGGAGAGTAGAAATTGCACAGATGCTTATAGATGCTAGAGCGAATGTGAATGTGCAAGATAACGATGGTGGGACACCTCTGCACAGGGCTGCAGAGTTTGGGAAAACAGAGATCGCACAGATGCTTATAGATGCAAAGGCGGATTTGAATGTGCAAGATAAATGGGATAAGACAGCTCTGCACGGGGCTGCAGAGCTTGGGCGAGTAGAAATCGTAAGGATGCTTATAGATGCAGGGGCTAGAAAGGATATACTTGATTATAGAGATAGACTCCCCTACGATCTTGCAGATACCCAAGAACTTAAAAATCTATTAAGACCATGAAATACCTAAGACTTTTCGAGAACTTTGAATCGTATGATCCCTATGAACTGATGATGGTTCCACCGAATAAAAAGGTTGAGATGATTGTGAGGGAGATTGAGAAGAATGAACCGAACCTGAATCTTGTGCATGATTTAATTACTTTAGGAGCTAATCTAGAGTGGCAGGATGAGGATGCTCGCAATAAGACTGTGTTACATATTGCTGCATTTTCGGGGCAAACAGAAATTTTAAAATTACTTATAGATGCAAAGGTGGAGTTGGATATTCAAGATAATGATGGCTGGACAGCATTACATTGGGCTGCAACTCGTGGGATAACAAAAAACGCACAAATGCTTGTGGATGCTGGAGCAAGAAAAGATATTCCAGACATAGAAGGTAACATTCCATATGATTATGCATATACCCCAGAACTTAAAAATTTATTAAGACTATGAAATATATTAAACTCTTTGAAAACTTTGAGGATTACAATCCACATGATTTAATGATTATGTTTCCTGATGAAAGACTTGAACTTTTTTTGGAGGAAATTGAGAAACCTATATCTAAACAGAACTTAAATCTCGTAAGGGATTTAATCAATTTAGGCACTATCAATACGCAAGATGCTAGAGGTCGGACACCTCTGCATTGGGCTGCGAGTCGTGGGCAAGTAGAAATTGCAAGAATCTTGATAGATGCAAAGGCGAATTTGAATGTGCAGGATAAGTGGAATTTTACACCTCTGCATAGGGCTACATTGTATGGGCAAGAAAAGATTGTGAAGATGCTTATAGATGCAGGGGCTGATTTGAATCTGCAAGATGAAGATGGCTATACACCCCTGCACTATATTAAAGACATACGCATTTCAGTAGGTGTAAAGATTGCACGAATGTTAATAGAGGGAGGGGCAGATGAAACTATCCTCGACAATGATGGTTTTCGGTGGGATGAAATTTGCGGTTGGGATAGGGATTACATTGAGTCCGATTATGATTATGATTAATACGATGACGATGATTACGATGAATAAACCCTAAAGCCCTCTAGAATCCCTAGGGGGTTTTTGATTTTATACTAGTCTGAACCATCTCCAATTAACAATCTCCTAAAAAACCTTTGGAAATCTCACCAACTTTTATTATATTTGTAACGGATTCTAGTATTTATTATCCTCTTTTATAAAAAAAATAAAAAAGATTTGGTGGAATGAAAATCTTTTATTATATTTGTATCGTAAATCGTTAATAACGATTAAAACTTGTAGCATAAATCATTCATTATAACAACTTTTTATACTTATTGCATAATAAATCATTCACTTATTATAGGAACGGAAATGAAAAACCAAGAAAGAATCGCTGCACTCAAAGCAGAAATTGCTCAAATCGAATTAGATTTGGAAAAACAAAGAGAGAATCTGGAGGATATTCAGAATGATCTCGATAAGGCTCAGATTAAAGTTGATAACTTTGAAGTTGATCCTTATAACTACGAAGACCAATTCTGCGAAATGCTGGATGAACAAGGTGATATAGAAATTGGAACCCTTTCATTTAGCCCATCAGATGTCCTAAGAGAAATGGATCCAATTGCATATCGAACTTCTCTAAATGATTATGTAGATGGACTGGATATTGAAGATGATGAAGAATACGCAGAACGCAAAGAAAACCTAGAAGAATGCGAAAGCGAGCGAGACTCCACAGAAGAATTGATTGCAGAACTCGAAGAAGAACTAGAAAGACTTCAAGAAGAACTTGAAGAATTAGAAAACGAATTAGAAAATGAATAATTTTAAGGAATCCTATTATGACTACCACAGAATCAAGAATGTTTAATTTTTTGGCAAACCTAGTTCCCCTAGGAACCTTGGATATTGAAAGTGCCATTGAAACCTCGATTAAAATCGGACACTCAGAAGAATGGCTTGCTGAAAGAGTTTTAGAAGCCAAAGAAGCCTTTGAGGTATCCCTTGAAGATATTGATGTCGTAGCAGTTGTCTATGATGTTATTTATCAAGATACTCTGCATGAAATCAAAGGACTCACAGGTGTTGATTTTGAAGTCGATTTTAACAATAGATGCTCAGTTGCAGCAAACTATCTTTGTACAACATTTGATTGTAGTGAAGAATTCGTAGAAGAAATGGAAGCACTTCTTTCTGAACATAACATTGACAGGGATGAACTTTCATTGACGGCACAGTATTTCCTTGATGAAATTGGCATGTAATTCTGAATACCCCAAATCCCTCTAGGATTCCTAGGGGGTTTTTGGTTTTTAGGGGTATCCTGAATCCTGTGGGGGATTAAAGTGACCTAGGGGATTTGATATATACACTAAAATTATTGCACGGAATGAAATACATTAAACTTTTAGAGAACTTTGATTCGTATGATCCTTATAGTTTGATGGTTATGTTTCCTAATGAACGACTTAAACTTTTTATTGAGGAGATTAAGAAACCTATATCTGAACAAAACTTGAATCTTGTAAGGGACTTAATTAATTTAGGGACTATCAATACGCAAGATGCAGATGATAAGACACCTCTACACTGGGCTGCATGGCATGGGAAAGGAGAAACTGCAAGGATGCTTATAGATGCAGGGGCGGATGTGAATTTAAAAGATGAATATGGTGAGACACCTCTAGATATAGCTGTAAGCCATGATGAAATAGAAATCACACAGATGCTTATAGATGCAGGTGCGGATGTGGATTGGCGGGATGAAGATGGAGATTGGACACCTCTGCATAGGGCTGCAAGTGCTGGGAATGTAGAAATTGTGAGAATGCTCATAGATGCAGGGGCGAAGTTGAATGTGAAAGATACTGATGGTGATACACCTTTGCATGTGGCTGCATTGTATGGGAATGAAAAAATCGCACAGATGCTTATAGACGCAGGGGCGGATCAAACTATCCTCAATAATGATGGTTTGCATTGGTATGAAGCTAGATGGCACCCAGATGATGAATACTATGAAGATGAAGATGAAGAATAACCCCTAAAGCCCCCCTAGAATCCCTAGGGGTTTTTGGTTTTTAGGGGTATCCTGAACCCTGTGAGGGATTAAAGTGACCTAGGGGATTTGATATATACACTAAAATTATTGCACGGAATGAAATACCTACGACTCTTTGAAGATTTTGATTCTTACGATTCCTACGAACTGATGATCATTCCACCTAATAAAAAAGCTGAGATGATTGTAGGGGAGATTAGGAAGAATAAACCAAACCTGAACCTTGTAAATGACCTGATTGTCCTAGGGGCGAATGTGAATTGGCAGGATGAAGATAATTGGGATCAGACACCTCTGCACAGGGCTACAAATAATGGGCGAGTAGAAATTGCACAGATGCTTATAGATGCAGGGGCGGATTTGGATGTACAAACTAATAGTGGTAAGACACCTCTGCACTGGGCTGCAAGAAATGGGCGAGTAGAAGTTGCACAGATGCTTATAGATGCAGGGGCTAGAAAGGATATTCGGGATAATAAAGATAGGCTCCCCTACGACCTTGCAAAGACTGAAGAACTTAAAAAACTTTTAAAGTCATGAAATATCTTAAACTCTTTGAGGATTTTGAAGAATACAACCCATATGATATAATGGTTATGTTTCCTGATGAAAGAAGCCAAAGGATTGTTCAGGAAAT
>JACCEC010750600.1_pt1 | contig 10981 bp, 15 predicted proteins | sample 7450121 | NCBI WGS metagenome assembly JACCEC01 (sample SAMN15323455, study PRJNA562643) | freshwater metagenome | isolation source: river surface water | place: USA:Blue River Watershed | collected 2017-08-18 | reverse complement strand
TGGAATGGGTTTTCTAGCAACTATGATGCTATAAAATTGATGAGTAAAGCGAATGGGTTTTATTGTGGCGACTTCGTCGCCACCAGAAAATTGATGAGTAAAGCGAATGGGTTTTATTGTGGCGACTTTGTCGCCACCAGAAAATTGATGAGTAAAGCGAATGGGTTTTATTGTGGCGACTTCGTCGCCACCAGAAAATTGAAATATTTCAATTACAAAGTATTTCAATTACAAAAACAACAATAAATGACCGAAACAATGAGCACCGCCGATATTTCTGGATTAGCCAATATTAACGAACTATACGAGAGTTCTGCCACAAAAAAATGGATTAAACTAATTCCCCAAGATAAAACAATTCCATTCGACACATATAATCGCAAAGATCATTTTATCCAAATAGCAGACATAGTTATCGACAATGAATTAGTTACTTCCGGAAGCAAATCCGGAAATAAAAAAAGAGATACACTTATCCGGTTTATTCCAACGATCTCGGTGGAATTGTTTAATAAAAAAACCGAATGGTTATATTTGCTTGTAATCAACAATATGATTGTCAAAATTGGCGGAACACGAACTGGCCTCAAAGGACGAGTCGCATCCTATCTTTGCGGACATCATGTAGAGGAACGCGGTAAATCCGGTGACTGTTCCAAAACAAACGGTTTTATTTACAATACATTCGAGTTTTATCTATCACTCGGCTGTAAGATACAAATGTATGGATACGAACTGCCAAAAACCGAATTTACTATTGAAATATTTGGCAAAGAAACCAAAATAACAGCACAAACATTCCACGCATACGAAAGCACATTTTTAGAAGATTACAAAAAAAATTACAATACATACCCGATTTTATGCGATAATTGCGACCCGGATTACAAAGAATAATTACACAAGACCGCCTATAAATTTGCGAGCATATATTCTTCTTCTTCTTTTGTGATATTGAAATAATCATATATTTCTCGATGATTTCCAGAGTATATTATATTTGGAATAGGAAAACTTTGTAGTATTCTTATATTATTAAAATTACCCCAGCGACAAATATTATTTATAAATAAGTATAGTGGATGCTGTAATATTTGTAAATATTTTTTTGCTTCCTCTTCATTTGAACACAATATGAATACAATCGATTGTGTCATCCCACAATTATCAATGAATACGCTATATTTGTCGGTAGTTGATATGAATATTTTATATCCTTCTTGATACTTATGTGGCTTTGATGAATATACAGTTTGGCTTGGTGTATGAATGAGTTTATATTTGAATTCTTCTGTTTTTTCATCATTTATAAATTGCGCCTTTGTGTATTTATGTAAATCGCTGCTCGTTTTTACATCAAACTTGGGCAATGTTGTGTTGTCAACCGTTTTAGACAATATATTTTGGACGACTTGATTATATAACAATGGAATGTATTTGCGCGGTTTTGAGATAACCGAACTAGTATATTCTTTTTTCTTCCACACGCCGGAAATATTAATATTTTTGTAAAAAGCGCAATTTTGAATTATATACCAAGTAAAACTAGAACCGATCTTTTTGAAATATTTTTTTGCGCTATGTATATCTAGATGAATTATTTGTAGTGATGTTATTATTTCAATTAATACATTTCGGTCGGCATAAGACATCCAATTATCTGGCGTAATAAACAACAAATAACCGTTTGGTTTTAGCTGGGACAATGCCTTTTCAATAAAGTCCTTAATTAAATTATGATTTTTTGATGCGCGTTTTCCGTTTTCTAATAATTTTGCATATGGTGGATTAGCAACAATTAAATTATATTTTTTATTATTGTTGAATGTAATAAAATCGTGGTTTGTTATTTGTAGATTGTATTTTTCGCCGCAAAATACGTTGCGCACATTTTCTAATCGGCTTTCATTGATATCGTTAAATTCTAATATTTGCTCTAATATTGTTTTTTTATCATGATGCTTTAATAATTCAAATATAATGGGTATACTAAAATTGCCATTACCACAACATGGGTCTAATATTGTCAAATCTGGTTTCTCCCACAATTCGCTTGGTATTTTACTTATCATTTCGCTCACACAATCGATTGGTGTAGGTTCATCATTGCTCGATTTGTATGTACTTTTGTCGAGATTCAGGGTTTCATCATAATATTTTTTTATTTCTTCGAATGTTGATGTATCGATGGTTGGTGCTGACGCTGATGCTTCGATAAATGTATTTTCAGCAGATGCACTTGTTAAAACATTTAGTTTAGTTAACTTTTCTTCGACGGTCTTGTTAATAAGTTTGCTCTCATTAGTACAAGGAGTTTTTCTTTTTTGATGTTGAGTATAATGAGATTTACTATTAAACTCTTTACCGCATTTTTCGCAACAGATTTTAGACATTTTTAGTTATTATAACATAACTAGCTTACTATATTTTAAATCAATTTTTTCGGTGTAATAATAAGCTGAGTGAATGGGTTTTATAGCGACTTTGTCGCCATAAAATTGATGAGTGTAAGGAATGGGTTTTATGGCGACTTTGTCGCCATAAAATTGAAAACATCAAATAAACATAAAGTGATTTTATAATATATAACCAAAATGAAGTTCTGTTCCGAATGCCAAAATATGTACTACATCAAAATAAACTCCGAAGATGGAAACTCGTTAATTTATTATTGCCGATTTTGTGGCCACGAAGACAATGAACCCGCCGAAAATGGCGTTGTCGTATTGCGTACTGAATATAAGAAGTCTGAGCAACAATTTAGTCATATGATTAATCGATACATCAAATACGACAATACACTTCCGCGAATTACCAATATGAAATGTCCTAATGAGAATTGCAATAAGCAAGGCGACCATAAGCAGGGCGACCATAAGCATAAGGAGGCTAAGTCGCAAGAGCCGCCAACCGATCCAAGTGTCATTTATCTTCGATATGATGAAAACAATATGAAGTATTTATACATTTGCGAAAATTGTAATACCACTTGGAAAACGGACGACAACAAATAAAGGATGGGGCTCACATACAATTTGTTTTTTATGGAGGCAAAAAATTGATTTAAAATATAAATAATATTATATTTTATATAACTCAAAATGGACGATAAAAATTACAACGATTACGAAAGCAGTTCTGGTGGGTCAGATTCCGAATTATCAGATGGCGGAGGAGCTAATAATGAATTCAAATACATATCAAAAATCAAAAAGGCATCAGTAAAAATCGGTGGTGTCGGTGACTATGCAGACGAAGATGATTTTGATGAAGGAGTCAGTGACGAAGATGAAGATTTTGCCCAAGAAGATTGGGAGTCTGGCTCGGAGAAAGGCGTCGACATCGAATATGAGAAAAAACATATGGAACAATTTGTAAATGAAGATGAAGAAGACGAAGATGAAGAAGAAGATGACGAAGATGATGAAACCCGATTACAAAAGTTCAACGACAATTTGCGCAAGAATGTGATAACTGAGCACCATCCCGAGCTGATGATTCATAATTATCACGAAGTAAATGCCATGTGTACTATTGTACGAAATGAACGCGGAATTATTATTGATCCTCTACATAAAACAATCCCCTTTATTACCAAATATGAGAAAGCCAAGATTTTAGGTGAACGTGCCAAGCAAATTAATGCGGGTGCAAAACCGTTTGTAACAGTAAGCGACGAAATTATTGATGGGTATGTGATAGCAATGATGGAATTTGATCAGAAGAAGATACCGATGATTATTCGCAGACCTTTGCCAAATAATGGGTGTGAATATTGGCGAGTATGTGATTTGGAGGATATATTATAAATTATGTATCCTGGTTTTTTTACACCTTTTTAACCTTTGAAATACCGATTTATATATCATAATTCTGCAAAACAGAATTATTGAATATAACAAAGGTAATTTATCGGTTATAAAGGCTACCTACGGTGGCCGATGGTCGCCCGTAATGCGGGTTTAGTAACAGTTGCCTTTTTACATTAAAAGATGCCGACTTAAAGAGTCGGCATTTAAAATGTAAAAATGTGTACGACAAACACATCAAAAAATTGAACACATTGCGCTTTACTTTACGAAATAACATAAAGTAAAACATCTAGAATCAAATATGTCGAACCAACTCATCAAACAACCAGCAATCTTCCGCGAAAATGTGCGCTCAAAACTCATTGGCGCATATGGCAAAGATATGAACCCCACTATTTTAGCAAATGTGGAAATCGGCGTTTACAATTATGCAATTAAAGAGGCGTCGAATCTCAAAGTTATAAAGAAATGGGATGTTCCTGCATTTTCGACTATTTATATGGACCGGTTACGAACAATTTACATTAATTTGAAGAACGAGTCATTACGACAATTGTTAAAAAATGAAGATATTAGCCCCAAAACACTGGCATTTATGACTCACCAAGAAATGAACCCGGATCATTGGCGCACTATGATCGATGCAAAAATTAAACGCGACAGCAACAAGTATAATGTGAATGTAGAGGCGATGACGGAAATGTTTACGTGTAAGAAATGCAAATCAAAGAAGTGTACATATTATGAGTTACAGACGCGGTCGGCGGATGAGCCGTCAACGATTTTCATTACGTGTTTGGATTGTGGTAAGCATTGGAAGCAAAATTAAATAATTATTATATTTTGTTCTTGTTTTTTTGGCTTTTTATTTATGATTTTTCTTTGATTTACGGGCCTTCTTTGATTTACCTCCTTTTAATTTATTATTCTTTTTAGATTTATGGGTCATCTTCGATTTACGAGCCTTTTTTGATTTACGGGTCATCTTCGATTTACCTCCTTGTGCATTGTAAGGTAGTCTTTCATCAATATCAGTTGATTCACTATCAACATCATCATCGTCACTTTGTACCGGAGTATCAAACCCACTTGCTTCGCTGTCACTTTCACCGATTCTCACCACATCCTCTATATCTGGTTCCTCACCACTATAACTTCCTTGATCACTTTGACTATTTATACTATTTGAACTTGATGAATAAGAACTAGATCGACTACTAGATCGACTACTATTATTTTCATCAGTACTATGATTTTGTATTAAATTCATAATATTTGTAATAGCTGTATTCATTTCTGGTGTTATTCTACTAGAGTTCAAATAATTAAGTCGTGCTCTCTCACCTGACAGTGCTATAAGAATATGTTCTGCCTCATATATTAATAAACGTTCTTTCCCTTGATCATCTTGATTAAGCCAACCTGAGTCAATTAATGATACGGCAATGGAATTTTCTACATTATGGTCATCGCTTAACATAATAGATCGAAATATTCGTGTTCCCTCTACTATATTTTGAAAAATATCAGCATAATTTTCGTTAAGGTCCCCGATAACTTGTTGAATATTGTCACTATTGTTATCCATTATATATTTTCATCCTAAAATAAACCGTGAGACAGCACCCATTCCAAAGATGTTTCGAGTGCCTCTATTGTGCTATTATTCATTAATGTCATATCGATTTTATGTTCTAAATACTGCGTTTCACTCATATGATTTTGTTCTTCAATTTTGGTTGAAGGTCGTTCAACCTTAATAATAAACACATCTACCCTTTTTACTCCAAACTTCTTTAACATGTCAATTTCATTTAAAAACCGGCAATCTGTTATTACAATCTTGGCATTGTTATTTGCCTCTAAAATCATCGAAATGCGATTCTCCACAATATGTGTCCATATATTCGCATATACTTGGTTCCGCATTAAATCTGTACCCACATATTGTAGGGCTTTTCGGGGACTGAACCCGGTAATCCCCGTTTTCTGCGACCAATCGGGGTCCTCAGTTTCGCGCCACAGGCGCGACTCGGTTGTATCGCCCTCTAACATGTCGCGTGGCCAAGAAAACAAAATAGATACTACATCTTTTAGTGCGGATGCAAATGATATTTTAACGAATCCGTGTTTTGCAACCATAATATTGGCGATTGTGTCTTTGCCCGAACCTTGTGCTCCATATAGACCGATAATCATAATTATATGATTATGGGTTGTTTTTCTATATCCATTATTTCCTACCTAAAATTTTGTCTTATTAACGCCTTGACGACCGACTACGACGCCTAGACCCGCGTCTTCGATTTTTCTTGGATTTTCGACCTCCTTTGTGGAGCCGTTTTTTGCGAGATGCCAATTCAGCAAGTGTAGGAACAGATTTTGGTCTAAATGGCGAAACTGGTACATTATTTGATGAAGACTCGGTTACCTTATCGGGATCTAAATCTAGCGATAAATCTTGTGAAAATACACTTTCGTGATGTGCTGGTGTAATATCAGGCGAAGACGGAGTGTAAACAGGTTGTTTAAAATTACTATTCATCTTATTGTATTCTTTTTTTAAGCCTTTCTTTCTGGATTCCCTCTCTGCAATTCTCTCATTCAATAACCTCTCATAATCTTCACTGTCGCTTGACATTATATTATAATATAAGTATAAAAACATTTACCAACAAATAATAATGAACGCAATAGAAGACTTACGCCAATTGGAAGAAATAAATCGACAACTAATAGAGGCAAACCTGAAATTAACCGAACAAGTTGAAATGTTGACACATAATTTGATTGCACTACAAGACCGACAATCCCACGAAATATGTATATATTTTTTGGAACATAATTCTATTCATGAGACGGCAAAAGAATATTATTTTAACAGTGATTTGGAATGTTATTATGCATTAGTTGAATATTTTGGATGCTCGGATCCATTGATAACTGCAACCGATTATAAGAAGGTACTTATGTGTCAAGAAGACAAGATCAACGACGAACTTGATGAAGAAATCGACGATGATGATACACATATATGAAAAATTGAATAAATATATCCCATTTTGTATATCAAAAACTATACAAAATGTTTTGCTCAAACAAACTTCCACATATCGAATCCCGTATTGATGTTCTAGAATACAATAGTGCAACCAGTATTCAAGAACTAAATAGTATGTTTAATATTCACAGTACACGAATGGATAATCTGGAAAAACGCATATCTAGTTTTAGCGATACATGGCATCCAATTATGACAAAGACAATCAAAGACAATATATCCACAGAGACGACAATCATAAAAGAATTTGTGTCATCCGAGTTTCAAATGATAAAGAAAGAATTGAAAGGTGATTTACGAAGACTCCGCGAAGAAATGAGCAAAGAAAACAAGAAAAATGCTGATGAAATTAAGCGTCTGCGCGAAGATATGGCAATCGAAATTAAATTGGTTGCCGAGAAAGCCGATACAGATATGAAACGTTTACGTCAACATATGGAAAGCGAAATGCGGTCATTGCGCGAAGAACTAAAAGGAGAGGCCAAAAACAATAATGAAACCCACATATCCGCATAAAGATTATTCCAAAGAAATATATATGTCAGGTGCAACCGATATCCCCGACAATCCCAAAAATATCAATTATCGTCTTTATATTTTGGACCCATTATCGGTGATTGTGAAACTCGCCATTTTGCGCAACAAACCAATTGGTACAAAACTTCGCATCACCGATAATGTTTTTTACATACAAGAACCTGGGCCATTTCAGGCATTGTGCCGCCTCTATTTCAACTCGGGTAAAACGGATCTACAATATTTATACAATCCAATTCAACTTGCATGCTCCGCTTTTTTGAATACGCGATTTTGCGACAAAACGCCGGGTATTCGAAAGCTATTTCAGTGCGCAATTTCTGGCTTAGAAAGACTCAAAGAAACATATAAGGCATGTCCCGTCATTGTATTATGTCTAAACTATTACAGTAATTTAATAGAAAACTATTTGGAAGAGTATATGAATGATAAGTTATTTAAGAAAGATGCAATGACGGCAGTATATGATAGTACCACGATTACTGCCCTAAATAGCATTTGGACGAGCGACCGAATCAAAGTGGTGATGGATATTATTGATTTTTTGTGTACTGATAATTCAGCGGCAAATAATGTCCAGTCGCTGGAAATATTTATCAACAATATTGATTTGATAGTACCGGGGCTTATTAATCCATAGCAGAAACCTGGGCGTGTAAATAAGTTTCGAGCTCTAACTCGATGTCGGTATCTGTTATGGGAACCATATTGGGCACTACCTTTGGTTTGGATATTTCATCAATAATAGTTTTGTATTTTTTGTATTTTAAATCCTCTAAACTTGGTGGAATGGGATTTAGAAATGATTTTATGTAATCGAGTGAATAATGAATAATAAGAATAATGAGTATTGATATTATCAAGATGTTGAATACCATATATCAAAAGTTTGGGTTTTTTGATATATGTTGAAACGCAGTTATTTCTTGGATGATTTGCGACGGTTGGATCTCTGTTTTCTCTTCTTGGATTTGTTTTTTTTCTTACCACCAAACAAATTTCGGTCACCAATTGGCTTTGCCTCGCCCATAGGCTTTGCCTCGCCCATAGGCTTTGCCTCGCCCATAGGCTTTGCCTCACCCATAGGCTTTGCCTCGCCCATAGGCTTTTCATTGTCCATAAGCTTTTCTTCTTCATCTACTTCTATTAGAGGCTTATCTTCTACTTTTGCCTCACCGATAGGCTTTGCTTCTTCTGCTTTCGCATTATCCGAAGAAAACCAACTTTTAAATCTAGACGCAAACGACGGCCCCTCATTTGCCTTAGCATCAACTTGCGCTTGTAGCTTCGAATTATCATCCTCTAACTTCTTAATTTTCATATCGTTCGCTTTTTGAATCTCGCCACACTTTGTCTCAGATTCCTTTTTAATCTCCTCTATTTTCTTGTTGTTCATTTCGATTCTTTTCTTGGGATCACTCACCATAAAATCGAGAAGACCAGCACCGTGTTGTTGTTTAGGCATTATACAATATACGCATAAAAAATCACCCATCCACAAATACCATAAACAAAACTATATAAACGCATAGCCCGAAACATAAACATCTAAATGCCTTCCCTGATTCTTGTTGACAAAACCGGAAAACTAAAATCGATTAAAACTGATGGACTCGATTTAGAAGCCCTTTGTAAGAAATGTGGATTCAAAAGCATCGATGGATTTGCGCTGGCTCATACATGGTCTGTGGTATTTAATTCAATTGAATATAAGTTATGCTTATATGGCAAGACGACGGGTCGTGCCAACACGGAGAATAAATATGAGTTCCCACCACCTATGGATAATACGCTTTTTTTCGGCAGTTGTGTTGTGCTAAATATGGAAAACGGCGTAGTGGCCGATATGTCAGTCAAGGAGTTCGAGGATATTATGGAGCACCTTTATGGTGGATTTGAGGATGTGGATTCCAATGATGATGAAGACGAAGATGACGATGATTCGGTCGATTTACCCAAGACCAAGGAGGGATATGTAAAAGATGATTTCATAGTGGACTCGGATGAAGATGAAGAAGACACAGAGGAATCGGATGAGGAACTCGAAACAGAAGAATCGGAAGAAGACATTGTGAAACCAAAGCGAAAACCAGCATCCAAACCGAAGACACCATCACAGAAGAAAGAGAAACAAGCCAATATAATTATTGAGTGCTCGGATGAATTAGAGGAAGAAGAATATTTGCCGATGTAGAAACCTCCGTAAAATATATAGATAAACAATATAAACCCATTTCACCCAATCATATAATGGATTACTCACACATATTACACCGATTTCCCATTTTTGAACTTTCTTATGAAACATTTGCGCATAAGAAAGTTCCACCTAATTACGACATCTGTATGGCCATACCTACTGGCAAGAAACAACTTATCTGGTTCACATTCGACAATACCGATGATATTGCACTCCTTATTGATATCAACAAGTCCAAACAAATCACGAAAATGAGCAGAGTAAATATATCATCGCCTCGCATCGATACATATTTTGGGACGCTGTTGTATGGTACAATGGTCCAAAGTACCGAGACTGTCCAAGTCTTCGTAATTGAAGATATTTATCATTATGAAGGCATTAATTTGAAAAAAATGCTATTTGGTGAAAAACTCACATATTTATACGATTTTTTTACAAAAAATTTGCCAAATCAACAATCCAACGAGTTCTTGCTCGCATTGCCGTATATGCGCATTTTTAGAGATGACGCCGATCTGGATTCACTTCCATTCTATGAATCATTTACCAAACCCGCTAAATATATTAGCCATCATATTCAGTTTCGCTCGACTAGCACTATTGTTCCATATTTGAATCATATATATAAGAAACCGCAAGCACCAATAGAACAGAAATGCTTGTCCCTATGTGATTCACTTGAAAAACGCACCGATTTCGACTATCGTTTGTCGATATATTCGGGGGTTGCCATATTTCGTGCCGTTGCCGATATTCGTGATGATGTTTATCACCTGTTTGCTTATGAGAAAGATGCACCATCAGTCTATGTGGGTGTAGCATATATTGGCACCCGAGTCCAAAGTAAATATATGAACTCGTTGTTCCGCAAGATTCGCGAGAATATAAATATTGATTATGGGGAAGAAAGTGAAGATGAAGAATATTTTCAGGATTTGAGAATCGATAAATATGTTAATTTAGCATGCGACCATAAAATTGAATGTGTGTTTAACAAACGGTTTCGAATGTGGGAGCCGGTAAAGAAAGTGGACAATGGAAGATATACGCATATTGGGGAGCTGGTGTCGTTGGGCCCAAAACGTGTTGACCAAAGGCACGACCAAAACCGTGTTGACCAAAGGCACGACCAAAACCGTGTTTTGGGTCAAAGGCCCTATCAAAAATATGTTAACCAAAGATCTGGCCACAAGAAATAGGGTTTAATATAAAGAATATATATTTTTCAAGAAATATATATTTTATCTCGTTAGATTCTCCTGTTATTCCGTCGGATTCTCCTTATTTCGTCGGATGCTCCTTATTCCGTCGGATTCTCCTTATGCCGTCTGATTCTCCTTACCCCGTCGGATTCTCCTTACCCCGTCT
>JACCEC011724727.1_pt1 | contig 10982 bp, 8 predicted proteins | sample 7450121 | NCBI WGS metagenome assembly JACCEC01 (sample SAMN15323455, study PRJNA562643) | freshwater metagenome | isolation source: river surface water | place: USA:Blue River Watershed | collected 2017-08-18 | reverse complement strand
GGGGCCGAAATTCCAGGTTCACAACAGGAAATCGTTGGGGCAAAGTCAGGAACTACTGTGCGACTCACAATTGATCGTGATGTGCAATGGGTGGCTGCTGAAGCTATTGCTGAAGCTGTGAAAAATTCGCGTGCTGCAAGCGGAACAGTGATTGTGATGGATCCCAAAACTGGCGAAATCGTCGCACACGCAACTGCTCCCACCTTTAATCCAAATAACACTAAGAGCGTTGATTTAAGTTTGATGCGCAACCCATCTGTCCAAGATGTTTACGAACCCGGCTCTACCGGCAAGGTAATGACTTTAGCTGCGGCGCTAGAAGAGAAAACAGTCTCACCTTCTACAGTATTTGCTGTGCCATACGCACTCAAGCGTGGTGGGTCGGTATTTCATGACCATGATAAGCATCCTGTCCAGCACCTGACTACTTCAGGAATTTTGGCGGTGTCGAGCAATACTGGGACTATTAAAGTTGGAGAGACGCTGAGTAATGACACGCTACATTCTTATTTAACTAAGTTTGGAGTTGGCGTAAAGACTGGTTCCGGATTACCAGGAGAATCTGCAGGTATTTTGCCTAAAGTTGAAAACTGGTCTGGAACAACTGCTCCAACTGTGGCATTTGGTCAGGGTTACTCTGTGACTGCCATGCAGGCAACTAGCGTCTTTGCAACGATTGCAAATAATGGAATTCGAGTTTCTCCGACCGTTATTGCAGGCACACAAGATGCTTCAGGACATTTCACCCCAAGAGCTAGTGGCACAAGCACTCGGGTGATAAGCGAAGACACTGCTCGCAAACTGCGATTGATGATGGAGAGCGTTGTCGCTCCAACGGGAACGGCGCCTACGGCAGCAATTCCTGGCTATCGTGTTGGCGGCAAGACTGGAACTGCGTGGCGTTATAACGATAAGACTGGTGGATACAGCGGTTACACAGCATCATTTATTGGATTTGCTCCGGCTGATTCTCCTCGTTACGTTATCAGCGTAACTATTCAGGATCCTCGAAATGGATATTACGGTGGCGTTTTAGGTGGTCCAGTTTTCAAGAAAGTTATGACTTTTGTTCTTCAAAGTAAACATGTGGCTCCAACGGGCACAAAAGTGATACCAGTTGCGCTCAATCAAAGTGAATTAAAGAAAATGAAGGCAACCCAAGTTGCCCTAGAGAAAAGCAAGGCGAAAAAGGAATGATTCGCCCGATCGAGCAGTTTTCAGCCACTCTGAAAGATGCAGCAGAGCTAGTCGGAGCGCCTTCAACAGATTCAGATCTAATTTTTACCGGGATTACTCATAACGATAACGAAGTCGAACCTGGTGATATTTTTCTAGCGATACCTGGAAAACATTTCCATGGCGCTGAGTTCATTAAGAGGGCTCAAAGTAAAGGCGCAGTCGCCGTAATTACCGATGCTGTAGGTTTTCAGTTGGATACGTCTCTTCCAACACTGGTCGTGAAAGATGTCAGGGTTGCCGGTGGATTAGTAGCTTCATCTTTATACAAATATCCAACGCGAGATTTGGTAAGCATCGGAATCACTGGCACTAACGGGAAAACAACTGTTTCGACCCTGCTGTATCAAATATTTCAAGCGGTGGGTCGTGAAACAGGGCTCATAGGAACTGTTGAAACTCGCATCGGAATCGACCGTTTGAAGAGTGTGAGAACAACACCTGAAGCTCCGGAACTGCAAGCCCTAGCAGCAGCAATGCGAGAACGATATGTAAGAAATTTAGTGATGGAAGTATCTAGCCACGCGCTCAGTATGGGCCGTATGAAAGGTTCACATTTTGCAGTTGCTGCTTTCACAAATCTCAGCCAGGATCATCTGGATTTTCACAAGAATATGGATTCATATTTTCAAGCCAAAGCATCCTTGTTTAGTAGCGAATATGCAGATGCTGCATTTATCAACATTGATACTTCATATGGTGTCGAGCTTTCGAAAATCACCGAGCTCGCAACTTCTACAGTCTCACGTTTTAATTCACAGGCTGATTGGTATTTCACTTCGTTAAATCCGACAATCAATGGTGCGGAATTTTCAATAAGGGGCGCTGGCGGCATACTTATTGATTCACACACTCGACTTCACGGTGGATACAACGCAGATAATCTCTTGTTGGCATTAGCAATCGCCCACCATTGCGGGGTAGACCCTCTAGAGCTAGCCGCGATCACTCCACAACTCACTGGCGCAGCTGGACGTTTGGAAGGTTTAGTTCTTGGACAACCATTTAAAGCCTTTATTGATTACGCCCATACGCCTGATGCTGTTGAACATGTGCTTGCTGCCGTCCGAGAATTCACTCCCGGAAAAGTAATTGCAGTTCTAGGATGTGGCGGAGATCGTGATGCCACCAAACGTCCGCTGATGGGGGAAGCGCTTTCAGCTGGTGCTGATGTTGCAATCTTCACGAGTGATAATCCGCGCTCTGAAAATCCAAATTCAATATTAAGTGAAATGACAGCAATGATTACAGTCAAGAGTCCTTCAGCTGTAATTGAGGATCGCACTGCTGCCATAGAGGCTGCAGTGGCAGCTGCAGAAAAAGACGACACAGTTGTCATCCTCGGAAAAGGTCACGAGCAAGGGCAAGAGATTGCTGGTTTCGTACAACCGTTTGATGACAGGCTTGTTCTGGCAGCTGCGATAGAGAGGCGCACATGATTAGCCTCAAAGCATCTGAAATTGCACAGATTGTTGGTGGAAATCTTTATGGTGATGATGTCACCATTACAGCAAATCCAGTGATTGACTCACAATCAGCAACTCCTGGTTCGCTCTTTTTCGCGATTAAAGGGGAAAGAGTTGATGGCCATGATTTTGTAGAAGATGCCAGATCACATGGTGCAGTTGCTGCAATTGTGGATCGAGAATCAAGTGGAACTTATATTCGAGTAACAAATACAATTGCGGCTCTGGGAATTCTCGCCCAAGAAGTTCGCAGTCGATTGCAACAGTTATCAGTAGTCGGAATTACTGGCTCACAGGGAAAGACCACGACAAAAGAGTTGTTGGCTCACGTTCTATCTGCCGTTTCCCCAACTGTTGCACCTCAAGGTAATTACAACAATGAGATTGGTGCTCCACTTTCAATTTTGCAATGTGATGAAAAAACTCGTTTTTGCATTGTTGAGATGGGTGCTCGTCACAAAGGTGATATCGCGCATCTGTGTAGTATCGCGCAGCCAGATGTTGGAGTTGTTCTAAAAGTTGGCACTGCACATGTGGGTGAATTTGGTTCACAAGCAGCGATTGCTGAAACAAAATCTGAACTCATCTCCTCACTTCGCTCTAGCGCTATTGCCATCCTTGGTCAGTACGATGATTTCACTCCGAAAATGGCGTCTCTTCACCAAGGTCGAGTGGTGACATTTGGTGAAAAACCCAACTGTGAAATTCGAGCTGCAGATATAGAGGTACGAGAAGGCCGTGCGCACTTTGATCTGGTAACGCCCGAAGGCCGTGCCACAGTAGGACTAAGAATTGTTGGCCTGCATCAAGTTGCCAACGCTCTGGCGGTCGCGGCGATTGCATCGGTTCTGGGGCTGACAATTGAACAAATTGCAACTGGACTCTCAACTGCCGAATCGAAAGCCAAATGGCGTATGGAAATTTCCGAGATTAATTCCTTGGTTCTCATCAATGATTCCTATAACGCCAGCCCAGAAGCGATGTCTGCTGCACTCTCCACCCTGGTCTTGTTTGCACAAGAGCGGGGCGGGGAATCATGGGCATTTCTTGGAAAAATGCATGAACTCGGCGAGTCATCAGCGCAAGACCATGCCGCTATTGGCACCCTTGCCTCAGATATTGGAATTGATCACCTCATCTGTGTTGCCGCGCCTGAATACGCTCTTTCAATGTCGGCAAGCAACGCAACTGCTGTGCATCATTTCTCAAGTAAAGAGCAGGCGGCCACAATGGTCGAACATATGAATAAGGGAGATGTTGTTTTAGTGAAAGCATCTCGATCGGAAAAATTTGAAGAGTTAGCTGAATTGATATCCCAGCAGTGGGAAGCTCGTAGCGCAGAGGCAACTCGTAGCACAGAGGCGAGTGGTAACTGATGAAACTAATTTTGATTGCTGGCGCTCTCGCTCTTATCTTCTCTTTGTTCGGAACACCCGCACTTATCAAAATACTGGCTCGTCGTGGTTACGGCCAATTTATTCGAGACGATGGTCCTTCCAGCCACCACACAAAGCGTGGCACCCCCACAATGGGTGGAATCATCGTCATCTTTGCAACGATTGCTGCGTATTTACTAGCCCACTTGTTCACCCAGAAAGCCGTAACAGTCTCTGCACTTTTGATTATCGGTCTAGTTCTTGGACTTGGTTTTGTAGGTTTCTTAGATGATTATCTAAAGGTTTCACGCCAGAATTCACGGGGAGTGAGCGGTAAACAGAAAATCTTGGGGCAAGTTCTCTTTGCATCTGGATTTGGGTATTTAGGTTTGCAATTTCCCGATGCTGATGGGTTGACACCACTTTCACAAAATCTCTCCACTGTTCGAGATACCTCAATCTCTCTTGGAGTAGTGCTCGTTATCATTTGGATTGCATTCATGGTCACTGCGACAAGTAATGGAGTAAATCTCACTGATGGTTTAGACGGATTAGCAACCGGTGCTTCCGTGATGACTTTTCTGGCCTTTGTACTTATTGGAGTTTGGGAATTCGGTCAGAGCTGTGCAGTAAGTGCATCAGCTAATTGTTACAACGTTCGCGATCCGCTTGATTTGGCGGTACTGGCAGCAGCCTTTGCTGGTTCATGCACGGGGTTCTTGTGGTGGAATGCATCGCCAGCAAAGATCTTTATGGGTGACACAGGATCGCTAGCACTGGGAGGTGCTCTGGCTGGCCTTGCTGCATCTTTACGTGTTGAACTCTTACTCATTCCGCTTGGTGGTTTATTTGTCATCATTACTTTATCTGTAGCACTCCAAGTAATTTATTTCCGGTTGACCGGAGGTAAACGACTTTTCAAGATGGCGCCACTTCAACATCACTTTGAATTAATTGGCTGGGGTGAAGTTACGATTGTTCTACGGTTCTGGATAATTGCCGGCTTATGTGTCGCTCTAGGGCTTGGGCTCTTTTATACTGATTGGGTTGCAAGTTAGTACCCTCATGGCACAAGAACTGTATAAAAACCTTGCTGGCTTAAAGATCTGCGTTGCCGGGGCGGGTGTAACCGGATTAGCAGTTGCGCGAAGCCTTACTAGACGTGGCGCAGAGGTCACCTTGCTTGATGACAATAAAGTTTCGGCAGAAGAATTTTCAGTTGTCAATCCCGACTCAATTTCCATTGCAGAATTTGATCGCTTCATGATTTCACCTGGATGGAAGGAAAGCCATCCTGTTGTTCAATCTGCTCGCTCTGCAAATATTCCAATTATTAACGAAATTGATTATGCCTGGAGTATTAAGAATGCTGGTCAAAAGTGGATTAGTTTGACGGGAACGAATGGAAAAACCACCACAGTTGAATTAACGGCGAAAATGTTGCAGTCAGGTGGATTAAGCGCAAAAGCATGTGGCAATGTGGGCACCACAGTCATCGAGGCAGTCGAAGCCGAAGAAGATTTTCAAGTCTTGGTTCTTGAACTCTCATCTTTTCAATTGCATTGGATGGAAGATGCTTCCTTCGTGGCAGCTGCAATACTCAACATCGCCCAAGACCATATTGATTGGCATGGAAGTTTCACGGCATACGCTGAAGACAAACTTTCTATCTTAGATAGAGCGACCACTGCAATACTTAATGGCGAAGATAGCGAAATCGTCACACGCGTGACACATTGGCAGGGGCAGAAGGTATTCTTTTCACTCGACACCCCAGGTCCTGGCGAAATTGGAATTGTAGAAGAGTTATTAGTAGATAGAGCTTTCGTTCCGAATCCGCAAGAAGCTGCGATGATCTCTGAATTAGTGGAAGTGAAGCCCACTGTTCCCCACAATGTTTCTAACACACTCGCAGCATCCGGTTTGGCACTTTCGATGGGGATTTCTCATGAAGCGCTAAGGTCTGCGATTGTTGAATTCTCGCCAGGACGCCATCGTATTGAAAAAGTTTTTGAGGCTGATGGTATTTCGTGGATAGATGATTCTAAAGCTACGAATCCGCACGCTGCTAGTGCATCGATTATGTCTGCCCTTTCGGTTATCTGGATAGCTGGAGGTTTAGCAAAAGGCGCAGAAATGGGCGCTCTTATAGATCGCGTTAAGGCTCGTGTACGAATTGCAATTTTGATTGGCGAAGATCGTGAATTGATTGCGAAGGAGCTTCACACAAGAGCTCCACATATAGCAGTCGAAACGATAGATGCTCCAATGGGGTACACCAAAGGCGGACAAGATAATTCACTCATGGAGGCAGTTGTCCGGTACGCAAAATCAAAGGTAGTTGCGGGAGACACAGTTTTATTAGCCCCAGCATGTGCTTCCATGGATCAATTTTTGTCATACTCCGACCGCGGGGAACGATTTAAACAAGCGGTTGAAAAGGTAGTCCGCGATGGCAACTAAAGTAGAGAAGAAATTTCTTACTCAGCCGGTCAACCATTTTTACATGCTTTTGGTCAGTTCCACCGCACTGATTTTAGTGGGCTTAGTCATGGTCTTTTCGGCATCAACAATTCACGCTATCGATACAAAAGGAAGTGCACTCTCCATTGTTTTGCGCCAGCTATTCTTTGTACTGGTTTCAGTACCTATAGCAATCTACTTAGCAAGAGTGAATGTTGGACGGTGGAACTTACTTGCCCGTTTTGGCTTAACTATCTCACTCATAATTTTGGGGATATTGCTCATTCCTGGCATTGGTAAGAATGTCAATGGAAATACAAACTGGATTGATCTGAAAATATTTGATATTCAGCCTAGCGAATTTGCAAAATTTCTCATGATTCTCTGGGCAGGTCGACTGCTTGCGAAAAAAGAAAACGCTGGCAGATTTAACGCTAATGTTTTTGCACTGTTGGCTCCCGGATTTTTGATTGTCATGCTCTTGGTTATGGTGGGACGTGACTTGGGCACTACCTCTGTGATTGCGGCAATTCTTGGAGGCATGCTTTTCGTATCCGGCATTCGACTCAGAATTTTGGGCTGGGCTATCGCAGTGGGAGCGCTGCTTCTTGCCTTTTTTATTGCAACTGCGGATTATCGCGCGCAGAGATTCCTTGTGTTTCTTGATCCCTTCGCTCCCGAGGACTACAGATTTGCGGGGTGGCAGCCGGCACATAGTTTGTTGGGGCTAGCTTCTGGCGGAATCTTTGGAGTTGGTCTTGGTGGAAGCAGACAAAAATGGGGCAACCTTTCGCAAGCCCACACAGATTTCATATTGTCTGTAATTGGTGAAGAACTAGGGTTACTCGGAACTCTTACAGTGTTGGCTCTACTTGGTACCTTGATCTATTCAATATTTAGAATTGCGCTTCGTGCAAAGGAGCCGATGATTCGATATGCCTGCTCTGGTATCGGATGCTGGTTCTTGATTCAATCTTTTCTCAATATTGGTTCAACAACGAGCGCCCTTCCGGTTGTTGGTGTGACTTTGCCGCTAGTTTCTTACGGAGGATCAGCACTTGTTGCTTCTTTATGTGCAATCGGTTTTGTTGCCGGAGCTGCTCTGCGAGACCCAGAAGTACGTAGCGAAATTGTGAAACGAAGAAGCTCATGACCAAAGTTATTTTCGCTGGTGGGGGTACTGCTGGGCATATCGAGCCAGCACTTGCAGTGGCTCGGCGCTGGAGCGAAAAACACAAGCAACACCAGATTAGATTTTTAGGAACCCGCACCGGCTTAGAGAGCACGCTCATTCCAGCGGCTGGATTTGAAATTACCTACATTCCCAAAGTTACTGCACCAAGAAAGATAGCGCCGCGTACATTTCTATTTCCTTTAACTTTAATCCGCGCACTCGTTAGTGCAATAAGGGCAATTTCTGGAGCAGAGTTGATTGTTGGTTTTGGGGGATATGTCTCCGCTCCCGCTTATTTGGCGGCAAAGCTAAGGAGGATTCCTATCGTTATCCATGAGGCCAATGCCAAACCAGGGATGGCAAACCGATTGGGATCGAAATTAACACCTTATTGTGCTGTCTCACATCAAGTTGCCCAGAAAACCCTCAAGAATTCCACATTAACCGGGCTACCGCTCAAAGAAAATATTGCGCAGGCATTTGTGGTTGCGCAAAAAGATTGGCTTGAGGCAAGAATTCAAGCGAAACACAAGTTAGGTTTTGAGGTTTCCAAGCCCTTAATTTTCGTCTTTGGTGGCTCACAAGGATCAGATGCGATCAATAAAGTGATAGCTGCGGCGCAAGGAAAGATTGCTGATCTGGGAGTCAATATCTTGCACGGTGTTGGATCACAGAGCGCCTTGCCTGAATCTACTTCTGACTACCGAGCCGTTAGTTACATTTCGGATATGGCTACTGCATATCTTGCGGCAGATTTAATTATTTCGCGCAGTGGGGCTGTTACCTGTGCTGAAGTAAATTCACTCGGTAGATATGCTCTCTTTATCCCTCTGCCAATCGGCAATGGAGAACAGAACCTCAACGCGAGCTCTCTCGTTTCGCAAGGTCGCGCTGAAATCATGGCCCAACCTTTGTTCAACGAGGAATGGCTGCTTCACAACATTGAAAGACTTATCTCAGCAAGTGCAAAAGCACCCATCTCTGGTTCAGGTTTAGATATCGAAGCGACGAATAAGATTGTTGAATTGATGGAATCAGCGCTCTCTGGAGGTAAGTAAGTGGAGTCTCTGCAAGGAAAGAGAGTTCATTTCATCGGCATAGGTGGGTCAGGAATGAGCGGTCTGGCGCGTATTGCACTCTCAGATGGAATATCGGTAAGTGGTTCTGATTCTAAAGATTCTTCTGTGCTTACAGCTTTGAGTGCACTCGGTGCAACGATTTATACATCTCACGAGGCAGCGCATGCCGCTAACGCTGAAGTTGTAATTTATTCAACTGCCATCTCGGCTACAAATCCTGAAATGTCTTACGCCATTGAGCGTTCGATTCCGATATTGACTCGAGCACAAGCGCTTGCGCTTCTCATGAAAGGCTCTCGCAGTATTGCTGTTGCTGGGACTCATGGGAAGACCACTACCTCTTCGATGTTGACCGTCGCGCTACAAGCTTGTGGTGAAGATCCATCATTTGCAATTGGAGGCACTTTGATGGCTTCTGGTTCAAACGCTCATCGCGGCACTGGAGAATTTTTTGTCGCTGAAGCAGATGAATCTGATGGTTCCTTTGTGGAGTACAAACCGCTGGCAGCAATCGTCACAAATATTGAACATGACCACGTGGACTTTTTTCATACACCGCAAGCTGTTACCGAAGTTTTTGATTCCTTCGCTTCCACAATTTCACCTGAAGGGTTTCTCGTGTATTGCGCCGATGACCCAGGTTCCAAGCGTCTTGGTTTATCAGAGCGAACATGTAAATCCATATCGTACGGAATTTCAGAAGGTGCAGATCTTGCGATAGACAACATTGCTTTGCAACCGATGGGCTCTTCGGCACGTGCTATGTGGAAAGGTCGGGTCATTGGAACTCTCGAACTTCAAGTTCCGGGGCACCATAATCTGCTCAACGCTTCAGCTTGTTTAGCCATGGGTATGGCTTTGCAACTGCCAATACACCACATGCTTGAAGGTCTGCACAGTTTTAGAGGAGCAGGGCGAAGGTTCGAACTTAAAGCAACAGTGCATGGCATTCGTATCATTGATGATTATGGCCATCATCCCACCGAAATTCGCGTCACGTTAGAAGCTGCCCGCCGCTTTGCTGGTGATGGTCGAGTTATCGTTATTTTTCAACCGCATCGTTATTCAAGAACTCAAGCATTCCTTAATGATTTTGCAGCAGCGCTTGATTACGCTGATGATGTGACTTTATTAGAAATTTATGCCGCCAGTGAAAAGCCAATTCTTGGTGTGACATCTGAGCTCATAGCAAATCTGATGAAGCGTGGTCATTATCTTCCAAACTTTGCACAAGCGACTGATCGAGTTATCGAAATGGCAAAACCAGGTGATGTGATACTGACTTTAGGCGCAGGAGACGTTAACTCTCTTGCTCCAATTATCGCTGAAGGTTTAGAGCAACGTTTTGCATAAGAAACCAAAAATAACCATCACCCTCGTTGTGGTAATCCTCGTTTTTGCTGCAATGGCCTATCTACTTGCTTGGTCTTCCGTATTTTCAATCTCAAAAGTTTCGATTTCTGGCGCACCAACACCTGCTAGCGAAAAAACAATTTCAAGAATTGCAAATTTGAAAGTTGGAGATCAATTGGCCAGAGTTGAACCTCGTGCAGTCGCTCTGCGCATCTCGAGCGTTGACTGGGTCGAAGATGTTCAGATCTCCCGAGATTGGATATCTGGAGAAGTTAGCCTTGCTATAACGCCACGAACACCAACAGCTTTCTTTAACAACCAAGTTTTGGATGCATCAGGGAAGGTTTTCTCCCTGCCAGGTTTTTTCGCGAATGACCTACCTCGGGTTAGCGCTTCCAATCCAGAGCTGGGAGTGGTTGCCATCAATCTTTTTCAAACCCTCCCTCAGTCCATCAGGGATCGAGTTCAAAATTTAGCTGCATATAATGAATCAAATTTTTCTCTCAAATATCGCTGGCAAGAGCGAGAAATTCAAATTCTCTGGGGGGCCAACGACCAGAATGATTTAAAGGCGGAAGTTATTACTGCTCTTTTGAAGTTACCGGAAAATAAAAATGTTCGAAGAATTGATGTCAGCGCTCCACATGCTCCGATTGTGAAATAACGTCAACAATTAGTTCGTGGCGGTCTTTGATTACCGAGACCATTGCGCATACCTTGCCGCCATCAAAGAGAGTGGAAATGTAATTCTCAAGTTGAGGTTTACAGTTCTAAAGGGGGACTCACGTGGCTGCACCACAGAATTACTTAGCTGTCATCAAGGTTGTTGGAATTG
>JACCEC010204580.1_pt1 | contig 10984 bp, 10 predicted proteins | sample 7450121 | NCBI WGS metagenome assembly JACCEC01 (sample SAMN15323455, study PRJNA562643) | freshwater metagenome | isolation source: river surface water | place: USA:Blue River Watershed | collected 2017-08-18 | reverse complement strand
CGCCTGCTTCGCCCGTCAGCTACAACCTGGGCGTGGTGACCGAGTACCGTTACCGTGGCTTGGCCCAATCGAGCTTCAAGCCGGCTTTGCAAGGCGGTGTGGACTACACCTCGCCCAGCGGTTTTTACATGGGCACTTGGATCTCCACCATCGACTGGATCAAGGACGATGGCAAAAAGCACACCCCAGCGGGTGTGACCACGGTGACCGACACGGGTTCAACCAACCTGGAAATTGACCTGTATGGCGGCTACAAGGGCGCGCTCTCCAACGGCGGCGCTTTCGACGTGGGTGTGTTGCAGTACTACTACCCCAGCAACCAATACAGCAAGCTCGGATCGGCCAACGCCAACGCCAACACCTTCGAAATCTATGGCGCCATCACTGCAGGCCCCATCACGGTCAAGTATTCACGCAGCCTCTCCAACCTGTTTGGCCTGGCCAACAGCAAGGGCAGCGGCTACCTGGATTTGAGCGCCACGTTTGACCTGGGCAATGGCTTCTCACTCGTGCCCCATGTCGGCCGCCAGAACATCAGCGGTGCGGCCAACAGCGTGTATTCCTACACCGACTGGTCGATCACGGTCAACAAAGACCTGGGCAATGGCCTGAGCGCCAGCCTGATGGCCGTGCAAACCACCAATCAGAACAACTGGCTTTCTTCCGACGACCTGAACAACAAGTCCAAAGGCAAGGGCGCCTTGGTTGCTGGTCTCAAGTACGCGTTCTGAACTCAGGAGAGACACATGAAATTTGTCACCGCCATCATCAAGCCCTTCAAGCTCGACGAGGTCCGCGAAGCCCTCTCCTCGATTGGTGTGCAGGGCATCACGGTCACCGAAGTCAAAGGCTTTGGCCGTCAGAAAGGTCACACCGAGTTGTATCGCGGTGCGGAATACGTGGTTGATTTCCTGCCCAAGGTCAAGATCGAGGCCGCGATCGACTCGGCCTTGCTGGACCAGGTCATTGAAGCCATCGAAAAAGCAGCCCGCACCGGCAAGATCGGCGACGGAAAAATTTTCGTTCAGGACATCGAGCAAGTGGTTCGCATCCGCACCGGCGAGTCCGGCAAGGCAGCCCTGTGATCACCCACCTCAGTCAACGATTGCAAGAAAGAGCGTCATCATGAAATCCCTCCTCCTCTCCCTCTCGCTGTGCCTGGGGCTATGGATGGGCACTGCAGCCCAGGCCGCAGATGCCCCCGCCGCCCCTGCGGCCAGCGCAACAGCCTCCACCGCTGCGCCTGCGGCCACGCCCGCGGCTGCACCTGCACCCGCTGCTGCGCCTGCTGCTGCCGATGCCCCTGCCGCCGCCGCCACGCCGCCCAAGCCCAACAAGGGCGACACCGCCTGGATGACGGTGGCCACCCTGTTGGTCATCCTCATGACCTTGCCTGGTTTGGCCCTCTTCTACGGTGGCTTGGTGCGTTCCAAGAACATGCTGTCTGTGCTGATGCAGGTGTTTGTGGTGTCGTCAATGATCTACGTCCTGTGGGTCATCTATGGCTATACCGTGGCCTTCACGGGCAACAACCCCTTCTTTGGCGGCTTTGAGAAGCTGTTCTTCAAGGGCATCACGGTCGACAGCGTTGCTGCAACCTTCAGCAAGCTCGTCTACATCCCCGAGCTCACCTTTGCCTCCTTCCAGGCCACGTTCGCGGCCATCACCTGCGCGCTGATCGTGGGCGCGTTTGCCGAGCGCATCCGCTTCTCTGCCGTGCTCTTGTTCTGTGCCCTGTGGTTCACCTTCAGCTACTTGCCCATTGCCCACATGGTTTGGTATTGGGACGGCCCAGACGCCATCTTTGATGAGGCCTCCAAAAAGACGGTGGAAGCTGCGGCTGGCTACCTCTGGGCCAAGGGCGCACTGGACTTCGCAGGGGGCACGGTGGTGCACATCAACGCCGCTGTGGCTGGTCTGGTGGGCGCATTCCTGGTGGGCAAGCGCATCGGTTTTGGCAAGGAATCCATGCCGCCTCACAACCTCGTCTTCACCATGGCTGGCGCTTCGCTGCTGTGGGTGGGCTGGTTTGGTTTCAACGCAGGCTCCAACCTGGAAGCCAACGGCATCACGGCCCTGGCCTTCCTCAACACCCTGGTTGCCACGGCAGCGGCCACTTTGAGCTGGAGCGCCACCGAAGCCACGTTCAGGGGCAAAGCGTCCATGCTGGGTGCGGCCTCTGGCGCGGTGGCAGGTCTGGTGGCCGTCACCCCGGCATGCGGATTCGTTGGCCCCATGGGTGCCATCGTGATCGGATTGCTGGCTGGCGTGCTGTGCTTCTGGGGTGTGTCCGGCCTCAAGCGCTTGCTTGGCGCTGATGACTCGCTCGATGTGTTTGGCGTTCACGGCGTGGGCGGCATCCTGGGCGCATTGCTCACCGGTGTGTTTGCCTCGCCGTCGCTGGGTGGTGCGGGCATCTATGACTACATCAAAGACGCCGCCTCTGCCGACTACAGCATTGCCGATCAGGTGTGGATCCAGGCGCAAGCCGTGCTGATCACCATCGTGTGGTCGGCTGTGGTCTCCTTCATCGCCTACAAGATCACCGACATGGTTGTTGGACTGCGCGTCGCCGAAGAAGAAGAGCGCGAAGGCCTGGACATTTCCTCTCACGGAGAGTCGGCTTACAACCGTTGATCGTTCTCTTGGAATCCTTGGTTGGCCCACCCATGCGGTGGGCCTTTTTTTTGCTCAGAAACTGAACTTGGTCCCCAGGGTCCAAATGGATTGGCCGCCTTGACGGGAAGCGCTGGCATCGATTTGCCATTGGTCGCTCAAGGCTTTGCGAATGCCAGCCCCAAAGGAGGGCATGGTTCCTTGCTGCGAAATCCACTGCACATGGGGCACAAACGAAAAGCCAGAGAACTCCAGTGCCATGGCCAGCAAGGGTTTGCTGGCGGTGGAAAAGTCATGGCTTGCGCCCAGGTTGGTGTGCCAGGACCCCCAGGACTGATTGCAGGTATTGATCAGCCAGCCATAACGAGCGCCAGCCAGTGCATGATTGCGACGGGTGATCCCGTAAGTGGCTGCCTGGTTGCAGCCGTCTTCCTTGGAGGGGGTGATCAACCCTTTGAGTTGAAGCGTTTGCGCCACATCTTGCGAGGAGTTGTCCGTGTTGCGCACATAAGCCACCTCAAAGCCGTCGATGGGCGCAAAAGCAGGGGCAATCGTCCAATTGCGGGAGCCGTCACCGGCGCGCGTTTGCCACAGCTCCACATGACCGTGGCCTTTGGCATTGACGCCCGCATCATCGACGTCGAGTGGGCGGCCTGCCCAGGCGTTGAGCCCAAGGCTGGCAGTGATCAGGCCAGCCCACATGGCGGCGCGTGACAGTTTGAAAGTGGATGTCATGGGAGGAGGCTCCATCAAGTTACAACCCGCACATGCTAACCAAGCTGCCTTGGTCCAGGCTGAATGCTTGCCGTCAGCGGTCACAATCGGGTCAGGAGAACCCCATGAACTCAGCATTGAAGATCAAAAGTGGCGCATGGCAATGCGAGGTGGCGCCAGCATTGGGTGGCTGTCTGGCCGGGCTGTGGTTTGACGGCAAACCCGTGCTGCGCTCGCCCGGTGCGCAAGCCCTGACCTCGGCCAGGCAATCGGGCTGCTACGTGCTGGTGCCTTTTTCCAACCGATTGAGCCAGGCCGTGTTGCAGTGGCAAGGCACCAGCCACCCGCTGGTCAAGAACAACGGCACCGAAGCCCATGCCATCCACGGCATTGGCTGGCAGCGCTCCTGGGCGGTGCTGGACCAGGATGAGTCCAGCGTGCTGATGAGCCACGAGCACCGCCGCGAGCCCGGCTGGCCATTTGCCTACGATGCCTCGCAAACCATCCAGTTGCGCCCCGAGGGACTGAGCATGACCTTGTCCATCACCAACCAGGATGACAAAGCGGCGCCTGTGGGTCTGGGCTGGCACCCGTTTTTCGTCAAACAACCCGGCATGCAGCTGCGCTTTTCAGCCCGCCACCGCTGGGAGATGGGAGAAGACAAACTCCCCACGCGGGCCTTGCCGCATGCCGGGCTCCATGCGCCGGTGGACACGCTGGACATGGACCACTGCTTTGACGGTTGGTCGGGGGAGGCTGAGCTCAGTTGGCCGGTTGGGCAATGGTCCATCAGCTCCAGCCTGAGGCACCTGGTGGTTTTCACCCGCCCTGACCGCGACGATGTGGCGGTGGAGCCCGTGAGCCATGTCAACAATGCGCTCAACCTGCTTGCCCAGCACAAGGGTTTGGAGCCTGAGGACTTGGGTGTGCGGGTGCTCGCGCCCGGCGAGTCCATGAGCGCGCACTGGAGTCTTCAGCGTCGGGTCTGAGGCAGGCCCACGCTGGGTGGGGTGGCTTAGAACGGGATGTCGTCGTCCATGTCGTCAAAGCCCGACTTGGCCGGGGCAGCGGGGCGCGATGCGCCACCCGAACCGCCGCTGGCTGCAGGCTTGGCCGGGCGGCTGTAGGCACCTTCACCGCCACCACCGCCTTCACCCCCCATGCCCTGACGGCTGCCCAGCATCTGCATGGTGTCGCCCCGGATGTCGGTGGCGTACTTCTCGATGCCGTCTTTGTCGGTGTACTTGCGGGTTCTCAGGGAGCCCTCGACATACACCTGTGAGCCCTTCTTGAGGTATTGCCCGGCGATTTCAGCCAGCTTGCCAAAGAAACTGATGCGATGCCATTCGGTGGCCTCTTTGGTTTCCCCGGTTTGCTTGTCCTTGTAGCGGTCGGTGGTGGCCACGCGGATGCTGGTCACGGCATCGCCCGAGGGCAGGTAGCGGGTTTCGGGGTCGGCTCCCAGGTTGCCGACGATGATCACTTTGTTAACGGATGCCATGCATGCCTCGCGCAGATGGGTTGAAAGAAAAAATTGAAAACGGTGTTTTCGCGATTATGCGGGGTTGGACGTAGCCGCTGTGTGCCCCAGCCCAGGTGGCCTTGGTGACTCATTGCCGCGCATTCGGTGCGCCGGGTACCTGAGGCATGCCCCTGGCCACCCACCACCACACCAGCAGCAAGCCGGCATTGACGGCAAACAGCCAGCGATGCCCCAAGGCCTGGACCATCCAGCCGCCCAGGGCACCGCCCGTGAAGATGCCCAACGACTGCAAGGTGTTGTAGATGCCCAGGGTGGCGCCACGCGCATGCGGTGGCGCCCAGCGCGAGGCCAGGCTGGGCTGGGTGGCTTCGAGCACGTTGAAGCCGCAGAAAAACACCAGCAGCAACACCCCCATGGCCCAGGCATTGAGCAGGCCATGGTCGTTGTGCGCCAGCTCGGACCAGGCCAGCTCCACCGCCAGCACCAGCACGATGCTCCACAGAAAAACGGGTTTGAGCAGGCCGCGCCGCTCCAGCTTGAACAGCCCTGCGCCCATGGCGGCAAACGAAAGCAAGACCGCAGGCAGGTACACCCAGGCTTGGTCGCGTGCGGACACGCCCGCTTGCAGCAGCAAGCCGGGCAAAGCCACCCAGGTGGCGATTTGCACCGCATACAAAATGAACACGCCCACATTGAGGCGCAACAGATCGGGCTTTCTGAACAGCGTCATGAAGCGGGGGCTGCCCGAGTCCTCGCTCACATGCAGGGCAGGTTCTTCGGGGGTGATGCGCCAGATCACCCACATGGCCAACAAGGCCAGGACGGCCGTCACGCCAAAAATCAGCCGCAAACCGCCTTGCGCAGCCAGCAGCGGTCCCACCACCAGCGACAGGGCAAACGACAGACCAATGCTGGCACCAATGAGGGCCATGCCCTTGGTGCGGACCACATCGCGGGTTTGGTCGGCGAGCAAGGCCGTGACCGCCGCCGAAATCGCACCGCCCCCCTGCAAGGCGCGACCCAGCCCCAGCATCCAGACGCTGTCGGCCAAGAACCCCACCACGCTGCCCAGGGCAAACAGGCTCAGACCCAGCACGATCACGCGTTTGCGCCCCCAGCGGTCGGCGGCCAGGCCAAAGGGGATTTGCAGCGCCGCCTGCACCAGGCCATACGCCCCCAGTGCAACGCCCACAGCGGTGCTCGATTCGCCGCCGGGGTAATGGCGCGCCTCCAGCGCAAACACGGGCAAAACCATGAACAGACCCAGCATGCGAAAGGCGTAAATCAATGCCAGCGACACGCCCGAGCGGCGCTCTTGCGCGGTCATGGACACGGGCGATTCGGCAGGGTGGGGAACAGAGGAGGCGGACACGTGGGCGGGGTGGGGTCACCAGACACTGGGGTTGGAGTCGGTCATTGTCCAACAATTGCCCAAGCCACCCTGTCGGCGCCGTTGAGGCCCAGTCTTCGCGCCTCTGCAACGAGGCCCCGCATACACTTGCCGCCATGGCCAAAGACAAAACCCAGTATGTGTGCAGTGAATGCGGGGGCATCAGCCCGCAGTGGCTGGGCAAATGCCCGCATTGCAACGCCTGGAACACCCTGGAAGAAACCGCCAGCCAGGCCGCCACGGCCAGCAAACACCGCTATGCCCAGCCAGCCTCATCGCTGGCACCGGCCAGCCAGGTGCAGCCCCTCAATCGCATCCAGGCCGCGTCCATCGACCGTCACCCCACGGGTCACGAGGAGCTTGACCGGGTGCTGGGCGGCGGCATGGTGCCTGGTGGCGTGGTCCTCATCGGCGGAGACCCCGGCATCGGCAAGTCCACGCTCTTGCTGCAAGCCCTGGACGGCCTGCAACGCGCAGGTTTACGCACCTTGTATGTCACCGGCGAGGAGTCGGCCTCACAGGTGTCTTTGCGCGCGCAACGACTGGGGCTGGGCCAAAGCGAAGTGCCCGTCATGGCCGAGACCCAACTCGAGGTCATCCAGGCCACGGTGCACAGCCAGCAACCCCAGCTGGTGGTCATCGACTCCATTCAGACGGTTTTTTCCGATCAGCTCAGCTCCGCGCCGGGCTCGGTGGCGCAGGTGCGCGAGTGCGCCGCCATGCTCACGCGCATGGCCAAGCGCGACAACGTCACGGTGGTGCTGGTGGGCCATGTCACCAAAGAGGGCGCGCTGGCCGGTCCGCGCGTGCTCGAGCACATGGTGGACACGGTGCTGTACTTCGAGGGCGACACCCATTCCAGCCACCGCCTCATTCGCGCCATCAAGAATCGCTTTGGCGCGGTCAATGAAATCGGGGTCTTTGCCATGACGGAAAAAGGCCTCAAGGGGGTGAGTAACCCCAGTGCGATCTTCCTGAGCCAGCATGCCGAGCCTGTGCCGGGCAGCTGTGTGCTGGTCACGCTCGAGGGCACACGCCCCCTGCTGGTCGAGATCCAGGCCTTGCTGGATATGGGCGGGCCATCTCCCCGTCGCCTGTCGGTGGGTCTGGAGCGCGACCGCTTGGCCATGCTGTTGGCCGTCTTGCATCGCCATGCGGGTGTGGCCTGCATGGACCAGGATGTGTTTGTCAACGCCGTGGGCGGTGTGCGCATCAGCGAGCCCGCCGCCGACCTTGCGGTGCTGCTGGCCATCCACAGCAGCTTGCGCAACAAACCCTTTGCTCGGGGCGTGGTTGCGTTTGGCGAAGTGGGGCTGGCGGGCGAAGTGCGCCCCGCTCCCCGAGGGCAGGAACGCCTCAAGGAGGCCGCCAAGCTGGGCTTTTCCACCGCCCTGGTGCCAGCGGCCAATGCCCCCAAAAAACCCATCGAAGGCTTGCGCATCGTCCCGGTGTCTCGCGTTGAAGACGCCATGGCCTGGGCACGCGAATAGAATGGTTTGCTCAACCCCCTGAGAGCGCGGCCTGCACGCCAGGCCCAAGAAAGGAAATGCAATGACCGCAATGCCCCCACCCCTGTCCGATCGCGACGGCAAGATCTGGATGGACGGCCAACTCGTGGAATGGCGCGACGCCAAGATCCATGTGTTGACCCACACCTTGCACTATGGCTGTGGCGCGTTTGAAGGGGTACGTGCCTATAAGACGGCGCAGGGCACGGCCATTTTCCGTTTGCAAGATCACACCGAGCGCTTTTTCAACAGCGCCAAGATCCTGCGCATGGCCATCCCCTTCACCAAAGATCAGGTCAACGAAGCCCAGCGCCAGGTCATCCGCGAAAACAAACTCGACAGCGGCTACATCCGCCCGCTCACCTGGGTGGGTTCACAAAAGCTGGGCGTTTCGCCCAAGGGCAACACCATTCATGTCATGGTGGCAGCCTGGGCATGGGGTGCTTACCTCGGTGACGAAGGCTTGAAGCGCGGCATCCGCGTCAAGACCAGCAGCTACACACGCCACCATGTCAACATCACCATGACGCAGGCCAAGGCGGTGAGCAACTACACCAACTCCATCCTCGCCAACATGGAAGCCACCGACGAAGGCTACGACGAGGCCTTGCTGCTCGACAGCGCGGGCTTTGTCTCCGAAGGTGCGGGCGAGAACATCTTTGTGGTCAAAGGCGGCGTCATCTATACGCCCGACCTCTCGGCTGGGGCCTTGAACGGCATCACCCGCAACACGGTGTTTCACATTGCCAAAGACCTGGGCATCGAGATCGTTCAAAAGCGCATCACGCGTGACGAGATCTACATCTCAGACGAAGCCTTCTTCACTGGCACGGCCGCCGAGGTCACGCCGATTCGCGAACTGGACCGCATCGAAATTGGCGCAGGCAGCCGAGGCCCCATCACCGAAAAAATCCAGACGGCCTTCTTCGACATCGTGGGTGGCCGCAATCCCAAATATGCCCACTGGCTCACGCCGGTGGCCTGAACCCGTTGAGCGAGTGTGAGGCCATGAAAGAACCCGTCATTGTTCAGCCCCAGGACCTCAACGGCCATGGCGGCGTGTTTTGTCCCAATCCCAAGGCCGACATGGCCTTGTGGAACAGCCACCCCAAGGTGTTCCTCGATGTCGCCCGCACGGGGCAGGCTCAGTGCCCGTACTGCGGCACCCGTTACGCATTGCCCGAGGGCGTTCGCGCCTCTTCTGCCCACTGAGTGGGTAGACGCTCGGTGACGACGCCCACGACAGACCCTGTTCGTTCGCGCCGCCGCAGCCTGGTGGTGGCCCCGCAGTGGGTGGGCGACGCCATCATGTCCGAGCCCCTGGTGCGCGCGCTCAGCCTGCGCGGCGACGAAGTGACCGTTGCCGCCATGCCCTGGGTCGCCCCCATTTGCCAGGCGTTTGCAGGCGTGCACGCGGTCATCACCTTGCCCTTGCAGCGCGCCGGTTTGCAATGGCGCAAACGCCGTGCCCTGGCCCAGTCCTGGCAAGGCCAGTTCGATGCCGCATGGGTCTTGCCCAATTCGTTCAAGAGTGCTTTGTTGCCTTGGCTGGCTGGGGTTGCAGAACGCTACGGCTATCACGGCGAATCGCGCCATGTGGTGTTGAACCACCGCTTGCCCAACCCCCCCGATGCCGTGCGCCCGCCCATGGTCACGCATTACCTGGCCTTGGCCAGGCACTTTTCACCAGAGGGGTTGCCCAGTTGGGCCATGGATGACAGTGACCCCTTGCCCGAGCGTTCACAAGAGGATGCGCGTGCCCCGCAGCTGGCCATGCCGGCCGATGAAGTCGCTGCCGTGTGGCGCAACTTTGGGCTGAGCCTGGGTCAAGCCCTGGTGATCGCACCCGGTGCGGAATACGGTCCGGCCAAGCGCTGGCCTGAGCGCCATGTGGCCGAGGTCATCACCCGCATCGACCGGCCTGTGGTCTTGCTGGGTTCGGCCAAAGAGCAAGCCCTTTGCGACGCCATTGTGGCCATGCTGCACGAGCGGGTGCGCGCGCGTGTGCACAACCTCGCAGGCCAAACCACGCTCACCCAGGCGCTGGCCTTGGTGGCGGGCGCGCACCGTGTGCTCTCGAACGATTCGGGTGTGATGCACATGGCGGCCAGCCTGGGGGTGAACCAGGTGGCGGTGTTTGGTTCATCCAGCCCTTTGCACACCCCGCCGCTCAATGCCCACGCGCAAGTGCTGTGGCTCAAGGGCGATGCGGCCATCGATCCGCCGCTCGATTGCGCGCCTTGCTATGCACGCGAATGCCGTTATGGGCACACCCGCTGCCTCACGCAAATCACGCCGCAGCGTGTGATCCAGGCCTTGAGCGACGAGTCACTCAGTGCGTCGTCTCCACCGCCTGAACATCCCCCTCTGCCTGAATCAGCGGCAAGCGAACCTCAAAGGTGACCCCGCCGCCGGGGCGTTGCGTGCACAAAGCCATGCCCCCATGGCGTTGTGCAATCGAGCGCACCAGGGCCAGGCCCAGGCCTGCGCCCTCCTTGTCAGACGCATCGGGCAAACGGAAGAAAGGGTCGAACACCCGCTCCAGGTAGGCCTGTGGAATGCCTGGCCCACGATCACTCACCTGCAGGCTCACCCAACGGGCATCGACGGGCAGCAAGCGCACAGTGATGCCCAAACCCCCCGCATGCTTGCGGGCGTTCTCGAGCAGGTTGCGCAACAGGCGGTGCAAGAGCTTGGGCGTTCCCTTGACCCAGTGGCTCTTGGGGTGATCGCCCAGGTCCAGTTCGAGCTGGGCATGCACGCATTCCTCGCTGGCCAGGCCGGTGAGGTCCACCAGCTCGTGGGTGTCGACCTCGGCTTGCACCGAGTCCAGGCGGCTTGAAAGCAAGATCTCGCCAATCAGCTCGTCGAGCTCGGCGATGTTGCGTTTGATCTCGTCGATGCGCTCGGGTGAGGGCGATGTGCCCATGAGCTCCAGCCCCAAGCGGATCCGCGTGAGGGGCGTGCGCAGCTCGTGCGAGGCATTGGCCAACAAAGCACGTTGCGACTGCACCAGCGATTCGATTTGCACCGCTGCATGGTTGAACTGCCTCGCCAGCGACGCGACTTCGTCGTCGCCGGCGATGACCACCCGCGTGGACAAGTCGCCATGCGACCAGCGCGCCACGCCCGTTTCCAGGCGCTCGAGGCGACGCGTGAGCCAACGCACGATGGGATAGGTGCCCAGCGCCACGGCAATGGCCACCAGGGTGAGCAGCCAGGCCAAATCGTTGATGGTCATGCCCAAAAAGCTGGGCGGGGTTTGTGGCAAGT
>JACCEC011857817.1_pt1 | contig 10985 bp, 14 predicted proteins | sample 7450121 | NCBI WGS metagenome assembly JACCEC01 (sample SAMN15323455, study PRJNA562643) | freshwater metagenome | isolation source: river surface water | place: USA:Blue River Watershed | collected 2017-08-18 | reverse complement strand
CTTTTCTTTTACGTAGTTTTCTTTTATTTCATAATTAGTTTCATTAGTTTCATATATATATGATTGTAGTGTTTTTGGTATGTCGATTGTAGTGTTTTCAGTAGTTTCGATTGTAGTGTTTTTGGTAGTTTCGATTATACCGTTTTCAGTAGTTTCGATTGTATTGTTTTTGGTATAATCCACATTTGCCGAGCTTGCAATCATCATTTTGAATTCTGATGTCTTCATCCAGTATCGATTCACCACTTTAGGCATGATTGTGAATTGTGTTTTGCTGATCTTCTTTTTCTTTTGGATCAAGCCGAGCTCGCAAAGCTGATCAATAGACTTTGTTATCATTCGATCAGTTACTCCCATCTGTGATGATAGATCTGAGTAGGTGCATTCAATTGTCATATCTTGATTGGAAGTTTCAAACTCGTAAAACTCAATCAATCGATACATCAAAGCAAAGCCATGAGTAACCTTTTGAAGATCTGGACATCTCAGAAGATTGCCAATAATGAACTGGAAATTGTCAAATTTTGAATTTTTTAGTTTCATACTCTCTCCTAGATTGAAATTTTATTTGACTATACGATAATTATATTATAAAGATTATAAAAAAATTTCAAATAAAAAAGGATTCATCATGACTAAAAAATTGTCAGTGTTGCTTTTAAAGTCAAATAAGACCGTTGCTGAAATCGCAAAAGAGTCTGATATCACCGTTGGCCGTCTCTATCAAATCATGAAAGATGATGCTAGTGCACCTCTCAAACTTGCTTTAAAACTTGAGGCAACAACAAAAATCTCTCATCAATTCTTCTTGTACTCAGCACCAACTTGCTATCAATTCGTAGGTGATCTTCTATGACATACTTTCAAAATCCCGAAGACGGCAACAAAGAAGTAACCTTTGAATATATCATGTCTCAATCATGGGAAAGCATGAATGATGATCGCCAAATCCTTTTGATGAGCAGAATCAGATTTGTTTTAACTCAGCTTCTTTGGCCTTCATCTATCACATACACATACAAAGATGGATCAACAGCTGTATCTCTTGAACAGAGAAGTGAGGCCGTTAAAATCATGATCTTCAAGATGATCCCTGATCCTCGTGTTTTTATTGATGATACATGCATCAGGCTTTTTGAAATTTGCGTTGAGCTCAGACAAGAGCAAAAGCCAATCAATTTTGAAAATGTCGCTGATCTCTATCATAGAACAGCCGAAGATAAAAAGAAGGCATTAAAAAAGATGATGCCAGCTTATCACATCATGTCATGGATCATGGAAAATCTTGATCCTTGTCATGTCTATTATGGAGGACCTGCGATGATCCATGTAGTTGAAGATCATATCAATCGCATATATGATGACTTCACCAGCTTAAGACTATCTCAAATCTATAGATACAAAGAAATCGCACTCGCTCATGGATATTCTCTTAAAGAGATTGATGATCTTTTCCTTGAGTCTGAAAACAAAATCAAGGATATGAAACCAAAGCCAAATGTTGGGTTGTCTCAACAATTAAATGAGTTATGGGATTCAATGGTCAACTTCAAGCAAGGTTTGACAAGTGGTCTTGATAATTTAGATCAGATCACTAAAGGATGGAAAGACGGCTGTTTATATGTGGTCGCTGGTCGTCCTGCTATGGGAAAGACGGCTGTGTCTTTGACTTTTGCTTTAAATGCGATGCGAGTTCAATCAAAGAAAGTTATGTTTTTCTCTTTGGAGATGCCAAGCACTCAACTTCTCAAGCGTCTAGCCAGCAATTGGAGTGGCATCGCTCATTCTATTTTTGATCAGCCTTATGATACTCTTAGCGATGGATTTAAAACCAGGATGGCAGAGTCTTTCTCTCAGATAAATGGGATGCCTCTTGAGATCATAGATAGAGCAGCATTATCCATTGAAGAGATGCGATCAATATGTGATGTAAAAAAGAGAAGTGAAGATATAGGCTTGATCATAGTTGATTATCTTCAACTGATGACAGCTCCAGCTATGATCAGAGAGCAAGAGATATCTCAGATCAGTCGAGGCTTAAAAGCTTTAGCTAAAGAAATAGGTTGTCCAGTGATTGCACTTGCTCAGATCAATCGAGGAGTTGAGCAAAGAGCAAATAAACGGCCGCTATTGAGCGATCTTAGAGAGTCAGGAGCGATTGAGCAAGATGCTGATGTTGTGATGATGCTATATCGTGAACACGCCTATGATGATCTAGCATCAGAGACAGATATGGAAATCATCGTCACAAAAAACCGCCATGGAGAATGCAAGACGGCACATGTTGAATTTTTAGGATCATGCCAAAGAATTGCAGATAGACAAAGTTTTTAAGTATTGTTTAAAATTTTATTATTTATTTTATAATTTTATTTGACTTGATTATAATTTTATTATAAACTAAGCATATCAAATCAAACAACATGATCATAAAGATTAGAAAGCAGAATTGGTAAGTAATGAAAAAAAATATCAAAAGCTTAACTATTCGTCTTAGATGTCAGCTTACTTTGGCAGACATCGCAAAGTTAATGGGTATTTCTAGACAAGCTCTTCATCATCACATTAAAGATGAAAATACATGCAAGTTGTCAAATGCTCTAAAGCTTGAAGAAATCACAGGTATTAAACATCAGTTTTTTTTGTATCCAATGCCTATCGCCGCTCAGTTTTTATCTGAAGAAAACCAATAACTAAACCACTACTTACAAAGGAGTATAAAATGCACCAATCACAAAAATGTGGATTATTCCCAACAGTTGATAAAAGACACCTCCAAGCAGGCATCAGCCAAGAATATCAAGCTCGACTAGAAGCAGAGCAAAGAGCAGCATTTATTGAAAATGTTGGCCATTTTTTGATGATTGCTAGCTTTTGGTCAACCCTATTCTATTTCATGTTTTTTTGGAGATAACAAAAATGGACACAATCACACGATTAAACATTAGGCAGCTTGATCTTCTTGGCGTTCTCATGCACAGCCTCAATCACCTTTGCATCGATTGGACGATTGACTGTGACGACATTGAAATCGTTGTATCTGAAGATCAGATGATCACTCTAAAGGTAAAAGACTTTGGCTTGCCTGCAGATTGTCATGCCAAAGACATCTATGCTCACATCCTAAATCAACTCAACTCACTCACCAAAAAGGTATAAAAAAATGGCAAATCAAAGACTTACAGAATCTCTCTCAGATTTAAATGCAATCGCTGATAGCATGGAATCAATCGTCAAGCTCGCAGGCTTTCTCACTGCAGGCACCAACTGGACCGCTCAGCAACTCGTAACAGCCTATCTCTCTTATGGCATGATGCATGGCTGGAACATTGCTCAAACAATGGAAAAGATGAATGTCATTAAAGGCAAGATCACCTATCAAGCTTCTGCTATGTTTGGCATTGTGATTGCTTCTCCCAAGTGTAAATCATGGAAGGTTCTCTCAAATACTGATGATGAATGCTCAATTGAATTTACAAGAGGCGATAACAATCAAAAGTATGTAGTCACCTTTACGATTGCGATGGCACAGAGACAAGGCTTGACAAGTAATCGTCAATGGCAAAATATGCCCAAGCAAATGCTTATGGCTCGATGCAAGAGCATGGCAGTCAGAGATGTTTTTGGCGATGTGATCAGCGGCTATGATGCAATCGAGATGGCTGATAGCATGGATATGCCTGAAGATGAAAGACTTGAGATTTTAAGTCAAGAACTTGACACCCCCATCTATGCTGAGAGACAACCTGTGTCAAGAGCAAAGCCAGGCGTCAAGGCTGGAGCTGATACAAAAGCAAAGCCTTTACAAGTGCAACCTGTGCAACCTGTACAAGTGCAACCTGTACAAGTGCAGCAATCAGCACCGCCAAAGATTCAAGCACCGCCACCTGATCAAGCTTCACTATTTCCAAGCGAGCAAAAGAAAGCCGTTGAGCTTCAAGCTTATCGAGATCAAGACATGAATGTCCATAAATGGAAAGATGCAGATATGGATGAAGATGATAGTAGAGATTGGAAAGACTCATGGGGGATTAAATAAGGCACACACCACCAGCACAAGCTGGCTCAACTGATGGATTTTCTTTATAGCCACCCACATTCAAATCAACTTTAGACCAATCGACCAAGAGCAATTTATTATATTTCTCAAGCATTTGCTCATTGCTATCATCAACGGTTTGATAAGGTGCATTCTCATAAACATGATCACCATAATCGGATAAAAGAGAGATCCCTTTAACACTATCTCTAAGACGCCAAATCTTATTTATCAAGTCATCCCATTCATCATCTTTGACGGTGCAAGTATTGGAGACATTATGACTTAATCCATATTGATCTTTTTCTCTGAGTTGTGTTGTTGGCTTGACCCAATATCTCTGAATGAATGCGACCTTATCCAAGAAATCAGATGCTGATAAATCTTTTCTGAGCAATGCACCTTCAGGAGCTTCACAAGCAAAAGACACGATGCCAACTTGATGATCTCGATCATCACACACCTCAGGGATCTTATTTAGTATCTCTTGCCAAATGGGATTGATCTTATTTATTCTCATCGTTCTGATATATTTTTTAGCATGATATGGATGAATGCCAGCTGAACAGCCTGCGACTGTTGAGCTATTGCCTGATGGTTTAACGGTCGTGCATCTTAGAGCTGGATTGATATTGATCAACTTTGCGATCTCAACATTTTTATCATGTACTGCTTTCGAGCATTGCTTTAAAGTCATCTCGTCAAAGATCATGTTTGGATTGCTCATGATGCCTGTCATAGAGACACCTAAAAGAGCATCTCTCTCTATGATTTTTTTAGTTGTCTCTCCAAGATAACCCGTCTGAGTATAACTCGCTTGAAGTGTACCAAGAAAAGCGGCTGCTTTACATGCTTGCAAAAGATGATCAGCATCTCTCACTTTGGCAACAACAATTTCATTTAAATTGCATACCGCCCAACCACTTGAGACATTACCTTGATCGTCTTTGAATGTTGGATAAAGGCCAATCTCTCCACATGGATTTGTGGAAAATTCTCTATCGTAGCAAAAGAAGAAACCAGGTTCACCGAATTGTCTAGCATTGGCAATGATATCGGTAAATACTGATTTATTCTCAAAGCCATCAAGTAGGATCTGAGCTGAAATATTTGCATATGCTCTTTGTGGATTGTCTTGCCACCAATTGCCAGTCTTAGCAGTCATCATCTCTTCATCATCAGGAGAGAAGAGAGCAATTGTAGCAGCTCTTCTTGAACTCAATAAAGCGGCGTGGCTTATGTGCATGAAGATATCAAAGCATTGAATCGGCTTGAGTTTTGATTGACCTTGATTGACGGCTTGATCGAGAATAAATCTCACCTTTTCGATAGCCACTTCTAGCACTTTTGGACCAGGTGCAACACCACCAATCGAGATAGATGCACCTTCAGGCCTTACTTGATCATAATGAAAACTGATGCAATGCTTGCCATCATACTCGCTTGATGGAAGATAGCTTTTTGTAAGCACGTGAATTGCTTCAGCCCAACCTTCAATTGAATCCTCAATGACATGCACCAAGTTTAATCTTGAGTCTCTCTGATCTTTTGAAATCAAGTTTGGCAACTTGTCAACATGATGCTTTTGTACTGAAAAGCCAACACCGCAACCACTCATCAAAAGCCAAAAACCTTCAGCAAAAAAGCGAACACGATCAACATACGAGGCGGTGCAATTATACATTCTCATGTTGTTTCTTTTAATAGCAATGCCACCGAATTGAGTTGATCTTTGCGATGGGAAAACCACACCGGGAAAAACAAAGCCTTGAAAAACGGCCTCAATTTGCGTCCATAGATTTGGGAATTTGTCTTGATGCATTTGCTTAACTCGTGTCATTGCATCGATATATGTCTCTCTTTTGCCATCTCTTTTGATATGTGAATATTGAGTAGCAAAAGCAACTTTTCCTAAGATTTCATTTTGTGCCATGATCGTCTCCATGTGAAAGGGATGATCATTAAAACACAAATCCTATTTATTTTTCAAAAAATCAACATTGGTTTCTATTCTTTCAAGAATAACGGTGTGCTGATTTAATGTCTTATTGATCATATCCAACTCAGCATCGGTTTTTTCTTGCTTGACTAGCAAAGACATGGTTTGATGCTCAAGTAAAGCAATTCTCTTATCGTATGATGAGAAAGCTCTTAAAGCTGGCAATAGAGCGGTGATAACGGCCGTCAATGCACTGATTGAAATCATATCTGAGTTCATGTTGTCACCCTTGCCATCTTGCTCTTGTGCCTCTGATATCATAATGCACAAAGTTTGAATCTAAATACTTACCAAGTCCGCCTTCTTTGATCTTGCCTTGAGCAATGAGTTTCTCAATTCGATTATAAATTTCTTCAGTAGGCACTCCAGCGATCTTGATGTCAGCCGCCTTTGCCTCAAGGTGTTGGCTCTTATCTGCACCACCAACAGCCGCGTTTCTCTCAGGTGATCGATACCCGCTGATGATCACAATCGGACGCTGAAAATGATCTCGAATGATCTGAAGATTTTGTAAAAGTTCGACTGCACTTGCGATCTTTTCAGCAGGGATTGGATCGCTAAACTCAAGCTCAGACAATTTGAAATTTTTAGTTACTTGCATTTTTAGGCTCCTGTATACATGATTGTGACAGAGGAATTCGGCAAATAGGCAGTAGCGGAATTGTATGGAATTGAGATTGTTGTTGATCCACTTGCATCTCTCACAAAGCATTTAATTTGCCTTGCGCTTGCACTTGTAAAGAGTACAGCCATCACCTCCATGCCACTAAACCAGCTCCCTGTGCTTGTTCGACAAATGCAATAAGCTTCGGATTGTGTGGTAATTTTTACATCGCTTGCATCAGTAAAAAACCCATAAGTTGCACTGTTGCCTGTGCCATCAAGGTCGGATATTGCATTTATCGTAAGAAACGCCTCGCAATTGGCGGGAATGTTTATAGTATTCCCTCCACTGATTGAGATTTGCCCCCCTGTATCTCGTAAAATTGAGCCAAGATTTAAAGCAGGTGCAGTAAAACCAAGCCCAGAATTTGCCGCGATTTCAATCTCACACACATATAAATTTAATTCAGGTGTTGGGAAAAATGTCATGATGCTCCTCTACATGAAAAAAGATAGATATCTACTTGATTCGCTAAAACCTGATCACCTGTATCAAGCACAGCAGAAGTCATACTCACATGCGACTGTGTTGTTGTGATACATGATCGTGGTAGCATCACAACAGAGGCTTTATGAGCTAAAGCAGAGCCGATTCTTGAGCTTGTTAGGGAAATTGTGCCTAGAGGCTGATTTGTATCTGTGTCGTTGGTAAGAATGGCATTTATATGTACAGCCGTTGCATTTGTAGAATGTACATTAGAGGAGCTACCAAAAGAAAAAGCACCATATGCAGAGATAAATGGGGATATTGCTGATCCCAATGTGATCGCAATGCCTGTGTTCTCATGTTTAGAAATTGCATTTGCTTGATTGATAAATGTCATGTCGCATCTCCTATCTCTAAAATAAAGGCTTTTGACATCGCTGTGTTTACAGTATCTACATAAACTGCCCCTGATGTCCGACTATATCTAAAACTGATCACATCACCAGCAGCCGCTGAAATCAAACAAGATGCTAGATTTTGAGGAGTGACAACACCTGAGCTTGTGCCTGACGTTGTTGCCGTTGTGATTGCCTGCACTGACTGAGATGTGGAAACAGCAACGCCATTTAAAAGAATTGTGATATCTCCTGCTCTATTTTCAGTCGCATTTGTCAGTCCCGCTTTATAGTAGATCATGTATTTTTTAGCGGCCAATGTGATCTGATTTGATGCCAAAGATAAGCCCATGCCAGCTGACTGAGTGAGTGTATTTAAAGACAATGTAAATGTGCCAATCCCTGAGCTTATCGTATAGTCAACACTGTTGTAGGCAATGGCAAATTTCGGTGTATATCGTACAATGGGATGTTTGATTAAATAAGTCATATATCAGCCTTTAGAAAATAATCCAATTTGATCCATTAGATTTTACGGTGACAGAAGACCACTGAGATGTGATAGATAGAGAGGAGAGCCCGCTGATTGTCTGACTGCTCACAGTGGCAACAGTCACAGCACCAGCGCCTACTCTTGTGATGATATAGGACAAGCCATTATTGCCCGCCGCTGTTGGTAGTGTGAAAGTGGTTGAGCTTGCGCTATTCATCGCATAGTGCTCTTGCACAACTGAAGCATCAACAGGATCAGTGATTTGAAAACTTGTTGTTTTTTCGGTGATTGCAATTCTTGATCCACCACCTCCACCGCTGATTGTTTGGGGGATCCATTTTGAGCTTGATGTCTGCCATGCTAGTGCTTGGCCATTAGTTGGTGCTGTAGTAGTAGTATCAACATCACTCAAGGCATCGATTGAAAAACCACTTAAAGACACTGTTGAATCAATACGATCTGCACCATCAACATATGAGTAAGATATGCCTGTATGAATGCCGCCTGTAAAAATAGAAGCTGCTTGATCTTGAGCTTGCTCATCAGTGTATTGTGTGATCGTGGATGCGATTGTGCCTGATGTGATAGAAATACCACTGCCTGCAGTGTAGTAGGATTTCACTGAAGACACAGAGGGAGCTTGATCGGTTTGAGTGCCTGCCATTGAGTTTACAACAGCGGCGCTCTTTGCGAGGGTATCGGTGTATTGTGTGATTGTGCTTGCGATTGTACCACTAGACAAAGAGATGCCTGTGCCTGCAGTATAGTAGGATTTCACTGAAGACACAGAGGGAGCTTGATCGGTTTGAGTGCCTGCCATTGAGTTTACAACCGAGGCAGTTTTTGCAAGACTTGATGAGAAATATTTATTTGTAGAGCCTTCAGTTAAATTATCGGTTGTCTTTAAAGCAAGTCGATCATCCCATCTTGTCGTAGTGTAGTAAAGATTTGTGCCTTCTGCGATGTCGGTAGTGGTCAAAGAGACTGTGCCTGTTTGACCATTGACAGATAAGACCCCGCCGCTTAAGCCGAATTGTATCCAAGTTGTGCCATCATAAATCCAGCTTGAGCTGTTATCTGTCTGAATAGCAACATCACCCTCTTGAGCAGTCAAGGCAAGTCGTGCCGCTTGATCAGCTACTACATGCACATCAGTGATTGCCAAAGGTGGTAGGTGATTTGTAGGCACAAGACCATTTGCATCGAGCTCGCAAATGCCATTGTTTTGCCCTTTTTGAGCTGTGATTCTAGCGTCTGCATCTGTATCAGTGTACTGTGTGATTGTGCTTGCGATTGTGCCTGTGGTGATAGAAATCCCTGTACCTGCACTAAAAGCACCTCTCGCAAGAGTATCGCTGAAATACTTATTTGTTGTGCCTTCTGAGAGATCATCTGTATCAAAAGAAGCAAGGGAAACGGTGGCATCAATACGATCTTGAGCATCACTATTTACAAAGCTGATGCCTGTATGACTACCATTTGCCAAGGCTGTGCCAGCGGCATCTCTTGCCATCTCATCAGTATATGCACTTGGAATTGTTGGCAAATCTCTAAGCTCGCTATATGATCCACTAAAAGATGTCGTTGCACCTGTTAAGAGATTATAAACATATTTTGAATTGCTGGTATATTGTGAAACGGTGTTATTCGCAAAGCCTGTACGACCTACAAAGACAAGGCCAATTAAATTTGTTTGGCTTGCATTGATGCCAGAGCAATCAGCCAAAATACACTGAAGAGGATTTGCCAAACTTGATGAAATTGCAACACCACCAAAAGAGCATCTATTAAAATAAATTGTGGCTGTTACGGTGGATGCGATAGTCACAGCTCCAGCAAACTCGCAATCTTGGAAAGTGACAAAATTCGCAGTTCCGTTTGTGATTGTTGTAGTCCCTAAAAAGGTGACATCTTTGAAAAGATGGCGGCCTTGAGTACCATTGATCAATGTATTGCCCTCAACTTGAAGGCTTCTGATTCTGATTCTAGTGCAATCACTGCCGCTAATTGTCAGGCCACGACCACCAGCGAGCTCGCAAATATCACCAACTCCAGCAGCTGGAGGATGTATAAAAAAATTGCTCTTTGTGAGTGATAAAGTTGATCCACCATATGATCCACTAGATACAAAAATAACATCACCTTGACCAAAAGAAGCATCATCATGAATAGCTTGAATGTCATTGACACCATCATTTACATAGAAAGAATTGCTGTAAAGCCTATTGGCTTCAAGTGATGCAATATCACTTTCAGCTGTATCGACTCGACCGTCTAGTGTGTTGATGTCGCTTTCAACTGTATCAACTCGACCTTCAAGTGTTGTCAAGTCAGTATCTGTTGCCTTGGCATCAAGTGATGTTTGCAGCGTTGATGTCCAATATTGACGATTGGCATTTGAGCCTGCATTGATGTTGTCGGTTGTCAAGACAACTACACCTGTTTGACCATTTACAGAATCAACAGCACCACCGCCGCCACCACTAACAGGAGGTTTAATAATGATTGCCATGACTACACCAACTTTCTATTGAATGCACAAATCAATTTAAGATCATCACCACTTGCACCTTTTTTGTATGCAATAGTCGTCACTGCACCACCTTTAAGGCCGCCGCATTGAATATCAATCGCACCACCTGCCAAGACAAAAATCTCGCTTGTTGTTGGATCGTTGACTGCATCTAAAGCTCTCAACTTAAAATATGCTGTGCTTGATCCTGGATTATAAATAGACACATCAACAAAAGCGAGATCTGCATCAAGTGCTGATCCTGTTGTGCTATCGATGAAATCGCTTGAGTTTAGATCAGTCCAATCAGTGGATGCGTTGGATGCTGTGCTTTTGCAAGCGATAAATTCGCCCGTTTGAATTTGGTATTGTAGACGGTTCATTTTGCCTTCTTTATGATGATTGGTTGATCTTCGATGACAACGACTTTTTTAGTAGTCTTTTTATTGTCATCTTT
>JACCEC010818390.1_pt1 | contig 10986 bp, 8 predicted proteins | sample 7450121 | NCBI WGS metagenome assembly JACCEC01 (sample SAMN15323455, study PRJNA562643) | freshwater metagenome | isolation source: river surface water | place: USA:Blue River Watershed | collected 2017-08-18 | reverse complement strand
TAAATTATACGGATTATGAAAAATTAAAATTGGCTCAACAGTATAATAAGTTATATGCTTCCTCTCTTCGTGAAAATGAAGAAGAAGTCAGACAATATGAAAATAAAAAATTCTATAATATGTCCCTAAAACTCCTCCTTACAAACGCCTCTCAAGTCTATATTGACCTCATTAATGAATTATCCAATTATTTTACACATAATGATGAGAAGACATTAAATAAGTTGGGTTATATCATCACAAAAGGAGAAAATATGATCTATATCGGACTCCTCGTCGTCGTTATCGCCTTCTCTCTCTGGTTTATCGATATTACCGCCTAATCATTTTTTAAAACATTTAATTTATACCAATATTTTATTGGTATATTTAAACTACAAATACAAAGAATATCAATAAAAAAATGTAAAAAGTCCCGCTTGTTCGGAATATTTTCTGAGACATAGTATAATAAATATCGATAACAGATTGTATTCGAACTTTACCAAAGATTTATTAATATTTTTTGGTAATTAAAATCGAATCATTATTTTGTTATCACATCGTATTATCAATATTTTCAGTGATATTCTCGAATACTATTTTGCGTAAATAGTAGTAAAGATATAAACAACAATTTAAAAATAGAAAAAATAATGGTTGTAGTATATTTTTACAGATAGTCACGCGTAAATCCCCAAAATATTCATTTTTAAAATAAAAGAAAGAGAAAGAGAAAAAATATATTAAAGAAGAGTAGTAGAAGAATGAAGAATACTATGTTTCCTCCGGATTTAACCATGCAACAGATTGATAAATTAGTCATTCCCGCTAGTGTTTATGATTTAGTCATTAATCGTAAAAAATTATTATTAAAAAAATATCTCGAACAACATCCTCGATTAATGTTCAATATCGCTCACTTTAATCAAGATTTAAAAGTCACCAATCAATATTCTTGTGATAGAAAATGTCAATGTCCTTATCAAGTCCCCTGGGTGACACAATTTGGTAAAGAATCAGGTAAAGGAAATAATGTATATATGTCTTTTATTCAACAAGTCGACTTATATCGTTATATGATTCGTTATTGGTATCCCTCTCCTCAAACTTCGAATATGAGATTCTTATCTATGGTAGCTCTTGGTACTTTACAAGAATTAAAAGTAGCGAAGACGTATATAGGAGCTGGTTTAGATGCTTGTGTCACAGGTAATCGTGATGTGATAGTGGGTAAAAACTTTGTCAATAATTATCAATTTATTGAATATTTGGATAAACATCAAATTTGGTTATAAATGAAAAAGATTTATATAATATAAGTAGAGAGATATGAGTGATGAAGATTTAGAAAAGAAGAAAGAAGAGATATTGAAAGAATTGGAAAAAAAAGGTAGAGAGAATCAAATCTTAGAAGAGATTGATTATGTTTTTGCTGAAAATGATGATTTAGAAAAAATTCATTATCAAACTGGAGCTAGTCAATTAAGTAATTGTTCATTAGGTATCTTCACTGTTCAAGTAAATATATTTATTTTAGGTCCTTATAATCGTCTATTAATTCGTAGTTTAAATTCATTTGTACCTGATCTTTTTAGAAAATGTTGGTATCAACAAGATGCCTCTGTACCTTCTATATGTCCCCTAATCAGTATACCTCCTAAAACCTATTTATTCTTCCAATTTAATATTAGTGAAACCTTAATTAAATCTTATTTATATTTTGGATTTTCATCAGATTATAAAACAAATTATAATTTAACAAAACCATATCCGATACATAATATTGAATTTAATCTTTTATATCAATTTTTAAATAATTTTAATAATGGATTATATAGTGAAAATTGGGGTAATTTTACGGATTTCCCAGTATTTTTTATGTCAAAATATCCGGAATATACATTGATACATCAATTAGTGAAGTTTTATAGTTTAATAAGTAAGGCTAAGTTTTACAATTCGAGAGGTTTAATAGGATGTTTTGGTACGATAGAATGGGAGGCGACATTTGTATGTAGAGGAGGTGAACCATTAAATTTAGCAACATATAATCCCCAATTAGATGTAGCATTTTTAAGAAATGTATATGATAATTATCAGACATGGTTAGCAAATTATTTTCAGGGTCGTATTGTATTATCATCATTTACACAATCATTTGAAAACTTCTTTTTGGTATTAAATTATGCGAGAGAGGTCTTCCGTGATATCACACAACAATTCTCTTATATCGCAACACAGAAATGTTATGTACAACCTGAATATATGAAACCTCAATACTTTCAAAAATGTTTAGAATTATACCAAATTTATACCAAAAACAAACAGAATTTTCCTGTTTAAGTACTAAAAATATTCAGATAATATATGTAAAGTGGATAAATATCAATATATACCACTTGATAAAATACAAGATGTTCTGATTAAAATGGAATAAATATTTACGTATAATATCTTGATTATATACGTAAAAATGAATTTCTATTTAACAAAATGAAAAAAAAAATGAATTATAATTTTTTAATTGTATTTATTCATAGATAAAAATAAAAAGAAGGTATAATAAATGGAGACTATTGAAAAGAAGACAGTAAAGAGACCGACTGAGAAAAATGGTCAGGTTAGAAAATTGAGTCAAGAAGAATTTATTGTGAGAGCTATGAATGTTCACAAAAATGAAAAAGGAGGGTCTAAATATTTATATGATAAAGTTGAGTACAAAACATCAAAAGAAAAAGTGATTGTCACATGTATTCTTCATGGTGATTTTGAGATAACTCCGAATGATTTACTTGATAACCATGGGTGTGCTACTTGTGGTAAGATAAAATATACAACTCAACTTCGCTCTACAAAAGATGAATTTTTAAAGAAAGCGATTAAAAAACATCATGATGAGAATGATGAACCATTATTTTTATATGATGAAGTAGAATATGTTAATTCGGTAACACCTATTGTTATTAAATGCAAAAATGGACATCGATTTGAACAAACACCTGAAAATCATTTAAGAGCTGGTTGTAGTGAATGTTCAGGTAAATTTAAATATAATACCAGTACTTTTATTAAAAAAGCAGAATCAATTCATAAAGGAGAAGATGATAAACCACTTTTTGATTATAGTTTAGTTGAATATAAGACTTCAAGAACAAATATAACAATTAGTTGTAAAAAAGGTCATCAATTTGAGATTAAACCTCATCTTCATCTTGAAGGTAAAGGTTGTCAAGAATGTGATAAACAAAAAAAGAAAGAAATGAAAAAATAAATTGTTATTTTTTTTAATTTACTTAAATATTATATTATATTTTACATTTTATAAATAAAAATTTTAATAAAAAATTTTTATCTTTATTTTATATATTTGATCTAAATGAAAATACAATTATCAAAATGACGCTTTCATTTAGAAAAAGTTATCAGGACTTATAACATTCATTCTTCAAGTCGAAAAAAAAAATGAATCCAATAAAATTTGTTAATAAAAATAATCAAATAATAAAATTAATAAGAAGTTTTACTGGAATAAAAGAAAAGAAAAAAAATGGAGACTATTAATTTTGATGTAGCTTTATACAAGAAGAAGGAAAAAAAGTTTATTGAAGAAGCGTGTGTTATTCATAAAGATGAAAATGAAGAACCTTTATATTCATATGAAAAGACAAATTATATAGGTTCAACTAAAAAATTAATAATTATATGTAAAAAACATGGAGAATTTGAAAGAACACCTAAACAACATATTAATTTATTAAAAGGTTGTCCAAGTTGTGTTTTAGATACAAAAGAATTAGCAAGAGAAGATTTTTATAAAGAAAAAACAATTGAATTTATTAAACAAGCTCAAGAGATACATAAAGACGAAGAAGGTAATCCTTTATATTTATATAATAAAACTGTATGTACACCAAGTAGAATAGTGATAATAACTTGTAAGATTCATGGAGATTTTAATCAATATACTAATTCTCATGTAAAAACAAGAGATAGTAGTGGTTGTCCAACATGTTCAAATATCAAAGTATCACAAAAAATGTGTATGGGAAAAGATGAATTTGTTCGAAAAGCTAAATTAAAACATATAGATGAAGATAATAATCCAATTTATGATTATTCAAAAGTTGAATATGTAAATAATAAAACACATATTATTATTATTTGTTCAAAACATGGAGAATTTAGTCAAACACCTGATGGACATTTAGTTGGTAAAAAATGTTATCAATGTAACATGGATCATATTAAAGAAACAAAAGGATTCACTAAAGAAGATTTTATAAAAAGAGCGACAGAAATTCATCAAGATGAAAATGGAGAACCATTATATATATATGATGATGTGATTTATGTAAACAATGCTACACCAGTATCAATTAGATGTAGAAATGGTCATACATTTATACAACCACCAAATCGACATATTAGTGGAAGGGCTGGATGTAAAATGTGTGTAAATAAAACAGAGTTAATATTTTATGCATTTTTAGAAAAAGAGTTTGGACCTGATAAATTTGTGTGTGAAAAAAAATTTGAAGATTGTAAAAATAGATATCCTTTACCATTTGATTATTATTCAGAAGAATATAATGTAGTGATTGAATTAGATGGACGACAACATTTTGAAGAGATATCTGTATTTGGAGATACTTTAGTAGATAGACAGAGAAATGATTTTATCAAAATGAAATATTTAGAATCAAAAAATATAGCACTTATCCGAATTTCTCAGAATGATGTATATAAAAATACCTTTGATTGGAAGAAAGAGATTATAAATCATATAAAAAAATATGAGTCTCATAAGAAAATATATTTATCAAAACATAAAGATTGTTATGAAGAATATAAAATAAATTATAGTAAATTTTTAGAAAGTGATAATTAAACAAACATATGATAATATTTTTTAAAATTTTTTATATTTTTTAATTTAATAAAATAAATTTAGATTTAGTAAAATGAAAAAAAAAATGAATTTATTTTTTTTTCATATTTTAATATAATATAATTAAAAAGAGTATTTACGATATAAGAAAAATGGAGACAACAAAAAATAATGGTCAATTTAAAAAACAGACACAAAACGATTTTATAAAGATTGCTATGGAGATTCATATTGATTCGGATGGAGAATCTAAATATTCATATGATAAGACGATTTATGTTTCTAATACTGAAAAAGTAATTGTGACTTGTAAAAGTCATGGAGATTTTGAGATTACTCCAAAAAATCATAAAGATGGAAGAGGTTGTAAACAATGTTCACATGAAAGAACATTAAAATCCGTAAAATCAAGTAAAGATGAATTTATTGAAAAAGCTATATTAGTTCATCATGATGATGATAATGAACCATTGTACATTTATGATGATGTAGTATATGTAAATTCTAGAACACCAGTTATTATTATTTGTAAAAACGGTCATCGTTTTGAACAAACTCCATCAAATCATCTAAAAGCAGGATGTAAATTTTGTAGTAAAAATGTAAAATTAACAACAGAAGATTATATTAAAATAGCCAAGGAAATCCATAAAGATAATGAAGGAAATCCATTGTTTGATTATAGCTTAGTTGATTATAAAAATTCTAAAACTGATATTATATTAATTTGTAAATCTGGTCATCAATATAAACAACGACCAGATTGTCATCTTAAAAGTACTGGATGTTTAATTTGCAAATAATAAGCCATTTTTTAAACTTAACAAATAACATATATTATATTTATTTTTATTTTATTAATAATAAAGTAAGTTATTATTAATATTTTTTTAAAATTTAAAATTATTTTTAATTTTTTTTATCATTTATTTAATCTTATATTTTTAAACAAAAATTCTTGGTACGATGTGCATAGCCATTAATTCTTGAATCAATAATTTACTGGCATATGGAATCTGCACCTTTGTAAACTTGGTTGTATTTTCGGAGTACAATGATCTATAAATATTCTTATCTGGATTTACTGGACTTATCATTCCTGTCTCATTATCAATCCATACATAGTACTTATCTGAGTTATCAAAGAATCTTTCCTTGAGGAACATTACGCTGCCATGACTCACCATTGCATCACGCTCCATCTCTCCAAAACGAAGACCTCCCTCCCTACTGCGTCCTTCAGTGGGTTGATGAGTAAGGAGCTGAAGGGGTCCAGTGCTGCGGGAGTGAATCTTCTGTCCAACCAAGTGTTTAAGCCTATAGTAGAAAGTGGGTCCTATAAAGATATTCGCTGTAATCTGTTCACCCGTCTTACCATCATACAATACCTCTGTACCACTTCCATGGAATCCTAACTCCTCCATCACTGATGAGATATCTTCTACTGTAATATCACGGTAAGGTGTCGCATCCATCTCAGTACCAGCCATAGCGCCTGCCTTTCCAAAGATACATTCAATCAATTGTGCGATAGTCATACGCTTAGGAAGACCTACTGGATTGATAATCATATCCGGTACAACACCATCCTTTGTATAAGGCATATCTTCTTGACGATAAGTTATACCAATAGTACCCTTGTTACCATGGCGACTTGAAAATTTGTCTCCAATCTCAGGTCGTAAGTCCGAACGAATTCTGACTTTCGCAAAGTTATAACCATCTCCATTCGAATTCTTATAAACCATATCTACGATACCCTGTTCATTCGATCTTACACTCGTACTCATATCTCTGTATTTAGGATCCTCTCCCTCTACCGCATTCTTTAATGCCGTCACCTTTCCTATAATCACATCATTCTCCTCCACATATGACCCCACTTTTACAAATCCATCCTTGTCCAGTTTATCATAACTTCCATAACTCATCTTCTCCGTCTTCACCTTTCCATTCGAATAAAACTTCTCCGGAAGCATAAACTTCTCATCCTCCATTAATGCACTATTCTTCTTCTCCTCATCTTTATAGGTTCTGTAAAAACTACTTCCAAATAATCCTCTGTCAATCGCAGACTGATTCATAATTAATGAATCCTCCTGGTTATAACCCGTATAACAAGCTATCGCTACCATCGCCATCTGACCTCCTGGTATCTCATCACTATAAACATATTTGGATAACATCGTCTTTGTTAACGGTTTTTGAGGATAATGTAAAACATGTCCCTGTGTATCCATCCTCTTCTTATATGCCGTCGAATAAATTCCCATCGCCTGTTTACCCATTGCACCCTGGAAAAGATTTCTTACACCTGCATTGTGTTCCGAAAATGGAATATTTACCGCTAATACACCCATAATCACCGATGGATGAATCTCTCCATGTGTATATGTATAATACGAATAATTATCTTTCTTGTTATTCTCTAAACACTTCTTGTCCATCGCTATCATTAATGTATCTGACTCTTCCGTGTCTACATACTCAATAATCGCATTACTGTCATCCAGTTCATCAATCGTACTCTCCACATTCGCTCCTACTCCTAACTTAATATTCGTACGAATTAAATCACTCCAATTCATCTTCTCCTTCTCCATCTTCTTGATAAACTCATTCGTGATAACATACTGATTATCTTTTACTATATATAAAGGTCTACTTAATCTTCCAGCATCTGTAAAAATAAGAAGTTCATTCCTCTCTACATGCCATGCTATCGATACATATGGACTAAAGTATCCCGTTCTTCTTAATTTCTTTAAGTTCGATACTAAACGGTCTGGTTCAAAACTCTGACCATACCAATCTCCATTCACAAATACCTTTACACTATACATAATCTTCTTCGTCTCTACACTCTCCAATGAAACTACTCCTAATTCATCCAAATACTCTTTGATAATCTCCGGATTACTGGGAATCGTAATATGACACATCATCGCCATATTCTTTACTATACCAATATTCGCACCCTCAGGTGTCTCATATGGACAGATAACTCCCCACTGTGTACAATGTAGCTTACGAGGTTCAAGTGTCTTTAATGTCTTCTCCATAGGTAGTACAACACGGCGTAAACTCGAAAGAGTACCTAAATAGGTTAATCTCTGAAGAGTCTGAGATACACCCGTCTTCGGTTTCGATGAATTCTTTAATCCCCATGAACCATTTGATAATGAGAACTTTAAACCACTCTCAATCTCTGTCGGTTTTAACTTCTTCGTTAAATTCGTCGGAAGTTCCGCAAACTTACCAGCCATCATCTCCTTATCACATGATGACTTAATCTCCTTCACAAACTTCGCAAATAAATTACGGAAGAGTTGAGCCATCAACTCTCCACTCGTCTCTACTCTCTTGTTCATAAATGAATCCTTGTCATCATATGGCATAATTCCCAAATTACACTTAAACATCTTGTTAATCATATGTCCTAAGAAATATGCCTTCTTTAAGGGTGAAGGACCCACTTGAGGAAAGAGTTCTTCACAGATTGTCTGATACACATAGGTGAGTTTACATATATTCTCCTCCTTCAAACGAATCTCCTTCATCTTCTCATCCTCCTTCTGTTTAGCCTCCATCGCCTTCTTCGGGTCCTCCCTCGGTTTTACATTCTGAACTCCCGTCATATATCTCGATATAAACTCCAAAGCTAGCTTCTGATTCGTTATCGTCTTCGCTTCCTCAATCGAAGCATTCATTAAATCAATTAATGGTTGATTCGCCTGATTCTCCGTATCATATACTACCATCTCAATAATCTTCTTATCACTTATAATATTTAAGGCTCTGAATAAAATCACTACTGGAATCTCTTGTTTTAAACGTTTAAATTTAATCTTTAATGTATGTCCACCCGTCGCCTCCTCCTTTGACTTCATCTGTAAATATACAGGTGAACCATTCGCCGGATTATTGTGGTGTACACAAAAGATCTCCGCCTTCTCCGAATATTTTGACTGTAAACCCCTAATCTTAAACGAAAGTACCTTATTCTCAATTCTCTTCTCTTGTCCTACTATCACCTTCTCCGCTCCCTTAATAATAAAATATCCACCCAAATCAAACATACCCTCACCCATCTCCGCTCTCGTAATATTTGTCTGGTCTGATAGTACACAGAACTTTGAACCTACCATAATCGGTATCTTACCACAAGGATAACTATGAATCGTCTCTAATTTACTATCTTTCATCTCCATCGGTTTCTCAACTCCATTCTCATCTACTATATACATCTTTTGATGAATATCAATATATAAACTACCTGAATATGATAAGTTTCTTAGACGAGCATCATTCGGATACATCGGTTTGTTCGGAGCATCATATAAAACCGGTTTCGATATATAAACTTTACCAAACTTTACTTCATAAATTCTTGTATGCATCTTTTTCGATTCATCCCATGAATCTTTATCATAGACACGAATGATAAACTCTTTTTCACGAACAATCGCTGGAATCTGATTGCTCATAAAATAATTAAATGATGATAAGTGATGCTGAATCAGAGTATTATCCTGTTTAAAATATGTATCAATCACATTCCAAGCATTATTCTCCCAATCATAGTCATTCATCTCTACTCTCTCTTCCATCATTTTCTCTTCTGGCATTGTTTGAGACATTTTCAAATCTTCTATATTATTAATCTTTTTTTTTTAAGTCAAAAATAAATGAAAAATATCAATTCATTTTTTTTTTTCAATATTCAGAATGAATTATATTTTAGAAGAATGAATTATATTTTAGAAGAATGAATTATATTTTAGAAGAATGAATTATATTTTAGAAGAATGAATTATAAGAAATATAAAATATATTTTTTAAATGATGATGACAAGTTATTCTCTTAAGAGGATAACATGTTGCTTTCTGGAAGTTCTTTCGAACTTCCCAAGAAAGCTAACAATAAAATCTTCATTGTTATTCATTTTAAATAGCGACATTCTTATTTTTAAAATTCTTTTATTTTTAAAAAAAGAGATAGAGATATTAGGAGAATGAAAAAATTAACACATTGGAATTTATTTCTACATCATGTTATCTATTATTGTAGAAACAACATTATACATCATCGTTCTTGGAGTATTCCTCTTATCACTATTTTAATACTCTCTTATCTTTTTCATATTCAAAAACATGAAGAGAATCCAAAAGATTATTCAAATGAAAATGATTTTGAAAAAATCTTTTCCAAATCATAATCTGAATATCTAACGACAAATAGATTGTGTTATGATTTTTATAAGAGATATTATTTTTAATATTGATATCTAGATTCTCCATTTTTATAGGCTATAGGTGAATAATGTAAATGAGAATTAGTATCATAAGCTTTTGATAAAAATTTAAGAGATGAGAATCTCTTAGATAATTCTAAATAATATCGAAAAGGTGGTCCATGAAAAGTATCAAATCGATATAAAAGTCCTGTAGGAACTTCTTGTATATAAATATTAAAACAATTCGATAAAGAACCCCAATTCTTAAGTGGATTATCCCCTCCCAATATAATACGATTAAAATCAAGGTGTATCATATGTCCACCCGAATTTAAATGATAAAAATTACTTGCATATGCCATCTCTTGAGGAGTAAATTCCACATATAATTCATTGTTACAAATACTCGCCTTTTTATGGTCAAGTAATGATGGAGGATTAGGTAATCCCCTATATTTAATCATCTGTCGTCGAAGAGCATCATAATCTACTGCAGATCCTAATCCTCCTCTCAAATTTTCAGGTATCATATCATACTTTACGTTAGTCTTATCCATCGCTGTGCTCATGGTTGAAGTCATTTTTTTTTATTTATACCATGATTTTTATTTTTCAATCATGTTATTTTTCATTTTTTATCTTCTTTACGTTCATACTTTTATTATAAAAAAATGAATGAAAAAATATTCTAATTATCTTTAAAAATCTCCTCTTCCTAAAAGAGATTAAAATGAACGTAAAATCACAAAAGAATAAAGAATTAAACGTAAAGAAGAAGTTTGAACTTCGTTTTCATCAGAAATACGCAGTCGAAAAGAATTTAGAGATTATTGAAAGGGGTGAACCCTTCTCCGAAGGATTAATGGGACAACTTCCTCG